>Ga0265299_10000168_pt1 | contig 88554 bp, 54 predicted proteins | sample AusTroGonzalo_MG_4_FD_193485 | JGI IMG/M metagenome (GOLD analysis project Ga0265299, IMG submission 193485) | Bovine rumen microbial communities from tropical cattle in Woodstock, Queensland, Australia - Gonzalo_02 | ecosystem: Host-associated > Mammals > Digestive system > Stomach > Rumen ... | reverse complement strand
TTCGATCCCGGCCCTGGGTACTACGAAAGGAGGTGTATGCAATGATTATCGTTCCTGTTAAAGAAGGTGAGAACATCGAGCGCGCGATTAAGAAATTCAAACGCAAATTCGATAAGACGGGTGTCGTTAAAGAACTCCGTCGCCGTCAGCAATTCGACAAACCGAGTGAGCTGAAGCGAGTTAAGATGGCGCATGCGAAGTATGTGCAGTCGTTGCACGCTCACGATGATAAGTAATCTTATCGTCACTCCTAACTTAAGAGCCACCTGTCCGGGTGGCCCTTTTTGTCTCTAAACTCTAAACTCTAAACTCTCAACTGATATCCCCCCAGTTGTGTACTTCCTGGCGGAGAAAATCCAACTGCCGTTTGTATATCCGGTTCCGCTCGTCCTCTAATAGAGGGTCTTCATCCAGAATCTCCATCGCTGCCTGACGCGCCAACTCCAGCAGGCGGCCGTCGGTGGAGAGGTTCGCGATACGCAGGTCAAACGGAGTGCCCGACTGCTGCGTGCCTTCGAGGTCACCCGCACCGCGTAATTTCAGGTCTGCCTCCGCTACGCGGAAACCGTCGTTGGTAGCCACCATGATTTCCATCCGTTGCCGCGTATCTTTGGTCAGTTCGTGATTCGTCAGCAGGATGCAGTAACTCTGGTCTGCCCCTCGTCCTACGCGTCCGCGTAACTGGTGCAATTGGCTCAAGCCGAAGCGCTCAGCATTCTGGATAATCATCACCGAAGCATTGGGAACATTCACACCCACTTCGATGACCGTCGTCGCTACCAGAATCTGCGTCTCGCCGCTTATAAACCGCTGCATCTGCAGGTCCTTGTCCGCCGCTTTCATCTGGCCGTGAACCATTGAAATCCGATATTCGGGGAACGCCTCGCATAACTCGTTGTAACCGTTCTGCAAGTCCTGCAGGTCGAGTTTCTCGTTCTCTTTGATAAGCGGGAAGACTACATATATCTGCCGGCCATCGTCTATCTGCTTACGCATGAACGTATAGACTTGCGCGCGCCGTTTGATGTCATAATGTATGGTCTGCACGGGCTTACGTCCGGGCGGCAGTTCGTCGATGATGGACACATGCAAGTCGCCGTAGATGGTCATGGCCAAGGTGCGCGGGATAGGTGTCGCCGTCATCACTAATATATGAGGCGGTATATCCGGCAACGCATTTCCGTCTTCAGCGACGTGCCGGTTTTTCGTCCATAGTTTGGCGCGTTGCGCCACGCCGAAACGGTGCTGCTCGTCGATGATGACGAGGCCGAGGTTCTGCCATTGGACGGCATCTTCAAGCAAGGCGTGTGTGCCGATGAGTATGTTTATCGTGCCGTTCATCAGGCCGTTGTGTATCGGCACGCGGTTCTTCGCGGAAACACTTCCGGTGAGCAGCGCCACGTGTACGGCGTCGCCCAACGGAGCGAGGAACGCCTTAAGCGTCTCGTAATGCTGATTGGCAAGGATTTCCGTGGGCGCCATGATACAGGTCTGATAGCCGTTATCGACTGCCAACAGGCAGCATAGCAGCGCCACAAGTGTCTTGCCCGAACCCACGTCGCCTTGCAGCAGACGGTTCATCTGATGACCGCTTTTCAGGTCGTCGTGTATCTCGTGGATGACACGTTTCTGCGCACCCGTCAGGTCGAACGGCAGCGCTTTGTATAATGCGTGAAAACGACTGCCCACCGTCGGCATCGGGAAACCGAGGTTCTGCTCCCGCCGTTTCATCTGCCGCAGCAGTTGCAGTTGGATAAAGAATAGTTCCTCGAATTTCAGTCGTGCACGTGCGTTCTGCATGCTCCGCGTGTCGCGGGGGAAATGCACGTTGATGAGCGCTTCCGTGAGTGACATCAGTTTGTACCGCTGCAGCACGTCCATGCCGATAGTGTCCGGCACGCCTGCTTTCAGGTCGGGCAGAAGGTCCGCGATGATGGTGCGTATCGCCTTCGAGTTCAGGTTGATACGCTTCATCTTCTCCGTCGTGTTGTAGTACGGCTCCAGGCCTTGCGTCATCTCCGGCGTCACCTTGTCCCAAGGCGTGAGGTCCGGATGGACGAAGTTATACTCGTGATTGAAACGACTCGGCTTGCCGAAAAGCAGGTATTTGACGTGTTTCTGGAGTTTGACGTACTGCACGCCCCGGAACCAGACCAGTTCGCATTGGTGTACACCGTCGTTGAAAATTGCGACGAGACGTTGCGACTTGCCGATGCCTGTCGTGTGCCAATCTGTCACTTCGCCGACAATCTGCACATATGTGTCTTCGTCTTCTATCTCCGCGATGCGGTAGAAGCGGCTGCGGTCTATATACTTGTACGGATAGCAGCGCACCATGTCCATGGCTGTGCGAATGCCCAGTTCTGAACGAAGAATGTCGGCACGCTTGGCACCGACATTCTTACAATAAGTGATATCTCTATATGCTAAATCCACTAACTTTGTCTATATTCTGTCAACGTAGTGGTCTATACTCTATCAGCGTAGCGGTCTTATTGTAACTTGAAGTTAACCGGCACCGTGTATTTCACGCGGACTGGTTTACCACGCTGCTGACCGGGTTTCCATTTCGGCATCGACTTGATGACGCGTACGGCCTCTTTGTCCAGCGACGGGTCTCCACCGGAGCGGACTACCTCCACATCCACGATAGAACCGTCACGGTTCACAACGAACTGGCAGATAACACGACCTTGGATACCGTTCTCCTGGGCGATAACCGGATACTTCACGTTCTCGCTGAGGTATTTGAATAGCGCTTGCTGACCTCCCGGGAACTCAGGCATCTTCTCAACGACAACGAAGACTACTTCTTCTTCCTCTTCCTCAACAGGAGCCTCTACCGGCGCAGCGATGACCACTTCCGTTTCTGTCTCCTCGGTGTTCACCTCGATAGACTCGGTCTCCACATTGTCCTCTACCACGTTCAGCACTTCCACCTCTTGTACGGCAGGAGGGGGAGGGGGAGGAGGAGTCTCCTGACTCGTCTGCTGAATTTCTACCTCTTCCTCAAAAAGGAACTCCGTGTCAGTAACCTCATACTTGGTCACCTCTCGCTCAGTCCACTCCAGTGCAACATACACAAGGCTGAGCACGAAAACGAGACCCATCAATACATAGACGAGTTTGTCGTTCTCCAGACTGGCTTTTTCAGATTTCTTAATATGCATATCTTGTGTTTTTTAGGTCGTATTTATCAAAATCGGCTGCAAATTTACTACTTTTTTTTGATATGTGCAAATATTTTGTTGTTTTTTATGATTTTTGCATCACTTAGAGGTTAAAGAATCCCAACTGCGAGATAGCTGTCAACATGCGATGGATATATGCATCGTCGGGTTCGGCCCAATGGAATCCGAGGCGGTGGAGAACCGAACATGTGTAGCGGTTGTCACGTTCGATGATGACGGCTTTTTGTCCGTGTGTCACGTCTTGGTATGCCAGCATCGCCGCGAGCGCATCCGCTTTCGTTGGGTCTTGACTGGATGTCAGTACTGCCTCTTGGAACTCCTGCGGCTCCACAAACCGGATGGCAGGCCCAATCTTCTCAAATAGCATCAGGATGTCGCCTAATAGTTTTGTATGGTTGTTGAAAGGCTGGAAGACCGTACATTCTTTTGGTGTGGAAGCCAGCAGTACTACGGCTTTAGCCGTCTGGTCCACCGGCGAGAACTCGGTTATTGAGTCATACTCGTCGAACGGACAGCAACCGAGCATGTGGAAAATCTTGATGCGTCCCATATAACTGTTCGTGGAGAAGTTGACTTGGAACTCGCCGTCGTAGCTACGAGCCGCAAGGTTACCCACACGCATCACTTTGGCGCTCAAGCCTTTATGAGCCACGGCGTCCAGAATAATCCGCTCTGCCATGAATTTCGAACTGATGTAGCGGTTGTCCAGGAACTGGCCGAAATAGAGTTTGCGTTCGTCAATCATCGGCACTGCCTTGCCGTCTCCGCGGTCAACCCAGATTTCGGCTACTGAGGTCGTGGAGATATGTACCAGCCGTGCGCCATGCTTGAGACAGAACTCTACGCATCGCTCTGCGCCGCCGATATTGACGTTCTCAATATCGTTTGTCTTGGAGTAATGCTTGACGTTCGCTGCGCAGTTGAAGACCGTGTTGATGGCGGACGCTCTTTCACCGATGGCTTCGGATATATCTGAGGTCACATCGCCGTTCACCACGAGTAAACGGGAACCGAACAGGTCGTCAAAACGGCGGCTGAAGTAGTAAAACAGCATGTTCTTCACACGCCGCTCGGCATCATGCTGGTCTTTGCCGCGCACCAGACAGGTGATGGTCTTTGCGTTGGATGCAATCAGTTCATTAAGCACATGGATACCCAAGTAACCCGTCGCACCGGTGAGTAACACGTGTCCTAACTCCTGTTTCTCTCCTTGGAGGAAGGTCTCGACATTATTATGCTGCAGCACGGCGTTGATATCGGAGTAATCGAAATCGGTCATAGCTACTTCCGTCTGGTCTTCGACTTTAGTCGTTTCTGCTGCCTCCGGCTTCGCCGAATGGTTCACCAAGTGCGCCAGCATTCGCGGAGTCGGGTTGTTGAATATATCTCCGTAAGCCACGTGATATCCGGCTTTGTCTGCCTCTATCACTACGCGCGTCACCATTAGTGACGTACCGCCTAACTCGAAGAAGTTATCCGTTGCACTCACTTGGTCCGTCGTCATGATTCCGGCGAAGATGTCACAGAACAGCTTCTCCAAATCATTCTCCGGTGCCACATATTCGCGCTCGTCGGCTTGCATTTGCGGAGCCGGCAGTGCTTTGCGGTTCACTTTCTGGTTCTGGTTGAGCGGGATAGCATCTATCTGCATCGTCGCAGCCGGCACCATGTAAGGCGGCTTGCGCTCTTTGATGAACGCATGGAGAGCAGGGATGTCTATCTTGCGGTCACTGACGATATAGGCGGCGATGAACTTACCTCCGTCTGGGTAGTCGAAAGCCTGGACCGTAGCATCTTTGATGCCCGGGAACTCACGGATGACTGCCTCTACTTCTTTGAGTTCGATACGGAATCCGCGAATCTTCACCTGTCCGTCTTGACGACCGACAAACTGTATGTTTCCGTCGGGCAGGAAGCGCACGACATCGCCGGAACGATAGCAACGAAGGCCGTTCCATTCGATATACGACTCCGTCGTCTTTTCTGGGCGGTTCAGGTAACCGCGGCTCACTTGCGGACTGCTGACAAGCAGTTCGCCGGTGGCTCCGACAGGCAAGCGGTGCAGGTCCTTGTCTACGATAAAGAGTTGGAAGTTATCCAGCGGCTTGCCGATAGGGATATTCTGCTCTTGCTCACAAATCAGATAGGTGGTGGTGAAGATGGTGCACTCCGTCGGACCATAGGCGTTATGCATTTGATAGTTGGCAGGAGGTGCTAAGGTGGCGAGTTTCTCTCCTCCGACAGACAGATGCTTGAGCGAATGATTGTCGCAGTTTTGCGCAAACTGATAGCCGACTTGCGTGGTCATGAAGGAGTGGGTGATACCTTCTTTGTTGAAGTAGGCATTGAGGTCCGGCAGGTTCAGACGGATGTCGTCGCCGATGATATATACCGTTGCGCCACAAGTGAGAGCGGGGTACATATCCATCATGTTGGCATCGAATCCGTAGGACGCGTATGCTGCCACTTTATTTCCCGCATGCAGGTCGTAATAGCGATGATACCAATGGCAGAAGGCCACCAGATTACGGTGCTCTAACTGACAACCCTTGGGCACTCCTGTCGAACCGCTCGTATACAAGAGGATGAATAAGTCTTCGGGCTTGGTTTTGCATTTCTTAAGGCCTTTAGACTCCTTAAGGTCTTTAAGGTCCGTTGTCAGCAATACCGGCCCTTCGTATTCGTTGACGATAGGGCGAAGGTCCTCGTCGGCAATGAGCAGAGACGCGTTGGCGTCTTTCATCATGAAGTTCAGCCGCTCTGCGGGATAGCTCGGGTCAAGCGGTTGGTATGCGCAGCCGGCTTTCAATGCCGCTATCGAGGCTACTACCATCCACTCCGAACGGTTGATAAGAATCGAGACGACCGGTTCCGATAATCCACTATCCACTAATTCGCTAATCCGGGCTGCAATCGTATCGGTGCGCTCGTCCACTTCACGATAGGTGAGGCGCGTGTCATGATAGACGACAGCGATGTTATCGGGTGTTTCGGCCGCTTGCTTGCGGAATAGCGAGACAATCGTCTGCGTGTTGTCGTAATCGACATGCGTCTCATTGAAGCTGTCAAGCACCTTCGTCTGTGCCGGGTTAAGCAGTGAGACGGCGCGCAGAGGACTTTGACTGTCAGCGGCAAACGCTTGTACGACATTGGCAATCGATTGCGCGAGATTGGTGATGAATGCTTGGCTATATAGGCCGTCGTCGTATTCTATCGCGATGCTCGGAACACCGTCCATTGGCATGATATAGATGGCAATCTTGAATTTCGGTACGTTCAGTTCCATGGTCTCGTCCGCATACACCGGTTCACCGAACACGCGGAAGTCACTGATGATGCCCATCTGGTAGGCGAACATGATGTCCGCTTTGATGTTGTAGTCGGCAGCGATGCGTGCAAACGGATAGTTCTCATGCGCCAGTGTCGCTTCGAAACTGTCTGCGGTCTCTTGGATGAAGTCTGCCACATGCTGGTCGCCTATCTTTGCGGTCAGTGCCAACGTGTTGACGAACATTCCCATGGTGTTACTTACGCGGAGGTTACTACGGCCGTTGGAGATGGTCGTCAGGCAGATGTTATCATTGCCTCCGAAACGCGCGAGGGTATATTCGACGGCGGCTAACAGTACTGCTGCCGGTGTGACGCCTTGTGTACCGGCTAACTGCTCCGCTTTCTGCATGTCGAAAGGTACGCACACGCGGGCGTTCTCGCCCGGAGAATGAGGTGTCGTGAGGTCGGCAGGTAACTCTGTGATGCTCTCAATGCCGCTCAACCGCTCTGCGAAGAAATCCTTTGCAGCCGCGAACTCTTCGCTGCTCTCGGCGGCTTTCTGCTCGGCAACGAACTCATTGTACGAACACATCTCCGCCTCTATCGGCTTGCCCTCTAACAGGTTGCAGATCTCTTGGATGAAGAGGTCGTACGAAGCGCCGTCGCAAACCAAGTGATGGATGTCACTCAGCAGGTACACGGCTTTCTCCGTCCGCACGATGGCGAAGCGGCATAAGAAGTCCTTCGCGAGGTTGAAAGGTTGTACAAAGGTGTATTTGTATGCCGCCAACTCCTGTTCCGTCTGTTGCAGTTCGTCTATCGTCAGACTGCCTGCTTGAGCGAGCAGTTCTTCATCAATTGTTTGTACCACGCCGCTCTCATTGGACGTGAAATGTACGAACAAGCCCGGGTGGTTAGCCACTGCCGTACGAACGGCTTGCCGCAAGGCCTCCGTCTCGGTTTTCAGCGGCAGTTGCATACAGATAGGCACGTTGTACAACGTGGACGTCGGGTTCTTCGCACACTCGAAATAGACGCCTGTCTGCGAGTAAGAGAGGCCGGCTTCGCCTGTTAGACCGCTATCGCTGTCAGACCGCTCACTCTCGTTCGCTGTCAGACCGTCCTGCGGACTGTTAGACGTATTCAGTATCGCCTTTAAAATCTCGTTCTCAATCGCCTGCATCGAGATACCTTTGAGCATCTCTTTGGCGTCCAGTTGAATACCGAAACGCTTGTAAATCAGCGTAGCGAGTTTGATGGCGAGGATGGACGACAGACCGACGAAACGCAGGTCGGTAGTAATGCCGAAGTCCTCTATGTTCAGCGTCTTCGCTACGATGGCGTGCAACTCCTCTTCCAGCACGTTCAGCGGCGCGGCTTCCTTAGCGGTGGTCTCTTCCTGTTTCGGCGCTTCGGGTTTGGGTAATGCCCGCTTGTCCACTTTCTGGTTCTGCGTCAACGGGATAGCGTCTATCTGCATCGTCACGGCCGGAACCATGTACGGCGGTTTGCTGTCGGCGATAAAGGCGTTCAGCGCGGCGATGTCTATCTTCTCGTCACTCACGACGTAAGCCGCGATATACTTTCCCCCGTCGGGATAGTCGAAAGCCTGCACCGTCGCATCTTTGATGCCTTGGAACTCGCGGATAGCTGCCTCCACTTCTTTCAACTCGATGCGGAAACCGCGAATCTTGACTTGTCCGTCTCGCCGGCCCACAAACTCGATGTTGCCGTCCTCACGAACACGCACGATGTCTCCGGTCTTGTAGCAGCGCTTGCCTTCCCATTCGACGAATACTTCCGCGGTCTTCTCCGGCTTGTTGAGGTAACCGAGTCCCACTTGCGGACCGGCTACATACAACTCACCTTCGGTGCCTTGCGGCACTTCCTTGCCGTCCTGACCGACCACGAAGAACTGTGTGCCGTTTGTATTGGCCTTGCCGATAGGGATGTTCGGCTCGTTTTTCTCCACATAGAAACTGCTCACATAGACCGTACACTCCGTCGGACCGTAGCCGTTCATCAGGCGGTAGGTCGGCGGGTCGAGACTAATCAGTTTCTCGCCACCTGTGCCCAGCCACTCCAGCGGTATATCCGGGTAACTGAGTACCAACTGCGTCGCCATCTGCGTGGTCATGAACAGGTGCGTGAGGTGCTCTTTGAGGATATAGTCCTTGATAGCCTCGAGGTTAAAGCGGATGTCGTCTTGTATGATATGAATCGTAGCACCGGCCCATACACACATCCAAAGATCCATCTGGTACGCGTCGAAGCCGTAGCCAGCATACGTGCCGTAGCGCGATTGAGCGCTCAGGAAGGTGTTCTGTACACTGAAGGGGATAAACGCCATGAAGTTGGCCTCACTTAACATCACGCCTTTAGGCACACCTGTCGTGCCGGAAGTATAGAGCAGCACAAACGCCTCATCGCCGTCGTATTGGGACGCGTCCTCGCGCATGTAGTTGAGTCGCTCTTCGGGATAGGAACTATCTAACGGCATAGCCGTCATTCCGGCTTTGGCAATTGCGATAGGCACAATCACCATCTGCTCGTTGCGAGGCACGATATACGCCGCTACTTTCTCTCCGCAGCGCTGTACGTATTTCGGATCCAGCGTGTCACTCAGACGGTCCACTTCGGCGAAGGTCAGACGCTTGTCACCAGCGACGCAGAAGATGTCATTCGGTCGCTCAGCTACGTGTTTCTTGAAATTAGAAATAAGGTGTGGCATAACTAATCAATTTGGAATATATTTTGGAATCCCGACATGCGGAAGATATCATTCACGTCTTCATTCAGATGACTGATACGCACGCTGCCGCCCTTCGCCTCACTCTCACGCTTGAGTTGCATGAAAAAACGCAGACCTGCCGAAGAGATGTATTCCAACTCCGAGCAGTCAATCTCCAGCGCCTTGTCTGCCAATGCAATCACTTGGTTCAGTTCCTCCGCTTGGTTCGTCGTGGCGGTGGTGTCCAATTCACCGGCCAGACACACACGTGTCTCTTGGCCGTTTGCAACAATGTTGATTTTCATATGTCTGATAATTATACGATTTGCTAATTTAGCAGCTTGTCGATTTGGCAATCGTCAGCACGTTCTTCTCGTTCACGCGTTCATAGTGTACTTCATCCGCTATCTGTCGGATGAGACTGATACCCATTCCTCCGATTTGTCGTTCCTCTACCGCGTCTGTCTTCACCTCATGTGCCGTCGGGTCAAATGCCACGCCGTCATCCGAAAGCTGAATGCTGAAAGCTGAATTCTGAAGGCTTAACGCCATCTCTATCTTCGTGGCTTGCGAATAACGAACGATATTCACTACCGCCTCTTCGGACGCCACCTCTAATTTCTTAAGCGTACGCTTCTCGATACCGACGCAGATGCCGTATTCATGTATCGCCTGACGCAATACCGGCCACTGGTCTGCTTGATTAACTACACGAAGCGAGACGGGGCGCACGCTGTCTGTCTTACGAATAGTCATCAGCGTGATATCATCCGTCGGTTCGGCATCGCCGATATACTGCTTGATAGCGGCCAACAGGTCTTTGTCGCCTCCTGCCAAGGCAGACAAACGGGACATACCAAGCATCTCGCCCTTGCTGTTCCGCGCTTCCGTCACGCCATCCGTATAGAGCACCAGTTTCTCTCCTTCACCCAATATACAACCCTCTTCTGCAAACGAATACCTGCCGTCATACCCCAACGGGATATTCGGTTCCAACTGAACTCTCTTGACGCTTGACGCTCCGCTCTCCACTATCAAAGGCGGACAATGCCCCGCGTTGCAGAATAGCAGTTGGCCGCTGGGGATGTGCAATCGACCGATGAAAGCCGTCACAAACGTGAGAGACGGGTTGTTCTCACTCAGCACGCTATTCATCTCCTCCATGATTTGTTTCGGTGTATGTGAGCGTCGGCCGATAGCGCGGAAAAGGTTAACCACAGCACTCATAAACATCGCCGCCGGAACACCCTTGCCGCTCACGTCACCGATGATGAACCAGATTGTATCTCCTTCGCGGTGGAAATCATATAAGTCTCCGCCTACTTCCCGCATCGGCAGTAGGATAGCGTGAAGGTCTATATCCTGTTCGCCCGCAGGGTTCTTACTCTCTTTCAGTGGCCTGTTCTTCAAAATACCCATCTGAATACCGTGCGCAATCACCAACTCATGCGCTATCACTTTCTGCTCTGCACCTAAACGGATGTTCTCCCGCTCGTCACGTGATATACGGTGGATAAGGTACGCCACCACGAGTATACCTAAGATAAACACGGCAAAGGGAACCAGGATACCCACGCGGATGCTTTCCCACACATAACTCTTCGGCACAGCCATCACCAAATCAATATCTATCGGATTCAGTGTCTTGCGCGATACCACCCAGTCTTTCCCTGCGAACCTGTCTTGCGCATTGGATACGTTGAATAGCGTGCTGTCTTGGCTGGTACTCGAGGTAAGTAGGGTGCCGCTCGAACTATATACGGCTAAATTGACTTCATCGAAAGGCTTGAATTGCTCCAGTAGTTGCTGTACCCAGTTCACGCTGAAGTCAACACCTATAACGCAGGTGACATTGTTTTTCTTATCGTGATAGTCATTGGAATAAGTGAAGATAGGCTCGTCAAATACATTGTCGTGGTATGGCTGACTCCAAAAGCCGCTCCTGCCGCTTTCAAGAGCGCCGCGCCACCACTCGCGCTCAAAATAATTATGGTTCTCACCGCCGAACACATTCGATGAGATAGAGTCCCGCACGCGGTACGAACGAAGACCATACCATTTGCCCTTGGCTGGGAAAGCATAAGGAGGATACGCTACATAGAATGTGAAGAAATGCGGATAGAGTTTCATTATCTCACGCGTCTCATCCAGCAAATCAGTTGGATTGTTCATGTCATCCGCCATAAAGTCTTCTAACTGATAGACAGCATTGTATGCGTCATAAAGTTCAAAAAGCAACTTCTCCTGAGCTACTTGCATCTCCAGATCCATCCGCTCTTGTACGCGAGTGGACGCGCGTCTATAGGAGAAAAAGAACTGAAAACCCATCCCTCCGAGAAGGAACAACGCTGCAATGATATGTACGTATCGGAAGCGCATATCTTATTGTAATTTGTTTTTTATGGCGGTGGTGACGGGATGGTCTTCGCCATAGAGGCGGACGGCTTTGTCGAGTGCCTGTTGCCAGTACTGTCTCGCTTCGTCCGGCTGTTTGCGCAGGGCGCATACGTCGCCCATGGATCGTTGTAGAATCATCTGCTGCTTCTCCGCGTCGTCCGGTACGATCTGCAGTGCTTTGATTAGACGCTGGTACGCCTCTTCGTAATGTCCTAAGTGGGCGTCAATGGCCGCTTGGTTGTTCAGCAGTTCGGAATGTATCATGCCCAACTCATGCCGGTTGTCGGTAGTGGCGGCAACGGCGGTATAGACACCTTCCGCTTCGTTGAACCAGTACTGCGCGGAGTCCACGTGACCGAGGTAGAAATGGATGACGCCGAGGTTGGTCATACGTGCTGCTGTCAGTTGGTGCTGCGTGCCGTAGATACGGGCGTATTTGGAGAGTGCTATACGCTGCTCGGGCAGTGCCTCGTCATAACGATTGAGTCGTGCAAGGGCAAAGGCGATGTTATTATGCGCCAGAGCCGTGAGGAAGGCATCCGGACCTTCGTTCGCTTCGGCATAGCGGAGTGCGCGGCGGTAAAGCACAAGGGCTTCGTCGAAACGGCGTTCCATCTTGTCGTAGAAATTGCCGGCGTCTATCTGCCATTGTGCATTCGTGGTGTCCAGCTCTGCGCGTTTGAGCAGATAGTATAGGGCGGAGTCTTTCTCCATCCGGCTCAGATGAATGGCGTAGAGGTGGTAATAGTCGGTCGCCAGTTCGTCGCGTTGTGCCTCTGCCAGCCGGCGGATACGTTTCATCTTCTTCTCGCGTTCTTCGGGTGCGCCTTTGGCGAGAATACGCTCCTGTGCCAACTGCAGGTCGCCTTGTTCGATGGCTTGTTGGATAAGGCTGTCCGCGGCGCTCATCCCGTCGTAGTCCGTGCGGGCGTAGCGGTCCGCCATCTGTTCGATAAGCGGTTCGAAACGGTCATATTCCGCTTCGAGCGCGTTGAGTTGTTTCTCATATTCCTGATTGTTGAGGGTGGCTTTTGCCAACTGCTCGTTGAGCGCGTTGAGTTGCTCTTCGTAATAATGCTCGATATTCTCCCGCGCTGCCTGTTCGATGCGCTGTTTGTCGCGTTGTAACTGCCTCCGGCTTATCATGACAATCTCCAGCGGCACCGAAGACGAGAACGGCAACTGACGGCCTACTATCTCCGGCTCGCGCAGTTCGTATCCGCCTTTGTTGATGCCCGCGAGTGTGTAGGGGGCGCCGTTCTTATAACCGGGCATCAGCACGCCGAACGAACCGCCCTCATCACTCATCACAGGGTTGTAATCTCCGTTGAGACGCACCACTACGCCTTGCAGCACTTGCGAAGCGGCATCCGGACGGGATACGGTGCGCACACGGCCGGAAAGAGTCTGGGCGTGGGAAGGAGCATGGAATAACGACAAAAGGATAAAGACCGGAATATATCGAATCAGTTTCATAGATGCATAGTGTTTCAGAATAATACGATATCATTTTTGCCGCACGGGGCGTGCAGTCTGGATGAACGGGAGGCGTCGGAAGGTATGGTGATGAGATAACTCTTCTGCTGCTGCTCAAGCGGAACGGACAGCGAGAAACGTCCGGCGCCATCGGTCGTCACGTCAAACGACTCCACCATGATACGTTTGTTCGCCATGATATTCCCGTCTTTGAGTACGACGGCGCTGAGCGTGCCGTACACCTGCGGGTCACGTGCCAACGGCAGGCGTAACGCCTCCGTCAGGGTGATGACGGTGTCCAGCGGCAGATAGTCCGGCGCTTCGATATGCAGTTGCGCTTCCTTGCCTTTCAGTCTGGCGGGCAGGTAGCGGAATACCACTTCATGTTCCCATGAACGGATGGTGTCGGTGCGCTCCTCGTCGGGCAAGGTCAGCGTCAGCACAGCGTCATGCAGCGGCGGCAGCGCTTCTACCGCTGGTGTTGATTCGTAGAGCGCGACGTTGCTGTCAAAAGGTTGGTTGAGCACCCATACGGAGAGTAGCGCGGCTATCACAAGTATGGTGCCGAGAGTGGAAAGGATGGCGCGGCGGATGAGACGGCGTTTTTGGCGTTGCCAGAGACGGTCGAAATTGACGTTCAGCATGCGGCTGACAACCATCATCACGGCGCGTTCGCGCTTCATATATGCACTGCCGCTGCCTTCTTCGTGGATATTGACGCCTAATATCTCACGGTCTTCGTTGATGTCATCCGAGTGCGGGAAATGCTTGAGCAGCGAAGGGTTGTAGCACTCCGTCTTCGGGTCGCCGCTGTACGGAATACCGTCCACGATGATGGGGATGATACGGTCGCGTCTGCCCAATTCGACGAACGTGTCTATCTCTGCACCCACCCATGCCGACTGTGCCGAACGGGGGGAGCAGATGACGAGCAGGTATTTGGACTGCTCCAACTTGCTTCGTAACTCGGTTTTCAGTTCGTTCGGCTGGATGTCCGTATGGTAGCGGAAACACGGCCGCAGACGTTTCTTCGGCAAGTCCTTGTTCTCGTGCTGGATGGTGGTAGGAAGGCGGTAGCCCTCTATCTTCTCCTGTAGCCATTTCGCCCATTTCTCGTCGGACGAACGGTAGCTTACGAATGCGTAGTAGGTATATTGTTGCTCCATAGTTGAACCATTACTTCATCTTTGCGGACTGATTCTTCGGTCAGTTCCTCGAAGGGTTGTATATTCGGGTGTTCGAAATAGGGTTCGAGCCGTTCCATCTCATGCCATTTCTGTTCTTCGGGCAGTTGCTCGATGCGCACCCGTTCGCTCTTTCTCATGGCTTTGTAGCCTAATAGCAGCCTTTCCGTCAGCCATCGCTGGTGCTCCAGACGGGCGTGGTACTGCGGGTCGATGTACTGCAGTACGGCGTGGAAATAGTTGGCGCTGTATAGGTTGGAGAACTGGAGTGTCAGTTTGAGGTCGTGCCAGTTCTTGCGTTGGCGTTTGGGGTTGAGTCTGGCGGCGTTGTCCTCGTATGCCTCGTTTGCACGTTGCGCCCATTCTAAACGGTTGCGGAAGGTCTTGTCATAGCAGTCTTCGCGCATGCCGAACGGGTAGATGTTCTTGAATCGCGTGAAGTCCTTGGTCCATTCCGCCAATGCCGAGTTGGAGGACTGATAGACCAGTACCGGTATCTGGCGGCTCATGATGGTGTCCGGCAGGTAAAGTGCGGTGGCAAGGTTCGCATGCATCTCGTCGAAGCATACGGCTATCGTCAGCATCTGCTCCTCGTCTGTACTCCATTCGTCCAGTAACTTACGGAACTCCGGTTTCTCCGGTTGGGCGGTGATGAACTGCCATTCGATATCCAGGAAGTCATATTCCGGCTCGGGAATATATACCTCTTTCATCATCTTCGTGCCCTCTTTGCCCTGCTCCCAGTGTATCTCGGTGCGGCGGGCGAGGCGGAAGAGTGAGTTGTAATAACTGAGCAGGAATACGCTGTTGGTGTCCATCTGCGGATCCACGATGGTGATACGCGTGCGCAACCCGCGGGTGAGGTAATTCGGATAATGCGCCATGTGCGCGGCTGTGAACGCGAGCGCGTAGGTCATCTGCGATGCTCCTAACAGCACCAGATGCACATAGTCTTTATCCTCTCCCGACGGATGGGCGTGGCGGTTGAGTGGGGGATAACCGTCTCGGTTGACCAGTACGCGTTGGGCCCAACTCTCCGCCGTGTTCATCGCCGTCAGGTGTAACTGCTTGGGCAGAGGCTCGGTCTGCAACTGTAGGATACGTAGCGTATTCAGGTGGCTGCAAAGGAAATAACACTCAATCGTGTGCTCGCTGTCGTCTATCATGTTCTTCAGCAGCGATAGACTGAGTATGTTTTTCGAGTCATGGTCTTCCTCGTCGGGTTCGCCGATGATGAACACCCGTTCCGCTAAGTGGGCATAGACGGAAGCCAACTGCTCCTCTTGGGTGCGGTGGCCGTATAGGACTATCAGACGGCGCCGCAGGGAGGAACTCTGCAACTGCGCCATCAGGCGTTTGCGCACCTCTTCCGCGTCCTGCTCCGTCAGCACCACGATGGGGTGGCGGCTGTGGTCGTCGCATTGGCCGATGATGGTATCGACCAGCATCTCATTCGCGCCGAGGAATAGCACATGGTCGTGAAAACGGTAGCGCAGCAAGCCGCGGCTGAAGGCGGTGGCGCGGTTCTCCACGATGTTGCTTAAAAGAGAGATGAGCAGACTGGAGACCAGTACCACACCTACGAGGTTCACGATGACTTGGAATACCAGATGGTCGTCCTCTTTCTCAAGGAAGTCACCGGGGGCCAGAACCAGACGGAGTATCTCGCCGATTTCAAACGACAGACCTAAAATCAGGTTGAGGCTCCAGAAAAAGGCGACCAGCACCGTCACTACGATAGCCATGTACAGGATTTGTCGTCCTTGTCCTTGGCTGAGCAGACGGTCTATGCGATAGATAAATCGGTTCATCGGCGGAGTATGAATTTGATGCGTGAATCGCCTTCGCACATGATGTAGATACCATCCGGAAGCGCCTCTACGGAGTTACCTGCCGCGCGACCGAGAATGTCGAATATTCGGGTCTCTCCGATGTGTGTATCGTAGATGTTCTCAATTGCGTCGGCTTCTTTTGAGAATGAGCCGGACTTGGACATGGCTGCGTCTATTCCGCCGTCTTTCGAAACGTCGCGGGTGAACAGGTATATCATGTTCGCCTCCATACCGGTGATGGAAACCTCTACATCGGCATTATGAGTCATACCGCTACCCGGTTGGATATTGATGGTAAGCGTCATGCCGCCGTGTTCGTCTTCCTTGACCACGCGGCGGGAGATGCCGTTGACAGGTATCTTGTCCCAATCAACCAGACCTTGTCTGCCCGTCGCCGGTATCTCTAATACGGCTTCGCAGTCGGCGCAGTCCTCTCTGCGGATGGTCAGGCGGTAACTGATTGCGTTCTCCTCCGGCAGCCATTTGAGGATAACCTCGTTCTCGTCTATCGAGTTGGACTCCACCGTGTGGTCGGTGATACGGTTGAATACTTGGCCCCAGATAGGGTCATCACGATAGAGGTCGATAGACCGGACTAATTCGTTGTTGTGCATGAATGCGCTGTCGGGTACATACAGTACCGTGTTCTCGTGGAAATGAGACCATGTGTCAAGCGCTTCTTGGGTATTCTCTTCTTCCGTGCTTAAGTTTGCTCCTACAATCTTCGGCGGGAATACAGGACCGTCCTGCGGGTCGCCGAACGCGAACTTCCACGGTCTTATGTCCCTTGAGAATGCCCATACGTTTATCGAGTCCAGCGGAGCGGTGCTCTGCATGAACTGTATCGTCTGCAGGTTGGCCAGCGTCGAGAAGACATCTGCACCGATATAGCGGATGCGGTCATTGATGCGGAGGTCTTCCACGAGGTCGCCGAGGTCGTCCCACGGATACGTGATGTCGTTTGTGCGGTCGGCCAACATGCCGTTATCGTCAGCCCAACTGCTCTGCGAGATGGTCAACTGCAAACCGCCTGTCGTCTCTGACGGAGTGATTTCATAGCGCACGGTGCCGTTCACATAATCGCCGCTCTGTACAATACGACCACACTGACTCCATTCCTCGTCGCTTTGGTATGCCTCAAGCGCACCTTTCTCATCGTTATTAACGATAACCACTTCCGGACGCCTCGGATTTTGCGGGTCGCTGTTCTCAATCACCAGCGACACACCGGCCGGAGTAGTGATACGCGGCTGCGAGAACATGGAATAACGCTCCACCTGCATCGTCCGCAGGTTCTCGCTACCCACGAACACGTATTCGCCGAGATTCTGGATGTTCTCCGGGAAGGTGATGAAATGAACGTTCGTCAGGTCGTTGAAGGCATAATTGCCTATGTTATCCAGGTTGTAGAGGATAACCTCCTTGATGTCCTCGCGGAACTCGTACCACGGCGCATCCGCTCCGGACTCATAATTCGGGATGTTATAAGTCACTTGACTCTCTTCCGGTTTGGGGTTGTCCAGCGAATCTGCCCAGAACTGCAACTGACCTTTCGCATTGAGCGAGTACCATACCTGACCTTCCTGCGTCTCCTCGGGGTAGAGGCGACCGGTAGCCACGTACGAAACTACGATGGAGACAGAAGCTAACTGTTTTTGCCGGTTTTCATTATAAATAAACAGGTGACGCGTACCTTCGCGGTTACCGTAGATAACTAACCCGTTAAACGAAGCCGGACTACCCAACTCTTCGTCGCCGTCCAGCATTTCCATCCCGAGAGAAATTGTCGAGAGGTCTGCGCCCTCCGGTTGTACAGCAAGCTGTAACTCTTTCTGCTCACCCACGCCGATATACAGCGTTCTGTCGTTTAACTGCGAACCGTCCCAGTCTAATACGGTGATGCTTTCAATGGCGCTTTGCGCATACAGATGGCTGGCGGCACCCAACGCGAAAATAAGAGAGATAAAGAAGTAAAATCTTTTCATATTTGTTAGTTTTTGTATTTGTATGTGTTCATATTTGTATGTATTCATATTTGCATGTATTCCTGATTGTAAGTTTTCATATATATTTATGTGTCTGTTTATTTTTCATAGTTGTATGTATTTAGGTTGTAAGTTTTCATAGTTGTATATTTGTGTATATGTTTGTTTTCGAATTTGTTTGTTTTTGTATTTGTTTTCAGACTTTTGCGCCGCAAAAGTACTGCTTTTTTTTGACATACGCAAGCCTTTGCCTATTTTTATACAAAAAAACACCATTCCTCCTTCCTCCTTTCATTTTTCATCCTTCATCCTTCCTTCCTCCTTTCATCTTTCATCTTTCATCTTTCATCCTTCCTTCCCCCTTCCTTTCTCCTTATTATCCGCATCCTATCACGAAGAATATACGATAGATATACGATAGATATACGTTAGATAAACGTACTATTACTATAACCTGAGGATACTTTCACTATATCCTGCCCCTTGGCTTTCGCCTCTTGCATACTTAATATGTGAAGCGGAAAAATGCGTCATAATTGGGAATTGTCATCAAAAATTTGTAAATTGTTTGCAACGCAATGAAGAAAAAGCAGTACTTTTGCAGCGAAAATCTACTTTACTCATTTCTATTTACCACATGTTGTTTTATCTGGCGCTACATCTTCATGGTGTAGCGCACTTCTTTTACTCCGCCTGCTCTAAACTTTGCGTAAAAAATTTGCCCGTTTTCTCAACTTTACGTAAAAATCAGGTCCGTATATATTGCATATTTTCTGAAAAAGATTTATCTTTGCGTTCGGTTTTGAATAAACATGTTGTTTTTACATGGCGAATCATGCATATAGGGGGGGGTAAATTGAGTCTTCGCAGATTTTATTCCGATTATCAATCGGAAGTGGTATTTGGAGTTTTGCTGTCGGCAATTGTGGCGCTTAGTTATTTCTTGGCGCGTTTCATTCCCGTAGATGTTTATACCAACGGTATCCGTCAGATACTGAACGGCTGTATTGCGACCGTGGGCCTTGGAGGCGCAGGGTTGATGTGGCGTCACCATAAAGGGATACGCGCGCGTAAAATATGGTCAATGGTCCTGCTCACATGGACGGTACTCGAAGTGCTGTTGTTGGCGGATATAATATCGTATGGCGGAACGAACGACACCACGGGTTTCCTACGTCTGCGCGGATGGGAACTGGTCATCGGTAACTTCTATGCGTGGCTGCTGCTGTTATATCCGACGGAGGTGCTGCGTCCGGGGTGGCTGAATGTGAAGCGCTCCGTCATCCATCTGATGCCCGTTGTGATTATCGCCGTAGTGGATTATCTGCTGCCGGTGGACCTGCGTGTCCTTTTGGCGTTGTATCCGGTCGTGCTGATAGGTTTTCTGACGATGCATATCCGCGCCTATCGCAAATGGTGTGAAGACAACTATTCGTCCATGGAGGATATCGACGCGCAATGGATAGTGCGCTATCTGATGATGGTGCTTATATCGGGCTTAGCCTATGCCGTGCTCAGTTTCTCCTTCACTCCCGCTCATACCTTCACGCAGCAATGGCTGCTGCTGTTCATCCTGTCCTACAGCACGGAGCAGATACTCTTCCGTCCCGACCCGTGGGAGGTGGTGCGCTCCAAGACAGGTATGCGTGAAAAGGCTGAACCGGAAAGCGACGAGGCGGAGCAGGCTACGGAGACGTCCAATGCGGCGTACCGGGCGCAGTTGGAGGAATGGATGGAGCGCGAGAAACCCTACTTGCAGCCCGAGTTCCGTCTGACGGACCTGCAACAGGTGTTGCCGCTGAATAGGACCTATTTAAGTCAGTTTATCAACACGGAATACAACTGCAATTTCTACCAGTTTGTGACCAACTACCGCATCGAGGAGGCGAAGCGTCTGATGCGTGCCAATCCGGACATGCAGATGCAGGAAGTGGCGGAGCGTTGCGGCTTCTCCTCGCCTACCGTTTTCTCGCGCGTGTTCTCTCGCGAAATAGGTAAAACACCTCGCGAATGGAACATCGAAATAGACAATTCGTAAAAATCTGCTCCTTTTTCTTAACTCTGGGTTAATAAATGCGTAATAGTATTGCGCAAGTGCAACATTTTTTGTACTTTTGCAGTCAAGATGCTATTACGAAAGTCTGCCATATCGTTTTTTTTGTGCGCTTTTTTGTTCGCGCAAGGTGTATATGCGTCCACGGAAACGACCAAAGAGAAGGTCGAAGTGGTGGCGCTGAAGAATAATCTGCTGTATGATGCGGCGGCTACGCCGAACCTGCAGTTGGAGATTCGTCTGGCGCCGAAATGGACCTTGGAGCTCGGTGCGGGTTTCAATCCGTTCCCGCTCAAGGATACACAGTTCCCCAAATGGCGCCATGTATCGGCGAGCATCGCTCCGCGGTACTGGTTCTGCAATGCCTTCCATCGTGATTTCATCTCCGTCAACGTTGCTTATGCCCACTATAACGTGGCGGGCAATGCTTATCCGATAGGGTGGATGTATCCGCAGGTGAAGGATAATCGCTATCAGGGCGATGCCGTCATGGCGGGCGCCAGTTACGGGTGGCATTTCGCCATCACGCCGCATTTCAGCATCGAGTTGGAGGCGGGGGTGGATGCCGGTTATTCGTGGTATGACCGCTTCGAATGTAAGCATTGCGGAGACAAGACCGAGAGCGGCGGCCGCTGGCTCGTGCTGCCGAAATTGGGTGTGAACCTCGTCGTGCCTCTGGGCGGTGACGAACTGTCTCTGGCGCGTCGTTGCGACTGCGAGAAGATGGATAGCAAGCCGGAGGATGAGACCGAAGAGAGCCCCGCCGGAGCGGTACGGGATAGCATCATCGCGGCGCCGATAGCGGTAGCGGCGGCTTCTGAGTACGCATCTCGCGCACCGCGCGCATCGCAGAAGAATACATATCTTAAATCTACGTCGCAATCACGTCCGCGCGAGCAGTACTATGCGCCGGAAGCCTTCTTCTATTTTGAAGTGGATATGGAGCATCTGGACTCCGCCTTTATCCGCAACGACGAGAGTATGCGTACGATAGACCGTATTTTACGTGACAGCATATTATACGTCATGTCAATAGAAGTGGTTGGTTACGCCTCTTTCGACGGCCGGGTGGCATACAACGAGCGTCTGGCAAAGGGCCGCGCGCAGATGATAAAGTCATATCTGCAGCGTACCTACGGATTGCCCGACAGCCTGTTTGTGGTCATCAGCGGCGGCGAGCAATGGGAGGATATGGAGACGCGGATTTACACCATGGACTTCAAGGGCCACGAGGAGGTGCTGTCCATCATTGAGAAAGAGCCGAATCTCGACCGACGCGAGCGGCTCATAAAGCAACTGCATGATGGCGAGACCTATCGCTACATGCGCGATGAACTGAGACCTGTCATGCGCAAACTCGGTAAAGTGACCGTGTATTGCAAGGCAATAGAACATATACAAACCAAATAACTTCATTATTAACCAAAAAAATGTTAAAGAGTATGAAAAAGATGACATTTTTGGCATGTGCAGCCATCTGCACATCCGCAGTGGTTCTCTCTTCCTGCAAAGGCAGCGGAGACGAGCCGGGCAAAAAGGCGGAAGTCGTAAAGACCGAGTTCGCCATCTCATTGCCGAATCAGTTGAAGTCCAACCCCAACAAGATGCCGAGCGCAAGCGCTCAGGTAGGCGGCCTTTCCCAATTCCAGGGCATGACCGGCATCACACTGGTTCCGTTTGACAAACAGGGAGAAATCATCGGCACAGACGCACGTCTGGGCGACAACATTGTCTTGACGGGTGATGTGGCTCAGGTGGACGTTGAAAAACCGTCTGCAGCGAAAGTGTACACGGATGTATCGATTCCGCTGTCCACCGCTTCGTTCCTCTTCTACGCCAAATCGGCGGCTACAGGTACCAAGTTTGCAGTAGGTTCGTTGATTCCCGCCAACTTGAATGCAACCAACCCGAGTTCCTTCACCTTCAGCCTCGAGCAGATTCAGCCGGATGCAGGTGCGCTTACCGGAACGACCGTTGCCGGAGGCAAACTGCTCCAGTATCTGACCAACGTGGCAATCGCTACGGACGGCGAGAGCAAGGCATGGTATGCTTACACGGATGGTGACAACGCCGCTCTGAAGGCGATGTTCGACACCTATTCGTCGATGCACGGTCTCTCGTCATTCGAGGTAGAGCGCGTGCTGACCGACCTCAACAAGTCTCTCAAACCGCTGGATGACGGTGAGGGCAACTTGGCTCACGCTATCCGTGTGGCGATTAATGACGCTACTTATGCTACGGTAAATGCATCGGACGAGGTGGAACTGATTGCCGCTTGGGATAACTTCCCGGGTGCGTACAACCTGCCTGACGGCTCCATCGACATCCGTTGGGACGGCACCGCCAAAAAATTCGTGATTGGTAACTACACCAACATGGCTTCTCCGGACAAATATGTATATCCGGCACAACTCTGGTACTATGTCAACAGCCAGATTAAGACTTCGAATACCTCGAAGCAGACGATGTATGACAACGTCAACGATTGGGCTGCCATCCTTGCCGCTCATACGAATGCTATCTCCGTTAACTCATTGACACGCGCCGTAGCTATCGAGGACCCCGTACAGTACGCTGTAGCCCGTCTGGATGTTCAGGCACGTGTGAAGACGGCTTTGCTGGAAGACAACAGTATGCTTGCAGAGGGTGCCCGTACGGACGTTGACTGCTCTGCCGGTTTCCCGATTTCGGCAGTATTGGTAGGCGGTCAGCAGCAGGTTAAATTCGACTTCACCACCAATGGTGGCACGGAGTACACCATTTACGATAATGTGATGGCTTCCACCTGCGAAACTACGCCGGCACCCATGGTTGCTCCTGTTAGCAGCACTGTTTATTCCGCAATGAACCACACGCTCGTACTGGAGAACGGTACCAGCGACGTGATGATTGCCTTGGAGTTGACGAACAACACCGGTGTGGACTTCTACGGCGTTGAGGGTAAGTTGATTCCGAAGGACGGCAAGTTCTACGTGATTGCCAAACTGGAGGCTGCTGACGCTACTGAAACAGCCGGCCATGTATTCAAGCAGGACTACGTGACTACTGCCAAACTGACGCTCAAGGACCTCAAGGGAGCCTACAACACGATTCCTGACCTCCGCACCCCGCAACTGGAACTCGGTTTCTCGGTGAACCTCCAGTGGGAGAGCGGTCACGTATATACGTTTGAGTTCTAATACGTCCTTGTGTTGATACGTCGACTGTTATATATATTGATTCCTTCGTTTCTTCTGTCCGCATGCTCTCTTATCAATGATGATCTGAGTGTGTGCGGCGAGGAAATGATGATAGACTATCAGGTGCAACTGCATACCGATTTGAGTTTGCAGTTGCAGGCTGATTTGTCGCTGGAGACGGAAACGGCGGTCCGCGATGCTCTTAAGCAGTGGTTGGAGCCGGTGTTTACCGATAAGGCGAAGGATGTGGACCTGCGCTTCTATTCCACGGAGACCGACGTCCAGAAATACGCCATCCACGACATCATCAATGATAACAGGACGAGTTATACCATCCATCTGCCCAAGCAGAACTACGTCCATTTGGGCGTAGCGAATATGGAGGCCAATAATCATCTGCGGCACATCGGCAACGACCATTCGGAAACGAATACGCTCCGCTTGAATGAGGCCTCTACCTATGCTCCGTTGAGCACCGGCGTCTTCACGGCACGTCTGCCTATGGACGTGAACGACACCACGCAGTCATTCCATGTGCATCTGTATATGGTGACCTCTGCCGTAGCCGTCGTGATAGACACCACGGCGTGCGACTCGCTGCTTTCCGTCAGCGGCACCATGCACGGCTCTGCGGACGAATTTGCGGTGCGCGACAGTATATTCTCATTCACCAAGGAGCCTGTCTTCAGTATGGTGCAGGTGCCTGTGGACGTCACCGCACTGAAGGCGCGGAGAGCGCCGCATGCGTCCGTCCCGAATTTCTACGACTGTCTGGCTACGGTATGTATGCCGACGAGCCCCGACGAGCCGTGGACCGTCAGGTTAGTGGCGACGCTGACGGGCGATAAACACACTATCACCACCCTTACTATTCCTCAGCAACTGCCTGCGGGCGCGCTGCGCGTCATCAAACTGACGATGGATGCGCAAGGCGGCATGAAAACCGAAAATGGCAGTGAGGTGGGTGCATCTGTCGAATTGGATTGGAAATCAGGAGGAGAACACGAAATTGACATCTAAGCATCTGCTCATACTATGGCTCTCGGCGTTATTGTTCGCCGGCTGTGAAGGCGCGCAGGACTTCCCGTCTCAAAAGGTGGTCTTGCCTCTTTCTATATGCCTGCCGGCTGAGAAGATGCATACGCCGAACAATGCGCCTGCCCGTCGTGTCCTCGGTGATCCGGGAACAACGGAGAATTATCTTTTCCCCCACCATCTCTATTACGTCGTGGTCAAGCAGAACGGTGACATGTCTTGGTCGGTATGGCATGCGGAGCACCGCACGCTGACAGATGGCGACTGGCAGCCCACGCGTTATGTGGGATTGCTGCCCAACTCCGGCGACAGTATATATCAATATACCGAGGAGATAAACCTGATGCTTGCCACTGGAGAGAAGTTCGTAGGCCGTATCTACGCCATCGCTTCGGCGGAGGAGTTGACTTTGAGCAAGAACCTGGCGGACGTAACGGGTCTGTCCGACCTGCTTGACGTCACGTTCAGCACCTCTTCGGTGGCTGTACAGCAGAAACTGATGCACATATACTCCACGCCGTACAATCTCAATACCTCGGGAACCTACTATGGTTCGTTCAGCAGTATTGCACAGAAGGTGCCTCATGTGCACCTACTCCTTTACCACGTTGCCGCGAAAGTCGATATCCAGTGGTACGTGGATGAAAACAGACGAATAGACCCCGTGACTCCTGCTAACGGAGTCCGGCTGACATATATGGAGGCGCGACGCCTCTTTAACGGCAACGCCTATTGCTTCAAGCCGATGCGCAATGAGGTGGCGGCGCTGCCGGAGACCGGCTATACCCTCGCGGATATTGTGCGTCCGACGGACGAAGCGCTCTGGTGGGAAGGCCGCTACTATTTTTACACCATTCCCTATACCGTGACCGGTGCGCCGGATTATTTCCCGCTGCAGCTGCAGATGTGCACCAATGGCACCGCGGTAGGGAACGCCTATCGACCGACGCTGAATATGCGGGTCGATACCACGGCGGTGTTCGTGCCGTGGATGCGCGTGAACTTTAATTTTACCCAGCCTTTGGAAGATAAGGCGGAAACAAAGACCGTGGATAGTTGAGAACGAAGCGATACATATTATTAATATTGACCGCGTGTGTGTGCGCACTTGCGTACGCGCAGACGGATACGATTCGCTATGTCCATCCCAACGGTGCATACAACAATAACGGTAAGTCATGGGAAACACCTATGAACCGTGTGCAGGACGCCATCAACGACTTGCGCGACTATCTGGAAACCAATAACCTCCATTCCGGCTCGGTATATATCGCAGCGGGTACCTACATACCTACCGAATCGACGGAGTCGTCCGGAGGTTCGATGTTGAATACGTCCTTTAAGATATACAGCGGTATTCACGTATATGGCGGCTTTAACGCCGATTCGCCGGAGAGCAGGCCGGGCCTGCGTATGATGGTCAACGGCAAGACATGTGAGGAGAACTGGGCAGACCAGTCGGGTATCGGTACGGTATCCGGTACCGAAATCGCTTCGCAGTGGGACTTGCGGCATAAGACCATTCTGACCGGAAACCACTCCTCCTCGGCGCCTACCTTCACATTTGATTCCATCCGCGGAAAATATAATACGGCGTACGCCGCCAGTTCATACCACGTCGTTTGGTTTGCTACCAACGGCATATATCCGGCGACCAGCGATGTGCTGAAGAACCACTTCCGCCCGTTGGATTATCCGGCTTCGATAGACGGATGTGTCATCTCGTCCGGTAATGCCTCCAACCGTAATATCAACCTCCGCGAGCATACGGGCTACGGCGGCGGTGTATACATGGTAGGCAATAGTTCGATAAAGAACTGTATCGTGGAGCGCTGCTCCGCCAACATGCGAGGCGGCGGTATCTACGCGGACGGCGGCGGCACCATCGAGTTCTGTTATGTGCATACCTGTCAATCCGCAGGTATCGGTGTATATCAGGGCTACGGCGGCGGTGTCTGCATTGACCATGATGGCTCTATCGGCCATAGCCAGATTACCTCTTGTGCCGCGCGCTGCGGCGGTGGTCTTTTCATCAGCCATGTCCCCGAGGATTATCCGGCAACCGGCGTGCCGGAGATTGATAACCTGAGTAACTACTCGCCTTTCGCTGCCGCGTGCGTGATAAATAACAATACGACGAACGCCGAAGGTGGCGGTGTCTATTTGGCGGAAGGAGGAACCATTAACCACTGTACCGTTACGGCGAATAACTGTATGGGCCCGGACGTGACCTATTACGGTCGTCGTCACGGTCGTACCGGAGGTCTTTATGTCCGTAACTGCGGACAGATATTCAACTCCGTATTCTGGGGTAACCGGTGCGATGTGAATAATGATATCCAGTTCGCCTCTGTGCGTCAGAAGTCCGGTATCGCGGAATACGAGACCTTTGTCTATCACTCCGCGTTCATGAACCATGATATTACCGACTGGACAGGTGTTCGCAAGGAATGTGTCTACACGCTCGAGAAGCAGAATATGCCGGTACAGGGTTCGTCAGGTAATTTCCCCTGCTTTTTCCAGCCTACGGTTACGCCGCTGAACTGGGATTCGGTCAATACTTCCGCAGGTGTTTATGGTGCGGGTGTGCTCGCCCGCATGCGTCCGGTGGACTATCCGGGACCGCGTATATGGCACATGACATCCCATTCCTCTATGGACCAGAAGGGCGTGCAGTATTCTCCGGCGATGGTGGATCCTCCGGTATGGCTGATTCATGCGCATACGGACTATGGCGTGGTGTCCAACCCCTTTGAACCGGCTTCCACCTTGGGCGCATTGGTGCGCAAGCCCGATAATATGCGTCATTCGCTGCAGCCCCAGCAGGGTCTGGAGGGCAGAAAGGATCCGGCAACCTTGATTCCTACGGTCTTCGTCGATCTGAATCATGAAGGAGACTATGATGCGGAAGGTCATTTCATTACGCCGCCTTATTCCGGCGCTGACTGGGATGCTCCGCTGCACTCTATCGGCGATGCGCTCATGTATTACCGCACCTATCTGGTGGAGGAACCGAGTAAGGCGATAGGCAAGCGTGCGCACTATCGTCTTCCCTCTGCATGGAATGAGGACGGCAACCCGACGGGATATACCGATTATGACTATGTCCAACTGCTGGTCAAAGAGGGTGAGCAGAGTACCGCCGGACCGAACAACTATCTGGGCAAGGATATGCGTACCGCCTCTATCCGTACCCTGTCGCACATGCGTCTGTACGGAGGTTATCCGCAGGCCCTGACAGGTACGGATACGGAGGGGCGTGACCCGATGACTCTGACCACCGTCATTACTGCCAATATCGCGAACGAGAAAGGAGAAATCGCTTATGCGAATAACTCCGCTCACGTGCTTACGTATGTAAATGCCGAATATACCATCGTGGATGGCTTCCATCTTCTCAACGGTAACGCTTATAATCTGGAGGGAACCCAAGCCGTTATGGCGGGTGGCGGCGTCCTCGTGAATAATGAGATTACCGACGCGACCAAACGTATTGATATGGTGGGCAATGAGTTGCGTAACTGCCGTCTCGCGAATAACTCCGCCCCCAAGGGTGCTGCTATCTACGTCTGTGGTGATAACAGAAAACGCGCCGGTATCTTCTGGGGAGAGGTTTGCTATGCCGAGTTGAAGGTGGTGAACTGTATCATTCGCAATAACACCGCCGATTATTCCACCGGCAATAACGGTATTGTCACTTCCAACGGCCGCGCCTTCATTGATATCGACCATTGTGACATAGTCAACAACGTCGGTTATCCTTTGCGTGCGGATAATCACGCGTGGCGCAGCGGAGGAGAAATGCCGTTCCATGGTTATATCCGCATGGATAACTCACTCGTCTACTGCAACGGAACGGAAGTGCTGAACGATCGTTCCACGCTGGCATCGGCGAATGTGCTGTCCGTGAATGCAGATGGTCAGGACTATGTGTTCGGTACCTATAATATGTTCGATGAAGATATTCATCTCCATACGGAGGACGCTACGCAGCCGCATGGTTTCTTCAAGAGCGACTTCACGGTTCCGTCCATAGCGGGTGTGTTGCCTTCAGGCATGCCGGATGCGGCTAACCATCCGCTGAAGTTGGCGATGCCGGAGGAGAAATACAATCAGTGTATATTCACGCGTACCGACCGTAGCGTCGCGTCATATCCTGTTTTCGTCAACCCGTCTCGTAATATCGGACACTCAGTGGGAGGCGACATGCCGTTGTTCGGCGGTAAGATTTTGTTCATACCGCTCAATAACAACCCGTGTGTCAACTCGGCTTCCTTCTCCGCTTACGGAAGTAACAATATCCCGCGTCCGGATGTAGAGGATTTTGATATGACGGATGTAAACCGCCGTAACTTTGGCGGCGAGCCGGATATTGGTGCGATAGAGGACACTGACCTGCCTATAAACGGAGCGGTGATTTATGTCACCTCGGATGGTGCCGGTAGGCGGGACGGTTCGTCATGGGCAAACGCCATCGCGGGTAATACGGTGTACAGGCTGAATTCAATAGCCGGACCGGATTTGGCTGCCGGCGACCAGATAGATGCGGAACCCACTTGTGACCGCGTCCTCGATAGCGAAGGCAACCCCCGATCGACTACCGACAGTCTGTATTGTGGCGGTTGGGGTAGAGTATGGTTTACTGACAAAAAAATAGGTGCTATTGCCACAACAACAGTAACTAAAACTTGGACAACCGAAAAGAATGTCTATGACAATGGGCCAAAGGTAGGCGATGAGGATTTGATACAAGATAATGTTTATTCAGAGAGTTCGAATACAGTAAGCACTCCTGGCTCTACTCCCGATGGATTTATTGCCGGCTATGACTATGACCCGCGCTACCCATACGGCGAAATTTCTGGCGCTTCGCGTTCCTTCTGGCGCGCAAACCCCTATCATAGCGGAACGGGCTGGAATAACGCGGCAAGTTATGCGGACAGAAATGCCTTTATTACTGCGTGCAATACAAACGGATGGATTAATAATGCTCACACGGAGCGATATGTGGGCGGTCTCCAGTATGCTGTAGAGAAAGCCTCCGCCGCGAATAAGACCTATCATCGGGACTCTGTGCAAGTATGGGTCGGTGCCGGAACGTATAACGACTATAAAGGCTTCATCATGCGTGACTCTGTCACGGTCTTAGGCGGCTTCCCTGCCACGAAATACAAAGCCCCAGGTATGTCGGAGCGGCATGCCTTGCTGTCCGATGCGGTGACTATTCCGAAATCCAAAAACGCGCAGAACCTCGAAGCGGGAGATTATGAGACTATTCTGCAGATTTCGGATGAGAATCCGAATAAGACGGGTGATCATACTACGCTAAATGCCGATGCGGTCAAGTATTGGGACGATGACTATTCCTATTTGGAACAAACCGAAACAACTCTATACGAATATGAAAGCCGCACGATTGTACACCATTATGAATATAGCGAAGAGGAACATGTGGGTACAGATGTACAAAACACGTATATGAAGTATGCCGATATGACTGCCGGTTCAGCAACACAAAGTGTAAGTACTACCAATTCGCACAACGACGGAGTTACGGATGGTCTTCGTTATTGGCGATTTGGAGAGAGCTCCGATGGTAAGGATTGCTGGCATATGTCTTACCCTGAGAAAACAAACTATGTTGTTAATATTGAGAATTCTAATAATAATAACAATAAACAGCGTGCTATCTATGATCCGGATACCCAGAATCGTTTAACCGGTTCAGATGCTTCATATACAGGTAATTGGATATTTATAGGTAATGGTTCGTTGACGAACTTAAAACTATGGCAAGATTTATCCAATGTACCGGAAGGAAAATACCAGATATCAGTAGATATTGCCGGTGGTTATAGAAATAAGTACTCGTGTACGGATGACACGAAGATGTATTTCCGCATATATGATGCTAATGGAATAAAATTAGCGGAAGCAAATATTAAAACAAGGGGAAGTTATTCCAAGACTGACCATGCTAATTCTGGTGCTGGTGCCAACGAAAACCGTGGCATGGCTTATCGACATGTGCTAACTTTTGATCAACCTTCTACCGGAGCATTGCGTATAGCCGTCGAAGTCGAAGATGGTGTGCGTGGTACAGGTCCCGGTGGTGGAGATCCAGACCCGATACCAGCAAACTATACAACCAATTATGGCGCAAACAACCCTAACCGTCGTGAGTTCTGGCTCTCGAATATTCATATCAAACCGGTTACCCCTGCTGGCACATACGGAATTGTAAGTACCGATGATAATACCGTAGAGAAAGGGGATGTACCACATGAGGATCCGGTGATTTCGGAAACCAATACTTATAATGTTATCAATCACCGAACTACGCTCCGTAAGCGCGTGCTGACCATGCCGGATATATGTGTGCCTACCTATGGCGCCGGTTCTGTAGGAGATCCTGCTAGTTCAAATCGTGGTAAATACGGTGATGATCTTTCTCATACACATCGTGTGTTTGGTCCATCTAAGGCAAAACGATCTTCTTGGAAGGATAAAAGTTACGTCAAGGAAGATCCAAATTATGTCGAATATAATGAAGCCAACTGGGACGGCTTTACGATTCGCCATGGACTTATTATGGATGAGGCAATGGGACACGGTGGTGGTTCCGGTGTGAATATGTACGAAGGAGCACACTTGCGCAATAGCATCGTGATTAACAATATGTCCAAATGCCCACGTGTAAAAGGTGGTGGTATCTACTGCGACGGAGCGACCGCTACTATTGAGGGTTGCTTTGTACTCAATAACAATTCTACACGGAGTACTAACACAACGCAAGCTCAGATATTCTCTGGTGGTATGTTCTTGTATGAAGGTACGTGCTTCAATTCCTTGTTTGCCAATAACTATTCCTACGGCTCTGCCGGAGGAGTAGGTTTCTGCGTGGGTAAATTCTATAATAATACCATTGCATACAATACTTGTCAACTGAGCGAGAGCGGTCATATCAATGGTGGTGCTATCTCAGTGGCGACAGAATCCTCACCGAACTTATTTGTAGCCAATACCATCGTGTATGGCAATAGCGGTATGGCAATCCGTGAGAGAACGGAGTCTGCATATCAAGGAGTCAACCTTATACATCCCTTCCTCAATTGCTATATACAGACGAATGTAGCATTCACACAGGATACTTATAAGAATAATATTGTGAATTATTCAGAGGGGGCCAGTTATTATGGAAAAGGTAATGTCTTATTAGAGAGTGCTCCTTCGGCGGCTACTACACCTTTCGCGGCAGACTTTGTAAATGGCGTTTATACACCGGGTAATGCGGCGGCTACCAATGACTTCCGTTTACGTGACGGAGTAGGCTGCGTCAACAAGGGTACGGAGGATTTTGCTGGTGACTTGTTGGATGTACTGATGCGGAAGCATAGCAAATCAGAGGCTCAAGTCAAAGAGATGCCTATTTACCAGAGCGTAGATTCGGCTCAACTGCCTGATAACGATGTGGCGTTCGCCAAACGTGTGCAGGACTGCCAGATTGATATCGGTGCCTATGAGTTCAACGCCGCGTATGCAATCCGGCCGGATACGACGACCCATCCGGGACAGGCGATATTCTATGTGACCTTCGATGCCCATGGTGGTGACGCTTCGGCTAATTCGCCGGAGAACGCGGCTTGTAAGCAGAAACTGCAATTGGTACTCGATGCTGCGGGCCGGTATAAATACAACCTGATGACTTTGCCTGGCTATAACAAGGGCACAGAGGGAACATACGTGGCGAATGAGCCGAACAAGCATTGGACAGTCGAGGTTTGGCTGGAGGGCGATAATACGAATAGTACCGTCAGCGGAGAGTATTCCGACTGGTACACGGCGACACGTTCTACCAAGCATAATATGGAGAACTATGTGGATAATACGCTCGATTATTCGTTTATCATCCCGCATGGCGTACAGGTTAAGGGCGGCTATACCGTTGATTTCACGGGGCGTGACCCGCTGACATACCGTACCGTCCTCTCCGGTAGGATTACTTCTTCGACCGGTGCGGAAGGAAATGTCTTCCACGTAATCACCTTTACCAATGACCTCTTTACGCCGGATGAGACCTTCTATATGGAGGACGTCGGCGGTCGTGAGGAGCCGGTTCGTAATCAGTTGGCCTTTATGACGGATGAGCGTCATCGTGCGGTACTGGACGGACTGTTCATCATGGAGGGACATGCCAATTCTCCGGATTTGGAGGACCGTATCGGTGCGGCGGCTGTCGTGACCGACTATGGTCATATCCGCAATTGCGTTGTACAGGATAATACGGCGGAGGCGTATGGCGGCGGTCTGTACCTCAAGCCCCATGCACTTGTCAGCGGTACCATCATCAAGGATAACTCCGCCGACGTGGGTGGCGGTATCTATATCGAGGCACCGGTAACCTTGAGTTTGGATTCTTTGGCGCACGTCTTCGCTACCACTATCTGTGAGAACTCGGCTCGTTCTACTGCCGGCGGTATGTATTTCGATAATACCTATGCACGCGTCAATTCGACGGCTCTCTGGCATAATAAGGCGAACGACTTTGCCAATATATCCGGTATTTTCTCACGTTCCAGCGATGATACGGACTACCCGCTTAACTTCTGCGCCGTCGAGTCCCGTCGTCTGGAGGGTCAGGGCAATGTGGAACTCTCGGCGACGGAGACCGAGGGTGTCCGTTGGGACCGTCAGGACCCGTTCAACGCCATTCTCTATTATCCGATAGAGATGTCCTCGACGCTCTCCCGCGCAGGTATGACGTATAATGAGTGGCGGAGGACAATGAGCGTCTTTACCACCCTTGACTCTGTTGATATAGCCGGTGTAAGCCGGACAAGATGGCACTCCGACGGAGCCGAACGAGGGTACGCTTGGACAACCGATACGCTCGTCACGAAGAATAATGACTTCATCGAAATCGGAGCAAGGGCTATCAATAAGAACTTTGCGATTAACGTCGATATGCGGTATGTGATGAATCGTCTGTATGTGATGCATACTGACCTCATCAATTCCGAGGCGGCGCGTGCCCTGCAGGATAACCCGGATACCGACGATGATGCCAATATGTACCGCCAGATGGGTTCTTGTATTTTGAATCCTTTCCATCGTCTGGGTGATGCGTTTGACTATATTATCGAGGCACGCAGGTCGAACCCCGCTTTGTATCGGAACCGTGTCTTCGAGGTATTCGTCGAGCAGGGTACCTATTATCCGTATCATAACGCGTATGGCGAGCAGGACGAGGTGCGTAATAATACCTTCCTTGTGCCGGAGGGCGTATATGTTATCGGTGGTGTGGATTCGCGTCCCGAGGACCATCATTATGGACAGGAGGGCTATTTCGATGTGTTCACCGGTGCGAAGTACGGCGATGAGAATGATGTAGTGGTGGCGGGTTATACCATTTATTCCGCCCCGCTGGATTCCATTCGTCTGCGGGACGACCGGCACCGCCCGATGCGTGATAATAACCTGAACTCCGTCATCGAGCCTTGGGAATTGGAGCGTCAGACCATTCTGTCCGGTAATGCCGTGGCGGGTGAGGACTTCACCCATGTCTATCACGTCATCACCATGCATGCCGACTCGAACTATGTCGGTCCGCAGCCGCTCAAGTTCAGACATATGAATCCTGAGTTCGATAAGGATAACCCACGCCCCGGTATCCCGATGCTGATTGATCCTATTCCGATGAACCGTCCCGACCTTTTCGTCGATGAGTTGGATCAGTCTATACTCGCGCGTACCACAGAGTTCGATGGTATCCAAATCACCGGTGGATATGCAAATCACCTCAATCCCGAAGATACGATTAATCACCCCTATGTAAAGAAAACCTATTTCCGCGGCGGTGGTATCTTCATCGATGGTAACTGGAATGATGACTTCGATGAACCCGGTGATGTGTTACCTAACGTCACAGAACCGGCGTTATATAATATTCCCATTGTCGTCGAGAACTGCTTCTTTACCAATAATATGGCGGGTAACGGCGGTGGACTCTACTCCAACGGCGGTATATATATGTTTGGCTGCCACTTCACGCAGAACTACTCGCAAGGACCGATGACCGAGGAAGACCAGAAGTTTATTCCTTGGACTGCCGGAGGATGTATTGCTACTAATGCCGTATGCGATGTGGCGAATACACTCTTTGATAATAACGAAGCACGACGCGGACTCTATCCGATTACCGTTTCCGGAGACGAGGAGATTCCCTATGCCGATGCCCGTCAGGGCTTCGGAGGATGCCTCTCCGTCGCCGCACAAAGCTGCGCTCGTATCGTCAACTGCCACTTTATGAAGAATAAGGCGGTGGCATATCCTTCAATCTATAATTTCTACTCGAATAGCCGGTACTCCGATCCGGACTCTATGCAGTTCGCTTTTAATACCATCTTCTGGGGTAACGAGGTATTCGAGGTGGATAATCTTGATGAACTCGATTATATCGTACCGCCTTCTGCTCAAACGATTAATGACTTCAATACCCGATACAAACGCTCGAGAAAGGGTGTCTTCCACTACGACCCTGAGGAATGGGATAAATATGAGAAACTCTTCCATGAGTACGATAGTCTGTATAACCATTATGCGGCGGAGGAAGATACATTTAATGTCAAGGTAACGGATAAATTAGCGGAACTCCGTGCGCAAGGCGATAAGTTGGAGGGACTCTATTTCTGCTCCTATCGTAAAACGTACGGACCTACCGGTATGAAACCGACGCAGGATGGATATCTCTTAACAAGGGATGAGCAGCGTGCTTTCGTTGACCCACGTCAGAAACCTGTGCGAATCCATTACGAGCATGGCTTCCCCGTAGAGGGGTATGACAATCTCTTTACCTATGTACACGGAAACAATAACACGCTTATCAATCCGATTAATACGGCTACTGATGGACCGAACTTCAAACAGCCCTCCTTCATAGCCGGTATCGATGGCTATATGCAGAATGCCGACTGGCTGTTGGCACGTATGAACCTCACTACCGACCAAGGTTGGGGGCATCTCAGGCAGACAGTCACTCGCGGAATAGGGTACTATCTCACACGATATACTGGTAAACAGCATTTCCTGACAGCACAAGCCGCCTTGGAGGCGGCTAACGAGGCGTTGAATACGGATACATGTACGATGTGGAGTGTTCTGCCTATTTCCGGACTGCCTATTGCGTCATTTGATAATGTACAGCACCCGTTAGGAGCTATATATAACTGGTATTCCAAACGATACGGCGCATATCTGTCGGATGTCAACGCCCCGCTGCCTATTGCCAACCAATATTATATGGCATACTCACGTACTTCCAACGATGAGGAAATAGCCGGAAATATGGACCGTATATCCAAACACCCCAAGATGGGATTGACCGATGTGTATATTGATATAGGTATTTATGAATACCAATATGTACAACTGGATATCAAGGGTCAGGAGATAGATACGATATGGGTGGCAACGAAGACTAAGGATCCTATCAAGCATGACGGTCTGACGTGGGAGACACCGACGACGGATCTCCAGACTGCTATCGACCTTCTGATGTCGTCCCATAATAACCATGATAAGTATGTCTGCCTCATGGGTGACGATGATGAGGAGGGTACTTTCTCACCGAATAATGTGATTGACAACCGCCGTGCGTTTATCATCACCTCCAATACCTTGGAGCCGCTGCTGCCGGATAGCGCAGAGGCGGACTATGACTACGGCGTGAATAGTCTCACCTTCCTTGGCGGTTATAGTTTCGACGTCAAGGACGCACCGCGTGACCCTCTGGCGCACCCTGTGCTTATCGAGATGCCGAATGCCGGTACTGCCGCACAGCGGAACCAGTTATTTGTCGTCGAGGATATGACAAGACAGATGGTGCAGGCCAACTGGCAGGGTGAATATACCTCGCGCGACAGCGTCGTCATACCGATTGTGTTTGACGGTATCACCTTCACCAATCCTTATTCTACCAAAGACCCATCGTCCGATGAAGGATATAATAGTCAGGGTGGTCTGATGAGTAAGAAGGGTGGTGCGGCTATCTATTATCGCTGGCAGCGGCGCTACGAGGGCTACGATGGCGTCTTCTCGCCGGACTTCACCAAGGCGCTGCACCCCGACTCCGCTCTCATTGACGGAGTGAAGGTGACGCTGCCGAAACTGACGGTTTCCAACTGTATCTTTATGGATAACGGTGCGCGGGACGGTGTCGCTCTTTCGGAGCGCTCGCCGGCGCTGCGTATCGACCATGGCGGCGGCTCGTCGCTCGTCGTCAATACCCTCTTCCACTCCAATGCGGGTGCTCCGATTTATGCGCGTACCTTTGATGTATTGGAGGAGGAGAACGACTTGGCGGAGGTGCCGAATGAAGTCGTGATTGTCAACTCCACCTTTGCGCTCAACGACGGACACGTCCGCTTGGAGGGCGAGAATAGTGAAGTCCATAACTCCCTTATTTGGCTGGATGACTTGGCGAACGATACCTTGGTACAACTCCAGATGGGTGCTTCCGACCAGTGGGACAAGACGACCAATAGCACCCGAAATGGTATTGACGGACGAATGACCAACAATGCCGTCTGGGGATGCTTCATGCAGACCGGCAAGGACCCGTATAATAATGACAGCCTTGTGACCGATAATAGTGATATCTTCGGTGGACCGGGCTTTGTACTGCCTTATGTGACGGCAGAGACGTCGGAGCAGCGCCGCGAGCGTAGTTTCCGCCTCAACCCGTCTATGATGACCTATAAGAAGGGCAATCAGGATATCTATCGTGACCGCGTCTTCTTCCGTACCTATCCGGACGACGGAGGACCGGAACGCTACTGGAAACGCTCTAACGGCTTCAAATCGTTTACCGTCACTTCGCTGGCGAACGACTCCGACTTGGCGGCTAAGCCTCGTCTGTCGGGTGAAGGTATGGAGCGTGGTGCCTATGAGTGCCTGGCGGTTCTCCAGCGCGTGCTCTATGTACAGCCTACGCTTGCCGCTTTCGCCGCGGGAGACGGTTCCTCGTGGGCGCATCCTTTCGGTCAGGGGCAGTTGCAGAATGCCATCGACGCCGCCGCGGTATATACCTATCTGCGCCAGGCGGACCCGAATAGGGAGAGTAGGAAGGCGTACGTCTTTGTCAAAGGTTCGTATGACACCCACGAGCACATGAGTATCAAGGCGCGTGACGGTGTGTTCGTATATGGCTCTTTGCCGAATAGTTTCAATGATACAGCGGCGATTGATGTGGAGGAGGAGCAGTTCACCGATGCCGAGTGCCAGCGCTTCGTCAACTACGTCCGCGCTTCTTCTACCGGTGTGGCTTCGCCGAATGCGACGCCGACGCGTATCAACTCCATCCACGTCGAGGGTGATGATTTCGAGACGGGATTCCTGCTCGATGGATTTGAGATTACCAATCCGGGATTACACCTGCATATCTCGCCGGTTATCTTGGATAACGAGATGACAGCGCTTCGTAACTGTATGATTACGGATAATACGGTAGTGGGTGAGCCGGTAGTGGATATCAAGCGCGGTCTGCTCTATAATAGCCTCTTCTATGACAATCATGCGGATGCCGTCGTCAAGGTGGGCGCGGACGGATTGGCGCTGAATAATACAGTCATTTCGGACGACGAGGCGGTGGAACCGATAGACGATACCGAGGCGGCTGCCGGTGCGGTGGTGAATAATCTTGCGTATAAGACCACCTCTGCGACCGTCAAGCCTTTTGCGCCGTATATGACGGACAAGACGCCTTATACTTTGCCCGCTTATCTCAAGGAGAATAGAACGCTGTCCTTCCAGTTCCACGAGTATAGCGCATATATCAATGCCGGTACGGACGACGGGTCGTTGGCTTCGGTATATGACGCCTATGTGGCGGATAGCACGATTGCCTTCCGGTACGACCGTGACGTGCTCGGTAACCCGCGTAAGATTGGTTCGGCGGTGGATATCGGTGCCTATGAGACTTGGAAAATCGAACCGAATACGGTGCGTGAGATTACCGCGCGGACCAATAAGGTGACGTCGGATAGTCCGGTGGATGCGTATAAGTTATATGCGTATCTCCGCAACTACGGCGGAAACAACTACCCGCATCCGGGCTCGGTGGTCTATCTGATGGATAGCGCCGTGATGACCATGCAGTATGAAAACCTGCCGGACTTCGTGGATTTGAAGACAGGCCTCACGCCTTTCGCCTTCCGTCCGGGTTATATGCTCCTCAAGCCGGGTGCTTCCTTCTACGGCAACGGACATGAGGTACAGATGGGTTATCTCGCGGCGGAGAAACGCTTTGTAAACCAGCGTTACTCCATGACTTCCTTCCCCTTCAATTATTCGAAGGCGAATATCATCACTACGGCGTATGACGAGGTGGCGGACTCCGTCATCCTGCATCTCTCGCCTTTCAACTTCAGCACCTATCAGTACTCCGGTGCGGCGCGTTCCGTGAAGGATTATAACTTCCAGCGGGAGAACTCCACGCTCTGGCTGCCTGTCGATACACTCAACCGCACGGCTACCGATGGCTATCTTATGGACTTCGGCGCTGTCACCGATACCGTGCTACGCTTCACCGCTTTTGCGCCTTATGGAGAGTATGTATATACGGAGGAGGATGATGACAAAACGGTCTATCTCACCCAGTATGACCATCGTGTAGCCGGTGACGGTACGGAACTCGACTTCACCCGTCAGGAGGATATGGGATGGAATATGAAGGGTCTGCCGTGGCTCGTGTCGAACTATCGCACCGATACCGTTTTGGAGGAAGGTAATTATCAGCGTCAGATGTTTATCCCGCATGTATTCTACCACATGGACGGCGCGGGCGAAGATGTCTCCGAGGGCGACCGGATGCTTACGGCGCGCTCGTGGGATAAGAATGTCACCATGTCGATGGGTAAGGCGTTCTTCACGCAGACGGCTACTACCGCCGAACGCGAAGCGGTCATCTTCCATCTGCCGTATTATGGCAAGAATGAGAAAGCCTCGCGGCCTATCCTGCGCATGCGTAGCGGACGTAATACTGACCTCCTCACGGCCATACCTGACGAGGACGCGCCCAAGACCGTCAATTATACCTACGGACGCGATGGTGTCAAGTGGCAGTCAAACGAGAATGCCGTCCAACTCTATATGCTTGACTCCAAGCGGCTCTCGCGTATCTCGCTCCTCGGAGCCGCGCCTACCGAAGTGGATATTCCGCTCGGCGTCTCTGCGCCGTCGTCGCCTGCCGGTGACCTCTCGCCGCTTACCTTCAGCCTTCCCGAGAAAGAAGCCTTCGATGGCTATGAATACGTATGGCTAATTGACTATCAGAACAAGCGCTATACGAACCTGTTGCAAGAGGACTACGAGACCGAAATCGAACCCGGCGAACACAATCGCCGCTTCGCCCTGCGCTTCGGTGGTTTCCCGAAAACCGACAGCAAAGGCAGACGCTCTTATGTCGTCTTCGCGCATGACGGACAACTCTTCGTGCGCGGACTCGTCAAAGGCGATAGGATAACGGTTTATGCGCCCTCCGGACAAATCGTCCATTCCTCGGTGGCTACGGCGCCTGAGTTCACCATGCCGCTCTTGGACCAGACCGGCTACCTCGTGCAAGTAAACTACACTCCCCACAAGGTCCTCAATCTCTGATTCCTTCAACAGGAATTTTCAAGAGAGGTTTTATGAATAAATGAAATATCCGGCTGCGCCGGCGAGGGCGATCAAAAGGATAGGATGAGAGGTAATATAGGCAATATTACCTATTTGTGATTGATGATTGCTGGATGAAGATTTGAGTATTTCCGGCAGGATGGTAAAGAATGCTACTACGGTGAAGATGACCCAACTCGTCTCGTCGATGAAAGTCGTCGGTTTTATCAGTAGCAGCGCTGCTGCGGCAATGAGTCCGAGCACCGTAAAACGCAGCATCCGCAGTGTCTGCTCAAAATAAGGATTACCCTGAAAACGCTTGTTCAGCCAGAAATATGCCTTGCATATACTGAGCATGATAATCAGGCTCGGCAGCACGATGGCGAACGTCGTCAGGAAGCTGCCCCAGAACCCCGCGGCAGTGTAACCGACATACGTCGCGCAGTTGATACCTATCGGTCCAGGCGTTACCTGACTGACCGCCACGATGTCCACGAACTCCTGTTCGCTCATCCAGCCGTGCTGCTCCACCTCCATTTCTATTAGAGATAGAATTGCCAGACCTCCGCCGAAACCGAATAGACCTATCTTAAAGAAGGATAGGAAAAGTTGCAGGTAAATCATTTCCGCCTCCTTTCTGTGATGTCTACTACGACGAGCGTGATGACGATAGTGGCGACAATCACCCATACGGGGTTCACATGAGCGAGCCAGATGAGCATGGCGGCTGCGACAGGTATGAGGGCCGTGAGCCAGCCGATTTTGGCGGCTCTGGCGAGTTTGACAAGCGGCGCGGCAATAAGCGCCACCACCGCCGGACGGACACCTTTGAAGACCGCCTCTACCGCCGGCAGTTCTTTCCATTCGGCAAAGACCATCGCTATAGCGAGGATGATGACAAAGGAAGGCAGCACGGCGCCTAACACCGCTCCGCATACGCCTTTCCAGCCGCCTACGCGCCAGCCGATGAAGATGGCGGAGTTGACGGCTATCAGTCCCGGCGCAGCTTGCGCCAATGCAATCATATTCAGAAACTCCTCCTCGTCAATCCATCCTTGGCGGTCCACCACTTCACGCTGGATAAGGGGTAGCATGGCATAACCTCCACCGAGGGTGAAGGTGCCGATTTTGAGATATGTCCAAAAGAGTTGGAAAAACAAAATCTTAAAAAAAGTACATTATTTGCCCAGAATTTAACCAGCACTTAATAAGCAAATGACCAGCATAAGACCAGCAGATGCCCCCGAGCACGTTCAAATGTACAAAAATCTTAAAAAACGTATATTAGTCTTTGTTCTCGCGTAACTGCTGCTTGACGAATTTCGCAAGCATGTTGATAGCGGCATTGTTATGACCGCCTTGCGGCACGATGACATCCGCGAAGCGTTTGCATGGCTCGATGAACTGCTCGTGCATCGGTTTGAGCACCCTCTGGTAACGCTCGATGACCTGCTCCGCCGTACGTCCGCGCTCCATCACGTCACGCTTCATCACGCGTATCAGACGGTCGTCTGCATCGGCATCCACGAAAATCTTCAGGTCCATCTGCTGTCGCATCTTCGGCTCGCGTAGCGCCATGATTCCCTCTACCACAATGACTTCTTTCGGCTCGATATGTATCGTCTCGTCCGAGCGTGTGCACGTAATATAGGAATATATAGGCTGCTCGATGGACTTGCCTTCCTTCAGCATTTTGATGTGCTTGCTGAGCAACTCCCAGTCGAAAGCGTCGGGGTGGTCGAAGTTGATGTTCTGACGCTCTTCCACAGGCACGTCGCTACTGTCCTTGTAATACGAATCCTGAGGGATGACGACAACCTCGTTTTTAGGGAGGCGCTCAATGAGTTTTCTGACTACCGTTGTTTTGCCCGAGCCGGTACCGCCCGCAATGCCGATGATAAACATGGAGAAAAATGTTTGTTATTTCGGACCGCAAAGGTAGTGTATTTTTTTGATATACGCAAATATTTGGGGCAAAATATAGCAAAATAAAAAAATAATTGCGAAAAAACTTGCGTATTTAAATTAAATGTAGTAATTTTGTAGCCGATTTTGATTTGAAGTGCGCAGAAACGCAAGGAGAGATGCTCGAGTGGTTGAAGAGGCACGCCTGGAAAGCGTGTAAACTCCAAAAGGGTTTCCGGGGTTCGAATCCCCGTCTCTCCGCAAGGATTGAAAATAACTAACAAAAATACTAACTAACAAATTTTTATCTCATGAAAAAAGTATTTGCAACTCTTACCGTGCTGGCTATGCTTACCTTTGGTAGCGCAGTAATGATGGCACAAGAAGCAGCTGCTGTTGAAGAGGCTGCTGTTGAACAAGTAGATGAGGCTGCTCCGGCGGCTGAAGAAGTAGCAGAGGCTCCTGCAGAGGAGGCCGGTGGCTTGGTAGCGCTTCACAAAACTCTCAAGACGAAGTTTATTGAAGGTGGTGCCGGCTTCATGGCGCTGACTCTCGTTACTCTCGTATTCGGTTTGGCGCTCTGTATCGAGCGTATTATCTATCTGTCGCTTAGCAAGACCAACACCAAGGAGCTGCTCGCTAATATTGAGGCTGCTCTGAAGAAAGGTGGTATAGAGGAGGCTCTTGAGGTTTGCCGCAACACCCGTGGCCCGGTAGCTTCGATATTCTATCAAGGTCTGAGCCGCTACGACGAGGGTATCGATGTAGTGGAGAAGACGGTTGCTTCCTACGGTGGCGTTCAGCTCGGTCTGCTCGAGAAGAACCTCTCTTGGATCTCGCTCTTCATCTCCATCGCTCCGTCTCTCGGATTCTTGGGTACCATCATCGGTATGATTGCTGCATTCGATAAGATTCAACAGGTGGGTGATATCTCCGCAACCGTTGTTGCCGGTGGTATCAAGGTCGCTCTGTTGACCACGTTGCTCGGTTTGATTATTGCTATTGTGCTGCAGTTGTTCTACAACTACATCCTCAGCCTCATCGAGGGTCTGGTGAATGAGATGGAGGACAGCTCGATCAGCCTGCTTGATATCGTAGTAGAGTTCGACGCTGCCCAGAAAAAGAAATAATCGTTTGAAGTAGTTTAAAATAGTTTGAAGTGGTTTGAAGTAGTTAACAATCCCAAACAATTTCAAACAAACGAAGTTCAAACAATTTCAAACAAAATAACATTCTGAGCAATATGAAAAACTATAAATTATTACCGAAGATTACCTTGTTGTCGCTGCTGGCGCTGGGCATCGTATTTATCGCGATGTTCTTCCTCGGCGGTTCCAACGGTAGTCTGGAGGTAGCCGGTGATTTCCTGGATATTCCTCGTTTCACCGATGCGTTCCTCATCTGGGTATATATCCTCGTGGCGCTGGTAGTGCTTATCACACTGGCAGTCGTGTGCGTAGAGTTTGCCAATAACTGGAAGACCAACCGCCGCAAAGCATACATGACGCTTGGCGTTGTTTGCGGTTTCGTCGTTCTCGCACTCGTATGCTGGTTCCTCGGCAGCCCGAAGGAAATCCACATCGTAGGTTATGAAGGTACGGATAACGTAGGCGCTTGGGCTCAACTCGCCGACGCGGTTATCTTCGCCTGCTATTTCCTTGTCACCGCTACTATCTGTACGATGATTTGGGGATGGGCTTATACTAAAAAACTGTCGAAGTAAATCACATTTATCATGGCAAAGAAAATCCCACAGATTAACGCCAGCTCTATGGCCGACATCTCGTTCCTGTTGCTGATTTTCTTCTTGGTGACCACCTCTATGGATGTGAACCAAGGACTGGCTCGCCGTCTGCCTGCGCCTATTCCTCCCGACCAGAAGATAGAGGATAAGGATATCAACAAGCGCAACCTGTTGGTGGTAAAAATCAACTCGGCTAACCAACTGATGGTGCAAGGCCAGCTGATGGATGTGAAGCAACTTCGCGAGATGGCCAAAGAGTTCATCAAAAACGAGCAGAACGCGGACTACTATCCGAAGCTCGTGGAGGAGGATTTCGGGGCTCCGTTCGGTGTGATTAAGTACACCAAGGACCACGTCATCTCTGTCCAAAACGACGTGGATACGCAGTACCAGGCGTATCTGGACGTTCAGAACGAACTCGTAGCTGCGTATAATGAATTGCGTGAAGAGTGCGCGCAGAAGTATTTCCACAAAGCTTATAACGAACTCGAAGAGGACCAGCAAAAGCAAATCCAAAAGATTTATCCTCAGAAGATTTCGGAGGCAGAACCTAAAAATTACGGTAACTAACATGGCAAAGATTCGTAGAAATGAGAAACGCGAGATGCCGGCGCTTAATACGTCGTCTCTCCCTGATATTATCTTCATGCTGCTGTTCTTCTTCATGTCTGTTACCTCAATGAAGGAGGTAACCTACAAGGTGCAATTCAAGAACCCGCAGGCTACCGAGCTGACCAAGCTGGAGAAGAAATCCCTCGTGCGTTATATCTACGTAGGTACGCCGACCGCAGAGTTCCGCAAGCAGTATGGTGCAGAGACCCGTATTCAACTCGATGACGCTTTCGCGGAGACGAAGGAGATAGGCGAGTATATCGTCAATGAGCGTTCGTCCATGAAAGAGAGCGAGCAGGGTTTGATGACCGTCTCTATCAAAGCCGACAAGGAGACCCGCATGGGTGTCATCGCAGACATCAAGCAGGAACTCCGTCGGGCATACGCATTGAAGATAAGTTATGCTGCCACGCAGCGTACAAGTTATTAAGAATAGCAAAGAGAGCCGCTTTGTTGCGGCTCTTTTTGTATCTGTATGCCTCATCGGGCTCGTAGGTTGCCGGCCTGCGCGGAAGACTGTTTCCCTGAGCGGGACGGAAGAGTGGCGAGACGGAGACCTGGTGTTACGATGCGGATGGGGTGCGGAGAGCAGACTGGTGGTGAAGCGCGGGAAGTCGCCTTATTCGCATATAGGGCTCTTGCATAAGGATAGTGCAAGCGGAGGATGGCAGGTGGTACATGCTGTGCCCGGAGAAGACGAACCGGAATACCTGAAGGCGGAACCGGTGACACTCTTCTTCTCTGCCGAACGGGCCAAGTGCGGCGCTTGGTTGCGTGTCCGGTGCAGCGACAGTGTCGCCCGAAAGGCGGTGTTATATGCGCTGGGCAAGGTGCAAGAGAAAGTCCTGTTTGACAACGATTACCTGCTTGCCGATAGTTCGTCCCTCTATTGTACCGAACTGGTTTGGAGGGCTTTCATTACCCAAGGTATTGATGTCACGGCAGGCCAAAGGCACGAAGTGCCGACCATATTCAGCAAGGAAGGGGAAGCCATTTTCCCCAGCGATATAGAACAGAGTGAAACAACTCTTTTTGTCAAACCCTTTAATTAAATTCGTATGAAAAGTTTATTACGTATGATGGCGATGGCCCTCGTGGTATTCGCAATGACCGCTTGCGGTTCCAAGTCTGCAACCCCAGAGAAAGCGGCAAACACATTCCTGAAGAATTATCAGAATGGTGATTATGCAGCATTGGTGAACCAGATGCATTTCAAGAAAGATGTGACTGACGATGACAGAGCGCAGTTCGCTGTGCTGCTGAAAGGCAAAGTAGGTCCGGAGATAGAGAAGAAAGGTGGCATCGCTTCTTTTGATATCGATGAGACGAAAGTGGCAGAAGACGGTCAGAAGGCAGTCGTTAACTACACGCTCCATTTCGGGGACGGCAGTGAGAGCAAAGATGACGTGAAACTAATCCTTTTGGACGGCAAATGGATGATTGACACCGGCAAGTAATTGTCGTTTTATATGAAAAAACACGCCTTGCGGGGCGTGTTTTTTTGTATCAGATTACCATTCTGTTGAATTCTTTCGGAACGGGGCTCTCGAAGCGCACCGTTTTCTCCGTCACCGGATGGATGAAGGCAAGCACTTTGGCATGCAGGCAGAGACGGTCGATAGGACTGTTCTCGTTGCCGTGACCGTACTTGCGGTCGCCGACTACCGGACAACCTTTGGATGCCAAGTGCACACGTATCTGGTTCGTGCGGCCGGTCTCCAAATGCAGTTCCACTAATGAGTAGGCTCCGTCGGCGGACACTTTCTGCGTCTTATAGTTCGTAATCGCGATATCTCCGCCGTCATCAACCGGCGAGGAATAGACTACCGCATTGCGTTTGTCTTCGGTGAGCCACGTCGTGATTTTCCCTTCACGCGGATTGAGTACACCTTCCGCCAAGGCGATATACGTGCGTTCGGTAACCAGTTCGCGCCAGTACTCCCGCATATAATGCTGCAGTTCTTCGGAGCGCGCGAAGACCAGAAGACCGCTCGTCTCACGGTCCAGACGGTGTACTACGTATATGCCTGCGCGCGCGTTCTGTTTTTTTACGTACGCGCGTAGGATAGAGTAGGCGGTCGTCTCCGACGAACCCGGCGTAGCGGCTACCGTGAGCAGACCCGGTTGCTTGTTGACAACTATCAGGTCATCGTCTTCGTACACGATTTTCAGTTTGGGATGCGTCAACTGACTGTTGCCGCGACCCGAAGAGACCGTCACTACATCGCCGGCTTTGAGGGCGAAGTCATGACGCGTCTGCACGGCGTTGCCCACTTTGACACGCCTCTGGCCAAGCAGTTGCTTGACCGAGGATCGCGCCATACCTCCCATCTTGGCGATGAGAAAATCCATCAGCGGAGCAGGCTCCGCCACTTTCAATATCGTGTCCGCTTTACGTTTGATCACAACTATTAATTATTCATTAATCATTATTCATTTCTTCAGGAACGGTGCCGCCCAGTACAGGTTCTCCGGCTTCGTGCTCTTAATCCACGCCACACCCGCCATCGAGTTGATGACAAGGAAGAAGGTGAATAGCACTATCGAGAAGATGTTTCCGAGGAGGATGAACAGCACGATACCCGCCACACTGTAGATGAACCAGTACAGCCACGAGTCGTTCTTACGGTATATCAGCCAGTAGTTCGCGAGGAAGGAGGATGCCACCATCAGTCCGTTGCATAACTTGAGCGCTACATGGTCTGTGAGCGCGTCTCCTGCCATCATAAATGTCTGGATGAAATAGTCCCCCGCGGTGACAGCCAGACCGATACATATGGATAACCAGAAACGCGGACGGTCAAGGAACTTCGGTTCGAAACTCGCGCCGCCGTCATCTTTCTTACGGCTCCATTTGTAGATGGACATCATCTGGAAGGGGATGAATACGAAGAAATACAGGAATGTGCCGTCATAACTGCCTTGCAGCGTGAACTGCACGCCTAACAGGGCGGACATCACGATACCTGCGAAGAAACCCGTGTAGTTCTGCGGGTCCCGGATGGTGAGGATGTATGCCACACCGATGATGGAGGCCGGAATACCGACGCACCAGGCAGCGTCCTGCCATTTCAACAGACTGACGCTCGGGAATATGATTTCAGCCAGCCAGAGCAGACCGAAGATACATGCGAACATCACGATTGAGAGAAGAAGATTGCGGCCCAAGGCACGCCATAGATTTGCGTTTTCCATATTATTTGATGTTTGGTCGTCATGACGTCAGGTCGTAACGACGAGGTTTTGTTTCAAAAAAACAACAAGGGGCAAGCCCATGCTCGCCCCTTGTCCACACAAGTATTACTTGCGATTGCGGTTGCCGTAGCGAGACATGAACTTGTCCACGCGGCCGGCGGTGTCCACCAGCTTCGATTTGCCGGTATAGAACGGGTGACTCGTGTTCGAGATTTCCAGTTTGATAAGCGGATACTTAACGCCGTCAATCTCAATCGTGTCCTTGGTAGCGGCTGTTGAGCGGCTGAAGAACTGAGTACCGTCAGACATATCTTTGAAAACTACTACGCGGTAGTTATCGGGATGAATTCCAGCTTTCATAATCTTTCAATTTTGAATTTTGAATTTTGAATTGTGAATTTACTCAGCTACTACATTCAGCTTGATGTCAGCCTTTACCTCGCGGTGCAGACGAGCCTGTGCGGTGAATTCACCTACTTGCTTGATCGGCTCTGCGATGGTAATCACCTTCTTGTCGATGTTAATCTCTTGTGCTGCAAGAGCATCGGCGATGTTCTGAGTGGTAACGGTACCGAAGATCTTGCCATCTTCGTTTGCTTTTACCTTAACCTCAATAACGGTCTCTGCGAGTTTAGCCTCGAGTGCCTGTGCGTCAGCCAGAAGTTTGGCAGCCTTGTGAGCCTGTTGTTTCAGGTTCTCTGCCAACTGCTTGCGGTTGCTCTCGTTAGCGATGATAGCAATCTTCTGCGGCAGCAGGTAGTTGCGTCCGTAGCCGTCACGTACTTTTACGATGTCGTTCTTGAAACCCAGATTAGCCAGGTCTTGAATAAGAATTACTTCCATGTTCTTTCCTTTCTCTTAATGGGTTAATTACTTCATCATGTCGGTTACGTAAGGCAGCAATGCCAGGTGGCGTGCTTTCTTAACGGCCTGAGCAACTTTGCGTTGGAACTTCAGCGAAGTACCGGTGATGCGGCGCGGCAGGATCTTGCCTTGCTCGTTGAGGAACTTCTTGAGGAACTCAGGATCTTTGTAATCGATGTACTTGATACCGCTCTTTTTGAAACGGCAGTACTTTTTCTTCTTCTGGTCCGAACCTTGCGGAGTCAGATAGCGGATTTCGTCATTCTGTGCCATAATTAAGCCTCCTCTTCTACTTTTTTACCTTTGTTACGACGCTTCTCGGCGTACTCAAATGCGTACTTGTCAAGACGGGTCGTCAGGAAGCGGATTACGCGCTCGTCACGACGGAACTCGGTCTCGAGGGTAGCGATTACTGCGGGCTCTGCATCAAACTGAAGAATGAAATAGAAACCCGAATTTTTACCTTGGATAGGGTAAGCAAGTTGCTTCAAGCCCCACTCCTCACGGTTCAAAATGGTACCGCCATTCTGCGTGAGAAGATTCTCGAATTTTTCTACTGCCTCCTTCGTCTGCGGTTCAGACAAAACGGGAGTTAAAACGAAGGCAGTTTCATAATGATTTACCATTGTTTAGTAAACTTTAATTTTTGTTAATAATTAATATTGTTTCTGCTCTTATACGCGCATACAGCGCGAAAAAAGCGTGCAAAGGTACTGCTTTTTTTTGAATTGACCAAAAAATTCGTGATATTTTTTCAAAAAAAGTGTATTTTGCTATTTCGACACCACCCATTCGGGGGGTCAAGCGCGCTACCGGGATCTATCCCCAGGCGAAGCCGGTTTAGTCTTTGTATACGATCTCGCCTTCCTGGGTGAGACTGATGCCGTGCGTACGGTCGATGTACAGCACGCCGACAGGTGTACCGGCAAGCGCACGCAGACCTATCTCGCGCAGACTCGGCTGGCGGGCAGGCGCATAGCTGCTGTTATCTATCCACTGATAGACTACTTGTTTATTCTTGTTGATATAGCTATTCTCTTTGGTGTCCGAGTTGTAGATATACGCTAAGCCGTTGTGGAATCCGCCTTGCGGATACTCATCCGTCTCGAGCTTCATGATCGTTACGCCGTTCTTGTTAATCAACTCGACGCGCGAGGTCTCCGTCTCCTGTACCCAGGCTATGTCCTCTACGAAGTCCCCGGCGTACGCATATTTCGGCTCAATCACCTCGCGGCCGTTCATGTCGATATAGCCGTATTTGCCGTTTCTCTCCACTAAGGCCAGGCCGCAACTATAGACGCTGATCAGGTCGTACTTAGCCGAAATGATCTTCTGACCGCTCGTCGAGCAGATACCCCATTCTGACTTGTTGTTGTCGTAGAATGCGATACGGCCCTGACCCAGATTCTCCAATGCGCTTTCCTGCAGCGGAATCAGATAATTGCCTTTCGTGTCAATCAGACCGTAGTGACGACTGCCTGAACTTTGGTCTACACCTACGACGCAGCAACCGCCGCTGAACGAACTGGCGTAGTCGAATTGCGCTTTGATGACCTCTCTGCCTTGCGCGTTGACGAAACCTACCTTCGAACCATTCGAGAACCACATCAGGCCGGCATCCGTATTGGGACCAATGCCATAGTACTGGGCGGGAATGACTTCGCGGAAGTTCGTGTTCCATTTACCAAACAGTCCGCCCGACTTGAAGGTCAACAGGTTATAGTAGAAATGGCGGTAGAACGTGCTCGTGGAGGGGACGTTCTTAGCCGCTTGGCCGTACGGGTTGATATAGGTGTATTTCCCGTTATCTTTCACTAATGCCCATCCGCAGGAGAAGGTAAATGCCTCCTGCAACTCAGCGGGGATCACCATCTTACCGCTACCGTTGATGAAACCAACTAAGTCCGAACCGTCTTTTCCGGCAATCCATAGCTGCGTGGTATCGCCATCGGGGGTCAGATCAGCTTGCTCGCAACTCGTCAGCATAAACCCTGCTACGAGTGCACATGTCATGAAGAATACTTTTTTCATACTAGTGGATTGTTGAGTTAATATCGTTTGCTTCTATCGTTTGTTAGAAGGATTATTCGATATCTTGCACAAGGCGGACGGATATACCCATATCACGTGCAATAAAGGTGGAGCAATCGGAGTAATAGCCGGAGGCGAACTCTACATAGTAGGAAGCACTCTCTGTGGTCGAGTACGGCGTAGACGACCAATAACGGCCCATACCTGACTGGACGCTATTCTTGCTGCTCAAATCGGTTACATAGGTTCCTTGACGCTTGCCGGCGCAAGGGAGGAAGATAGCTCCCGCCTGCTCCATCTTGCTCCATTCTTCTACCGAGTACTGGTTGGTAGCAAAGCCGTAGGGTTCGCCCGTGAAGTTCAGACCGCTCGGCAATACCCATTCATCCGGAAGGATGACAAGACCGCTGATGTCGTTCACTCTGGCCTGAGCAGCCAGGCTATCTGCGTTCGGACGCAACTTGAGTACATACTTCCACTCATCGCGCGACAGCGTACGCCAGCCGCCGCCTATAGCGCCCTGCCAGCCTGCAAAATCACCGCTGTAGTCTAAGTAGTTTTGCGAATTATTGATACCACAGCATGTGGCATGGGTGCTCCAACCGAACAAGTCCACTGTGCCCGGTTCGGACAAGGAGCCATTGCCGTTGATCTTATTATTACCGCTGGTATAGCCGATGGCATCCCACTGGTTAGGCGCAAACGCCCAACTCCACGAACTGCCGTCATAGGTAGCCTGCAGGTTGCCCGGCGAGAAACGTACCACTCTGGACTCCGAGATAGAGAACCGGTCGTGCTTAACGATCTGCTCTTCACCGCCACCACCGGGGTTTTCACCGCCACCGCCGGGGTTCTCACCACCGCCACCGGGATTCTCTCCTTCGCCGGGTTCGGAATCATTGGGCTTACCGCCACGGTACAGTTTCATCATCGCGGTACCTTTGCTCTCGGTCTTGAAATAGACCTTGGCCATCGCTTGCGGACCCGGCGCTACCGTAAACCGGAAAGTCGCCAAACCTTGTGCGTCCGGTGCAGCTACTTTTGGGGTAAAGGTGAGCCAATCGACATTAGTCGAACAGGTGACAGGCACAGAGCACATTACCGACACATCAATATTACCGCCGGAGAGCTCCATCTCCAGTTCTGCGCCGCACTGAACGCCTTCGGCGATGTTAGTCGGTTCATTGGCATTGTCGCACGATGCGAAGAGCATCGCCATGGGCACCAAAGCAGCAAGCATGCCGGCTTTGAGTAGTGTAAGGAACTTAGTCATACAGATTGTGTTTTTAAAATAGCTGATAAATTTTTGGCGCAAAAGTACAGAAAATTTGTGACATACGCAAAAAAAAATGTAAAAATCTTGCTAATTTTTTAAAAAAAAATGTAGTACTTTTGCAGCCAAATTGCGTGGTGCGTGCCTGTGCACACGCCGCACACGCGTTAAAATAAGGAAATGGCAAAATCAGAGTTTATTATTGAGGTAAACCACGTCTCAAAGCAATTTGAGGACGGAAAGTTTGCGCTGAATGACGTCAGCCTGCAGGTGAAGAAAGGCGAGTTCGTCACGATCTTAGGCCCTTCGGGCTGCGGTAAGACCACCCTCTTGCGGTGTATCGCCGGTTTTCAAGTAGCCTCGTCGGGCGAGTGGAGCTAGCGGGAGTCGTCGTCAGGAGTGGCTAGCTACGACTGCGTTACTGCATAACTTGTATGGTAGCCGCACTCCTTCCTCTCCCCAAGAATTAAAATTCTCGGGGACCCCATATGGGTTCTCGTCCCCTATAACAAATACAGAGAATCACCATGAAGGCAATTCTCTGTATTTGTGGAGCATAGGGGAGTCGAACCCCTGACCTCAACATTGCGAACGTTGCGCTCTACCAACTGAGCTAATACCCCTCGCTTACACTAACACTCGCGCGACTTCGCGATACTCGCTCGTATAGCGCTACGTGTTGTGCTACGCTCTTAGCTCGGACTATCGTTTCACTAGCAGTCCTCGCTAGATTTATATTAACCGATTAAAATGCTAGCGCAGCGATATTTTAATCGGAGAGCCAGAGCACGGCGAAGATTCATATGAGCGACGAGGTCGCGAATCGTATTGAGCCGTAGCTCGGGCGAGTGGAGCTAGCGGGAGTCGAAGATTGCCTTGGCAATAATCGTACCCTTTAGGGTTAAGAAAATTGCCACTAGCAATAATCGTGCCCTCAGGGCTAAGAACCCGGGTGAGAATCCCCCTTAACTCCCAAGACTGCCGCTGCAGTCTTGAGTGGAGCTAGCGGGAGTCGAACCCGCGTCCAAACAAGGAATACTTATGCTTTCTACACGCTTATCTTGGCCTTGGTTTTCGTCCGGCAGCAAGACCCAAGCCACCAACTACCGGCTTATCTGCTTTGTCTTCGGAACCGTATCGCAGCCTGCGATTCCTATTCTGTGTATTCCTGCGCCGCTATATCCGTTCAGCCCACAGACTCGGCTTGGAGCGACGTCTCGTTCAGATGCCTTGCACCCGAATAGGCCAATCTACTGTACTTCGATTAGGCAGCGAGAGCATAAGAAGTGTTGCCAGTTATATTTTGAAGCGATATTAACGAGCATTGCCTCATTGCTCGGCGTGCTTACACAACCATTCTACCTGCTGTCAAAACCAGATAGCCCCTTCGCGTTCGACGCTTCGAATCACGAAATCGGCTGCAAAATTACTATAAAATTTGCATATATCAAAATATTTTTGTACTTTTGCACGATTTTTTATTAAAAATAATAGAAAATGGCATTAGAAATCCGTAAAATACAGACCAAACGTGAGCTGAAACAGTTCATTCAGTTCGCCAATGATTTGTACGCCGATTGTCCGTACTATTGCCCCCCGTTGTTTTTCGATGAGATGAACTGCTTCAATGTGGAAAAGAACCCTGCATTGGAGGTGTGCGAGTTCCAGTTATGGATGGCATATCGGGATGGTAAACCTGTGGGGCGCATCGCCGGCATCATCAATCGTCGTGCCAACGAGAAATGGAATGTGAAGAAAGTGCGCTTCGGCTGGTTCGATTTTATCGACGACATGGAAATAAGCCGCGCATTGCTGGATACGGTGGTTGCATGGGGCAAGGAGCGCGGGATGGACGAACTGAACGGTCCTGTGGGCTTTACGGATTTTGACCATGAAGGTCTGCTATTAGAGGGGTACGACTATCTCGCCGTCATGGCTTCGTTGTATAACTATCCGTATTACGTGCAGCACGTGGATGCGTACGGGTTGACCAAAGAAGTCGACTGGATTGAGATACAAGTGTACCCGCCGTTGGAGTGGACCGAACGTCTGGACCGCATATCGAAGATGGTCAAAGAGCGCTCGAAAGTACATATCGTGAAAGTGAAGAACTCGCGCGAGTTAGTGAAGCGGTTCGGTATCTCGTACATGGATATCATCGACCAGGCGTACCAGAAGTTATATAACTTCCAGCCGATGACGGAAAAGCAGAAGAACTACTACAAAGACATGTACTTCCCGCTCTTGAACTTCGATTTTGTCACGCTCATTGCCAACGAGCAAGAGGAGTTGGTAGGAGTCGGTTTGGGAATGCCGGATATAGCGGAGGCGCTGCGTAAATGCGGCGGCAAACTCTTCCCCTTCGGATGGTATCACCTGCTCAAAGCGCTCAAGGCGAAGAAAATGGATTCTTTCTGTTTCCTGCTCATCGCCGTGCGGCCGGACTATCAGGATAAAGGCATAAACGTGCTGTGTCTTGAGGACCAGATTCCTCGCTTTGACGTATATGGTATACGCAAGTTGGAGACGACGAACATGCTGGAGACAAATACCAAAATCATCTCCTATTTCACGCAGTTCCCGCACAAGCAACATAAGCGTCACCGCGCTTATATCAAGAAAATATAGAATGGCGACCAGAGCATATAAGGTTTTCGGGATGGCGCTGACGCGTCTCAATGCGTATATCGCGGAGCACAACGGACGCTATTCTGCGGTGAGGGAGCAGGTCTTGGAGAAAGCTTGTTATCTTCCGCAACCGTTCACGGCGGAGCAGTTGGTGGCAGTTTGTGCGGACGACCGTATCTCAAAAGGAACGATATATAACGCCTTGCGTCTGTTTGTCAAAGTGAACATCGTGCATGCTTTTGACCGCCAGCGGGAACATAAGGTCACTGAATACGAAATCGTCACGACCACGCAGAACCGTTTGCAGACTGTTTGCGAGAAATGCGGAAAGGTGCAATCTTTCCACGACCAGGTTATCGAGAGAATCATACGAGAACGTAAATACTCTAATTTTATTCTGCAGCACTTCACGCTTCTTGCGTACGGGCAATGCCGCCGTTGTAAAGAGAAGCAGGCGCAGAAAACACAACAGAAGAAATGATGGCGAACCCTACAACGATATACTGGATACTATTTATCGGTATCGCATTAGCCAGTTGGCTCGTTTCCTATTCGCTCAAGCGCAAGTTCGAGCGCTATAGCAAAGAGGGGCTGCCGATGAGCGGTCGTGACGTGGCGGAGAAGATGCTTCGTGACCATGGTATCAACGATGTGAAAATCACTTGCATCAAAGGTCAGTTGACCGACCACTACAACCCGTCCACGCAGACCGTCAATCTGTCCGAAGATGTCTATTACGGCACTAACGTAGCGGCGGCAGCGGTGGCTGCGCACGAGTGCGGTCACGCCGTGCAGCATGCGACGGCTTACGGACCGCTGAAGATGCGTTCGGCCCTGGTGCCCGTAGTGTCTTTCGCAAGCGAATGGATGACGTGGATACTGTTGGCGGGCATGCTGACGTTAGAGACCTTCCCGCAGTTGCTGATGGTAGGTGTCGCTCTCTTCGCCACAACTACGCTGTTCTCGTTCGTCACACTGCCTGTGGAAGTGAACGCAAGCCAGCGTGCCGTGAACTGGTTGCAGGAGGCGGGAATCACCGACCGCGAGACGACAGAGATGGCTTCCGACGCGCTGCATAGCGCAGCCTATACCTACGTCGTAGCCGCCCTCTCATCACTCGCCACACTGGTATATTACCTGTTGTTATTGTTAGGAGGAAGCCGCAGATAAAAAATAATCCTAGCGAGGACTGCTAGTGAAACGATAGTCCGAACTAAGAGCGTAGCGCACTACGTAGCACTATACAAGCGTGTAACGCGCAGTCGTGCGAGTAGTAGCGTAAGCGAAGGTCCCGTAGCTCAATTGAATAGAGTGTCAGATTCCGGTTCTGAAGGTTCTGGGTTTGAGCCCCAGCGGGATCACAAGAAGCTCGCGGCGAAGGCGCAAATTAGCGCCTTTGACCAGCGGGATCACAAGAAGCTCGCGGCGAAGGCGCAAATTAGCGCCTTTGACCAGCGGGATCACAGAGCAGAAGCTCGCGCCGCTGGCGCAAATTAGCCAATTTGCCCAGCGGGATCACAGAGCAGCCGCCAAGTTGGCGGCTGTTTTTATTGCAACTTCACATCCACGATTATCGGCTCGTGGTCGGCGTAGCGGTGGTAGGACTTGTCCTTCTGTTTATATGCGCCGTGCTGATAGTACCAGTCGGCATTGACGTGCCATGGGCGCACACGCATCACCTGTTTAGCCATCGACGGCGAAGCGAAACAGCGGTCAAGAAAGCCCATCTCTCCTTTGAAGACATACGAATAGTCATCCGGACAGAAGCGCATCAGTTGGTCGGGATAACCGGCACGCACAAGGGCCTGTATCGGTTGCTCCTGCGTATAGCAGTTATAGTCGCCCAGAAGCAATATATCCGTGTCGCCGAAGCGCTCGACAGCCGCCGGCAGCATCGCCAATAGCGAGTCGGCATTTGACAGGCGCTTGAGGTTCGTATCGTAGTTGCCGCGTCCGGGACGCTTGGACTTGAAATGGTTTAGGCTGACGATGAAACGCTCACCGGTAGGCTGACCTTTCTTATCCACGCACTCAAAACCCTGCGCGAACATACGCGCGTGGTAGTGGCTCGCCGTGTCGGCGTAGGCGGATAGCGGAGCCTCGTACGGACGCAGACGGTCGGTGCGATAGATGAAACAACCGCCTATCCGGTCAATATTCTCCATCGGCATGGAGACATAAGCGTACTTGTTGCCGCCTTTGTTGAGTGCCTCAAGAAGCATCTTCGGTGCTTTGTCACCCACCTGCACTTCGCACAGGGCGAAAAGGTCGCCTTGGGTCGCTTTGAGACCCTTGATAACTTTGCTCAGTTTGAGTGCATTCTGCTGGGGTGTCGTCCGTTTGGTGGCGTAGCCGCCCAAGTCGGCGAAGAGGTTCTCCACGTTCGCACCCACCACACGCAACTCGCCTTTCTGCGCACGCGGCAGCCGGTCCTTGCGGACATGAGAGGTCTTCACGCCGGAACCTGTCACAAAATGGCGTTCGCTCGTCACGCGCGCGCTGAACCCGCGTACGCGGTCGCCCGTGCGTACCTTATAGTAATTATTGCGGCAATGCACACAAACGGACTGCGCGCGGTTGTACTCCACGATGCGCCAGTACTCCGTGCTGTCGCCGTCGGCCAGTCCCGCTGCGCGTTCTTCGGGGCAGTAGAGACGCTCCGGCGCCAGGAGCAGGGAGTCATAGAAACTGCCGCAGACCACAAGCGGCGTCGTCACCTGAACCATCTGATTCGTGTACTTGCCCCAATGGGCTTGAAGCTGCTCTAACGAAACACGCTCCACCGCGGAAACGGAGAGCGTGTAAAGAGCAATGAGTAATAAAAAGTGCTTTCTCATAGTTTGTTGCGGAGGATGGGATCGAACCACCGACCTTCAGGTTATGAGCCTGACGAGCTACCACTGCTCTACTCCGCGATATATCTTCCGATTGCTCGAAAGCGAGTGCAAAAGTACTGCTTTTTTCTGACATATGCAAATATTTGTGCATTTTTTTTGCAAATGTGCCAAATTTTTAGTAATTTTGCGCCCAAATTGCATAAGTATGAGTAAATACATCGTAATGGCGGAGGAAGGCGAACTCGCCTTATTGGAAAAAGCGCAAGAGCAATTAGGCTTGGATTTGAAGGACGCGGAGATTGTCTTTACCGGCGTCGGAGCCATCAATATCATCCGCAGCCTGCAGGACCTCGACCGCGAGGCGGAACTGTATAATATCGGCTATGCCGGCAGTGCGAATTTCGATATAGGCACGTGGGTGGAGGTCAATGAAGTGCGCCTCAACCATCCGAACGTGACCTATCCGGAGCCTAAGTTGACGCTGATAGACGAGACATTAGGTGCAGAACTGCCTTTGGACCATGATATCCGCCGCGCCGTTTGCTATACGAATTGCGATTTCGTGCTGCAATCGGACTATAAGGACTGCGTCTTCGACATGGAACTGGCGTTCATTGCGGCACTCGGTTTCAAGCATTTACACAGCCTCAAATATGTGAGTGACAACCTCAGTCTCCATAAATACCATGAATTCACTAATGGTGTGGAGTAAAATATTCATTGTTCATTGTTCATTAATCATTGAATGACCACTGTTTATCTCAAATCGCATAAGGAAGAATCGCTCAAGCGTTTCCATCCGTGGGTGTTCAGCGGCGCTATCGCACGCGTGGTGCTGGACGCCGCGCATAAGTCCGACGCGCCCGAAGAAGGGGAGTTGGTCTGTGTGCGGTCAGCGGCGGATGAAGTCTTGGGTGTCGGGCATTGGCAGATAGGTTCGATAGCCGTGCGTATTTTGGCGTTCGGTGTAGAAAAATTGCCGCAGCACTTTTGGGACGAACGGATTCGTGCGGCGTATGAAGTAAGAAAGTCCTTAGGACTTGTGAGCCAAGAGCTAAGAGCTAAGAGCCAAGAGCTTTTTAATGATACCTTCCGTCTCGTCCATGGCGAAGGCGATTTCCTGCCCGGACTGATAGTCGATGTCTATGCCGACACTGCCGTCGTGCAGGCACATTCGATAGGCATGCACCTCTGTCGCGAAACGGTTGCCAAGGCCATCGTAGAGGAAGTGCCGCAAGTGCAGAATGTCTATTACAAGTCGGATGACACCCTGCCGTTCAAGGCGGCCATCGAAGGAGAGAAAGTGGGATGGTTGGTTAAGAAGTCCGACAAGTCCGACACGTCTGATTTGTCCGACACGTCTGACGAATTCTGGTCGTCCGAGAACGGTCTCTCTTTCCGCATAGACTGGTTGCGGGGGCAGAAGACAGGCTTTTTCATTGACCAACGGGAGAATAGGGCACTAGTCGAGCGTTATGCGAAGGACAAGGATGTGCTGAATATGTTCTGCTACACCGGCGGTTTCTCCCTGTACGCCCTGCGCGGCGGAGCGAAAAACGTGGACTCGGTGGATGTGAGCCAGAAGGCCATCGACCTTGTGAATATCAATGTGGCGCGGAACTTCCCGAAGGCCAAGAACCATACAGCGGTGGCTGCCGATGCGTTTGAATACCTGAGTGCGCAGAAAGCGGCCGGTCGAACGTATGACCTTATTATCCTCGACCCACCGGCTTTCGCCAAACATCGCGACGCGGTGAAGAACGCATTGCGCGGATACCAGCGCATCAATGCAAAGGCGATAGAGATGATTCGTCCGGGTGGCATTCTGTTCACGTTCTCCTGCTCGCAGGCCGTGGATAAAGAGGCCTTCCGCTTGGCGGTGTTCAGCGCTGCGGCGCAAGTGGGACGCAAAGTGCGCATCCTTCACCAACTGCATCAACCCCAAGATCATCCCATCAATATTTACCACCCCGAAGGCGAATACCTGAAGGGCTTAGTGCTTTACGTAGAATGAAAATAGTTTGTTTTGATACCGAGACAACAGGTCTCGACGTCCAGAAGGAGCATATTATCCAACTGTCGTTGGTGAAGTTCGACACGGATACATGGAATGACCCGAGTGGATGGCCGCCTGCGGAGGATCTCCGCCGAGATTGGTATATTCTGCCGGAAGGGAAGTTCACTATCCCTGCGGAGGCGGAGGCGGTACACCATATTTCCAAGGCGTTTCTGCTGGAGAACGGAGTCAGTCTGCGCAGCGTGTACGATGATTTGATAGCGTTCACCGACGGCTGCGACTTCCTGTCGTACAACGGCAACGGGTTCGATGCGCCGATTTTGCACTATAACCTGAAACGGCTGGGCTTGGATTTCGATTTTGACGGCCGTACATGGTATGATGCCTTGTTGCTGGAGCGTATCCATACAGCAGGCAAGGTGGACGAGAAAGGCGAGAAACTGGCGAACAACCTGACGGCGGCGTACACGCGCTATTACGGTCATCCGTTCGAAGGAGCACACAACTCGCTGGACGATGTGATGGCGACAATAGAGGTGTTCAAGGCGCAAGTGAACGAGCATGGATGGGAGTGGGCGCAAAGAGATGAATTCGGCTTCATCTGCTTCGACCGGTGGCTAAGCAAGAAAAAGGGCTATTACTATCTCACCCAAGGCGGACATAAAGGCGAGTCGATTGAATCGATGCTTCGCATTGACCGCGGTTATCTGGAGTGGATTGTGGATAAATGCCAGTGGACGGACGATCAGACACGCGCTATCATCTGTCCCTATATCGGCAGGTATATGTCGCCTTTCACTCCCGTTAGCGGAAACCCGTCTCCTGCCACTCCGCTTTCCTCCTCACGTGGTAAAAAGCGCTCTAAAGGAACTATCACGGACGCGGATTTATGTCTTTTTTAGGCAATTTTTGCAAAAAAGTGCATTAAAATTTGCGTATATCAAAAAAAAGCAGTACTTTTGCACCCGCTTTCTGAAAAGGAAGTCGCGCTTACGCGCTCCGGCCGGTTGGATGAGCGACTTAGTCAGCGGTCTGCAAAACCGTTTAGAGCGGTTTGACTCCGCTACCGGCCTCCAAGAGCCGCCCGACCGAAGGGCGGCTCTTATTTGTGAAATGTAAATTGTAAACTGTAAATTGGATAATATCATCCATGATATTACGAACCAAGAGTACAAGTACGGCTTCACGACAGACGTGGAGACCGACATCGTGCCGGCTGGACTGAATGAAGAAGTTGTCCGGCTGATTTCTGCGAAGAAGCATGAACCCGAATGGCTCTTGGAGTTCCGTCTCAAAGCCTTCCGCAAGTGGCAGACGATGACGCCGCCCACTTGGGCGCATCTCACCATTCCCGAGATAGATTTCCAAGCCATTTCCTACTACGCCGCCCCGAAGAGCCAACGGCCAACAGCCAATAGCCAACAGCCTGACATCGACCCCGAAATCATGAAGACCTTTGACAAGCTCGGTATTCCGCTGGAGGAACGGGCGGCGTTGGCTGGAAATATGGCGGTGGATGCGGTCATGGACTCTGTGTCCGTCAAGACCACTTTCCGAGAGACGCTTGCCGAGAAAGGGATTATCTTCTGTTCTATAAGCGAGGCGGTGCGCGAGTACCCGGAGCTGGTGCAGAAATACTTGGGTTCGGTGGTCCCTCCGACGGATAATTTCTATGCGGCGCTCAACTCCGCCGTCTTCTCCGACGGTTCGTTCGTCTATGTGCCGAAAGGGGTCCGCTGCCCCATGGAACTGAGTACCTATTTCCGCATCAATGCCGGCAAGACAGGGCAGTTCGAACGCACGTTACTCGTCGCCGATGAAGGAGCCTATCTGTCTTATTTAGAGGGATGTACGGCACCGATGAGGGATGAGAACCAATTGCACGCAGCAATCGTGGAGATTATCGTCCATAAGGATGCGGAAGTGAAGTATTCGACGGTGCAGAACTGGTACCCGGGTGATAAGAACGGTAAGGGCGGCATCTATAATTTCGTGACCAAAAGAGGTATCACGCATGAGAACGCAAGGCTGAGTTGGACGCAAGTGGAGACAGGTTCTGCCATCACATGGAAATACCCGAGTTGTATCTTGAAAGGCGATAATTCTACGGCAGAGTTCTATTCCGTCGCGGTCACCAATAACTACCAACAGGCGGATACGGGCACGAAGATGATTCATATAGGTCGCAACACCCGTTCGCGGATTATCAGCAAAGGTATCTCCGCCGGGTATAGCCAGAACGCCTACCGCGGACTCGTGAAGATGGGTGTCAAGGCGGAGAATGCCCGTAATTACAGCCAATGCGACTCGTTGCTTTTGGGCGATAAATGCGGCGCGCACACTTTCCCCGACATGATTATTTCGAATCCTACGGCGACGGTCGAACACGAGGCGACGACCTCTAAAATTAACGAAGACCAACTCTTCTACTGCCGTCAGCGCGGAATTGGCGTCGAAGACGCCGTCGGACTGATTGTCAACGGCTACGCCAAAGAAGTGATGGACAAACTGCCGATGGAGTTTGCCGTCGAAGCGCAAAAACTGCTGCAAGTCAGTCTGGAAGGAAGCGTGGGATAATAAGCTGCGTAGCAGCAATAAACTATAATTCCACGTGCTCTGCCTGAACAGGAGAACCGATAAATTGAGATGCCGATTGCGCGAAGCGGTCGGCATTTTCTGTCGTCAGATAGCGGCAAGTGCCGTCTTTGCTCAACGGCTCGCGATATTCCGGATGACGAGTCAGATAGTCTTTTAGACTATCGGCAACGAGAGAACCTTGAGAGATAATAGATATGCCTCCCTTCCCTTCAGGGAGGGGACGGGGGTAGGCTTCTACCCATTCGCTAATCTTTCCTTTCATCAGCGGATAGTGCGTACAACCAAGCACGAGCGTGTCGATTTGCGGGTCTTTGGCAAGTAGTTCACGCAGGTATTTGCTGATGAAATATTTCGCGCCTTCGCTGTCCTGTTCACCGGCTTCAATCAACGGCACCCACATAGGGCAAGCTTGCTGGGTAATGGCTAAGTTGGGCGCAATTTTCTCCAATTCAAGAACGTACGACTCCGAACTGACGGTGGCAGGAGTGGCGAGAATGCCCACGTGTCCGGTCTTGGTGATGGCAGGAACAGCTTCTACGGTAGGACGAATCACACCTAAGACATTGCGTTTTGCTGATGGCTGATGGCTGACGGCTGACGGCTTGTTTATCTCCGGCAGGTCGCGTTGCTGAATGGTTCGAAGCGCTTTGGCGGATGCGGTGTTGCATGCTAAGATGACCAGCGCGCAGTCCTGCTCAAACAGGTATCTGACCGCTTGGAGCGTATAGCGGTAAATGACGTCGAACGAGTGTGTGCCGTAAGGCGCACGCGCATTATCGCCCAAGTACAGATAGTCGTACTCGGGTAACACGTTGCGAATATCCTTTAGAATCGTCAATCCGCCGTAGCCACTGTCAAAAACACCTATTTTCGCCATAATGAATGAGATTAGTCGCGTTGGTACACTCCGTCTTTTTTAAGCGGTTCCAGATGGATGGAAACCATGGTCTTCTCGCCGAACCGTTCACGCAGTCTGTCTTCCAGCAGCATACTATGCCGATGCGCTTCGTAAAGCGACACGTTGCCGTGCATGCGCAGGTGCATGTCGATGGAATAGACGTTGCCCACGCGGCGGGTGCGCAAGTGATGCATCTCGCTCATTTCTTTGTCGGCTTCGACAATCTCGCGGATCTGTTGCTCGATTTCTTCCGGCAATCGTTTCTCCATCAGGTCCTGTATGGCCTCGTGAAGCAGTTTGGCTGCCGCGACAAGGATGAAGACGCTGACCAGCACAGCCGCGATAGGGTCAAGTATCGCCCATTTCCCGCCTAAGAGCAACGCACCGCCGATGCCGAGGGCTGTCGCTACGGAAGAGAGTGCGTCCGTGCGGTGATGCCATGCGTTGGCTTCGAGTGCAGAGGACTGCACGCGGCGGCTAACGCGCATCGTCAGTTGGTAAATCAACTCTTTGGCGGCGATGCTGATGAGGGCTGCCCAGAGTGCAATCTTGCCGGGCAGCACAAGCGGTTCTCCGCGTAGCGCGGCGGTGATTTTCTCCACGCCTTCGGCCAGTAACACGCCGCCTGCCGCCAGCAGGGCGATAGCTACGATGGTGGTGGCAAGGGTCTCATATTTGCCGTGCCCGTATGGATGGTCGCTGTCCGCAGGACGAGAACTGATACGTACGAAGAGAAGTACCACCAAATCGGTCAGCAGGTCGCTCAGCGAGTGTACGGCGTCGGCAATCATTGCCGCCGACATACCTACGATACCGGCAATGAATTTCAGTACCGTCAGAAGGATGTTGACGACGCTGCCCCAAAGCGTGATACGATATATCTCTTTTTCTCTGCTCATGTCAGGTATGAAGACCAAACCGAGTGCAAAAGTAATGCTTTTTTTCGAATTGTGCAAATATTTTTTTTGAATTATGCAAATTTCTACCTGAACATGAGTGCTTGCACCATAAGATGTAACGATACATCCCATGCATATAGTCTGCAGGTAATGCTAGACTATACCTAGACCATATCTAGACGATATCTAGACCATACGGCTTACGTTTAAGTCCGGTGGAAGAACTCCTGAAGGCCTCTTTTTCTATATATACATAGTATATATATGTTTTCCATCCATTTTTCGGCAAAATAACAACAAAACGTGTATTGCACATAAAAATAGTCTTTTTCGACCGATTTTTGGTATAAAATTTGCATATATCAAAAAAAAGCTGTAATTTTGCAGCCTGATTTGTGTGCGTGTATGTACAAAGCGCGCGCATACATATTGAAAAGCCCCAAAAAACGAGCAAACAAACTAAAAAATATACGTATATGAGATTTACTATTTCGAGTTCTAAACTCTTTTCGCAATTACAGGCAGTAAGCCGCGTGATTAACAGTAAGAATGCGTTGCCTATTCTGGACGACGTGTTGTTTGACCTTGTGGGTAACGAGTTGCGTCTGACCGCTTCGGACGGCGAGACGACCATCCGCACGAGTGTGGAGGTAGAGGGCGTTGAGGGTGCCGGCAAGGTGGCTTCGGCGGCCAAGTTGTTGCTGGAGACGCTGAAGGAGTTCAGCGAGCAGCCGCTGGTATTCACCATCGACGAGAACAACTTCGCGGTGAACATGGTAAGCCAGAACGGTACTTATTCGTTCGTAGGCGTGAACGGCAACGAGTATCCGGAGATGCCGAATGCAGAGGCGGAGGCGCAGACCATCGCTTTGCCGGCGAACGTGCTGCAGAGCGCTATCGAGAAGACCATCTTCTGCACCGCGGACGACGACCTGCGTCCGGTGATGAACGGTATTTTCTTCGACATCGCTGCGGACAAAGTGACGATGGTAGCTACCGACGCTCACCGTCTCGTTCGTTATACGAACAACGGTGTTCAGGCCGGCGTAGCCGCTAACTTCATCCTTCCGAAGAAACCCGCGAGCCTGCTGAAGAACCTGTTGGCGAAAGAGGAGAACGACGTGAAGGTTGCCTTTGGCGCGAAGAACGCCCGTTTCGAGTTCGGCAGCACCATCATCGTCTGCCGTCAGATAGAGGGCCGTTTCCCGAACTACAACGCCGTTATCCCGCAGGGTAACAACAATGTAGTGACGGTTGACCGTCAGACTATCATCAACGCCTGCAAGCGCGTAGCCGTGTTCGCGAACAACGGTACGGCGCAGTTGCGTCTGGCGCTGAGCGAGAACAGCATTAAGATTAGCGCACAGGATATCGACTTCTCGACGAGCGCGGAGGAGACCATCGCTTGCGACTACAACGGCACCCCGATGGCTATCGGTTTCAAGGCTCCGTTCCTGATTGACCTGCTGGGTTCCATCGAGAGCGCAGAGGTACAACTCAAACTGGCTGATCCTGCACGTGCGGGCCTCATCCTGCCGGTAGAGAACGCAGAGAACGAGGACGTGCTGATGCTGTTGATGCCGATGCTTTTGAACGACTAAAGACCGGCGAGCCGGCCTGACCGCCTGCGGCTGTATGACCGCTTTGCTGAAAGACCGCTTCGCTGAAAGACCGTTTCACTATAAGAATTATGAACTACCGTTCATTGACAGCGCAGGAGATTGCGCAATTGGAGGCGCAGGGATGCAAGGCCTACAACTGGGCAGAAGTGGAAGTGGCGCAGGATTTCGATGCGCGCTTCGTGCGTCATGCCAATTTCTCGGGCCATAACAAGTTAGGCGTCTTCAACCGCGAGATAGAGCTGCCGGGCGGTCTGCAAGTCCACTCGGGTATCTATCATGCCACCTTGCATAACTGCGAGGTAGGCGACGATGCGCATTTGTATAATATCCATAACTACATCGCCAACTATCACATCGGCGCGAACACTTGTATCGAGAACGTGAATGCGATTCTCGTGGACCGCAAGAGCACTTTCGGCAACGGCGTACGCGTGCCGGTGATGAACGAAGGCGGCGGTCGTGAGATACCTATCTTCAATGAGCTTTCTGCAAGCCTCGCGTATATACTGACGCTGTACCGCCATCGTCCGAAGATGATAGCGGAACTGGAGCGCCGGATAGACGCCTACGCTGAGGCGCAGGCCTCCGACCACGGTTATATAGGCGACCACGTGCGGATCCTCAACTGCGGAAGTATCAAGAATGTGCACATCGGCGACTATGCCGAACTGAGCGGCGTGAGTCGTCTCAAGAACGGTACCGTCAACTCCAACGAGACAGCGCCGGTACGTCTGGGCAGCGGCGTGAAATGTGCCGATTTCATCATCGCTTCCGGCGTGGAGATAGGCGACTCGACGCTGGTGGACAAGTGCTTCGTGGGACAAGGATGTATCTTCGATAAGCACTATTCGGCGGGCGAGAGTCTGTTCTTCTCGAACTGCCAAGGCATGCACGGCGAGGCTTGCGCTATCTTCGCAGGACCGTACACCGTGACGCATCACAAGAGCACATTGCTGATTGCAGGTATGTTCTCGTTCCTGAATGCCGGTTCGGGCAGCAACCAGTCGAACCACATGTACAAACTCGGTCCGATTCACCAAGGTGTGGCGGAGCGCGGCGCGAAGACGACGAGTGACAGCTATCTGCTCTGGCCGAGCAAGATAGGTGCGTTCAGTCTCGTCATGGGGCGTCATACACACCATGCGGACACGTCCGAACTGCCGTTCTCGTACCTGATAGAGAACAACTCGGAGAGTTATCTTGTGCCGGGCGCGAACCTGCGTACCGTAGGTACCATCCGTGACGCGCAGAAATGGCCGAAGCGTGACAACCGCAAGGACCCCAAGAAACTGGACCAGATAAACTTCAACCTCCTCAGTCCGTACACCGTGCAGAAGATGTGGCACGGACGCGAAGTGCTCGACGAACTCGTGGCACTCAGCGGCGAGAACACAGAGGTTTACGGTTACAAGAACTGTAAGATCCGCAACACCTCTCTCAAGCACGGCCGCGAGTTATACACGATAGGAATTCAGAAATTCCTCGGTAACAGTATCATCAGTCGCATGGAGCAGAAGGAATGGCGCACGATGGATGAGCTGCGTGCGGCTTTGCGTCCCGATAGCGCGGTAGGTTCCGGTCCGTGGGTGGACCTCGCCGGTCTGCTGGCGCCAAAGAGCGAAGTGACGCGTCTGTTAGACGACATAGAGGCCGGTAAACTGGACCTCGAGGCGATACAGGCGCGACTCGTGGAGATGCACGCGCATTACTATTCGTACGAGTGGACGTGGGCGCTGGAGCACCTCGAGCAAGTGTGGGGCTGCGACGTGGAGCATGTGACGCTTGAGCAGATACGCAAGACCGTCGAGGAATGGAAAGTAGCCGTAGTAGGGCTCGACAAGATGGTCTATAACGATGCCCGTAAGGAGTTCGACATGAATAGCCAGACGGGCTTCGGCGTGGATGGCGACCGCGACCAGGCGCAAGCGGACTTCGAAGAAGTGCGCGGTTCGTTTGAGTCCAACTCGTTCGTCAAAGCCGTTCTCGAACATATAGAAACGAAAAGTGCGTTGGGAGACAAGATTTTAGGAAAGTTGTCAACTATCTGAATACTGAATACTGAACACCGATGGCAAATGGCCGACTGACCATATTAGGATGCGGTAGCGCAAAGCCGACGAAGACCACTTCGCCTTCTGCGCAGTGGGTGGAGTTGAGCGATAAGGCGTTCCTCGTGGACTGCGGGGAAGGCGCGCTGTTGACGATGCAGAAGTTAGGGCTGCACACGGGCCGTCTGTATAGTATCTTTATTTCTCATCTGCACGGCGACCATTGTTTCGGTCTCATCGGTCTGCTGACGACCTTAGGCATGCTCAAGCGCACGCAGCCAATGCATATTTACGCGCAGCCGGACTTGCAGAAACTGCTGCAACCGCTGCTCGACTATCATGCCAATGACCGGCTCTACGACATCATCTTCCATCCTATTAACCCGCGCAAACACGAAGTGATATTCGAGGACCGCACGGTGAGTGTGGAGACTATTCCGCTCAAACACGGTGTGCCGACCTGCGGTTTTCTCTTCAAAGAGACCCACCGAGTGCAGAAAGAGGACGGTTCGTTCGAGCGCGTGACGCGTAAGCGTTATGCCTACTGCGCGGACACGATGTACAGCGAGAAAATCGTACCGATCATAGAAGGTGTGGATACGCTGTACCACGAGGCGACATTCCTTGAGTCGATGGCGGAGCGCAGTCGTGAAGTGAAACACTCCACGGCGGCTGACGCGGCAACTATCGCACAAAAGGCGCAGGTCGGGAAACTCATCATCGGGCATTACTCCGCTCGTGTGGAAGACCATAGTTTGTTCCTCAACGAAGCCAAGCCTGTTTTCGAGAATACTTATCTCGCGGAAGAGAACCTGCAATTTGAAATCTGATAGCTGAATACTGATAACCCCCAGATGGCAAAGACGACGATTCAATATGTTTGTTCTTCCTGCGGCGCAAAAGCCCCGCAGCTGTTGGGTCGCTGTCCGGTCTGCGGAGAGTGGGGGACGTATGAAGAAGAGATAGTCCAACAGCGTAGCGGTCTTACAGCAACGCGGTCTTACAGCGAACGCGGTCTAACAGGCGAAGCCGGTCAGCCAAAACGTCTCCAAGACGTGGTGGCTACAGAGGAGATGCGTCTCGACATGCACAACGGCGAGTTCAATCGCGTGTTAGGCGGCGGACTCGTGCCCGGCAGTCTGGTGCTCTTGGGTGGCGAACCCGGTATCGGCAAATCAACATTAGCGCTGCAAGTGCTGATGCAACAGGGCGAACGCAAGACGTTCTACGCTTCGGGCGAGGAGTCGGTTCGTCAACTCAAGCTGCGTGCCGAACGACTCAAAGGCGATGCGGAGAACCTGTTTATCTCTTCGGAGACTTCGCTCGAACGCATTTTGGAGCAGGTCAAAGACTTGGAACCCGAGATAGTGGTCATCGACTCGATACAGACCATCGGCACGGAAGCCGTGGATGCTACGATAGGCAGCATTTCGCAAGTACGCGAGTGTGCGGCGCGCATTCTGGAGTTCGCCAAGAGCCGTAACATCCCCTTTGTCATCATCGGGCATATCAACAAAGAGGGTTCGCTGGCGGGGCCGAAAGTGCTGGAGCACATCGTGGACACCGTCCTTCAGTTCGAGGGCGACCAGCAGTATATGTACCGCATCTTACGGGCGCAGAAGAACCGCTTCGGTTCGACGTCCGAGATTGGTATCTACGAGATGCGTCAGGACGGTCTGCGCGAGGTGTCGAACCCGTCGGAACTGCTGCTCTCTACGGCACGCGAAGGACTCTCGGGCATCGCCATCGCGGCGGCGGTGGAGGGCGTGCGACCGTTCCTCATCGAGGTGCAGGCTCTCGTCTCTTCGGCGGCGTACGGAACACCGCAGCGTTCATCGACCGGCTTTGACGGAAGACGACTGAATATGCTGCTTGCCGTGCTGGAGAAACGCGTAGGTTTCAAACTATTGCAGAAAGATGTGTTCCTCAATATCGCCGGCGGCTTGAAGGTGCAAGACCCTGCCATCGACTTGGCGGTCTTGGCTGCTGTACTGAGCAGTAATATGGATATTCCTCTCGACGCAGGCACGTGCCTGTGTGGCGAAGTGGGATTGGCAGGCGAGATACGTTCGGTCAACCGCATCGAGCAACGCATCGCCGAAGCGCAGAAACTGGGATTCAAACGCATACTCATTCCTGCGGAACAGAAGATTGACCCCAAGCGCTTCTCCATCGAAGTGGTGGGAGTGAAGAAAGTGACGGATGCCTTCCGTCTGTTAATCGTGAAAAACGAAAAATGAAAGGAAAGAGGAATCTACATAGAATAATAGGGTTGATGCTGGTTGTCTTTTCGCCTTTCACCTTTCATTCTTCCCCTCTCCATGCCGAAGAGCGTCCGTTCTTGTGCGAGTTGGGAATTGCCGGCGGCTGCGGCTACTATGCGGGTGACGCGACGGCGCACATCTTCATGGATGTGAGGGAAGCGTACGGTGTCCATTTCCGGTATAAGTTCACCAAGCGCTGGGCGGTGCAGTTGAAAGCGTCCGGTCAACGTATATCGGGATACGACTTCACCATGCGCGGAGAGCGGTTGGATACCCGCTGGACGAATCAGATTATAGGCGTGGATGCCATGGCGGAGTTTAACTTCTTCCGCTTCGGGACAGCCACTAAATACGACAAACGAATCCGCCCCTATACGCCGTATATTTTCTTGGGTATAGGTGTCGGTTTCTACGGCGACGGCTTCTCGTTCGGCAGCGTCAGTCCGTACGTGCCGCTGGGTATCGGATTCAAATGGAAATTCCACGACCGTGTAGGCCTGAATATCGCTTGGCAGCATAATATCTACATGGCGGATAACTTGGAGGCGCGTGAAGCCTTGGATAACAGATATCAGTTGAACGGTTGGAACTGGATGAACTGCGACCTGACGGGCATGCTCACCGTAGGTATCGTCATCGAGTTCGCGAAGGCTCCTAAGCCTTGCCGGATTTGCAATACAGACTAAGCATGGATTATAAAGCACAGATAGACAAAGAGCGCTTGCCGCGGCATATAGCCATCATCATGGACGGCAACGGACGATGGGCCAAGAAACAGGGTCTTGCCCGTATGTTCGGTCATAAACAAGGAGTGGAGACCGTGCATAACATCACCGTGGCAGCGACGAAGTTAGGTATCGAGTACCTCACCCTCTATACCTTCTCTACGGAGAACTGGAATAGGCCGAAAGAAGAGGTGGACGCGCTGATGACGCTGCTCGTGGATACTATCGCCAAAGAGACGCCGACGCTGATGGAGAATAACGTCCGCCTGGAGACGATAGGTGATATAGAGCGCTTGCCGGAGAACGCGAAGCGTAAGTTCCTCGGATGTATCGAGCAGACGAGTCACAACACCGGCCTCACGATGGTGCTGGCGCTCAGTTATTCCTCGCGATGGGAAATCACCCGCGCCATGCAGATGGCGGCGCAGCAGGCGCAGGCAGGTATGCTGCGGCCCGACGAGATAAACGAACAGTTCGTCAGTTCGCTCATGACAACCGCTTCGATGCCGGACCCCGACTTGCTGATTCGTACCAGCGGCGAATACCGCATCAGCAATTTCCTGTTATGGCAGCTGGCGTACAGCGAGTTGTACTTCACGGACTGCCTATGGCCCGAGTTCACGGAGGAAGAGCTGTATAAAGCCATCGTAGATTACCAGAAACGCGAAAGACGATTCGGAAAAACATCAGAACAGATGATAAATGCAAATTGAAAAATGAAAGGAAAAAGGAATTTACATAGAATAGTGGGATTGTTGATGGTGTTTCTTTCACCTTTCACTTTTCACCTTTCATCCTTACACGCCCAGGACAGCGTAGCCGTCGTGGAGACGAAGGCGGTACCCGAAATCGAGTACAGCCTCACGGGACGCAAGACTTACGAGATTGCCGGCATTGAGGTGGAGGGCGCCGATAACTACGAGGACTTCGTGCTCATCGGTTTCTCGGGACTCGCCGTAGGCGATAAGATTGAAGTGCCCGGTGACCAGATTACCAAAGCCGTTAAACGCTTCTGGAATCAGGGATTGTTCTCCAATGTGAAAATCCGCGCGAAGAAGATTGAAGGGAATAGAATCTGGCTCGTCATCGAACTGGAGCAGCGCCCGCGTATCAGCGAAGTGAAGTACGAAGGACTCAAGAAGAGCGAGCGGGAGGATGTAGAGGTGAAAGCGGGCATTCGTCAGGGCAGCCAGATGACGCCGAACCTCGAGGACCATGCCAAGACGGTCATTAAGAAATACCTTGCGGAGAAAGGTTTCCATAATGCCGAAGTATATGTGCAGCAGCAGCCCGATGCCGGTCATCCGGGTTATGTACGTGTTCTCATTGGTATCGACAAGCGCGCTAAAACGAAGGTAGGTAAGATATATATCACCGGTAACAAGGCCTTGACGCACCGCCAGATTAACAAGGCGATGAAGAAAACCAATGATAATGATATCATCAATCTCTTCCGCACCAAGAAATTCGTGACGACTGAATACGAGAATGACAAGAAGGCCGTCATTGAGAAATACAACGAATACGGTTACCGCGACGCCGTCATTGTGGCGGATAGCGTGGTGCAGAATCCCGAGGACCCCAACCGCGTGGATATCTATATGACCGTCAGCGAGGGTGACAAATACTACGTACGTTCCATCAAATGGGTGGGAAACACCATTTACCCCTACGACTACCTGAATGCCGTGCTGGGTATCAAGCCGGGCGATGTATATAACCTCAAGACCCTTAACGAGCGCTTGCAGACGGACGATGATGCCGTCAGCAAACTCTATACCGACCGCGGTTACCTCTTCTTCAATGTGGACCCCGTGGAGGTGAACGTGGAGAACGACTCCATCGACTTTGAGATGCGTATGTACGAGGGCAAGCCCGCGACCATCAATGAGGTGAAAATAGTTGGAAACACCCGCGTCTATGAGCACGTCGTTCGGCGTGAGTTGCATACCAAGCCCGGACAGTTGTATTCGCAGTCGGATATTATGCGTTCGTTGCGTGAGTTGGCGCAGATGGGCCATTTCGACCAGGAGAAGTTAGTGCCGGACATCCAGCCGAACCCTGAAGACGGAACGGTGGACATCACCTATCAGCTGGAGACCAAGTCCAGCGACCAGATAGAGTTCTCGCTCGGATGGGGCGCGACAGGTATCACGGGTTCTATCGGATTGAAGTTTACTAACTTCGCCATCCAGAACCTCTTCAATAAGAAAGCGTATCGCATCGTGCCGCAAGGTGAAGGACAGACCTTCTCTATCAACCTCCGTACGAACGGTATCTATTCGACGCTCGTGTCGCTCTCGTTCCTCGAGCCGTGGCTGGGCGGCAAGCGGCCGAACAGTTTCAGCGCCAACTTCTCGTTCTATAACCAGACTGGCTATTCGAGCCGTTACCAGAAGGCGTACCAGAACCTCTATAACACCTATTCGAATTATTATTACTATTCCGGCAATAGCAATTATTACCAGCAGTTGGCAGAGGCGGAAGCGGATAAGGACAAGTTCATCCGTCAGTTCTATTTCGCGGTCGGCTACGGTAAGCGTCTGCGCTGGCCGGATGACTATTTCAGCTTCCAGTGTGACTTGAGTTACACCCTCTATTGGATGCATGACTGGCCGTACCTGCTCATCGATAACGGAACCAGCCATAACCTCGCGATAGGCCTGCGTCTCATCCGTTCGTCTATCGACAACCCCATTTATACGCGTAGCGGTTCGCAGTTCATGTTAGGACTCAAACTGACGCCGCCGTGGTCGCTGTTCAGCAAGAAAGACTATTCGCAGTTGACCACCTCGGAGAAGTACCACTTGATAGAGTATCATAAGTGGACGTTCCAGGGCAAGGTCTTCACGCCGCTGACGCCGGACCGTAAGTTGGTGCTGATGGCGCGTGCGGAGTTTGGCTATCTCGGCCATTACAATGAATTTGCGAAGTCTCCGTTCGAGACCTATTATATGGGTGGTGACGGAATGTCGAGTTACTCCACTATCTCCACCGAGTACGTGGCGATGCGTGGTTACTCCGCCGGCTCGCTCACGCCGTACGATATCTCCAGCGGACGAAACATGGGTTACTTGTATAATAAGTTCACGATGGAGCTGCGTTACCCGATTACATTGGAGCAGAACGCCACCATCTGGGCGCACGTCTTCCTTGAGGCGGGTAACTGCTTCTCGGATATCTCCACGTATAACCCCTTCAACCTCAAGCGCTCCGCCGGTGTCGGCGTGCGTGTCTTCCTGCCGATGTTCGGTCTGTTAGGTATAGACTGGGGTTATGGCTTTGATGATATTAACGGAAGTTACCAGTATAGCGGAAGCCAGTTCCACTTCGTATTGGGACAAGAGTTGTAATAAAGTTTAAAATTGAAAGAATAAAGATTAAGTATGAAAAAGATATTCATTATTAATTATTCATTATTAATTGCAGCTCTGCTGCTTTCTGGCACAACTTTTGCTAAAGACCAGTCGATAGCCTATATCGACATGCAGTATATCCTCAAAAACCTGCCTCAGTACGAGCAGGCGAACGAGCAGTTGACGATGCTGTCCAAGCGGTGGCAGAAAGAGGTGGATGCGTTACAGCAGGAGGCACGCGTCATGGCGACGAACTATCAGACGGAGCAGATCTTCCTCTCCGAGACCATGCGGGCGCAGCGCGAGGAAGAGATTGTGAAGAAAGAGCAGGAAGTGCTGGAACTCAAGCGCACCTATTTCGGTCAGGACGGCGAGTTGTATAAGAAACGCGAGGCGCTCATCAAACCTATACAGGATGAGATTTATAATGCCATTCAGGACCTCGCCGGCGAGAAGCGCATTGATGTCGTCAAGGACCGCTCTGCCGACCCTGCATTGATATATATGTCGTCCAAACTCGACATCTCTGACCAAGTCCTGCAAAAACTTGGCGCTAAATAAAAAAATCATAAATCATAAATTATAAATTTGAAATGAAAAAGCTTATTATTTCCCTTTTGCTGATTGTGCCGATGGCACTCAGCGCACAGAAATTCGGTCACATCAACACGCAGGAGCTGTTCTCGCAAATGCCTGAGGTGGCACAGGTCAAACTCAAGATGGATACCATCAATTCGCAGTACGAGACGCAGTTGGCTTCCATGAATGAGGAAATCCAGAAGAAGTACCAGGATTATCAGGCTCAGGAGGCAACGATGGCTGACGCTATCAAGCAGATCCGTCAGCAGGAACTGCAGGAGATGCAACAGCGTATCCAGTTGTTCTATCAGACGGCTGAACAGGACATCCAGAAGAAACAGCAGGAGTTGCTCGCGCCTATTCATGAGAAGATGGCGAAGGCTATCAAGACGGTCGGCGAGCGCGAAGGATATACCTATATCTTCGATAGCCAGGCGATGGTGCACATCGGCAATGATGCCAAGGATGTAACCCCGCTGGTCAAGAAAGAACTCGGCATTAAGTAAATCGTCAAATCGTCAATCGTCCAATTGTCAATATGGCTGACGGTTATCTGGAATCCCATTATGCCGAGTACGAGAAGAAAAAGGCAGAGTGGCTCAAAAAAAAGACCAAATGGTCAAATCGTAAATCGACTCAATCGTCAATCAATGGTCAAATCGTAAATCGTTAAATCGTCAATAAAATTTATGGTAGCTAAAATCCAAAATACCCTCCGCGATAGCGCGGCTGCGCGTTGGACGGTCCTCGTGCTTGTGGCATCGATGATGTTCTTCGCATACATGTTCGTGGATATCCTCTCTCCGCTTGCGTCGCTTTTGGAGCATACACTTGACTGGGACCGCGGAGATTTCGGTACCTACGCTGCGGGTGAGTACCTGCTGAATGTGTTCGGTTTCCTCATCCTTGCGGGTATCATCCTCGATAAGATGGGTGTGCGCTTCACGGGGCTGCTCAGTGCCGGCCTCATGGTTCTCGGCGCTGCAATCAAGTTCTGGGGCATCTCGTGGCCCGAAGCGAATACCGTGGAGTGGCTGAACGCATGGTGGCCTGCTATGCCCGGCTCCGCCAAACTGGCGATGTTCGGATTTATGATTTTCGGCTGCGGCTGTGAGATGGCAGGTACTACGGTTAGTAAGATTCTTGCGAAATGGTTCAAAGGTAAAGAGATGGCGCTGGCGATGGGTCTTGAGATGGCTATCGCCCGTCTCGGAGTCTTCGCTGCTATGTGGTTCGCGCCGATGCTCAGTGAGCGTTTCGCGGTGGACGGCACCAACTCGGTAGTGGCGCCGTTGCTCTTCGCTTCCGCGCTGCTCGTCATCGGTCTGCTTAACTTCTTCGTCTTCACTATCATGGATTCGAAGTTCGATCAGCAACTCGTGGCTATCGGTGAGGCTACTGCAGAGAAAGACCCCGAAGATGAGTTCCATGTATCCGACCTCAAGCAGATTCTTACCTCGAAGATGTTCTGGATTATCGCGCTCCTGTGCGTACTCTATTACTCGGCCATCTTCCCCTTCCAGCGTTTCGCAACGAACTTCCTGGAGGAGACCTTGAATATCAGCAATGCGGAGGCAGCGGGACTCTTCAAGTGGTTCCCGATATTAGCGATGGTACTGACGCCCTTCCTCGGTGCGTTCATCGACTATAAGGGAAAAGGTGCATCCATGATGCTGCTCGGTGCGGTTATCATGATTGCCTGCCATGGTGTCTTCGCCTTCGTGCTGCCTGCTTATCCGAGCAAAGCGCTGGCGCTTGTCACGATACTGGTGTTAGGAGTGAGCTTCTCGCTTGTACCGGCGTCTATGTGGCCGTCCGTGCCGAAAATCATCGACGAGAAAGTGCTGGGGTCGGCGTATTGTCTTATCTTCTGGGTGCAGAACGTCGGTTTGTGCCTCGTGCCGCTGCTTATCGGCAAACTGCGTGTGGCAACCAACGGATATCTCGTTCCGATGATTGTCTTTGCGTCCTTCGGCGTGCTCGCCTTCCTCTTGAGCCTTGCGCTTAAGGTAGAAGACCGCCGCAAAGGCTACGGCCTCGAATTACCGAATAAGAAATAACTGTTGTCGTAGCAATTATATAATGAACGCGCACTCCTGCGCGTGCGCAAACAATTGTCAAACCACTTCAAACAATTGTCAAACCACTTCAAACAATTGTCAAACCATTTCAAACAATTGTCAAACCATTTCAAACAATTGTCAAACCACTTCAAACAATTTATCGGTCCGTTTTCGGTCCGTTTTCGGAAGATAATGCGGGGTAAATGGTGGTAGTTGATAAAAGAGAGTCTCTTTGGAGGCTCTCTTTTTGTTTCCTGTTTTTATTAAAAAGTTACATATTTTTAAGAAAAAGCATTTTGCTAAAAAGGCGTTTTTGCTAACTCTACTTTACAAAATATAAATATTTTGAGGTTTTCTGCTTCTTTTTTTTCTCATTCGGAAAAATAGCAGTACCTTTGCGCCACTTTTTGTATTGTGTGTGCGTAGTGTGCACATACGTGCGAGGCGCAAGCGGGCCGCGAACGGCCGACGAAAAAAGCAAATAGATTTTACAACAATGAATACATTTAATTTTAAGTTCAGAACATTGATTCTCGCCCTGATGGGTGTGTTGTTCTTGAGTATCGGTAATGCGTATGCGGGTAGTGTCTATTCCGATGGTCGCGCATTCTTGCGTCCGGGTAGTCCGACCGGCGCCGGTAAAGTGTACGTAGGTAAGAGTAGTACGAACACCGATATGGATACTCCGGCTGCCAGTTCGTTCAAGGCATGTAATAGTTCTACTTCACCGGCGATGACAGCGCAGGTGAAGGGTGCGGAGACGACGACGTACTATCATTTCTTCGCGATGGCCAATGCGGGGTATAAGTTCCTTGGCTGGTATGATCCGGACGATAAACCGCGGGTGATGACGGATGCGTCGAGGAACTATTATCGCGGCTCGGTAAGGTCGGGTACCATGGCGTTGAGTGGTGACCTCCATGCTTATTTGGATTGCTATGCCTGCTTTATCAAGTGTATCCAGATGAGTTTTGTGCGTCCGACGAACGGCTCGTTTACCATTTCCAATAATGGGGAGACAGTTCCGGACTATCAATCGTTTACGGTAGATGGTAAGGTAACCTTGACGGCATCGCCGGCGGACGGATACAAGTTGCGCGGATGGTACACCACTACGGACGGAGTGAACAAGACCTATGTCGCTTTCGGTCAGGTGTTTGAGCCGTTGGGTTACACATCCAATGTGACGATTGGTGCGGAATTTGTGCCGGACGATGGTAAGGCTACTTTCTGGATTAAAGGTACGAACCAACTATACGGAGATCTTAATCAGGCCAATACCGCTGCCGCTTCTTCTTCGTCGAAGATGATAGTGGTGGTAAGTGACGGTAATGTGGGTGCCGGCGAGTATACCATCAGCAGTGGCGTGACACTGCTCATCCCATTCAAAGAGGAGTATAATGCAATGACGACGCCGCGTGTCATCAATGTATCCAGTTCGTCTGCGGCCAATAAGAGAACGACCACTTTCCGCAAACTCAGCCTTACCGCAGGCGCAGTCATCAACTGCGAAGGAAATATCTGCGTAGGCGGTACATTGGCTTCTGTGGGCGGCGGTAATGCATCCTCCTTCCCGACGGGAACGGTCGGCATGATTGATATGTCGCACGGCGGTACGATTAACCTGAAGCAGAATTCTAATCTCTATTGCTGGGGTTTCGTGAAGGGTCAGGATATGGACCAAGGTAATAATACCACGGGCTGCGGTCAAATCATTGCCGAGAACAAATCGCATGTATGGGAGTTCTTCCAAGTAGGCGACTGGCGAGGCGGTAATAACTGCTTGACGATATATAACAACAGTAGTTCGTGGAGATATTTCCCGTTCCAAGCGTGGACGATACAGAATGTGGAGGTGCCGGTGACTTATAGGGCCGGTGCCCAAAACCATTGCTATTGGTCTATCTTCGGTAATGGCGAAATCAACACCATCAATTTCGTATCGATTTCCAATGTGGGAGGCGCCGGTCTCTTCCAGATAGGCAGCGGTTCATTCATCAAGAAATGGTACGACCCGACGACGGACCGCGTATGTGTGGAATTGAACGGTGCGTCCAAGTTAGACGCCATCACGCTGAATGTATTGGGACAAACGGTTAGCTCGAATGACTACAATCTGCCTATTCCGGCGAACGTGCGGATTATTCTCGCGAACGGAGCTTCGTCCGAGATTAGCAAACCGATTATAGCGCACGCAGGCTCGGTTATTGATGTGCAAGAGGGCGGAAAACTGACCATAAGCGGTACGCTATACCTATTTGATAAGGATGAATGGGATACGTACTGTATGGGAAAGTATTTCTGTACCTATGAATCTCCGTCTATTCACTATAACCGCGGTGATGGTTCTTCCAATGCTACGCTGGAGGACGCCACGATTATTGCGGACGGTGCCGTCGTAGTAACCGGAAACCTGTATGCTACGAAGGGCGGTGCAAATATCATGGGTAATCATGACGGTACCGTGCAATATACAAAACTGCCGGGTAACACGAACATGACGCAATGTAGAGAGTATGTAAAGAATGTAAGCGTAGCAGTGCGTTCTGCGAATCTGCATAACGAGAACGGTACACATACGAAGAGCAGTGTGGCTATTTTTAAGAATGTCCACGGCCGTTGGTTCGTTTCTGCCAAAGCTTCGCCTAAATCGAACAAGACCTACGACTTTACCTATATCAAGTCGGGCGATATGTACGGTACGGCCGGCACGAATACTACCGTCTCGTCCTGCTATTCGAAGGACAAGACCGGGCTTGAGGTTTGCGACAAGTGGGCGAATATTCGCGCAGAGGGTTGTGATGATTGGTGGGAAGGTATAGATGACGGTAACCTGTACAACTATACGCTTTATAACACATGGCATCAGTTCATCAAGACATCCATGACCCTCGGAGATGAGGAGGACCCGATAGATGTATATAGCGGTACGGACGGCAAGCTGTATGCGAAGGAATACTGCGACATATCGGAGTTCGTGGATATTAACGCGGATTGCCGATATACGTTTGATACGGAGCAGAAAGCATTGGTGGGCAAAGATTTCATCAGCGTAGAAAAGAATAGCAACGACGAGGCTTACCATAAGGTCGGTGCGGCTTCTACCTATTATCTCTGCTTCCCGGGCTGTATATGGAAACCGGCGACGAAGGTGGCAGAGAAAGAGAAAGCCTATACGGTAGAGAGTGTGGATTATATCTGGTACAATGGCGCATGGTTGCCGGTAACAATGGATAGTTCGGTAAGCCTCTATTATTCGTTGGACTCCTCCAATGTGAAGGTCTATTATGAATATGTCGATGGCGCATGGGTGCTTGCTTCGCCGGTAGCGGAAGTGGTAACCAGTGCCGCTACGGAGCAGGTATATAGTATGGCGGCGGCCATTGAGAAAGCAACAAAAAGTAGTGAAACGAATGTAACGATTCGTCTTTTGAAAGATGCAAGCGCGGCATTTACCTATGAAGGCACCAACAACTGCGGCTTGGATTTGAACGGATTCACGTATTCAAGCACCAGCAACGGCTTTATTAAAGTCAATCATGCGTCTGCAAAAGTCATCTTGAAGGATCAGAGTGCTTCCGGAAACGGTAAGATTCTCATGTCGTACAATGCGAATGCTGTCCGTTATCCGGTAGTGGTAGCTAAAGGTTCGTTCATCGTCAATAGTGGAACAATCAGCGTCACCAATAACCATGCTTCGGCGGGTGCCGGTGCCATCGACGTGAAGAGCGGTGCCGGATTTGCTATGCACGGCGGTAATGTCAGCGTGACGTCGAAAGGAGAAACATGGGGTGTTTATACCGAGTCTTCGACTACATCCAACGTGCTTATTAATGGCGGTACGCTGGAGGTGTCCACCACTTCGACTTCTGCTACTCCTGTTGCCATCAATAGCTTAGGCGGATTGGTAACCATCAGTGCAGGAGAAACGAATGCGACAACGACCACTTCGACTTCCGCTATCGGCGTCAAGTTGGGCGAGAACAACAGTCGCTTGGCAATGACCGGCGGTACATTGAATGCCACCGCGAAGAATAATGCCTATGGTGTATGCGGCGTCTCCGGTAAGACGACGGCGAACGCCTCCATTTCCGGCGGTACGATTAACGCGACGACCTCTGTCGGCGCAGCCGCGGAGGCAGTACGTTCGTTCGGCGTTACGGCCATCTCCGGCGGTACGCTCAATGCTACGTCGGCTGCGGACGGAGCGTATGGCGTAGATGTACAGAGCGGAACAACAACCGTTACAGGCGGTGTTATCAATGCTACGGCTACGACAACGGCCTATGGTATCTATAACCAAGCTACGCTGAATGCCAACGGCGGAACGGTGAATGCGACCACCACCGCTTCTACCCTTGCATATGGCCTCTATGCTGCGGCCGGAACGGCGACGGTGGAGGATGGAGAGTTCCATGCTACTACCAAAACAACGGATGCATACGCTATCTTTGTGCCTAATACGACAGCCGTATGTACTGTCAACGGCGGTAAGTTCATGGTCAAAACTGCGGATGGCGAATCTACGGATGGCGCCCATATATACAATACGGCCGCTTCTACCAATCTTCAATTAGGCGGCGGTTACTATAATCTCGTTCCGGCGGCGTATATCAAGTCCGGAAAAGAAGTGAAGGAGTTGAATCCTTCTGTAGAATCTGCCCTCATCGCGGCGGGATATATCCGTAAGATAGCCGGAACGGAACATACGGTAACATGGCATACACGTCTCCCGAATGGAGACTGGAATCCGGAGACCGTTGTGCAAATACTGGAGGACGGTAGTCCTGCCGTGTATCCGAATGGAACGCCTGCCGGATATGACAACGGAACAAGAACCACTGTGTTCGCCGGCTGGGCTACAACTTCTTCCGGCTCTATAATAGATCCGTTACCGGCTGTGACGGCTGATGTGGAGTACTTTGCGCAATACAGTCCTGTGTATGCAGAGGTCATAGCAAATGGCTCTACCACCCGCTATAACTCTGTTAGCGGTGCATGGACTGCCGCAATGGCTTGTAAGCAGGCTACGATTCGTGTATTGTCAAGTGTTGTCAATGTAACGCAACTCGACTTCAATCCGTCCAATGCCGGCGCCATCATCACGCTGGATTTGAATGGGCGTCGTTGGGCGATGACTACTGCGCAAACGGATCGGACCAAGTTGACTATCCCGTTCCTTTGGGTGCGCAAAGCAGGCTGTAAGTTAATCATCACGGATAACAGTGCTTCCGGAGACGGTTCTTTGGAAAGTAACTGGGATGCCGATGAAAACTTATGGTGCGTTAAGGTGGATAATGGCGAATTGGTGCTGCAAAATGGTGTTATCCGATGCGAGAATACCAAGACAGGACGAAATGCCATCGGTGTGCGTGTGGTCGGCGGTACCTTCACAATGCTTGGCGGTACGATAGAGGCCTCCAAGTCTGTCTCCGGCGGTGCGGCTTCCGGTGTGTACGCACATGCTACAACGAACCTTTCCGGAGGTACGATATTGGCGCATCACGCCCAGCAATCCGCCATCGGTGTATATACCTTCAATGGCGCTTCCGGCGTGACGACGATAGACGAAGGCTTCCATATTGATGTAGATGGAGTATCATCGTGCCATGGTGTATGCGGCTCCGGTACAGCCTATATCAATGGCGGTAATATCCATGTGCATGCTTCCAGTTCCGAAGCATACGGTTTCAGTCCGTTCATCGATAGCGGAAACAAGGGTGTTTTCCATATTACCGGCAATCCGACCGTGAATATAGAGACGCTGCAAACAGCGGCCGCATTCTATGTGAACGGAGATGGCGTGGAGGCGATAATTGATGGCGGTACATATACCGTGCAGGCGGGCGTTCTGCCCGCAGAGGCAGACGATGTCGATAGCTATATGGCGTATGCGTTCGGTATATTTAATAAAACGAGTGGTGCCGTTACGGTTAATGGCGGTACGTGGGACGTTACGGCGGATGGTAGTTTAGGTTCCATCGTTCGCGCGGAAACAGGATCGGCCACTACCATCAATGATGGTACGTTTACCATGAAGACGGGTGTGGTAGATTTGCCCAATAAGAGAAATACACGCTTTGGTAACATAGCTGCTATCCGTACGGGCGGTACAGCCGGCGGTACAGGAACAACGGTCAATGTCTATGGCGGTACCTATACGATTACCAATAACAGTAAGAGTCCGGCTGAGGCCTATTTCGTGCAGAGTGTGACGGGAACGACTACTATCAAGGGATCCCCTGTGGTTACGGCAGCAAAAGGTTTCATCGCAGGAGCGGATGGTTACGAGACATGTACGGCAAATATCAGTATTGATGGAGGTACATATCATTGTACAGACTATGCATTTCGTAGCATTACGACCGTCAAATCATCCAATACCATAACCGGTCAGATTACGGTAGAGGATGGTAAATTCATGTCCACGGCAGGTGCTCCCATATATACGGATACTCCGACAGATCATTTGACAATCCATGGTGGTTGGTACAATGACTATAGTATGACCAAAGCCACGTTAAATACATACGTGGAGACGCCCAGCGAGGCGGTAGATGTCACTTCCGGTCCGGAATATGACGAAGGCTATCGCTATCATGTGCTGGCTAAGTATAATGTCACATGGTCCATTGGCGGAAATAGCACGGTACAGGAGTATCTGCGCAATGAGATTCCTGTGTATGCGGGCACTCCGACTATTGACGACGGGAATTACTATGAGTTCACCGGCTGGCAGCAATGGGGAGGAGATTTCTATGAAGTCGGTCAAGCACTGCCTGCTGTCACGGCGAGTGTAACCTATACGGCGGTATTCCGTAAGATTGAGGCGGAAGTGATTGAAGGCGATCCGCTTGATGAGCATGGTGACCCCAAACAGGGAATCAAGTTCGAGCTGTTCTCCACGGCTTTCGACTATGCGAAAAACCTGCCGATAGCTACAATCCGCCTGCTTAGTTCAGTGGATTTGGCGGGACAAGTATGGCTTAGTGATGCCAGCGGAAGTCTGCCGCTGACCATTGATTTGAACGGCCATTTATTGCAGTACGCCGGCAATCCTACCAATATGTTCGTAGTGATAGCCCAAGCCGGCTGTACGCTCAGACTTGTGGATAGTAATCCTACGGCAACATCTATGTTGAAAATAGATGTGGCGTATTCCGGAGGGGATGTAAATGGCGTGCTTGTCAGTGCCGGTAATTTCGAATTGGAGAGCGGAAAAATCTATGTTCGGAATCGTGCGGAAGGCAAGGGAGCCTACGGTGTAGCGGTAAGCAATAAATGTAACTTTACCATGACCGGCGGTACGCTGGAGGTTACTTCCAAGACAGGAACCAGAGCGATAAATAATGCCGGAACCTGTGAATTAACCGGCGGTACAATAGATGTGTCTGCGGACGGCTCAACAGCGTATGCTGCCTTCTTATACGGTACATCTACGCTGGATATGAGCGGAGAAACCGAGATTACCAGCCGTGCCAACTCATCGGCATGCGGTGTATGGGCTACGACCGCCACTTCCACTATCAATATCCGCGGAGGTTCCATTGATGCGCAGTCCGTCGGCAGCACGGCGCGTCCTGTGCTGGCGAATAACGGCGGACATATCAATATCTATGACTGTACTGTCACGGCTAATGGCGGCGGCGGTAATATTGAAACCGTCTCTTGCCACAACGGCGGTGTGATTCATATCTACGGCGGCGAATACAATAGTACCAGCGGTTCTCCGGCTGTGGGTGTACAAGTCTTCACCGGCGAGGTGACCATAGGCGGTTCGCCGGTCTTCAAAACCAAGAGAGGTATCAACGTGGGTACGCTTGCGCAAGGAGCGAATGTGACGGCTACGGCATTGGTAACCGGCGGTACGTTTGATTGCTCGGAATATGTATTCCTTGCTAAAAATACCACCGATGGTGATAAGTCCGTTACCGGCTTCATCAGCGTCAATGGCGGCTTGTTCAAGGCAGGAACGCTTATTTGCGACGAGGCAAGTATGACGGAGTGCTTGAGGCTCAATGGCGGTAAGTACCACGAGACATCCGGTACGGACCAAAAGGATAATATGACTCCCTTCATAAGAACGGGAACAACAATACATGACATTAGTGAGACGATAGGTGAGACAACATATCACTATCAATTGTCCACGCTCTTTACGGTAACATGGGTGGCCGGTGCCTACTCGAAGAATGAACAAATAGAATGCGGTATCACGCCGTCCAATGATGAGGTAACATCGTTCGTGCGGAACGACTCGGTATTCTATTTCACGGGCTGGTCGCCGGAACTCTCGCCGGTAGTAGGAGATATCACCTACACCGCTGTCGGTAACTACTATGAGGCCAAAGTGAAGGCCGGAAATGAAGAAGAGCAGTTCTTCGAGCACTTCGGCGATGCATGGGCATATGCGATGGATAAGACGTCCGCAACGATTACGCTGCTCAATAGCTTCACGCTTACGGAGACGACGGTATATCAACCCTCTGTAGCAGGAGCACAGCATATCCTCGACCTCAATAATTATACCCTCTCCGAAAATACGGAGGAGAAGATGCTTGTGCTCAATCGTGCGGATGCCAAGCTGACCATTACCGATACCTCCGGCGAGGGAGGCGGACAGCTCCGCAAGTACATGTCGCGTGCGGGCAGTACGTACGGTATCGCGGTTTACTCAGGCGAATTGGTCATCGAGGGAGGTACGGTATATAATGAGAATACCATCGACGATATCAACTGGTACCCGACAATGGGTCTGAGCAGTAATCATAATGACAATGCGAAGATTACCATTACCGGCGGTACGGTTCAAGCCGTGTCTGCGGCGGCATCCTATACCATTGCGGCTTCGGGACCGGTGACGGTAACGGGAGGTCATCTCTTGGCGATAGCTACCAAGGATAATGCGCGCGCGATTTTACAACAAGGAAAAGTAGCCAATATCTCCGGCGGTACGATTGAGGCACGCACTCCGGGCACCGCCCATAATGCCTACGCTATCTATGCATACGCGTGGATAGGTTCCACGCCGGCATCGGCGCAGAACGGTACGATTAATGTGACCAATGGTACCTTCATCGCAACCGGTGGTTCGCAAGACCTCTATGGTGCTTTTGCGGGCGCTTTCATAAAGAAGATAGGCGATAATATCGTGACGGCGCATGGTACGATTAATATCGATGGCGGTAATTTCACCATCTCGTGTTCGGCCGTGGACGCTTCGCGATTATACGGCGCAGGCTGTTTCTTCGCAACTATTTTCGACGATGAAACGCCGCATCATATGTTAGGCGAGAGTCAGGGAGAGATGAATATTCGCGGAGGTTCATTCCTCATCGATACACGTGACGGAGATACCTACAACGGCGCGGGCAACGTAGAGATGTTGCGCTCATGGGGTAATCTGCATGTGAGCGGCGGTACGTTTACCGTTCATACCAAAAACGGCGGAGCCGCATTGGGTGTATTCCGTAACAAGACAGTCATTTCCGGTAATCCGGTATTCAATATCAATTGTAATACGATGCCTTACGGTATCCGGGCAACCACTTGGAATGAAGCCAGCTATTGTGACGCCGATGTAGCGAACAACCTCGCTGAGGTGGAAGTAAACGGCGGTACGTTTACCATCAATGACCTTGTCGGAGAATATGCGTATGGTATATGGGCTTCCGGCCAGAAGACGGATGGCTATTCGATGCGGTCCAAGATTACTGTGAACGGCGGTGAGTTTATCACGATTCAGCCGGCGGCCGTCAGCCGTGCCATTGCCATCAAGCAGGCAGCGGATATTGATGATGCTACGGCGGAAGTATATATCCATGGCGGTAAGTTCAAATCGCTGATAGGTACCTTGGCAAGCAATACGCCTACCGGTACCAATATTGAGGCATCGCCGAAGGTGACGTCGTTGTCGCACGGTTATTTCGTGAACGACAAGCAGCTCCTCACCAACATGGATGATACCTGCCGGTTGATTACGCTCAAAGAGGGAGATGACGAATATGCGAACGGGTATCGCTATCTGGTAGAGCCGGACAATCGTGTCACAGTGACGGTAGGACTGACTGAAAGAGGCTTCCTCAATCTCAACGATGCGTTCGAGTATGCGAAGGGTCAGATAGATCCGCTTATCACACTTGTGGGAGAAGCGGACTTTACAGGTAACTATATCTTAACGCCGACGGTATCGAACTGGAATGGTGTGCTCGATTTGAACAATCATGTGGTTACGAGTACGCTGGCTTCGTTCAACCGGTTCTTCACCATGAGTAAGGCGGATGCGAAGCTGACCATTACCGATAACTCCGGCGGCACTAACGGCGCATGGAATATGGCGTTGGCATCGGCTCAAGCGGTTAACGGTATTGTTATCGACCATGGTGAGATAGAGTTGGCCGGCGGTAAGCTCAATGTGACCAATACAGCCGGCGGTGTGAATGTCTATGGTACGGACGGTACGTTTACCCAATCGGGCGGAGCGTTGGCATTGACCACCACCGGTTCTGCATCCGGCGTAGTGATGCGCGGTGCCGCAACGGTAACGGGCGGAACGATAACGGTCAGCACCACCGGCAGTCCGGCGCAAGCGTTCTTCTTGGAGTCTGTCGACCCGAACCCGGGTCTGCTGACTATCAGCGGTTCGCCGACTATTACGGTATCGGCAGCGACCAATGCCTACGGTGTCTATACGTCAGCAGCCGGTCGAAGCATAACTGTTTCCGGCGGTGATTTTACGATAACCTCGGCAGGTGCAATTGCCTATGGTGTAGGTATTGAAGGCGGCAGTGAAGCAACCGTCTCCGGCGGTAAGTTTACCGTCCAGACAACGGGTGCTCATGCCCGCGGTATCCATGTGAAGCATGCCGATGCGGAAGTTACCGTGACGGGCGGTGAGTTTGACGTGAAGACCACGGTAAGCGAAGGCGTCTTTGACAATATCGAAGGTGCTCGTAACCAAGGAGGTACCTTGACTATCTCCGGCGGTAAGTTCACCGTGGCGGATAACAGTACCCGTTCTTCTTACGGTATCCGTCCTTTGTCGGGCACAACGACGGTATCCGGTACGGTGAAGGTGAAAGCCGACAAATGTGTACTGTATGCAGAAGGTACATTCCAAGTGACGGGCGGTTATTACTCCAATACGGAGACAAGTCTGGGAACCTATTGCGTGGCTCCGAAGCGCGCTCTCTTGATGACGCAGGCGGAAAAAGAGGCTATTGGCTTGGATTATAACTACAAGGTAGTGACGGCTTACGAGTTGGCATGGGTAACCGATGGCGACCCGTTGACGGGCGACTACACGCCGAACGGCTATGTAGAGGCAGGCATTGCGCTGACGGCGCCGAATACGCCGACCAAGACCGGTTATGATTTTGCCGGTTGGCATAACGGTACGTCGGTGGTTGTACCTTCTACGATGCCGTCCAATGATGTGACCTATACCGCGCAGTGGACGCCCAAGACCAATACGCCGTATGTGGTTAACCACTGCCAGCAGAATATACTGAATGATGACTTTACTATCTTCGAGACGGAGAATCTGACGGGTACTACAGCGACCAGTGTAACGCCGGCTACGAGGGTGTACGAGGGCTTCACGGCTCCGGCTACCCAGACAGCGACGATTCTGGCAGACGGTTCGCTCGTTATCAACTATAATTACACGCGTAATACATACTCCCTCACATGGGATGCCAATGGCGGCGAGTTGTCGGGTGATTATACCAGCGGTACGGTGAAGTACGGTACGACGATTGTAGCACCGACTATATCCCGTTATGGCTATAAATTCCTCGGATGGAATGTCGTTGACGGAACGGCGGCTGCCACGATGCCGGCAAGCAATTTGAGTTATACCGCGTTGTGGAGCCAGTATAAAGTGAAAGTCAAAGTGGGCAGCGATGAGACCTTCTATTTCGACCTCAACGAGGCATTGGATTATGCGAAGGATTTGACAACTCCGCTCATTACACTCATCGCCGAAACGGACTTTACAGGTAATTATATCTTGACACCGACGGTATCGAACTGGAATGGAGTGCTCGATTTGAACAATCATGTGATTACGAGTACGATGGCTACAAGCAACCGGTTCTTCACCATGAGTAAGGCGGATGCGAAGTTGACGATTACCGATAACTCCGGCGGCACTGACGGCGCATGGAATATGGCGCTGGCTTCAGTACAAGCGGCCAACGGTATCGTTATCGACCATGGTGAGGTAGAGTTGGCCGGCGGTAAGCTCAATGTGACCAATACGGCCGGCGGTGTGAATGTCTGTGGTACGGACGGTACGTTTACCCAATCGGGCGGAGCGTTGGCATTGACCACCACCGGTTCTGCATCCGGCGTAGTGATGCGCGGTGCCGCAACGGTAACGGGCGGAACGATAACGGTCAGCACCACC
>Ga0265299_10000166_pt1 | contig 88958 bp, 54 predicted proteins | sample AusTroGonzalo_MG_4_FD_193485 | JGI IMG/M metagenome (GOLD analysis project Ga0265299, IMG submission 193485) | Bovine rumen microbial communities from tropical cattle in Woodstock, Queensland, Australia - Gonzalo_02 | ecosystem: Host-associated > Mammals > Digestive system > Stomach > Rumen ... | reverse complement strand
GGCCGATTTCCGGGAACAAGCGAGGCGGCCGGCGCAGGGCGCGCGGACGGCGAAGCGGCCGGGGGTGAAGGCAATCCGGCGATTGCCGAACCCCCGCGACGCGAGACGCAACGCGCGCTCTCCGCCGTGCCGCCGAGCGCCGGAAATCGGACGCACATACACATTCACTACGCACGGGACGGAGCTAAGAGCTTGGAGCTTAGAGCTTAGAGCTTGGAGCTTGGAGTTTCTAGTTTCTGGTTTCTGGCTTGTCCACCGACTTGTCCGCCGACTTGTCCGCCGACTTGTCCGCCGTAGCCTTGGCGGAGGCGGAAGCCTTGGCGGAGGTGGTGCCTAGTGCAAAGGAACGATCTTCGCTTTGTATCACCAGGGAATCCTACTACTAGAAACCAGAAACCAGAAACTAGAAACCAGAAACTAGGCACGAAGCACTAGGCACTAGGCACTAAACACTAGGCACTTCACTTTCGATCGATGCCCAGCACCGCGCTCACCGACTTCGATGGAACCATGAGAAGAGTGTCGGTGAGCGACACGCCAACTTTACGCGAAGCATCGAGCATCGCAAGCAGATCACGCTGTGCCTCAAGCGGGAAATCCCCATAGCCAGGCGAATAACGGCGGCGAAGCGACTCGCCAGGGGCCATCTCCGCGAGTATCGCGTCGCCCGTCATGTCCATCCACTTCTCTATAAGCGCCGCGCCGATGGCCTGAGCGATGAGTGCGTCTGCGCCTGAGCGGACAGACACGCGCCGCTGGAACGCATCAAAAAGCGCGCCTATCGTCCCGCACACGAGATATACCTCACGGCAGCCGTCAAGATGCCTTGCAAGCTCTCCCACTACGTCCAGACGGCATTCCCCCGTCGCAATGACACCGTTTTCGATCGGGAACCTGCGCCACACGCGGGCGGGGCGCACCATCCCCAGCGCCTCGTCGCGAAGCGCCTCGATGCGTACGGCGAGGGCTGTGTCAGGCGCCCTTCCGCCCATGCGCATGAAGCGCGTGATCTCCTTCATGTCGATTGTGATTTCCATAGGACGAATAGGATGACAGGACGAATAGGACAATACGGCAAATGACAATGCTTTCAACTTGCCGTTCAACTCCTTAGATCGATCGGAGAACCTGATGCGGCGGCGCGGGCCACGGGCTGCACACGCCCCGCGATCTTCGCAAGCGACTCGACGCAGCGCGCCGTGCCGCGCCAATACGGAACCGGCCCCAGACGGCGCAGAAGCGGCGCCGGCTCGTCCATCCCAGCCGCCGACGCAGTCCCCGCCGGAATTTCCAGAATGTCCCGCGGCCGTTCCTCCCCGGCAGGCATCACATCCTCCATGGCAAGCCCTCTCAGCGACAGGAGAACGGCCGGGCGGCGCGTGATCTCCTCGCCAAGAAGAAAAAGAACGGCCACGAGATGCTTGCAGGGACGGGCCCAGTCGGGGCAGGAGCAGCGCATCGTGATGTCGTAGTTTCCCGGCGTGCCGCCCGCCGGGAAGAGAGGCACGCCCTCCTCGCGGAACAACTCCTCCACCACAGTCGGGAGATTCCCCACGAGGATGCGCCCGAGCGACATCGGCTCGGCCTTGAGTCGCGCGGCGACGCGCTCCGCCGCCGCGTCGTCCAGCGCCGTGAAGTCGAGCGAGGCTCGGTAAGGCTCTTCACGCGATCCGGCTATCACGGCCTCCACGTGCGGACCGTCCAGAAGGAGCTCCACCACCTGCCCGTCCGTCGCGTACTGCCGCCCGCGGCCGAGGCGCGGCCCCAGGCGCAGCGCCTCCAGCGACGCTATCCATCTGCGCGCCCACCACGCCTTGCGCGAGAGTGTGCGCAGATCCTGCGCGCGTATTCCCAGCGCGGCGCGCGGTATGCGCAAAGGATAGTGCTTGCGGCTCATAGACGGCGCCTCTCTTCAGATGGCGCCCGCCGCGCGGGGCGCGGGCGACAGCAGCGAGAGTTCTTCATCCGTCAGGTCGCGGAACTGCCCGGGCTGGAGATCGTCTGGAAGGCGCAGAGCCCCCACTGCCACGCGCTTGAGGGAAAGCACTACTAGATGCGCCGCGCTGCACATGTAGCGTATCTGGCGCTTGCGCCCCTCCTTGAGCCTGAAGCAGAGGACATGCACGTTGTCGCGCCCGATCCGCACCACCTCCACGGGGCACGGACGTATTCGGTAGCCGTCGGGCATCTCTACGTCAGAGCGCAGCACTGCGAGCTTTTCGTCGCTCCAGCGCCCCGCCGCGCGCACGATGTAAGTCTTCTCATGCTCGTAGCGCGGATGAGTTAACCGAAGGGCCAGGTCGCCGTCGTTGGACATGAGGAGGAGTCCCTCGGAGTCCTTGTCAAGCCGGCCGACCGGCACGAGACGCTCCGAAACCTTCCCGCGCAGAAGATCGGCGACCGTCCTGCCACCAAACGGATCGCTGAGCGTGGAGAGGACGCCGACCGGCTTGTACAGCATGATAGTGCGCTTCCGCTCGGCCGCGCCCACCGGCTTGCCGTCCAACGCCACCTTCTGGGAATCGGGATCGACGCGCGCTCCGGGCTCGCGCACCACCGCGCCGTCCACCGTCACTCGTCCGGACTCGATGATCGCGGCGGCTCCCCTTCTGCTCGCGAGGCCCGCCTTCGCCAGGATGTTCTGAAGCCTCTCCGCGGCCATCACTTCACTTCCCTGTATTTCGCCAGGGCCTCGGCGAACGCCGGCGAGGCGGCGTATCCGCACGACTTGAACTCGGGGCAGAAGCCGCGGTAGACGCACTCCGGCACGCAACACGAGGCGAGCTCCGGCTCCGTCTTGGCAAGCTCGTCCACCACCAGCTTCCACGCCGCGCGCGTCTCGGGAGAGGCCTGCGCGCACAGGCGCCGACGGGAGATGAACATCACTTCGGCGGCGTTCGCGAAGCACTCGTGCTCCACGGGCGCGTCCTGGCGGGCGCCGGTGCGGTCCTCGCCGGTGCGGTCTGTGCGCTGCGTGGAGACGAAGTGCTCGATGCCGTATTTATGGCGCACGAAGTGCACGCTCACCCAATACGGCAGATTTGTCCACTTCCACGACACAAGCAGCTTGCGGATTGGCGAATGCTCGGCGAGGAGAATGCGCTTCTTCCACTTGGGAGTAGGCTCGCCCGCGCCTTCGGGCATGCGGATCGTCGTGCGCGCGGCGTCCGCCACGGAACGCCACGAGCCCAGTATGCGAAGAAACTTCAATGCTGGTTTAAAGTCCATTGTCATTCATCCCTCAAGATACACTCCGTCCTTGCGAAGCTGCGCCTGAAGCTCGGCCACGGGCAGCTCGCGCGGCGTGCATCCCCTGCGCGCGGCGAGCGCGGCGGCGGTGCCGGCGGCCTGGCCGGTGACGAAGCACGGACAGATCAGACGGAATATGTCGATCGTGTCTCCCGTACCCAGGCAGCGGCCCGCGCAGAGGATGTTGTCGATCTTCTTCGGGACGAGCTGACGGTATGGCACGGGGAAGGCCTGGTGCGGGCCGTCGGCGCCGAACCATCCGATCGTGTCCGGCGGATTCCATTCACCCTTGAGCGTCTCGCGGCTTATCACGCACTCGGTGTCCACGAGGCGCGAGGCCCGAGGGCCTATCTGCGAACACGTGTTGGCGATGAAGACCTGCTCCCAGCCCGGTTCCTGCCTCATGGCGGAGACATGCTCCCACCACTCCTTGCGGAAGGCCATCTCGGCGGCGGTAAGATCGCGGATATCGAGTCCGTTCCCCTTGGGGCCGGGGCCCGTGTTGCCCCACCATGTCGCCGGGTTCGCCTCGTTGCTCTTGAGGGGCCAGCGGCCGCGGCGCGGCTTGCCGTCGGCGTCGCGCGGCGGCGCCTTGGCCGTGATGCGGTCCATGTTGCCGAGGCGCACCACATGCCCGATGCAGTGCGTGATCTGCCGGTAGTCGCCGCCGGCCTGGAAGAGAACGTCCGCGTCGCCGGTGCAGTCCACCACCTGCTTGGCCAGAATCGCCTGCCGGCCCTGCTTCGACTCGAACACGATGCCGAGCACCTTGTTGCCGTCCTGGATGGTGTCAACGCCCCAGCTGTGGAAGAAAAGGTCTATCTTGGACTCCTGCACCATGCGGTCCATCAAATACTTGGCCCCCTCGGGGTCGACGGTCGGCTGCCAATGGCCGTGCTTGTGCTCGCTGTAGGGATGCGTACACACCCAGTTGCCGAGGGCGCGGGCGCGGTCCGCGAACTCGGTGACAAGCCCCTTCGTGACGAGGCGGTACTTCCCGCCGCCCTCGCGGTAGCTCGTGGAGAGCATTATGAGCACCATGCCGTTAGTGAAGAGGCCGCCGAGAGATCCGTAGCGCTCGACGAGCGCCACTTTCGCTCCCGTGCGGGCGGCCGCGATCGCGGCTGAGAAGCCGGCGCATCCGCCGCCCACCACCACCACGTCCGTCTCGTGGAAGATCGGTATCTCGCGCGCCGGCTGAAGCACCTTGCCGCCAACGAGCGAGCAGCTAGGTCCGTCGGTCATGGTGTGGTCAAGGGGAAAGATGTTTCTCGCCCACGCCATGTGCGCGGGGTCTCCGATCGCCCCGGGAGGCAATTGGCCCTTGGCCGGCACATACTGATCGGCCGCAAGACCTCCGCCCGCCAAGGCCGCGCCGCCAAGACCGAGCCGCTTCAGGAATTCACGTTTTGTTATTTGCATCCTTACTCTCCTTCTCTGTAAACTGGCATATGGCTGTTTCCACCTCAACCGAAAGTTATCATCCGCTCGTCCTCGCTCTCTCCGAACGAAAACTTCACGCGCCGCGCTGATGGAGGGATCAGGTCGCCGGCGCGGTCGGCCCACTCTACGAAAAGCACGGCGCCGCGCGACAGATAGTCCTCCCATCCGATCGCCAGCACGTCTTCGGGCGTGTGCAGACGGTAGAGGTCCATGTGCACCAGAAGAAATCTCGAAGACGGATGCTCGGCCACAAGGCAGAACGTCGGGCTGGTGACGGTGCGTTTCACGCCCAACGCCCTTCCCACGCCCTGCGTGAACGTGGTCTTCCCAGCGCCAAGGTCGCCTTCGAGGCACACGACGTCTCCCGGCGCGAGCTCTTCCGCGAACTGCGCGGCCAGCGCCCACGTCTCCTCAAGGGATTTCACATGATACTCCGTCTCCATGCTTCAAGAGTATAGCAAATCCTGCGCCCCGAGACAATGCCGCAGCTACTTGAAGGATAGGCACGTGCCGGCGCCGAACCGCCGCGTGACCAGCAGAACGCCGGTCCCCTCGAAATGCACGTCGTCCTTGAACTCCGCCGACGACGAAGTAGAGCCCCAGGTTCCGCACTTCGCCGAAAGCTTCGTCACGTCGTCGAAGAAAAGCACGCCCGTGCGAACAACGGTGGACGAACCGATGACGTTCACCTTGCCGCCGTCCGTGATCCTCCACGCCGTCCTGGGATTCATTCCGGATCCTGAATTGAACGCGACCTTCGCCCCGTCCCCGCGAACCAGGACGTTGGTGCAGCCGGCCCACGTGCAGTCCGCCGCCAGCTCGAACACGCCGCCCGTCACCGTCAAGAAGCCCGTGGACAGGATGTTGGTGGCGAATGTGTACGACGCATCGCCGCCCTTCACGATGGAAACCGCCCCCTTCACGTGCACGTCGCTGTTGGTGCCGGGCTCGGTCTGGCGGAAAGAGAACACCGCAGGCGAGTCGGAGTTGATCACCGACCTTCCGATCTCGGTGGTGGTGCCGATTTCGCCGTTCAGCCGGATGTTCCCCACAGCCACGTCGTGACCGTTGAGCTGCAGCTTCGGCGTGTTGGAGAGCACCGGCTCCATGGTGAGATACGGCAGAGGCTCCGCGAACACATCGTCCGCCTCGATCAAGCAGGAGCAGGAGTCCTGGAGAGTCAGCGCCTTGACTACGTTGCCGGACTCCCGCCAATGCACCGCGATCCAGATTGGCTGGAAGTAGTTGAACGACGACCGGTTGATGTACCAGTTGCCGCTGGCGGCGTTCATGTGGACGTTTCCTGCCGGATTGACGACGCCGGCATCGGTGTAGAACTTGCCGCCGCCGCCGTATATGATCACGTGGTTATTGTTGTTTATATAGAGAGGCCGCGAAAGATGCACCGTGCCCCAGACCTCGACCGAATTGCGGTCGTGGGGGTTGGTGCCGGGGAACACGGCCATCGTTATCGGCTTCTCAATCGCGATGTTCTGTCCATCGACTCCCAGCATCACCCCCGCGGCGTGGCCATAGTCGCTGTATGCCACGATGCCGTCAGGGAGGCCCGAGGGGTTCATCTTCCCGAAGGCGTAGAGCGGAGCCGTGGCCTTGAATTTGCCCGCAAGCGCGACCCAGCGCCCCGTGTAGTCGAGCGCCTGGTCGAGAAGAAGCGTGCCGGCACCCTTTTTGAGTATGCGCGTATAGACGTTGGCGTTCACGGCGGCCAGGTCTGCGGCGGAGATCGCATCGACGATCGACGTCGTTTCCCCTGACGGAATCGTGATCACAAGGGTGTTCTCGAAGAGTGCACAACCACCCTCGGCAGGATCGAACACGGAGGATCGCGTCGCGTAGGACGGCGCGGACTCGCCGCCGAAGCAGCCGTTGCCCAGACTCTCCCCGCCCACCATGAGCGCACCGGAGAATGAAAGCGTCGTTCCGTTGGCGATCGAGATCACGTCCGTCGCGTTCGCGTCGGACACGGAGAATGTCGCGTCGCCCGTGCCCATGGCGTCGTCCGCGCGCGTGACCAGCCGCCCGCCCGAAAGCGTCACCCCGGTGCAGCCAAGGAAAGTCACTCCCTCCGCCAACTCCAGAGTTCCGCCCGCGACCTCCAGCGAACCGGCGTTGCTCAGCGTCCGGGTGCACACCAATGTGCCGGGGCCGGACTTCTTGAGAGAGAGCTGGCCGCTGAAAGTGAACGTCTGGTTGGTGGCGACTGGAACCGCCACGCCGAAATCAAGAGTCGCGGGGCCGGTGGAGCTCGTGACGGAATAGCCGTAGATGTTGGTGGTCGCGAAATCGAACGCGGTGTCGTGCCCCTTGAGATCGAACGTCCCCAAGGAAGTGGTGGCGCCTTCGCGCGTAACCAAGCGCACCTTCGGGCGGTTCGCGAACGCGCCGTCCGTCTCGATTTGGACGTATCCGCCCAGGTTGTGCGTGATGCTCATGACGTTGTTGCCGGCCACTGCGAAGTGGACGACCTCGTATGTCAGCTCCATCGAGGACACGTTCACCGGCTCGTCGTATATCCACCAGTGCTGGGACGCGCCGGCGTTCGCCAAGCCGCCGTCCATCGCATCGACGCCGCCGTAGGTGTAGAATGTGGTGCCGGTGGGGAAGAAGAGCGACAGCTTTCCGGACGGGCACGACAGACGCCCGCGCAGCGTGCACGACTTGCGGTTGCCCGCCAGACGTATCGCGGCTGCCTGCGTGTTGGGAGTGGCGGTGGCGTAGACCGCTATCGGATTCGACACCACCGCGTTGGTGGCGTCGAACTGTATGTACGCGCCGGAGGAATGATATACGACTATCTGGGACAAGGCCGTGGTGCCCTTGCCAAAAGCATATTCGTTCGTGGAGACGTAAGTGCCGCCCTGTCCAAGCATCCAACCTCCGGTGTAGTCCAGCGCCTTGTCCAATTTGAGCGTGCCGGTGCCGGTCTTGATCACGCACTCATATTCGTTGTTGTTCAACTTCGCCAGATCCGCCGCGGAGATCGCGTTCGCGATGGAGACGGTGCCGGACGCCACGTTTATCCGGAGCAGACCATCTCCGCTCGCGGATGCCTGCATCACTCCCGTGGAGGCGTCGTCGAACAGGTCCAGCTTCGTCTCGGCCGCAGAGGCGTCAGACCCGTAGGTGCCGGGCACGACCGCCTCGCCCTCCAGGAAAAACCGCGCCGCGGTAATCGTCACGCCTGACGGCAGCAGAATCTGGTCGGCGACGTCCTTGTCCACGACGTCAAAATCCACAACCGTTGAAAGCGCATCGCCGTCGGCAAGCTCCAACCGCCCGCCGGACAGCGTCACCCTCGAAACCTTCTGAACAGAGGCGGATGTCCCCAGCGCAAGCGTACCCTCCTCGACCGTGACCTCGCCGTCCATGTCGTCGCTTCTGTTTATGGTGAGCGTCCCGACGCCCTTCTTCACCAAGCTCATCTTCCCGACGAGGCTGCAGTCGAACACCGCGTCCACGGCGTTCGACACCGTGATGACGGCAGGGGTGGACGTGCTGACGAGCGTGCCGTTTCCCACGTTTCCTGAAGTGATGTTGGCCGCCACGCTCACCGCAGCGGAATGTCCGTTGACGTCAAGGTATTCCGAAGACGAGAAGTTCGAGAGGCGCATTACGGCCCCGGAGAGCGCCCCGTCCGCGTAGAGGATGATCTTTCCGCCGCCCCTTCCGTAGAACTCCCGGATGGCGTTTCCAGCGGCGTAGAGGCGGAGATACGCCCAGTTGTGGTTGATTTTGCCGAGGTTGATGGGTTCATCGTACACATACCAGTTGCCGTTGGCGCCGGTGGTGATGATGGTCGCGTTGGGCGCGTCCATGCCGCCGTACATGGTAAGTCTGGCACCGCTGCCCTGGAAATAGAAGCCGCATGTGCAGGTTTCCTCAATTATGACGCGCCCGTCGAGGCGAAGCCACGCCTTGGCGCCGCTGCCGTTGCCGTTGAACATCAAAGTCTTGTTGACGTTGGCACTACCGGCGCCGGTGATGCGTATCGGAGCGGAGATGGTGGCGTTGATGCATCCCGTGTCCACGAATATCTGCGAATTGGCCGAAGCGGGAAGTCGAATCGTGGCGGCGGCGCCCGTACCCTTGCCCATGGGCCATGTCGGATCCGCCTCATTAGCCTTGCCGAGCTTCACGGTCGCCTTGTCGAGATTCCACGCCCCGGTGTATTCCAGGTCCTCGGTAAGAGTCACAGTTATCATCGACGAACCCGTCAGCACGACGTTGGTGATGGTGCCGTCATCCGTCTTCAGCGCGGTGTAGTAGGCGGCGTTCGCCCCGGAGAGGATGCTTGAAAGCACACCGCTCTCGGTTATCGTGAGCACGCGGTCACTTAGCGAAACCGCCGCGGCGGCGGTGAATCCCGCGGACACGACAGCCGCGACGAATGCCGCTCTTGCAGACGCGAAACGTGTTTTTTCTTTCATTGCGCCCTCCTTGCATTATGCCATGCGAACTTCATGTCATGCTCCAGTGTCAGTGGAACTTTATCATCGTGCCGGAAGCACAGGCGAGGCGCAGCCCGCTCGCACTCTGGACGAGGCTGTAGAGCGCCGGATGCTCGGCGCGTATCGTGATGCGGTCGGCGGAAAAACTCCCTTCCATGCCGTTGCAGACAAGGAGCTTGACGCTCTTCTTCGCCGTGTAGGCCGATGCGTCGATCTCTATCTGCGCGTCTTCTGCCACGATGCACTTCCCGCCCAGCTCTATGCACCCGCATCCGTCCGCGCCCGTCGTGAACTTCAACTTCGCCGGCGCGGTGCCGCCGTTCACTACGTCCATACTGTTCGTGAGATATAGGTTCTGCACCACGTCGACATGACCCGTGGGGCCCACCTCAAGGGTTCCGTATCCGCCAAAGCTCACATAGATCGACCTCTTGGCCTTGAACTCTCCTCCCAAGACAGAGAGCGTGCCGTACGCCGGCTTGTCCGCCGCGAGGTTCGCCAGATAGTAGCTCACCGCGTTCGTCGGAGCGCCGCCTACGTACACGTTGTTGTTGTTCGCCTCCAGCCCGCCGCCGGTCATCTCATACTTGCCCGTGCCGCCCCTGAAGCCCACGAAAAGCGGACGCGACCCGTTGTGGACGATCTTGCCTCCGCTCTGCTCCACCAGGCCCTCCGCCGAACCGGCCCCTATCGCGAACACACCGTTGTTGCGGTTCGTGATCACGCCGTCGGACATGTAGATGTAGCCCTTCGCCGTAGGACCGGAATACGAGCCATTCGTGCCGTTGCCGACCATCAGCCCCTGCATGCCAGTGTTCGTGTTGGGCGAACGCCCGGTCGTGAGCCGGCCTCCAGACATCCTGATGATACCCACCGCAGGCTGCGACGTGGACGTCGAGTCGCTGCCGATGTTGATTCCGTAGTCATAGTACTCCTGCTTGAAGTACGCCGTCCCTCCGATGTCGATTTCGCCGTAGGCGCCAGCGCCACAGCCTGCATACACGCCGTTAGCCGAATACAGCTTCGACCGGCCGCGCATGCGCACGATCGTCTTGCCTCCGTTGCGGTTGCATAAATACAGCGAATCCGCCTGGACGTCGACAAAGGCGTCGTCGTCCATGTCGATAAGGCACGTGTTGCCCGAGGCGTTGGGGTTGAAGTACCAGCGGCTCTGGCTTTCAGGCGTGTTCTTGAACACGGAGTTGCCGCGCATGCGAAGCGTCACCGTGCGCAACGGAGTATCGAATCCGCCGAACGTGCTGACGATCTTCGCATCGCCTGAAAGGTCGATTGTGCCGCCGTACTGTCCGATCGAATTGAAGTTCCTGGTCTGGAGAAGCCCGCCCGTCATCTTGAGTAGGCCGTGTTTGTTTAGCACCACAAAATCGCCGCTGGTCCTCTTGAGGATGCACGTGCCGGAGCTTATCTCCAGCGTTCCCTCGTCGCCCGTGGAGCTGCCGCCTATCGCAAGGCGTCCCGTGGTGTTCGTGAACGACACGAAGCCGCCCTCCACGCTGAACTTGCCGCCGTTGTGCAGGGCGAAGGTCTCGACGGCATCCGCCGACGCCGCACCGGTGAAATCGTGCGTCCACTCGCCGCCTTGCTTGACCTTCACCTCGGCGCCCATGCCAACAGACACTGCGCCGCCCTCCAGCGAGACAGGAGCCGTGACGTTCAGAACCGTCGAGCCAGTCTCGTTGTTCAGCGTCAGACTCTCCACCACGGCCGATGGCGCCGCCGCCAAGTTCACCGTAATGTCGCCGAATTTCGTGATGTACCCGCCAAGCCCCACCGTCGGCACGCCGTCCGTCCAGTTCTCCGCGTTATTGAAGTCCGAATCCGAACCGCCTTCCCACCATGTCCCCGATCTGTCTTCCGTCACTGTGATCGTGCCCGTGCCCGTTATCCACGGGACGACGGTTCCCGTCGCGCCGCCCTGGCCCGTGTACGTTCCCGCCACGATCTGAAAACCGTCGACTAAGACCTTCTTCACGCTTTGCGCGAGATCGGCGCAGAGAACCAGCCTCGACGACGATCTGATCCGCAACACGGCCTGGCTGTCCGCGATGAACGCCGCCGTCCTGTTGGTGACGACAAAGCGCGAATTCTCGCCCAACACGATCGAGGTGACGTTTTTCAGCGGACGCGCGTCGGTACGGGTGCTGGCCATGTCGAACTCCGCTCCGTCCGCCACGGTCACTCCCGTGGAATTCGCGAAGGAACCTACGTTGCTTATTCGCATTACACCCCTCTTCACCGTGATGGGACCGACTGTGGCGTGCTTGCGCTCAGGCATGTGGAGTGTGTAGTCTGCCACGGGATCCCACACGAGGGCAATGTTCTCAAAGACATTGGCGTATGTGGTGCAGTCGGCAGTCGCGCGCAGGGTGAGAGTGGCTAGGGATGTGGATCTTACCGCATAGCAGCCGGGATTGAGCGCACCGCTAGTCTCTTTTCTCACGCTTCCTCCGAAGCGGTCGATGAGCTGGTCGTGACCGTTCAGCTGGTAAAACGACCTTCCGGTGCTGTTTTCCGCATATCCCGAATCCCAGGACCAGATTGTGTTCGTGGCGAACGCATTCTCGCATGTCATCTCGCACGTCCAAAGTCGCGGCGAAATCGTCCCGACCACATTGTTCGTGGCATGGAAGCGCAACGCGCCGTAGATATAGCCGTCGAAAGTTATGTTGTTCACGTAGATTGGCTTGTGGAAGTGCGAAACACCGTTGTTCATGTAGCACACGAGGTTCTGGTTCGTCGCGAGGAAACGTCCATAGAAGTAGCCGTTCGACTTGCCCTCGAGCGTGATTTTACCAGAACTTGCCGTCGACACCACGTCCGCGTTGAACGTCGCGAGGTTTCCGAACTTCATCTTCGGTCCGGTTCCCGTGAATTTTATCGGCGCATTGCAGACCGTATCCACGTTGTTGCTCCACGAGTTGCCGTCGCCGGTTATGGTCAAGGCGTTGCCGGAGATCGTCACAGGCGACGTTCCGCCGGGAAGAAGATGCGCGATTGAAAGGTTCGGAATGTCGTTGGACGTGTAGAGAGTGGCGCCGGACGTGTTTTCGATCAAAACATCATCCTCCGCCCCCGGAACGGTGCCGCCCCAGTTGGCGGCGTCGCTCCACCTTAGGCCGTCTCCGCCGCCCGTCCATGTGCGGGACGCGCCGAACGCGCATGTGAAAGCGACAAGGGCGGCCGCGCCAAACGCGCCCGCCTTCATAGTGCCAGAATAGTTCTTCATTCTCGCATCTCCTCATTTCATCGTTCAATCGACAAATCAGCGGGGTGCAACGCCCCGGTCGCGCCGCAGCTCATGTGCGGAACACGTCCGAGAAGATCGGCCTCCCCTTCAAGCCGAAGCACTCCACAGGACGCACTTCGAAGCGGAGCGCCGCCTTCTGCGGCAGATCGGACAAGCGGAACCGGCACAGGCCCGACCTTCCGCACTTCGAGTCCGGCAGGAAGAAGTCAGGCGCCAGCACGCGGCGCACCGCCACCGCCATGTCCACGTCGTCCTCGAGAATGTTGGCGGACACCTCGTACTCGAACACGCGGCACTTGTCCACGCTCTTAGCGGCCGGGAAGGACACGGAGACGAACTTCACGCCGTCCTTGCCGCTCTCCACCGCCGCCTTGGCGCGCGCCGACTCTTCGAACACAGGCGCCTTGCGCTTCGCCGCCCGCTTCGCGAAGTCGAGCGGTCCTCCCGCCGCGGCCGGCACCGGCACCACCCAGTCGTCGCCGAGGCTCTCGCCCCACACGAACTCGATGCGGTGGATCACAAGCGCTCCGTCGCCGACCTCGACGAGCATCCCCTGCCTGCCTTCGCCGGTGCCGAAGCGCGGGGTGTCGCCGCTCGGCTTCCACAGCCTGTATCCGCCTGAGTTTCCGGGCGCGTTCTCGCGGAAGTTGTAGTCGAGGCTCGTATAGCGCAGCGAACTGGTGTTGATGGACGTGAAGCTGCCCTGCCACACAGTGCGCTCGTCCGTGAGAGTGTAATGGGAATGTCCGGAGAACGCAACGCTGTTGGGGAACGCGGAGAGGGCCCGCGTGGACTGCCCGGCGTCGTGCCCCCAGGCCCATGTCCCCATGCACGTGTCCTTCGGGTGGGGATGCTGCGTGTAGAAGAACGGCTTCGGGCCCTTCAGCTCCGCGGCGTGGCTCTTCACGAACGCCTCCACCTTGTCGAAGTGCCCCCAGTGGCAGCCGATGAACTTGTAGCCCTTCACGTCCTTGATCCACACGGGCTCGAACTTCTCGTGGAAGCACTCCTCCCATGTGCGGGCGATCTTCTCCTCGCTCGCCCCGATCGCGTCGGCGAGAACCTTGGGATCCTCGAGCTGCTCCTTCTTCCGCCCCCATCTCCAGCCGTCTATGTCGTGGTTGCCGTACACGAACAGCTTCTCCACGTGGCGACCGTCTGGCGCCTTGTCGCCGGGGAAGACGGAATACCACGCGTCGGCGGCGTATTTGAGCTGGCTGACGTATCCCTGGTCGGCGATGTCGCCCGCTATCAGCACCGCGTCCGCTCCGTTGTCGCGGAAATACGCGAATGCGCGCTTGAGGGTGGTGGAGTCGCACTGCTTGTCGTCGCGCACATGCACGTCGCTCAGCACGCCGAACTTGAGCCTGGGCTTCGGCAGCGTCACAGACGGCGCCGCCAACACGCGCCCGCCGGCCAGCGCACCGAGCGAAGCACACCCCTCCAAAAAGAATCTTCTTGTGAATTTGTTCATTTCGCGTTCAAATGATATCAAAAACGCCCCCGAACCGCAATAGTAAATTCCCCCAATTCCGCATTTGCACGCATCTTTTCCGCCCATCACGGAGAGAAACTCCAAAGCCTGGCAAAAGGCTTCACTGACGTTGCGCCTAACGCATTGCGTAATTCAGCCGCCGACAAATGGCAAACACTTCCCTATCGGCATCTGTGAAACCGGGAATGTGGTGTAATTACGCCATGGTTCTACTTTTGATCACCTGATGATTATCCTGAGCCCCGTCCCGTCGCCGCGCGCGTCGACCACGGCCGAGCCTACAATGCGGACGCAAGGCCGGGCACCTGCGGCGATAGCCGCGGCGTTGTCGCTCGCGCAGTAGCGTCCGACGGGAAGTCGCTTTCCGCCGGACCAGAGACGGCCGATCGTCTGCACGCCCGCGACAGGACTCTCCGCGCTTCCGAAGCGCCATACGGCGGCATCCTCGTCGTCGGAGCCGAGCATAACCTCGGCATCTCGCCCGAACACGGACGTATTCCAGCATTCCAGCACGGCTCCGTTCGTCACGACCACCTGCGAAGCCGCCGTCCAGCTCGCGGAGTTCGTGAAGGAGAGAAGGCCTCCGGCCACGGACACCATGCCGGTGGATGTGCTGTTCTCCATGACGACCATCGCCGCCGCACCACTCTTCACGAGCGACGCCGCGCCCGTGAAGGACACGCGGCAGACCGAGCTCTCCGCCTGGTTCACGTGCAGAACGCCGCCCGCGGCGTCGCTCGCTATCGTCATCGTCGAACTCGGCGCATACATCGATCCCACGCGCTGCGGATGTCCGTTGAGGTTCCAAGTGCCCTTCGCGATAATCTTGGCGGACGGCAGATTGAACGCCCAGTCTTCGAAGAAGTCAAAATTCGCTTCGTTCTGCCTCGGTCCAGAATCAACATAATACCCCAATACGCTGAATTGGTTGCCCGCTACGCGGATCTCCATCTTCCCCGGAAATGTGCATTCCATCGTGCCCGCGGAGAACGGCTTGTTCGTGACCACCAACTTTCCGTACACTTTCCAGCGCTGATACGCGCTCGGCTTCTTGGCGCCGAAACCTCCGGCGAGAATCACCGTGGTGCCGCTGGGGACTGTCATGTCGTAGCAGCCCGCCGAGGAGAGGTCGCCACGCAGGATGTTCGTCGAGCCGGCAAAGGAAAGGCCGATTGTGTGCGAAGCGTCGCAGTTGTTGTAGATGTCCTTCTCGCAGTCAACGTCCTCGAACGTCAGGCTCGTGGACACGCCGCCGCCGATTCGATCGATGAAGACGCGAGTCTCCGCGTCTCCATTCACTCCTAATGGGTTTTTGCCGTAGGCGCGGACGCCCGCGTTGCGTATCACGACGTCGCCCATGTAGGTTGAGTTCGTCGTGTGGAGCGCGAGCGGTGCGGCGCCCTCTATCGTGACGCTCATTGCGGAGGTTCCGGAGATGGGCCCGGCGATGGAGAGCGACGCGGCGGCGGACGTCCCAAGATTCCATGTCTGCGGAAGCCCCACGGAAAATGGAGTCTCGATCGCATAGGCCGGAGACGTCGCGCCCTCAGCAGGTGAAATGGCTATTCCTTCGCTTCCGACGAAGAGCGTTGCGGGATTCGCGGCCGAGGCAGGAGCCAGCGTGAAACCGTCCGGCGCCGTGAACGAGATTCCGGAGAACTTCGAGTTCGCGCCAAGCTCCGCCCGCATAGGCGCGCCTGCGGCCAATTCGGCGAAAACGGCGGAGTACAGGTGCTCCGACGTGTCGGGCGCGCTGCCATCCTTCCAGTTGCCGTCCGTCGAGAGCAGATTCCCCGATCCGGCGCCAGTCCAGACATAGGAGGAGACTCCACCACCGCCGGGGGCGTATATGATGCCCGTTCCGCGCAGGCACCGATGCGGCGTCGCGACGCCCGGGTTTTCATTGTCGATACCGGTATATGCGCCAGACGCAAGCTCCATTCCGCCAACCTTGAACGAGCTCAACGACAACTGTGTAGATGCGCCGATGTCCAGCTGCGACGTCTCATCGATATCGAGCGAAAGAGTCGAGTTCGCGAACGGGAACGTCGCCCCCGCTCCTAGAGAGAATACCGCCCCCGCGCCCATGATGAGGTTCGTGGCGGACGAAAAACCCAGCAACGCCGTCGAATCCCATGCGAAGGTCGCGTTCGGGGCGATTTCGATCTCCCCGGCATTCTTAAAGCTGCCAGTCCCCGTCACACGCATCGTACCGTTCGAAACCACAATCGCTCCTGTCGTCCCGTGTGTGCGATTGGAGACGCACGTCATCTCATAATCGTCCACAGGATCCCATATCACCGTCACCTTGTTCTGAAACGCCACGTCGCAGATGGAGTCGGCGGTGGCACGCATCGTGAGACGCACCGGCGCAGTCGAAAACACGTAATGCCCGTTGCCGTTGTTGGAACGATACCTTGATTCCAACTCAAATCTGTCTATCTGCTGGTCATAGCGCTCCATGAAGATATTCCCCCGCGTCGACTCCCAGCGGCCAAGCGTCATGACAACGTTGGTGCCGAAGCAATTCACCGCACTGGCGTAATGGTACTTGTACTGGCAGAGGAAATTGGCTATGTCGTTGCCTGAATTGTTCCAATAGACTTTTCCACTGTCGCCGGCGCCACGTCCTTTGTCCAGCCAGTCGAGAACGACGCGTCCGTTGAAATACACAATGCGGTCGCCGTTGAAATATTCCTGAAGAGTGGCGTTGGGTAGGATTATGTCGCCGTTGAAGACAAGGGCCGTTGACGCGGTACCATTTTCTTTTGTCGCCTTGACGGTGAAAGTCTTCGCCGTCGTCCCTGTGATGTCGCCGTTCTGCACAAGAAACGGGGATGAAGCGGAAAGTGCGTTGGTGATCACCGTAAGCGTCTGGTTATTGGCCGTACCAAGCGTGATGCCGATGTCGTTCGTGACGATGGTGTTCACATTGAAGTTGCCTGTGAGAGTCATGGCATTGCCGAAGAGCCGCACCGGTCCTGTGCCCCGAACGGTGATTGTGGCAATGGACGCTCCTTCGAGGTCGTTCTCGGTCTCCATTGTAGCGCCACTCGCGGAGAAGTGCTCGATCACAAGCGTGTCGCCGGAGGCGACGGACTTGACCACACCCGCCGAGTTCGTCCATGCACCAACGCCGCCCCAACTGGACGCTGCACCCGTCCAGTATAGCGTATCGGCTCCGAAGGCAATGAACGACAACCCGGCAGTGAAAAGTACGGCACACAAAGCACGGCAGGACCGCATCTCAAAGCGGCAGTATTTCGCAATCGTCGTTCTCGTCATTTTTCTGTTCCTCCTTTTCCAGTGTACGCCGGACATAGGCGTATCTAACCTGTAGCATAATGAGCACTTATTATACCATACTCCATCCGTTTCCCGCAAGTGAAAAGTTTTGATGAAAACATATCCGCCATCCAAGAGAGTCCGTCCCACTTGACGAACTTTGATTTGCCGTTCACCCACTGATGAAATCGTCTCAGTCGCCATGTTATGGTTTTGACTGTACAACCTTCTCAAGACACGCAGAGGCCAGGTGTGTCACCATCACCGGCGGCATGTCGTACTCGTCGTTGTGCACATGCAGAACAGGGCCGGGTATCTGCGGAGTGGAGGGGAAGAACTGCCCGAACACTGTAACGGGCGGGCGCGGCACTGCATTAGATGCAGAAGACGGACAGAATCGCCAAACAGGTTCGTCGGCCGACGAGCACTTTTCCTGTTGTCATGGAGTTCTACCGTTCTTTTTCGACTTTCCTTTATTTCGTCGCATAGCGGTAGACAGCCGGATTCTTCGCCCTTGCCGTATCCCTCATGCGCACATACCCCGACTGCTCGACTGTAAAGTCCACAGGTCTCCATGTGCCGTCTCCCTGAAGACGTTCAATGCGAATGGGCATCCTCGCAAATTCCATTTCCGGATCGACAAGGTCATCAATGTCAAGCGGATCGAGAACGAACACGTCGCCATCCGCCGTTGTCCGCCCGACTTCGCAAAGAACCGGTCCCGCACCAGCAAAACGCGCCGGCAAACGGCCTCCCAGCCGTTCGACAAGGCGAACGATCCACGCCTGGTAGCTTTCGCTGAAAAGCGTTTGGTTGTAGTAGACGGGCATGCTTTCCCGCAGCGGCTGCGCCAAGACAATCACGCGTCCGCCGTTGGCGTTCTCAAAGGCAATGGAGCCCGGCGCCTCATAGACGGGCGTAGCGCCTCGCGACGGTACGTTGTAGAGGCGGGACAGTATTTCGGTCCCTTGGCGAAGCGACGACAAGTCGGCCAGTTCGCGATCCACACGCATGCCCCCAAGAGAAACACCCTTCTCGTCCTGATGTATCTGGATGGTCTTGCGCGCCCAAGGCCTGGCATCGGCGCCAATCAGATTCGCATAGCCATTCGCCGCCAGCCAGTTAGCACCCGTACCGTCCAGCAGGACAAGACCAGACAAAATCCGTTCGATTTCCGCACGGCTCAGTCGCATCAGCATGCTGGCGCAGAGCGCCGTCACCTCGCCTTTTTTGGCCTCGCCATAGCGATATGGGATGCCTGTCAGCGCCAGATAGCGTTCCGCGAAACCCAACCTTCCACGTTTATCGCCCACGCCGATGTTCGGCACGACCACTCCGCCCTGCCTGAAGTCGGTCTGCGCGGCCCACGCAAGAATGCCGCGGTTATCCGAAAGGATGCGGCGATAAGCGAACTGCGAACGCCGCTCGTGCGTCATTACCGTACGGGTGATCCAGATCTTTGCCCCCTTGACGCCTTCAAGAGCCAATAAAACCATGTTTTCGTATTCGCGGGTGGCGCTGCAAGACCACAATTGCTGCGGGCAGGTGTCCGCTTCCTGAAGGAGAACCACCCCCGCGCCGACAGCCTCGAGTTGTTGGGCGTAACTGGCCCGCCTTTCGATGCAGTGGTAGATATTGTTGCCGCAGTAGTTTGCACCCGATCCGCGTACAATCGGCATCTGTCCCGGTGCGGCCAGCATCTCCGCGAATGTCTTTGCGTGCTTGAAATGGAAGGGTGCGCCCACGGCACAGAAGATGCCCGGCGTCTCAGGCAGGAAGTTTGAGCGAATCGTCTGGAAAAACTCCGCCATCGTGTCGAAATAGATCTTCTCCCAGATCTTGAGGAATTCCCCATCGCCCGCCAACACACGTTTTGCGGCCTCGGCGCGCGTCCACTGTCGGCCAGTGGCCTCCTTGAGTGCGGCCAGGTGCAGCGGGCAGAAACAGCCGGGAGCGTCCCCTGTGCCAAGACGCGTGTCGTCATCCACCATGAAGAAGTCGGGCTTGAGCGCGGCCAACGTCCGGCAAGTTCTGGCGATGTAGTCCCGGAAGCGCGAATCCAGCGGACACATCCTGTAGATGCTTGTGCCGTCCGCCTTGACCATAACTTGGTATCCAGAGACTTCGCCCGGATAGCCGCCGTGTCCCATCGTCGACTGCAGCAGGATGCCCTGCTTCACCCGAGACCGGGATCTTACCATCGGTTCGACTTGGCGATAGACCGATGCATACTGTGCGGCGAGATCCGCAACCGGATTACCCTGGGGATGCACCGACGCTATCCAGGCGATGCCGTCGACAATGGTCTCCTCCCCCTGCGCGACCGCATCCGAGGCAATGCCTTCTACATCATTCCCCACAAGCGGCATTACGGAAATCCAGCGGGGGCATTCTCCCTTTGCAGCAGATGCGTCAACCGGTTTTGCGCGGGCCGAAACGTCTGTCGTATTTGCCACCACCGCCATGGTCAGTACGGTCGTGGCCGCAAGAGCGAATTTCGTCATTTTCTGTCTCATCTTTCCTCACTAGATTCCCCTGAACTTGAATTGTATCGTCACTTGACGATCCTTGACGCTCCTGACCTTCGACTCAAGCCGGTAAACCTCGTTTGCCGCGCCAAATCGAGGGAAGAAGACATTGATATTGTATCATATTCAATCCACTTTGGGCAATGAAAGTTCGGCCCTTCAAAATCTATTCTTTGAACTCCCGTGAACTCATTCAACGACGAAATCGTCCCAGTCACCATGCAACACCACTGTCAGATTGCCATAAACCCGTAGTGGCGGAAGTTCCACGCGAGCGTCCTCCTTGCCGTTCACAAGGAGCCTGAACACGCGGCAGTCACTTTCCAGAACGATGTCGTGCCACTTGCCCTCCGCTAGAGGGGTCAGACCCTTTGCGGCATGGCGAATTGGCTTCCACGGCGTGGAGCCTGTTGCGGAATATGCAATTTCAAGCCGATTATCGCCAAGAATCGCCAACGATGGCCCATCCTGCCCCCCACGTTTCTCGATGATCGGTTGTGCCTCACCAGATGCCTTGCCAGGCCTGAACCGGAATGTGATCTTGAAACTTCCGCTCGGCCACGCCCTCAGCGGAAGCCTCCAGCATGTCCGTCCCTTCGCGTCCTTGATCTCTGTCAAGGGTCTGTCCCCCCTCAAGTTCACCCCCAAGAAGGGTCTGACCCCATTACCCGAGGGTCTGACCCCATCACCCAAGGGTCTGACCCCAGTACCTGAGGGTCTGATCCCATTGACATCTCCCAAGGGTCTGACCCCATTGAGGTTTCGGCTCCATGCCGACGAACGGCGTATCAACGGCGAAACTTCTGTTTTTATGATTTTAGTACCCTTTATTGTCATCTCATCAGGTGGTGTCAAGAATTCCCACCGGCCAGGTTGCCCACTTCCACCAACCGTTCGCTCCAATGTGACATCGGTTTCAACAATCGTTCTACTCTGTGGGGTCAGACCCTGGGGGTGTGGGGTCAGACCCTTGTGGGGGTGTGGGGTCAGACCCTGGGATTGTGGGGTCAGGTCCTTGTGGGGGTATGGGGTCAGACCCTGCGGCGATGGGGTCAGACCCTGGGATTGTGGGGTCAGACCCTGGGCGAAGGGCCAGATGGGAGATGTGGCGGCGGCGGAGCCGTCAACCGCCTCGAAACGAACCCAGAAGACATCGTTGGACCGAGGAGGACGATCTATGAGACGAAACTCGGCAGATGCCGTCCGGGCGCCACCATCCCAAGGAGAGCGCTCGTATAGGGTCAGGTCCTGCGAAACGGAGAATGAGAAACCACCCACCTTGATCTGACGCTCGAGCGCAAAGTCGGCGAATTTGACCTTCCGCCGGTTCTTGCCACAGATCAACTCCAGTTCTGCGTCCGGCCCGCCATGCGCACGGAAGGCGGCCATTGCCCAGTTCGGCATCCGACGGCAGTCAAGACGCGAGGATGTGAAGGAGATGGATTCAGAACCGGTCTTGGCGAAGAGCCGCTTCGCCTCCTGGAACGCGCCGCCCGAAAGCTGTGCCGTAAATGTTCCACCGCCTGAAACACGAACGTTCAACTGAGGCGGCTGGGCAGACGGCTCGAATTGTCCAAGAGGAATTGAATTACGGAAGAGAATGGCGCGTCTAAGCGGACGGTCGGCCGCGAACGAGAGCTTTGCCTCAAGAACGCCGCCGGAGAACGCCGCGTCTAGAGTCCCCTTCACATCGGCCACATTCTCAAAGGTCATGCGGACCGTCTCTGCGTCCTCCAGCCACGGCTCAACAAAGAAAAGCGCAGGAAACACTCCTTTGCGGCGGTGCCCGTCGGCATCCTTCATCGCGAATTCGGGAATGAGCGCGGGCCACTTTGCAAGGTCTGAGGAAGGGACAAGCCATTCAACACGGTCCCAGTCGCTGGTGACCGTCTTTGGCGGCAACACCGAGCAGATCTCGCCGCCAGGTCCATGCAGACGCCCACCTACCACGACCGGACCAGAATGGCGGGACGGCAGACGCATTGCCTCGAACCTGAGAAGCGTACCGGGGAACTCCTCGCGGTGGTAGGCGAAAAGGATGTCCGGACGCTCAGGCGGGGTCTGACCCTTCAGTTCGCGGGAAAAAGCCAGCGTCAGCGGTGCAGTGCCGGCGGAGAGGCGACGGGGGGCGAGGGCCGTCTCGTCATAATCGTTCCAGGTGGTGAGATGGAGCCAAGGCGTGTCCAGCGCGCGGGCGGAGAGATAGCCAGCCATAATGCGGTCCACGCCGCAGTAAGGCTGGTAGAAGTCGTTACGCCCGTTGAGCCAGGCGCCGTAGTATCCGGGCCACGCAGTGCCCATGAAGTCCTTGCCGCGCTTCCGGCAGACATCAGCGACTTCGCGGTCGATCCATTCGGGATCCTGCCCCGAGAGGCCACCGTTGCCGAAGAAATAGGCCATGTCAAAGACATCGGCATAGATTTCAACGTCCTTGCGGTCGAAGCGCTTGTAGCCAAGGCCGATGTTGCCGATGAGGTAAGGACGCGATCCTGCCGTCTTCTCCACGCCGTCGAGGATGGCCTTCCATTCGTCGGGCGTCCAGGATCGGAAAGTGTAGGTCATCACGACAGGCCGTCCCTTCCATGTGGGGAAGTTCGGATGGGAGCCGAAGGTCTCAAGCATCTTTGAGATGATCTTCACCTGCGCGTCCACGGTGGTCTTCACGTCCATGCAAAACCCCACCTGGAAATCGGTGCCCTCGGCGGCCTTGAGGAATTCACGCAGATCCCAGAACGCGGCCGAGCCGTCCTTGTGCACCACCACATCCATGAAGAAGCCGTCCACGCCCTGCGCGATCGCCGCAAGCACCTCCTCCCTGCGAGGATCCACGCCCTTCCCCGCGAACGTCGGGAAATTATAGTGCTTGGCCACGCAGAGAGAGAGATTCTCCGGGCAGTTCCACGGCACATAGTGCGCCCACACCATACGCCGCGCGGAGACGTCCGCCGCCGAAGCGGCGAATGAGAAGAGCATCACAGCGCACAGCGCAAAGACGCGGCGCGGCATGTCGTGGACCTTCCGCTAGAGGGTCCAGCCGTTGTGGTGCTTGACCTCCAGCATGGCGTTCGCGGCGTCCGCATTCGCGCCTGTGAACCGCTCCGCCGCCGGATCCCAGGAGAGCGACGAAAGGCCGAGGCGTTCGCAGATGTTGGCGATGTGGCATGCGGATATGGACCGGTGGCCGATCTCGCAGTCGGTGGCGATCGGACGGTTCTCGTAGATGCCGTCGAGGAAGTCGCTTTCGTGCCCGTGCCCTGCGGCGGGCTTGTAGAGATGCGTCTCGTTCGGACCGAGGTCGCGTTTCTCGTTCCACTTCTTGAGATACTCCGGACGCTCGAGCTTGCCGCGCGCGACGAACACATCGCCCTTAGAGCCTTTGAACTTGAGTCCGTTGGCGAATTTGTTCGAGACGTGCGCGCGAAAACCGTTGGCGTAGACGAGATCGAAGGAGTAGTCGCCGGCCCAGTCGAGAATCGGGTCGGCGCCGAAACCGTCGCTTCTGAAGTTCTCAACTGCCACAGGGCCGCTGCGCTCCACATTGAGAGCCCACTGGAGTATGTCGATGTGGTGCGCACCCCAGTCGGTGATCATGCCGCCGCCGGTGCGGGAGTTGGAACGCCAGCACATCGGGTTGTGTATCACCGGTATGAAGATGTTTCCCGGATGGTGGGCGGCAGGGCCCTGCCACAGGTCCCACATCCCGTCGGGCGAAAAATACGCGGGCGCCGCGCGCGGTTCACGGTCTGCCGGATACCCCCAATACGGCCCGCGTCCGCCCGGCAGGCCCACCTCGCACTCCCTGCATTCGCCGAGGTAGCCGTTCCGGACCCACTCCGCCGCCACGCGGAACTCGCTGGCGCTGCGCTGCTGCGAACCCACCTGGAACGTGACACCACTCTCCTTCGCCACACGCGCCATCTCAATGCCCTCCGAGACGCCGAGCGACATTGGCTTCTGGCAATAGACGTGCTTGCCCTTCTTCATGCAGGCGACGGCGACGATGGCGTGCCAATGGTCGGGGGTCGTCACGCACACGGCGTCGATCGAGGGATCGTCGGCGATCTCCCGGAAGTCCACCACGGCACGGCAGAAGTTCCCCCCGTAACGTTTGTCGGCCATGCGCTTGAACGCGAGGCGCCCGCCCCATCCGCGTCCGTTGTTCTTCGCGCTGTAGCCGTAGTCCTGCAGCTCCGTGACCGGATCGCACGCCGCGACCACCTGGGCGCGCTCGTCGTGGAAGAACGCCTCCATGTTGCCGCGCCCCATGGTGCCGCAACCGACTATGGCGATGTTCACGCGCTCAGACGGCTTCGGCCGCCTTGGGGCCGGTCCGCCGCCGAGTAAACCGGTGCGGCAGCCGCCCAGGAAGGCGGCGGATCCCGCGCCGATGAAGAAACGTCTGGATATTCCGCTCATGTCATTTTCCTCCTTGAGAGCGGCGTCCGCCGTTCCACATCTGGAACGTCAGTTCTCCGCCGCGCATTATGTCCTCGTGCCGTAGTATGAAGTCCTTGAACGGAACGCCGTTCAGCGCGACGGACTTCACATACTTGTTCTCGCGCGAAATGTCCTTCGCCGTGACGGTGAAGGTCCGTCCGCCTTCGAGGCGAATGACGGTCTTCGGGACCTGCGGAGCGCCGAGGACGTATTCGCCGCCGCAGGGATTGAAGGAGTAGAAGCCGAGGCAGGCGAAGACGAACCAGGCGCTCATCTGTCCGCAGTCGTCGTTGCCCACCACGCCGTTGGGCTTGTTGAGATAATACTTGTCGCATATCTCGCGCACGATCTCCGCTGTGCGGTCGCCGCGGCCGACGTACGGGAAGAAGTAGGCCACATGGTGGCTGGGCTCGTTGCCGTGGGCATACTGTCCGATCTTGCCGGAGCATTCGCCGGTCATCGTCTGCCCGGGCATCTTCTCCGGAAGCGTGAAGAAGGCGTCGAGGGCGCGGAAGAACGGCTTGGGGCCTCCGAACGCCTCGATAAGACCCTCGGGGTCCTGCATCACATGGAAAGTATACTGGATGGCGCTGCCCTCGACGTAGTCGTGCGTCTGCCCCTTCTCCGGAAGCTGCCTGTAGGGATTGAACGGCTCGTGCCAGGCGCCCTTCTCGTCCTTGCCGCGCACATAGCCGGTCCAGGGATCGAAGAGGTTCTTCCAGTATCCGGCGCGGCGACGGTAGAACGCGGCGCGGTCCGTCTTGCCGAGCTTCTCCGCGAGGAGCGCGGCGCACCAGTCGTCGAGGCACCATTCGAGAGTGACGGCGGCGCTGCGGGCATGTTTGTTCCAGGGGAAATAGCCGTACTTGTCGTAGAGGGGACCGCGGTCGGCGAGCGAGGCGTCCACGGCGGCGAACGCCTTGGCGGCATCCACGCCCGGGACGCCCTTCAACACGGCGTCCACCACCACCGGCACGGAGTGAAGCGCCACCATGCATCCGGTCTCGCGTCCCCAGAGCGCCCATTTGGAAAGCTTTCCGCTGGCGCGCTGCTGGTCGATCATGGAGTTCACAAAGTCACCGGCGAGTGTGGGTGTGAGGATCGTGTAGAGAGGATGGGCGGCGCGCACGGTGTCCCAGGTGGAGAACGTGGAATAGACGGTGAAGCCTTCGGCCTTCACCACCTTGCGGGCGTCGTCGCGGTAGCGTCCGTCCACGTCGGACAGGATGTTCGGCTGGACGTATGCGTGGTAGAGAGCCGTGTAGAACTGCGCCTTCTTGTCCTCGGACGCCTCTATCTCCGCGAAGCGGAGGAACTTGTTCCACGCGGCGCGGCATGCGGCGCGCCGCGCTTCGAACGCGAAACCCTCGTCGGCGGCGAGATTCGCCCTGGCGCCTGCCTCGTCCACCGACGACACTGCGGCCTTGGCAATCACGCTTCCTCCGTCGGGGAGGTCGAAGTCAAGAATCCAGCGGTCGCCTTTCCAGCCGTCGAGCGGCGGCAGGCGTCGCGCGGCCTTCGGCTTGGGCTCGAACTGCACGGCGAAAGAGAGATCTCTGTTCACCGCCCACGCCGTGATGCAGCTGTAGCCGGAGAGAGTGGCGCCCGCCTCGTCCCAAGAGCTGCGGTGCTCGCCCATGCGGTCGGGCGGCGGATTCTTCCACCAGCCCTGCGGACCGGACTGCAGGTTCACGTATACATGCGCGTCCTTCCCCTTCGCAAAGGTGTAGCGGTGGTAGGCGACGCGCGGCGAGCAGGTGAGCTCGACGCGCACGCCCCAGTTGGTGAGCGTCACGGCGTAGTAGCCGGGCTCGGCCTTCTCGGTCCGCTTGTCCATGCGCCCGAGGATCACAGCCCTGCGCGGCACACCCTTCTTCGTCGCGAACGCCTTGGCGCACTCTTTGGCGGCCCACGCCTTGTACGACTCCATCTCGGCGGAGACGTCGCCCGTGAACGGAAGAAGCGCGACGTCCTGGAAGTCCGGGCAGCCAGTTCCGGAGAGGTGCGTCTGGGAGAAACCCATCACTGTGGTGTGCCGCCAATGATAGCCTTGGCATGAACTCCAGTAGCGCTCGCCGGTGTCCGGCCCCGGCTGCACCATGCCGAGCGGCCACACAGGGCCCGGGTAGGTGTCGCCGGCGGCGTCCGTGCCCACGAACGGGTTCACATAGTCTGCGGGTTCGGCGGCGTCCGCGGAGAATGCCGCAGCCACGAGCGCGGCGGAGCAGACGATCGAAAGACGGCTGATGCACTTGTTCACTGATTTGCTGTTCATTTTGGCGATACTCTCCGTAAAATGTTCAGATGCGGTACAGAAATTCGCGGGAGTTCACGAGGAACCATGCAAGCTCGCGCACCGAGAGCTTGTTCTTCTTGTCTACGAGGAAGAGCTCGCCCTTGGTGGGCGGGCGGGACAGAAAGCGCAGAAACACGTCCTCCATCTGCTCGCGGCGCTCCATCTTGCGGAAATACGGCTCGCGTTCGATTCTGCCGAGGTTGTCCCAGAGCCTGCCGGAGTTGAAGAGATAAAGGCGCTGCTTCGCGGTGATGGCGTTGTTGCGCTCCTCCAGGAGCCCGCTGTCGCGCGCGGGACGTCCGAAGAGCAGAAGGAAGGCGCTCGTGATGGACCCGTCCTCGATGAGTATGGACCTGCGGGCCGGAGGCAGAAAGGTGAACGGCTCAGGGGCGATGGACTGGAAGTCTCGCTTGGCGCCCGTAAGGTCGCATATGGCGTCGTCGAGCACCTCGGCGTCCAGCCGACGCGCAGGGAATCCCCCGTGGATCGGCCCCGCGCGGTATGCAGCCGACGTGAGGACGTGCCGAAGAAGCGGCTTCATTCTGAGACCGCCCTTCTCGAAGACCGACGTCCACTCCTTGAGCCGGTCGGGCGCCGGCATCGAGCCGAAGAGCCACCAGTGGACGCGCTTCACCGGCGCCGAGTGGAACTGGGCCTTCAGTGGACCCTCCAGCTGCGCGAGAAATGCCTCGGGCGTGGCGTCCGCCGGACCGTCCTTGAGATAGACGATCTCCTCCTTCCATTCACGCGTGGGTTTCCATGCCACACGGGAGAAGTAGCGGGCATACTTCTCCGAGGCGTCGAGAAGGAAGGTGTCTGACGCCGCCTCCGAGAGCCCTTCGGCACTGCGGCGCGCCACGGCGCGCATGAAGTTGGACTCCGGCACGCGGAAGTCGCTGCCGCGCCCGCCGAGAAGCGCTCGCGCAAACGCGTCCCACGGCTCGTCAAGCGCCGCCGCGTCGCGTATGCGCCTGTGATAAACGTATACGGCGTTCGGCCAGAGATTGATGGGGAACTCGCTCTTCACTCGGAGGCAGTCGCAGTAGCGCATGCTCCAGAAGTCGGCGAAGCCGTCAGAGGCCAGAAGATCGTCCACGAGACGCTCGTACTTGTCCTGCCTTGTCGAGGCGACGAACGAGCGGACCTCCTCTTTCGCCGGGAGACGACCGCAGATGTCGAGGTATGCGCGGCGGCAGAGCAGGAAGTCGGCGGCGCGCCTGCCGGACACCTCGAACACCGAGGCACCGGGCGCAGCCGCGGCAAGGCCCTTCGAGACGAGGGCGAACGCCGCGGCGTTCTCCAGAAATCTCCTACGCGAAATTGCCATAGGGCGATTATACCAAATATTCACGGCCCCGTGCGCGGCAAAGTTGCGCGCGGCCGCCGAGCGTATTCCTCTTTCAGCGCTCGACCACCCTGTCGCGCCTGAACGTGAAGAAGAAGCTCAAGGCCATCAACACGGCGCCAACGGCATATACACCGCCTAGGATCGCAAAACCGATTTCAAATCCGCGCACGCCGCGCGCATCGTAGAGATACCCCATGAGTATGGGCGCGAGCGCGCCGAGGAAGAACGCGAGCATCGTCATGAGGCCCACCGCCGTGGAACGATACTTCGGCGCCACAACGTCAAAGAGCGAAGCATGGGTGTTGACCTCGAACAATCCGCGGAACACACCGTAGGCGGCCACGGACGCCCATGTGGACACAAGGCTCGGCGCGAAGCCGAACCACGCCAGCATGGGGGCGCCGAGAAGGAGCGCCACCCCCTGGACGAGCAGCCGGAAGCGAGGGTACCTCTTCACGAAAGCGTCTGTCAGGAAACCGCCGGCCATTATCGCGGCGAATGCAAAGACATGGTGCCAGAGCATCGTGCCGTTCCCGGCCGATGCGACGGCAACGGTTTTGTCGCCGTACTCCGCCGCGAACTTCTCCGCCACAAACTTAGGCGCCCAAGACATGTAGACGTTGTTCACCACCACAATGGCTATGAAACCGCCCGTGGCGAGAAGCGCCGAGGGATTGCAGAAGAAGGCCTTCAAGCCCTCCATCAGCGGCGGCTTCTCGGCGGGGCTTACTTTCGCCTCGATGCTCTTTCCGGAACTGGTGGTCTCCTTCAGGGAAAAGATGAACAGCACTCCCAACAGGAACCCGAGCGCGCCGAAGATTATGAACACGGGCCGCCAGTAGCCAAGTCCGCCGAAGTGCCTCTCCACCCAAGCGCTTCCCTTCAGAGCGTGCAGAATCCAGGCAACGAGCGCACCGCTCGTCATCAGCCCGATGTACAGAGCGGCCTGGTGGATCGAGAGCGCCACCGACCTCGTCTCCTTGTGATGCGTGGCGATTAGCGCATAGGCGCTCGGCGCGTAGAACGACTCGCCGCCACCCGTCGCAATGGACCGGAAGAACATAACGCTCAGGAACGCCGGGATCACGAGGCCCAGCACGCGGAAGTCGCCGACGAACCCCATGCACGCGGTCATGAGCGACCAGAATATCAGCGATCCGGTGATGAGCCACTTGCGGCTGAAGCGATCGCCGCAGAAACCGGCTATCGGCGTCATTATGGCGAGCGTCCCGAAGAGCGCCCCGTTGATCCATCCCATCTGACCGCCGGTCAGTTTGAGCTCGTCCTGGATTGGTATGGTGAGAAGCCCGAACAGCGCGCGGTCAGCCTGGTGGAAGAAGAACGCGCAGCTGAGAAGCGCGACCAGAAGCCATTTGTAGGAGTTCTTCATTGCTTGGAGGTTACTTGGTGTTTGGAGCTTAGAGCTTAGAGCTTAGAGCTTGGAGCTTGGAGCTTGGAGCTTAGAGCTTGGAGCTTGGAGCTTAGAGCTTGGAGCTTGGAGCTTAGAGCTTGGAGCTTAGAGCTTGGAGTTGGGAGCTTAGAGTTGGGAGTTGGGAGTTGGGAGTTGGGAGCTGGGAGTTGGGAGCTGAGAGTTGGGAGCTGGGAGCATAAAGCTTAAAGCTCTAAGCTCTAAGCTCTAAGCTAAAAGCTAAAAGCTGTTCCGCTTCTCGTACATCGAATAGCCCACGTCGCGGATGGCGGCGACGGTCTCGGGATACGGACGGTCGCAGATGTCAGTCCAGCCGACCTGGAAGTATTCGCCGTCGAAGCGTCCGGACGTCGCCTGGTCGGAGAACTGATGCCAGTGCACGCCGACGATCTGCGGATTCGCGAGAGCGCTTTCGACGTACCGCTTGAGCGCCGCCGCGCGACCTTCCTGCGAACCCTTGTTGATGAGCGACGCGCCGAAGAGCCCGCGGTCGTGCGCGCCGAAGTGGAACTCGCCGATCATCACCGGGGCGTCGAGGTTTTGCGGAAGGCGCCATGCGGAGATGTCCTCGCCGTAGATGTTGTAGCTCACCACGTCGCAGTACTTCGCGCAGGCCGACACGGCCCACGGACGCGCCGAACCGGCGAAGCGGCAGCCGAGGTAGAGGAGACCTGGATCGAACGCCTTCACGGCGTCGCGCGTGCGCTTGAAGTACTCCTCCACGATCACGCGCGTGAACGCCTTGAGCTCTTCCTCGGGCACGGTGTCGCGCTTCGGGTCTATGCCCTTGGCGGCGAGACGCTTCACGAACTCGATCTTCGCGGGCTGGTCGTCGGGGCTCCAGAGCGTCCACTGCGCAAGATCCGTCTCCTTCGCGCCCCACTGTATTTCGTTGTCGATGAAGAAGCCGATGCACCAGGGATCGTGCGCCTCGCGTCCGTGCGCGGCGAGCGCGGCTGTGCAGGCAGTGGTGAAGGACGGATCGAACGGGTCGCGGAACTTGAACCAGGAGCCCCAGCTCGCAGCGATCGTGCGGGAGTCCACCTCCACGCGCTCGGCGTAGGGCGTGCGGTCCTGCAGGCAGATGCGCAGGTCGGAAGAGTTGGCGATCGTGTTGGCACCCCAGCTCCTCAGACGGCGGTGGCAGGAGTCGGAGTACTTCGCGAACCAGTCGGCGCCGTACTTGCGATAGAGATTCGCAGACGAAAAGTCGAACCAACGCGTCTCATTGCGGATGAGGTAGAAGCGCTTGAGCAGGTCGTCGTAAGTCTCGTAGAACGCGGCGAGCGGCTCGCCCTTCTTCGGCAGGCCTTCGAAAAGGCAGTCGCGCGGCGGCAGATCGCCGCCGCAGCGCGGCGTGCGCGGGTTGCCGTTGAGCGGAGTCATCGCGGAGGATGGCGTAACGCGCACCACGCCCCAGCTCCAGAAGAGGCGACCTTCCGGATCGACGAGCCACCACTTCCCATCGCGTTTCTCGGTGCGGAAACGTCCGGTGGCCTTCAACTGCGGACCCGCCGCCCAGCCGCCGTACTTGTTCCAGCCCGAGGGGCCGGGATGCGCGGCGAGGTCCTTCTCCTCCGCGGCGGCGACGGTCTTGAGCTCCTCGTCGGAATGCGTCTTGCCCGGCCACTCGCGGTACTTGAACTGGCCGTACTTGTCGAAGCACGGAAGGAAGTCCTTCGTAGCCATCTTCGTCCAAGGCTCGGCGGAGACGTCCATCTTGCGCGGCGCGTCGTGGGCGCCGGCGAAGAGGCCCTGGTTCGGACGGTACAGCGCGTCCACGATCTCCGCCGGCTTCATCTCCTGCCACACGGTGCGGCGCGGCACCTGGTTGTTCGGGGCGATCAGCACGGGGGAGTCCCACACGGGGACGTGGCGCAGGGACGGCAGGCGGCCGATCTTCCCGCGCATGAGGTCCACCCACACATAGTCCTTCAGTTTGCCGAGGAACTCTAGGTTGGCGCACTCGTACTCAAGCTTGTCGTTAGGGCGCTCGCCAGAGTACCACACCGCCCACACAGGACGCGATTGGCGTTCGAACTTCGCCACCGTCATCTCCTTGCCGTTCACGGTGCGCGTCTCGACGGAGATCGGATGCACGTCCTCGTCGAAGTAGGAGTAGACGTTCTGCATCGCGAAGAAGCTCGGACGGCGGTACACCGGCTGCTTGAGCGTGTTCGAGCGCACGAGGCCGAAGCTCTGCAGCATGAACGTGTACTGGAGGTCGATGAAGGTGAAGCAGCTGGACGGAATGCCGCGCACGTAGTCGCCGAGGGCGCGGCGGAGGTCCCACTTCGCCTGCGAGTATTCAGTCCACTCGATGGAGTGCATCGCGTGCGCGAACTCGAGCTGCGCCGGGCAGCCCGTCTCGCCCTGGAGGATGTCGTAATCGGGCGAATACGACTTCACGAGCTTGCGCAGCTCCATCGCACGCGGATAGCAGGACTCCGGCACAGGCGTGTATGGGTGGTATATCCACCACTTCACGAGACCAAGGGCGTTCTCCTTCTTGAGCTTCTCAAGCACTGTCACGTAGTCGTTCTTGGCCGGGTCCTTGTTCCAGGAGATGGCGGTCACGAGGCAGATCGCGCCGGGCTGCACCTCGTGCACGGCCTTCGCGGTCTCGTACACCATCTTCGCGTACTCCTCGCGCTGTCCGAAAGGCTCGTTCCATATCTCCCACTCGTCCACCACGTCCTTGTAGCGCGCCACGAGCGCCTTCACGTACCGGAGCCAGGCGGCGAACGCCTCCGGATCGTCCGTGACCTGCCGCACCTTCATGCCTAGACGGAAGTCGCTGCCCCACACGGGGTTGCCGTAGGAGATGCATATCCAGGGCTTGACGCCCATCGCGGCCATCTCGCGCACCTGCGGATCGAGCCATGTGAAGTCATACACGCCCTTCTCCTGCTCGGTCTTGGCCCAGCCGCTGAAGAGGCGCCCGCGCGTGGCGCCTAGGCTGCCGAGGAGGTTCTTGTACTGGTCCCAGTCGGCGTAGTCGCGGTCCATCGTCTCGCAGCCCACCGACCACATATTGGAGCGGATCGCCTTCGCGGGACGCACCTCAAGCTGGCCGGCCGGCTCAAGGTCGCTCGACATCTTGCGGATCTTCGCGAGGGTCACGCACTTGCGCTCCTTGAACGTCCAGGTGGTCGGCGTCTTTCCGCCGTCGCCCCATGCGTCCCAGCTCTTGATCTTGGCCGCGTCCTTGAAGGCCACCGGCGCGGCCGCCTTGCCCGTGCACGACGGAGAAGACTGCGCCGTGCGCACGAGCGCCTTCAGCATATTGCCGCCAAGCTCACGCGCCGCCGGGAAAGAATAGACGCCGCCGCAGAGCGAGTATCCGAATTCGCAGCATGTGGCAAGATAGCAGTTCGGCAGGGTCCGCACCCAAGGATCGGACGACATGAAGCCCTTCGCCCACTGCTTTTCTATCACCAGTGCATATCCCTTGCCGCCTTCGATGTCGTACTTCCCGTCATAGACGAGCTTTCCGCCCTTCTGAGCCTCTTTCCAGTTCCTGCGGAACTCGTTCCAGTGCGCTGCAAGACGCTCGTCGCGGCAGCCGAACGTGAACACATGATCCTGCTCCGGAGAGTTCGGCATGCTCCGCACATGCGGCGAATGCATGTCGACAAACACGATCTGCTTGCCATCGGACTCCTTGACAAGCAGCTCCTTCATAGCTCGAACCGACGTATAGCGGCCTTTCTGGTAATCGCGGTTATGGTCGTAGGGGCTGCGGTTCTTTCCCTGATCGCCGTTCTCCACTCCGTCCTTGTCCATGAACGGGACAAACACGCAGTCGGCGTTGTCGCGCAACCACTCCCCCTCCGGCGTCCCCGAGAGGATCGCCTCGATCACGCCCTCCATCGGCGCGTTCGCGCTCGTCTCGCACGCATGGTGGCGCGCCGTGAACGCAAAAAGCCACTTCGCGCCCTTGCGGCAGGGGATGCGGGCGAGCTCCGTGTCGCGCGTTCCGCTCTGCGACTTGCAGAGCACTCCGCATTCAACGCCCTTCCCGCGCCATTTCGCGATGAACGCATCCCAGTCCTTCTGCGAGTAGGGGATGGACACCGCAAAGCGCGTTTCGTTCTCGTCCGGGCCGAACGTGTATTCGAACGCATACGCCGGCTCATGGCGCGTGCCGTCCGGATGAAGCCAAGACCAGGACCTTCCTCCGTCCTTGCTGATGGCAGGCCCGAGCGAGGAGAGATATTCGTACTTGACGTCAGGGACCTCGAAGCGCAGCTTCCGCCCGGCGGCGCCGCGCAAAGTGAAGTCCCAGTGGAACCACTTGCCCTGAGTGTCCCGCAGATCAGGGGCAAAGCGCACAACGCCATTCGCCTCGTCGATTCCGCAGACTTTCACGTTCCCGCCGGGATAGTCCGAGCGTATGGTGATCTCGCCAAACGACGTAAACGCCGCCGCCAACACGCCGGCAAATACAATCTGCATATTCTTCATACTTTCCTCTTTCATTCTCCTGTTTGTTGCATCAAAAAGTCAGTTCTCCTTTAAAGCCCGAGAAGTTCGGAGACGGAGACTATGGCGTCAAAATATCCGTTCCCGCGCACGACCGGAGCCAGTTCTCCCTCATACACAAGGGCCGTCCGAACGGAAATCCCTTTGGGGTGACGCAACCGTGCCACTTTCTCCGCCACCTCCGCCTCAATGGATTCGCCAATATGCTTCTTCCTCTTGACCTCCACCACATACGCCGACTTGCGCGTCTGGACAAGCAAGTCGATCTGAAACCCATGGTCACCAGCCCTCTCCTGTCGTTTATCGCCCCTTCGTTGATAGGGCACGGCAGAAAGCACAGGAACGCCTTCAAGGTGAAGCGGCTTGACCAGCTCCCTGAAGTTGTTGACGACGAGGTTCTCAAACTGGAGTCCGAGGACAGACTCCCATCCGGGCAAAGACTCAAGCGACTCAAACAAATAGGTGCCCGAACGTATCTCGGTCTCATGTGGAAGAACATACTTCAGATAAAATCGCGTGTAGTTGTCCGAGAGCCGGTATTTCACCATCCGCGCCTTCTTCCCCGTTTCGGGATTGTACCCCTCGTCCTTCGTGACGAACCCTGCGTCAACAAGCACCTCCAGCGTCTCCGAAAGCGATCCGCCGCGAACGACATCCAAGGCCTCGGCAACCTCGATGCAAGTGCGCGGACCGTCGACCAGCGCCAGCAGTATCTTCTGTTTCAAAACCGACTCTTCGCCGAACACCTGGCTGAAGATGGCCTTGAAGTCTCCAAACAGAACGCCGTCGCGGTCAAAGCACATTCTCTTGATATTCTCGTTGGCGCTCAATCCGGGATTGATCTCCTCAAGGTAACGCGGTATTCCACCCGTCACCGACAGAACATCTATCATCTCGGACGGCGCCAACCGCTTCGCCGTTTCGCCCCAGAAAGCCTTGCACTGTGAAAGAGGAATTTCACGCACGACAATATCACGCGAGAAACGCCCGGCAAAACCCGTGTTTTGGAGGATGTTTTTCTTGATCCACGTCGAAACCGATCCGCAGATGACGACAATCAGATGGTCATGGCGCTTCAACAACGTATCCCATGCGCTTTTGAGGCGAGCAGGAAAATCGGCATCATAACGTCCAATCCATGAGACCTCGTCCAGAAGCACGACAGTCCAATCACTCCACACAAGCGCCTGGTCAAGACGAACAAAAGCCTCAAACCATGATGAGACCTTTGTCCCATCAACGCCAGTCTGAGCTGACAATTTCTCGATAAAATTGTCCAGCTGTACTTGATTCGTCATACCCTCGCGTGGCAGAAGCCCGTCGATTGACACCAACCGACAATGATTGCGCCTTGCGAACTCCTCGATCAGCGTGGACTTTCCAATACGTCGACGCCCACGGCATGCCACGAGCGACGATGTGCGCTTGTCCAACAACAAGCGTAGCGACTCAAGTTCCTTTTCGCGCCCAACGAACATTTCGCTATTTTCCTAAAAGATGATTTCAACCAATTATAGCATGTTTCGGCGCATTATACAAGTGCGTCGGCACAAAATCCTAAAAAACCGGATTTTGTGCCGTCAACGAACACAAAGTCAGTCTTTGATATCGGCTAATAACTTGTTCGCTCTACGCTTTTCTGCCAACAAGTTGTTTTCTCTAAACGAAGGTCTGCTTCACTCTTGTCGGTATCCAATGGTGGCAATGCAAGTTCGTTCGAGACTCCACATCGCGCATTCAGCCTTTCGGTTCGCGCTGTTTCCTTGTCTTTGCCGCGAAATTCTGTACACAGATCGAAATAATAGTTCATCATTTCTTCGTAACGCCTGAGATTATATTCAATGTCGGCAATTGACCCATCAAGATGTACCACATCTTCCCCGCGCGCGCAACCCGAAATCCGCGCATCATTCCCGCCGTTCTTGTTTGTTTCATTTCAATGAAGCACTGTCCGCATCGACGACGGCGAACTTGATCTTATCGAGATATATGCCATTGATCGCAGATTTGCCGTCCTTGGTGAACCGGCCCGGGGCCATCCAGAAATATTCGTCCGGAGCCGGAACCCACGTAATCACGTCGTACCAGCGGTACTCACCTTCCGGCGCGTCCTTCGTACGCAACTCGATTCCGCGGCGCGTGCGCGACGCCGCCTTGCTGTAGACACCCGCGCAGAACGCCTCGCCATCGCCCGCCTTGTCAACCCGTACACGGACACTCAGACGATACTTCTTTCCCGGCTCGAAAGCAATCCTGTCCATCGGCAGTTGCACGCACCATGCGAAATGCGTGTTGAAGAGTTTCAGGGCCTTGCCGTTTCCGGCCTTCGGGTCGTCCACCGTATCTCCCCACACGCCACGCCGCTGTAACGGTATGAAATCTTCTTCCAGTTCGCCGTTCGTGGATTGATTCACCATGGCCCGTCCTTCGGCAATCTTGCGCCATTCGGCTATGATCGTACCTCTGCCGTATTCCGAAATCCGCATATCCTTGGCCTCATCCACACGATCCAAAAGAGACTTCGCCAAGGTCTTGAGCGTATCCGGCGGCAGGACGTGTCCGTTCTTTGTCAGGTTCAGAAGTTTCCGCGACCTCTCCAACCTGGCATAGTCGACCGTGAATGCGCCCATGCGCACGTTATACGATGTTTCGGCATCATCCTTCGTGGCGGCTGTGGCCTTGTCCCATATTCCGGCCGCCTCTTCAAGGAAAGCATCGGAGATCGCGGGATTCTCCACACCGTCGAATATGAGAAGCGGGTGGTTTGGTTGCGAGGAATAACCCATCTGCAACTGGTGGACACGTTCGAAATATTCGCGTACGAACGGAGCCCCCTTGCCGTAATATCCCGCGAAGAAATCATCCAGAAGCGGCTTCATAGGCAAGTCGGGATTCCACATCCACTTTGCAAGCAGCCACGCCTTCAGTTCTCCGAAATCCGCATGGCGTCCATGATACGCGCCCTGGGCGAACAACGCCTTGACATTGTGCCGCCGGAAGAACCGTATGTTGTCCTGCAGCGCGTAGATGTTCGGCCACGGCAGGGCGTAGTGCGCAAAGTCCGTGGTGTAGTCCCAGACATACAGGAAATCCGTCATACGGCTCCAGTCCGCGATGTCCTTGCGGAACGCGATATTCTGCCTGAACGGGCTCTTGTCGATCGGCAGCGCGAAGTCGCACTCCAGCGTGCAGAGGCACGGCACGACGTTATGGCGCAGCTTCGTCTTCCGGGGCGCCTTGCGCGAGTACTCGTAGGCAAGCGTCTCTATGATCGCGTCCGGAAACTCCTGCTCCACCGCTTCCGCGACGGCATTCACGAAACGCACGACCGTACCGGCGGACGAACCTTCCTCGTCGTTCACCGCCTTGCAACCGGGACATGTGCAGTATGTACCGCAGTCATTCTGGCTCACGCCATAGAACTTCGCGTCGGGATCCTTGCGGATACGCTCAAGGACGTTTGATGTGACTATCCGCAATACATCTGGATTCGTCAGGCACAGTTGTTCCTTCGTCCGCCGCCCGTTCGTCAAGTGGAAGTATTCGGGATGCGCATCGAAATACTTCTTCGGCGGCAGAAGCGTCTCAAACGTGTGGCAGCTACCCAGTCCACCACCGAAACGGTACGGCTCGCCGCCGAACTTCGCATCCGTCCGCCGCCATGAACGGCTATTCACCCTGAGCCGCGCCGCGAATTCGGGATGATCCGTCACGTCGGCCCAGTATGGCTCGCGCATGGCGAACGCCGGAACCTGCGTTTCGTCAAGACCGACAGGGATCTCAACACGGTCAAGGCAGGGAACCACCGTGCGCCACGATGCATACCAGCGACATCCTGCGAACCGCTCCAGCACCTCGTATACGCCATAGAGCGTGCCGCGCTCCGGCGATCCGACAATCAGCAGATGCGACGGACACGCCACAAGTCGGAACCCATCCGTGCCGACGTCCGTTTTACTCGTACCAGCCAGTCCCTCCGTCCACTTTGTTTTGCCCAGCAAAATCGCCTTCGGCGGAATCGGCTCCACATCAGTGACGATTGGCAACTTGACACCCGTTGCCCGTTCCATGAAGTCACACAGTTCCTCTGCCGCATATTTCTGGGATGGAGATGCATTCGCAGGTACCACTATAGAATACTCCGCCGCCTTCCCGCGTTCGGCGAGGGCCAGCTTGGCATGAACCGGAGATGCCGTAGGCCGACAAGACATGGTCAGCATCGCCGCCGCCACAGACACCACCATCAATCCGCATCCGCCCGTTTTCATGTGCGTACTTCCCCTGTGCTTTTTCTTTCGCGCAATCCTGGTTGCCGACACATCATTGTGGGATCCGGCGGTCGATGCTGCCTGTATCGATGTAGTCGGTGATTTTCATGTCGTCGCCTTCTACTTGACGTCGATGACCATTCCCTTGGGCCGTACCTTGCAGCGGATAATGACGATACCGCTGCCGCCATCGCCGCCATTGCCGCACTGCTTGCCGTCACAACCGCCGGCGCCACCGCCGCCTCCACCCGTTCCCGGTGTTCCGTTTGCACCATTGGTTATTGTATATCTGTCGTAAAGCCCGCCATTTCCGCCACCGCCAGTGCCTCCTGCGCCGGCGGCCGTCGCACTCGTACCGCCGCCGCCACCACCACCGTACCAGATGCTCGTGCCGGTGATTGCACACGAGATACCGTTGCCACCTTTCCCGTAGTTGGACGCATCCGCCGTCGTGCCCGGTTCACCGGCGCCGCCACCGCCGCCGCCTTTGCAGGTATACACGGAACCGCTCCCGTAACTGCCGCCTCCGGCATTACCCTGTCCTGACGTCCCGGCCTTGCCAGAGAATGTGACCACCGATCCGGTGTACTGCGCCCCCGCACCGCCGCCGCTGCCGCCCGTACCGGCGGTAGTTTCACCCGACGAGTTACCAGTCCCGCCACGACCGCCGCCATACGCCGTGATGCCGAACACAGAAGAATCTTCGCCGTTCGTGGCGACAGTGAACGTATAGTTGTTTACCGACGTATCCGCCGTACCGCCGCCGCCGCCCTTGCCGACTGTAACCGGGTACGTGCCCGCCGTCACAACAACCATCTGCGTGATGACGCCGCCCGCGCCACCGCCGCCACCGCCACCGAAACCCGATCCGCCGCCGCCACCACCGCCGACAATGAGGACTTCAACAGTACTGCATCCCTCCGCCGTAAATGTACCGTTCGTGGTGAACGTATGTATCCTGTATCCATCATGGCGCGTCACTTTACCACCGGAAGTGGCGCGGAACATCTCATCCGGCTCGATATCATACCGGATGACGACGATGCCGCTGCCGCCACTGCCGCCATTACCGCACGGCTGGCCGTCACATCCGCCCGCGCCACCGCCGCCGCCACCCGTTCCCGGCGTACCGTCCGTACCATTAGTTCCTTTTGAGCTATATCTGTTGAAATATCCACCAGTGCCGCCGCCATTCCCGCCGGAACTGGCATTGCCCGCATCGCGCACGCTCGTGCCGCCGCCGCCGCCACCGCCATACCAGGTACTTGTGCCGGTAATTGCACATTCGATGCCGACGCCACCATTGCCAGTAGCCGGAGCCAAAGTCGAATCTGGCGTAGCACCTGTACCCCCGGCACCACCACCTCCACCGCCTCGGCATCCATACGCATTGCCGTTTCCGTAGCTGTCGCCGCCGGCAAAGCCCTGTCCTTCGGTTCCGGTCTTGCCTTGGAGTGTGACCACGTTGCCTCTGCTATACTGCGCACCAGCGCCGCCGCCGCTGCCGCCCGTACCGGCGGTAGTCCCACCCGACGAGTTGCCGGTGCCGCCACGTCCTCCGCCATATGCCGTAATTCCGAACACAGAAGAATCTTCGCCGTTCGTGGCGACGGTGAACGTATAGTTGTTTACTGACGTATCCGCCGTACCGCCGCCGCCACCCTTGCCGACCGTAACCGGGTACGTACCCGCCGTCACAACAATCGTCTGCGTGATGACGCCGCCCGCGCCACCGCCGCCACCGCCGCCGAAACCCGATCCGCCGCCGCCACCGCCACCGACAATAAGGACCTGGACCATACCCGGCTTCGATACCGTGAACGTTCCGCTCTCGGTGAAAGTATGGACGAAGGAGGTGTCGCCTATCCTCGTCACCGTACCGCCGGTCGCTTCCACGCCTGATGATGCGTGGAATACACATGTCACCCCCAAAACCGCAAGGAAAGCGGTTAACTTGCGTCCCCCGTCTGGAACAATTCTGAAAGTTTTTAACAGATCCATTTTCTACTCTCCTGGTTTTCAGGCTACTTGCCTTCATCCAACGACACCTCGCCGCCGGATGTGAAAAAGAATAACACATCACCGCGCGGCTTGTCTAGCCAAACCCGCAATTATGTACAAAAGTAGTACAATGGAGCCTGAATGGCCGAAACTCGTCGGCCACGTTCAAAGCACCCCGCCCCCTTGCCGGGAACTTTCACCTGAAGGCAACTGGAACGTTCGTGGTGAAGTCGAAAGCGCCCCAACCGGGCGGCAAGGGAGCGCCGCGAGAACAGAACCGAGACAGAACTTCATTATCCTCATGGCTCGATTTCGAATATGCGAGTGTCGGGGCTACGGAACTCATACACGAACGAATCGACACCCTCTGCGACCACCTGCCCTGACAGGAGCTCCGTCACCTTCGCGGCACGGCCGCCTGGGATTCGGATCTCGCGCCTCCCACCCTCTCCAAGATGAACCGAGAAGAGCCTTTCGTTGGCGTGCACGACAGCCGGGCAGTCCGCCACCGAACGCGCACCTGCACGCCGCAGGAGCGACGCCATCCGCTCCGCGTCAAGCGTCTCCTTCTCGAATCCCGGCACATATACGCTGCGCCAGCCCTGGAAATCGCGCTCCGCGACCTTGTCGCCGCCGAATCGGCAGCCCGTCAGCTTCTCGACGCGTCCCTCGTCAAGCGTCTTGCCGTCGCTTATGCCAGGCGCGAAATACCACACGACGGTCCGGCCGTCGCGACAAATCCGCTCCCTCACGAAGCGCTCCTTCTCCGGCGTGACCACGAAGAGACCGGGAAACACCACGACGCGATAGCGCGACAGGTCGATCTTCGCGAGGTCGTTAAAGCTGTAGCAGTCGTACGCGAAGCCGGTCTTGGCCAGTTCGTCGCGCACGCTCCACGGGAAGCCGCGCATCAGCGCGCTCTTCTCGTTCGTCGCGTAGGCGCTTTCCGGATCCGCCACCAGCAGCACCTCCGCGCGCGACGGCGACGCGTCATCGGCAAAGCGGCGGCGAATCTGCTCAAGCTTCACGATGCGGTCGAAAAGCGCGGGCGAGTCGTAGAAGCCGCCCCACATGTCGAACCACCAGTACGACGCATGCGTGACGATGGCGAACGCCGCCTCGCGAGTCTGGCCTGCGATGTCGTCCGCCTCGGTCTTGAAGTAGTCCGCCGAAAAGTTCTTCCCGTCCGGCCTGACGCCGTGCGTCCAGAAGTCGATTTCGTGGAAGAGCCTCTTGCCGCGCACCGTTAGGGAGCCCTGCACGAGCAGCGTGCCCGTACCGCCGCCGCAGGCGCGACCAGTGTAGTTGCCAGGCGTCAACACGAAGTCGATGTCTGGCGAGTCATAGACACGCTCATAGTCCATGTGGTTCCATGAGTTGTACATGTTCGGGTTGCAGAGCAGGTAGTAGCCGAAGAACGCGCCGACCTCCTTGGCCGGTGCGACCTTCTTGGTCGCGCGCGCGAATTCAAGCAGCGCGGAGGCGACGTTTTCGTTGCGGAACCTCCAGAAATCTATCTTCGCGCCCTCGGTCGCCGGGTCGTAGATTGCACCCTTGAACGCGGCGCTGTCCACCTCTTCGGCATGCGGCGTGAAGCGCCCGTGGTCTACGCCCCTCGCAGCGCACCACTTACGCCATGCGGCATCCTGGAATGGATGAGAGAACACGCGCGCTCCTTCGGTGCCGCGGTAGTCGAACTCGGTCCACTCGGTGCAGTTTCCGCCGCCGAGCACGTAGCCCACAATGCGCCCGCCCCACTTGCCCTCGGCGTGCTTCACGAACGCGTCGACCCACTCGATGGTCAGCGAAATCCAGTCTGGATCGGCGGCGGCGATGGAGATTAGGCTGAAGCTGTCGTAGCGCAGGCGCCGCTGAAGCCACGGCGGCGTGTTGACATCCAGCAGGACGAGAAACTTCGCCTTGGGGCTTGCGTCAACGAGATCCTGGAACTCGCGGTCTATTGTGTCCCAGTCGTAGACGCCACGCGCCTTCCACACGACAGGATATTCGCAGTATGGCTCGCCGATGGAGTTCATTGTGTTCCCAACCGTGAAGCAGCGCAGCTCCATGCCGCCGTCGGCGAAGCGACGCGACGCCCCGAGCTCCTTCATGAACGACCGGTAGCTGCAGTGCTGCGGATGCAAGAACGCCACAGCAAGCGCGACTCCTAGCAAATTAGCAAAAAACATCAGTACTCCTTATTTCCGCCCGCCATCCAGTAGCCAGTGCAATAAACAAACGCCTCAAAAGGCACATGTTGAGGCATGCCATACTTCACTTGGCGGCTTCGCGGCGGATACGTTCCAGTGCAATCTGGACGGCGCAAGGCTCTTCTTTGCCGGTCCAATCCTGCGACTGTATCCATTCCTCGGCGGCGAAGATGCGCTGCGCGGCCTCTTCGTAGGAAACGCCGCCCAGTTCGACCAGAAGGCGGATGCCACGGTCGATAAGCTTCTTGTTGGAGATTGACACCCAGCTCATCCAGTTCCCCGCCACGCGCCCCGATGCCGCCATCGTGCCGGTGGAGAGGCAGTTGAACGCGAGTTTAACAGCGAGGTGTTTCCATATCTCAAGCGGCGAATCGGCAATCGGGAACGGGAAGCCGAATTCAACCTTCTCCGGCCAGGCGGCGGCCAGACGGTTCGCGGCGGCAATGAACGCCGGCGTCTCGCCCGGCACGCGCAGGATCACCGCCGCTGCGCGTGCGTAGCCCTCGATGCGCTCCGGCGCGGGCTCGTTGCCGATCATATAGGTGATGAGGTCCGAATACTTGATGAGCGGCGGCGAGTCGATGAATCTCTGCGGCATCCCGAGCGAACGCGCGTCCTCGCGCGTGAACTCCAGGCAACGCGGATGGCGACGCATCATCTCGTCCCAGCATTCGACCGTGGGGTGAAGCGGATTCTTCACAAACGCCCACGACTGCGCCAGATGCCTTTCGCGGCTGGACCTAAGCGGCGGCAGCATGAACGTGGGGCTGCGCTCCGTGTTGTCGGTGAAGAGGTCGAGCATGCACTTGTCGGCAAGGTACGTGATGCGTCCGTGCTTCTCGTAGACCCCCTTCTCGAACTCGATTGCTTTGACAAGTCCGGCGCGTCCGGCGGGCGATTCAAGCCCCGCAAGAAGATTCTCGAACGCCACGGTGTAGTCCTTGGCCGTCTCCTTCGCGAATCGCGGCATGATTCGGCAGAGCGCGGCTTCAAGGGCGCAGGAGCCCAGCAGCTGTTCGCTGCTCGTCGCCTGCATCCGCGTGGACCCGGCGAGCGACATCGAGCCGCAGTAGATGTCCAATACCGTCACCTTCGGATTGTCGATCGCCTCGCGGCAGCGGTCGAGATGGCCACGCAGGAGATCGGCCGGGTTGTTGAAGACGAGAAAGCACTTCGCGCCGTGCTCGGCGGCGTACTTGAGCGTACCCAGCACGGAAGACGTCTCGCCGCCTTCGGTGATGGCGACGAACGTATCCCCTTCACCGACGTCGAGCGCAGCGGCCTGGCGGCGGCCACCTTCCGCAAAATCCTCGAAAAACTCCACGGAGCGGATGAGCGCGAAATCGCCGCCCGTCATGATGGAGGCCGAGCGGTCAGCCAAGGCGCGCTCGGCGGGCGTCAGCTCGGCGGCACGACGGTGAAAGAAGTCGCGCCACATCGATTCCAGGAGAATGGAGAGGCGGCCCGTCGCGCCGCAACCGGAAAAGATTATGCGTCCTTTCGGAGAACACAAGGTTTCCACCATTGAATCCACGAGTTTTGCAAACTTTTCACCGGCAAAGACATGGCGCATCGTGATGGGTATCTGCCGGTCGCCGCGCTGGAGGCACTGCACGCCCGCGAGCGTGGAGCGCTTGAAGTCCTCCTCCAGCGTCGCCGTGATCGGGTTGGACTGTTCCGTGGGCAGAAAACCCAGGTGGAACTGCTTCTCGTTGTCGATGAAATTGCGGGCCTTGGCCTTGGCGACATCCGAGCAGTCGAACGCCAAGGCCATGCATGGAAGCAAGCCGGAAAATGCGAATAACGCCATACGGTTCACGGTAGTTCTCCTTTTTTCTTGTCGCCTATATTCTACGACACTACGACAGAAAGCCACCGCAGAACATTACATGCGCCTTCTTGTCGAGTACGTTAGCCGTTGTCATGGATTCACCTCTCTACTGTGTTGCATACTGTCCGGCAACACCTTGCCGCCGGATGCGAAAAGGATAGCACATCACTGCGCGGCTTGTCTAGCCAAACCCGCAATTATGTGCAAAAGTAGTACAATGGCGTTTTACGCCCCGCCGTCAGCTGTTACATGCGACAAATCGCTGATCAGGGTCTTTCGGGGCATTGGGATTGGTGCGCCGAAGTGCACCAGCGAGAAGTAGCGGACGTACAAGGTAAGACATCGTATATGCCTGGGTATAACCGGTAAACGCAGTCAGTTCGTCGCGCGTACGCGGAACGGTGCAATACGCCAGCATCGTCTCTTTCGCCTTTCGTCTATCGAACACGACAGAATCCTCATGGCGGCAATTCCTGAACGTCACCTTGAACTCGCCGTGACGCACAGAGAACTCCGGCGGCGGAAGATTTGCGGCAGCACACTCGGCCCGCATGACGGCGATTCCTGAATTGCGGTTCTCGATCTTCCCAAGACATTCCAATGTATCGACCAAAAGCGGGTTTCTCCTTCCAATGTCCATGTATCCAAGGGAAGACAGCGGCGCAGAGCCGTAAAGGCCACCCTTGTTGGAAATCTCCAGCCTATCTGAATATAGCTCAAGTCTGACAGGGCTATTCTCGGAATATTCGCTGTAGTCACGATGGACCAGCGCGTTCAACACGGCCTCGCGTATGGCAAGCATAGGATATTCCCGTCTGTCCATACGCTTCCCGTCTTTGGAAAATGCATTGGACATCTTCGAGTTCTGCGTGACAAAGGCCATCGCTCCGTCTATCATCTCCGTTATCGCTCCAGCAATACGTTTGCTGTCGGAGAACCTCAACTCGTCATCCATCTGCTCGCCGATACGTTCTCCTGGAATCGCGACTGCTGTTATGCAAAGCTGCGGGAACACCGACTGCGGATATGCGGAGAAAACCATAAGCCCGGCAACCGATGGATGTCCACCTTTCGCCAACCCCATCTTTTCAGGCAATTCCGCATCAGAAACGCGTGCCGACAGGTTCGGCCGATTCGCCTTGACAGCCTTGACATAGTCATTCAGCCTATTTTCATCGAACAACGATAGATCTGCATCTACAACTATACGGCGATCTGCATGGTCATGTTTTCGATATGCCTCATAGCTATATATCTCAAAATCGGTCATCCTCTCATCCGAATCCCCGATTCTGATATACGATCCGCCAGTCTTACCTTTACCTTTGTAATATACGGGACGCATCACTACCTCCGTAGGAGGAATTTCGGCGCAAAGAACCATTTTTCCCGCTAACTCCACCGAAGTGAACAAAGCACGAACGGCTGGCTCCATCTCCAAGCATTGACGCGAAACCCTCTGCTGCAAATCTTGCACATCATATACCCCGACAAGCTCATAATTCCGCCGTTCATCAAGACCGAAAACTATCACTCCACCATCGTCTTGATTGGAAAAGGACGATAATGTGTCATAAAGATGCGTAGGACACCCCTCTGCGGCACATTTAACTTCAATTCTCTGCCCTTCGCATTTCTCGCGACCTATTTTTTCAACGAGTGCGATTAATTCATTTTCTTGCATCGAAACACCTCTTTTCTCCTGTGGGCACACATTATACTATAATTATCGGATCCAACACAAGAGAATCGTAGAAAAATTCTCACTATCGTATAAATATAGGATATAATCGTATAATAATTAACCCCGCCGTCAGCAAAACGCCTTAAAATGTCTCGCCGGGTTTCCAGATGCTGCCGAGGACCATGCCGGACGGAAAGAATCCCGTCTTGAGATAGCCGATCACGGCCTTGGCCATGGCGTGACCATGCGATACCGCATCCACCTCCAACCGCGTAAGCGGATCCGTCCAGACAGGTCCAAGTCCACGATTGGCCAAAGTAACAATCTTCACGTCCGTTGGAATACGCACCCCGGCGGCGGAAAGAGCCAGCAACGCACCCTGTGCCACATAGTCGTCGGTAAAGAGGAATACATCTGGCAACGCAACCGGTTTCCCTCCCTTTTTCCCTTTGAGCAACTGGCGCATGGCGTGAAGTGCCCCCTGCGAGACCTCTTCCGGCGTGTTCCTGCGCGTGATACGTATGGTCTCCACCTCTACGCCGGCCTTCGTCAGCATCGGCGTCACATCGAAGCCGCCTTCGGCATACATGAACTGCACGACACGCCGTACGTTCCTGCGAACCGCTTCTCGGATGAAGTCCGGCAGCGCCTTTCCGTTGTGCATCTCTATGCGTCCGATACACCCCGGAGCCGTACAAGGCGGCAACGGCGCACCATCGCCAAGAAGCGCGAACGGCCAGCCGGATTCCGAAACCATCTGCCGCGCGACCGTGCCAGCCCCCATCAGCAGAACGAGCGACCAGCGTTCCTTCAACACTGGCTCAAAGCGACGGCAGGCCGAAGCCTCCGAACGGCTGCCCGCGGACACCGTGGCTATTGAATAGCCCGCTGTCCGCAGTTGAGCGGTCATGGTCGAAACCAGCTTTGCCGAATAGTAGCTCCAGCCGGTGTCCCGCACATACATGAGTACGCGCCCCGCCTCACGCATGCTTTCGCCGCGATCCACGACCACGCTGCCCACGCCTCGTTGCGGACGCACCCACCCTTCGGCGGCGAGCTGCGCAAGAGCCGTGCGCGGCACACGTTCGCTAGTGTTACACGCCGCGGCAAGGTCGTGGATGCCGGGCAGCACGTCGCCAACCTTCCAGACACCCTTGACAATGGCCTTCTTAAGTACCGCCGCCAGCTGTATGGTGAGCGGCGCATTGTCCAGCGGATCAAGCGCTATTTTCTGCCTCAAATGCGCAAGGCGAAGATTGACTTTGGCAAGCATCAGTTACTCTTTAGCCATAGGCCGAAAAGCCGGTCATAGACAACCCATCCCGCATTAGTTTCGCATACGAGATCGCGGCGACGCAGATCATTGAGGGCGAACGCCGCGCTTGACACGGCCCTGAACCCGAGGTACTAAATTCTTTGAAGAACCATTTCTTTCTTCACTCCATCTCTGCCTGAAGTTTCTTGACCTGCGCAAGCGAAAGGCCGGAATACCTTGCGATATCTTTCAACGCCAGGATTCCGTCCTTCAGCATCCGCTTGGCCGTTTCAAGCATATTCTCGCGCTTACCGCTGGCTTTGATTCTTTCCATTGCTTTGCACATGTAGAGCCTCCCTTCTTCTGAGTTTTTGAATTGACCGACTTGCTTCCTGAGAACTTCAAAATACATCTCTGACGCGTCAGAACACAACAAGTCATGCACGAGCTTGCCTACCTCGGTTTCACTTCGCGTCGCTCCGTTCACGTAGATGATGTGCGTCCCGTCGCAGAGCTCAAGTCCGTCATCCTTGTCCACGCGGTCAAATACATACACGTCCTTTCCACGCTTCATCACGTCGTTCTCCGTGATGAAGATGACGTATGTGTCGCGCAGTTTGCTGACATCCTCACCGGACTTGAGTGCGTTGGCATCCATGAGCGCGGAGTTGTACCGCGCGCGCTTCGGTTCTGCGCCTTTGTCCGAACGCTGGATCTCGATGTCGTATTCCTTGTTCTCCGAATCTCTCGCGAACACGTCGAACCGAACGCCGCGTCCCTGAAGGCTCTTAATCGGATACTCTGTCTGCGACTCGACGACTTTCAAATCCTTCTTGCCGAGGATGATCTGCAAGATCAGTTCGATGCATTCCGGCGCGTGTTCAAGGCACTTCGACATAAAATCGTCATCCATGAGCCGGAAATTCTCAATCAAGGCAAGGTATTCAGGGTTCATCGCGAGTACAGACCGCCCTGCCCTCGTCTTTGGGACGATGACCTTGACCGCTTTCCGCTTGTATTTATGGACGTGCTTCGCCATCTCTCTTCATTCCGTTTCCCGTTCAAGGGCATATTACCCGAACGAAAAGCTACGAGATTATATCACAAATCCCCTGCATTGTGGTGAGGGAAAAGTCGGATTTTGTGCCGCCAACGAATGCAAGGTCAGTCCTTGAAGAGATCATCCAGCGTAACGACGGATTGGATGTCAAAGGAATTCGCCGACGGCCATACACGGCGATAAACTCGGCTTTTGCGGACTCCGCCGCGCTCTTCAACTTCGCAAGCTCTGCTTCACGACCAATTATCATCGAAATCAAGCCGCCCTTTTCAGTTTCGTAAGAAAGCATACGTCATTTTATGCCACAAGTCAACCCACAAACATAGTTGTGGCACATTATCCAGCCGAAAACACCTCCATAACATGCCACAACTCATTCCAAAACCAGCACGCTGATCATGACGAGACTGCGAAACGGCCGTCAGACGTCCACGTCCTCGGGCATGTGCTGGCAGGAGCAGCCGGCGTCGCAGGTCACGATCTCGCCCGACATGTTGCCGGAGTCGGGCGAAGCCAGGAACGCCACGACGTTCGCGATGTCCATCCCCGTCGCCTCCCTGCGAAGCGGGCAGTTCAGGCGCCGCCGCGCCTTCTTCTCCTCGCCCAGCACGTCCCACCTCTCCGTGTAGATGTACCCCGGCGCGCAGGCGTTCACGCGGATGCCCAACGGGCCGAGGTCGAGCGCAAGCGCGCGCACCATGGAGTTGATCGCGCCCTTCGACGCGCAGTACGCCGTGCGGTTGCGGATGGCGCGCTGCGCGGTGTTTGAGGAGAGGAACACCACCACGCCGCGCGTCTCCTGCTTGAGAAAGAAACGCGTCACAGCCTGCTGCGTGACCTGGAAGCCGCCGCGCACGTTCACGCCCAGCACCTCCATGAGATACTCGGGATCCATCTCGACGAACGGCTTCCCTATGCCCTGATGGGCGGCGTTGTTGACAAGGATGTCCAGCCGTCCCTCCTCGCGCTCGATCACGTCGAAGAGCGCCTTCACCTGCGCGAAGTCGGAGACGTCGCAAGGCACCGGCACGAAGTTCTCCACTCCGCGCGACTTGAGGATCGCCGCGCCCTTCGCCGTCGACTCCGGCGTGCTGCCGCACATATACACCTTCGCGCCCTCTCCCGCGAACTTCTCCACGAGCGAGAGGCCCGTGTTGCGGTTCCCTCCCGTCACGAGGACCACCTTGCCTTCGAATCTTTTCATTATTTCTCCTTGTTCAAATCATCACTTCACAACGGTCTTCTTCGACTGCTTCAAGTTGGGCGCCGCGCGGCGGCGGTACTCCTTCGGCTTCTCGATCTTGAGAAGCGCGCGCGGCACGAGCGCCGACGGACCGTCGTAGTAGGGCACGCGCCTGACCACAAGCGCGCCGTCGGCAAGCGACACCGCCTCCGCCGGAATCTCCCACACATTCCCGCTCACGAGATCCACCCACACCGGCTCCTCCATCTTTCCGCCGGGCATCGCCACCGTGCATTGCGAAAGCGCGCGGTTCTCGTCGGGCACGGACGCCTTGTCCCAGAGCGCCAGCACATCCTGCCCCGTGGCTTTGTCCACGAACGCCGCGAAGCCGACCGTCTTCTTCGAGTCCGAAAGATCGGAGAACTCCGGCGCCTTGTCCGGCGCACGATCCAATGAATCGTTGAAGATGCTTACGATGTTCTGCGCAGAATAGAAGGACGTCTTCGCGTGGATAACCGAATTGTCCGGATTGGTCTTCAAAAGCCCGTAGCGCGATATGAAGCTCTTGCTGTAGGAGAGGTCGCTTATCGTGAAGAGGAGCGAATCCACGTCGCAGGAAAGGTCGCAGAGCATCCGCCGCCCGTTCCACTTGGCCTGCGAGTATTCCGTCCAGGGCACTCCGCTCATCGCGTACTGCACCTCCTCGCTCGCGCATCCCGCCTCGCCCTGCCAGGCGCGCACGTTCGGGGCGTTCTCCCTGAGCCACGCCGCGAGCTCAAGCTCGGCCGGCACGATTCCGTCCGGATTCTTGCTGTAGCCGTGGAACACCGCATAGTCGAAGAGCGCGAGCTTCCCGCGGGCCTTCGCCTGCGTGAGCATGTTCGTGATGGGGCCGTATCGGAGCCCCGCCAGCACGAACGCGGCCACCTTCGCCTCGGGGTCGACGCGCTTGACGATCTCCGCCGTCCTGATGTTGTTCTCCAGGATGCCCTTCCATCTGGCGGCGGTCTGCTCCGGCGTGAAATTCCCCATTCCAAGGTTCGGCTCGTTGTACATCATCCATTCCTTCACGCCCTTCGGCGCATAGTGGCGCACCATCGCCTCCACCCAGCGGTCCCACGCGGCGTATTCGTCGTCGCTCCAGTCGTCGAAGCCCCTGTCGCCGGGTCCCGTTGGCGCGCGCCGCACATAGAGCGGATTGCGGTACGACGTCTCCATGCAGACCGCGAGCCCGCGCTTGTGCGCCTCGTCGACTATCTTGTCCAGCCACGCGAAATCGTATACACCCATCTTCTTCTCGGTGCGGAACCAGCCGCCCTGCAGGCGTATCTTCTTGATGCCCAAGAGCGGCAGATAGTCCTTGTAGGCGTCCCACGACGCCAGATTACGCTCCAGGCACTCGCATCCGAGGGACCAGCGGGACGTGGAGATCTCGTCCACCCGCTTCGGAATCAGCGTGCCCAGTCGCTTGAAACCGTCCGGGCGCACACCCGTCTGCGCGCGCGTGTATGTGTCGTCGTATGACACAGGCGCGGAGGAGACATTCCGCGCATCCCTCTCGCGCACGAACCACGGCTCGCATTTCAGGTCGTCCGCGCCGAGCGCGGCGTCTCCTATCATCGCTCCGCGCAGTTCTCCGTCGAGGCCCTGTCCCACGCGGAACACCCCCGTCTCATAGACGAGCGGACCTGGCAGGCTGCGCTCCGCCACCTTTTTGTAGTCGCAGTATAGCTCCGCCCTGTTCTCGGAACCGTCCACCACGAGCGCCACATGGTGCCAATTCCCGTCGGCGACGGAGCCGCCGCCCGAGAGAAGCGTATTGACGCCCTCCTTCACGTCCTTCGTCTGGAGATCGAAACGTGACGTGAGCGCGCCCGACGGGGAGATGGAGAGCGACCAGCTCGCGCCGCTGACGCCGCGCCGCTGCGTCATCACGTGCGCGAAGGCGCCAGTCTTGGCGGCGCGCACGAACGCCTGCGCGGTGAAAGTCTGCGTCTTCGCCGGCGCGAAGTCGTCGCAGACGTAGCAGTTGCCGTCAGGCACGGCCCCCTTCCGCGCCGGGTTCGCAGTGAAACGCCCGCCCTTAGGCGCCTTGCCGCCCGTGAACGCCTCGGCGACGAATCCGGGCGGGATTCCCTTCTCGACCGAAATCTCAACCACCGCGCCGGCGGCGATTCCCAGACAGCACGCAAACGCGACAGCAACGTATGTTCTATTAAGCATTTTCTGTTTCCTTTTCACATGGTGCATGAACGCACGGAAATATTGTACCAAAATCCATAACTTTCGTCTCTTTCAAAAAAGCGACAATTGCTGTAACACCTGAGTTCGTCCAAAAGCGTCGGCGTCGGCGGGAAGATGCATCAACTCATTAGGTTCTAACTTATGCAAACCTCCTCCATACGTTCTCCCGCCCGCAACAAGCGTCTCGGGCGGTATCGAGTTCAAAGCACGCCACACCTTGTTCAGAGCAGACCGATCCCTCAGCACCGGGGCAAAATGGCGTTTGGGATAAAGCATGAGATAAACGTTTGTGGTGATGGCGTCAGATTCGTTCAGGATGAATCTGAAGAGACGGCTGTCCGTCGATCCGCGCCCCATGTACGGGACCACTATCGGCGCACACTCCCGCCGCTCGCAAGAGTACCATGGCGAACGCCGTGAACAGATGTAGCCGTTCTGCACACCACGCTCATGCCCTTCACAGACGTATCGCCACACCATGGGGAAATCTCTTTTCAGCGTCTCTTCGTCCAAATCACACGTAAAGAGAAATTGTCGGCGATCCAAAACAGGAAGTCCATTTTCACTTTCGATCCTGTCTCCCTTGACGTAGCGCGGACTGGGAAGAACCGGCCGGAGGAATTCCTTGGGGATTTCACGGCGGCGGACTGTTTCGTCGTCAAGGATAAAAAAACCGTTGTCACCCGTGGCAATGCCGCGTTTGACCGTAAAGTAATCGCCGAGTACCCGTTTCCCCGTCTGTTTGCCATTTTGTCCAGAAAATAAAGACGTCCACTTGGCATCACAAGACATTACGCCTGTGTCAAGTTGATACGATTGCGTGGGACAACACACACTTCCGCCAGTCGAGAAAATGACCTTGTGCTGCCGTTGCGGACGACAGTTTCGGAATATCACCACACATGAACTTACAAGAGCGTCTGTGAACTGGAGGTCTTCGGGCATGAAACGATGTATTTGAACAAGTTCCACATTTTCAGAAAGATAACGCTTCACGGCAGTCCCGTAGTTGACGTCCATGAACTCGCTCGGCACAAGCCAACAGGACACCCCACCTTCTTTCAGCCATTTTGTCGAAAGAACCATGAAATGACAATAGAGGCCGGCGAGACCGGAAATCCTCAATCCCGTCTCCCTGAGAACTGCCACCTGAAGATTGGCCTTGACATCTGCAGGAATATGATGATGGCGGGAATACGGCGGGTTTGTGACAATCACGTCAAAAAGGCAATCCGGCTTCTGCGCAAGGAAATCGCAACAACGAACTTCCGCGTTGACGAACCGCCACAATTTTCGCGATGGGTCCCCATAATGTGGATCCAATTCAAACCCCAAGGTACGCGTTGGCGGTCGCCCAAACGCCTCAAGGTAAGCAGAAAGGAACACCCCGGTGCCAAAGGCCGGTTCGAGAAACGAAGACCCCGCGTCGGAACTCAACTCCCTTACGCGGCACATGATGTCAAGTGCCAATGGAAAGGGCGTTGAGAACTGTCCTTTTTCATTGCGGGCAGAATGAGTTTTCTGAGAATCAAGAGTCAACTGCATCGCCGCCCGTTGCGCTTCTTTCTCCTTAATGTCAAACACCTGCTTTCTCCAAATCTGACATACGGTGTTCCCAGACCCAATCGATTCCTTCGGCGGCCTCGTAGCCTAGATATGCACTGTCGAAATAACCGCATAGGAACAAGATGAAATCGACGCCAACCCCATACGTATGTTTCAGCTGCGTGATCTTTACGGCCTCTTCTTTGCGCCTTTTATTGGTGTTGGTGAAATCTCCGGCGGATTTACATTCAATAAACAACGGCAGATCGCGCGGTTTTGCCGTTCTGCGCATGACTGCTACATCAACAGGAATATTGACTACCTTTCTACCACCTACCTTTGCTGGCACGTTTAGATGGAAGGCGAATGTTCCAGGTTCCATCTTCTTGCAGTCGGAAATGTCCTTTGCCTCCACGTGGCGATAGCCTTGCGCTAGGAGAAAATCTTTGATGGCACGAATCTGTCGGCGCTCTTGTTCATTTCGTATGATCGGATCTGCCAGCGACCCGCACATTCTATCCCCAAGAATGGCACTGGCCACCGCAAACTCCGTCTGCGTTGGGCGCTTTCCCCTAGCAAGCCACGGCATCACCTCCCTGTCCAACAACATAGTGACGACATCGACAATCCTATCTATTCCATCTGAGTCTCTAGGGCATTTTCCATCCTCAAGAGCCTTAATGAACGCATTGGAGACATCTGCAAGCCCCGCCAACCGATCTCGAGCAAGAGGCGGAGTCGTTGCCATGCGAAGAATGGAAAGCGATTCAGGCTTGGTGATAATAAGGTCTTTGGTTATGCGGTTGAATGAATCTGTAACCCTAAAAGCGTCCTTTATCTTGGAAATTGAGGCATTTCGGGCTGCCACATACGTCACTGGTGCAAACTTAAGGAACCAGTCATTGTAGAATAACACAGATTCACGAACGTCGGATTTCCACCGTTCCGTGCTACGCTTATTTATCGACTGTTTTCTCATGGCACTGATTATACCACAAATCCATACGTCCCCCCGCTCGAAAATAAAAGTATTTCGGCAACTACCTCACTTGATCCGGATTGAAATCCCGCGCGGTTTGTAGGGGCAGATGAACTCATGAGGTTCGAGCGCACGCAGCGTGATGCGCACCTCGTCGAGCCGGCCGTTGAACGTGTTGCGGCTGGATCCGCCAGAGAAGGCGATCACCGAACCATCGGTGTTGACGGCCTTTGGATAAAGATTGGTCGTCAACGTCACCTGCGCAACCGGCGTCGCAATCCAGTCTCTGTACAACTTCACGCTTTCACCCTGCCTTACGACCATCGCCGCGTGATGCCACTGGCTGTCCGCACTGTTCGCGGTGTCGGCAAACGTCAGTTGGTGTGAAGTGGCCGTAGCGTTGGCCGGGCACACAACGCCGTAAAGCTTGTTGACTGAGGCTCCAACTCCAAGGTTGAACTGCACGTTCACGCCGCCCTTCCGCCACACAAACGGAGTGTATTGCTCGATTCTCCCATTCGACTTGTAGAAACACTCGACCGTGAAATTCGTCTTGCTGAACCAGTCTTCCAGCGGTTCGGTGTAGAGATATGCGTTCGTCTGACGGGAACTTGCGTTCGTATAGGCGTTCTCAAGACAGTTCGTGCTGAAGAAGGACGTGACCGCACCTCTTGAAGGACGCATTCTGGCGAACGGCGAATCGTTCGTGATGCAAGGGAACGTTCCTACATCGTCGAAATGGTTCGTGGCGAAATACCCGTTCATTTCCGAAGGATCTGCAACGTTCTGCACATCACCTTTGCCAAACCATGGCAACGTGTCGAAATCGTAGTGAACCACAATGTCGGAATCGTAATCTAGCAAGCGCGGACGCAGAAACTGTTCCTTGGTGAGCGCTTCGTCAGAAAAACGGAATTCACCCATCTCGCCCGTGAACAGGCCATTCGTCTGTCTATTGCCGCCTATCCAGATCGGACAGTTCTCATCGGCAGAAAATTGCGGGCGGAACGAAAGCGTTTTTGTGACTTTCTACACATAGTCCACAAACACCTTCACATCAGTCTTCGTAGAATCCGACTCGTTGGGCGTACAGGAAAACGCGACATGATGCCAACGTCCATCGCTCACACTCGTATAAGTATTGAACTCCAAATTCCCGGAGGCATTGTTGTATTCGTCGGACGAACCTGTTTTCAGAGTGAATTCCTGCGGCGGAGTGAAGCGGACCACCGGAGACACACCTACTAACCGGAGCCCCCATGCATCGGCGTTCGCGCACTTCATTATAGCGGGCTGCACGGCGAGGACGTTCCAGTGACTGGTTTCGACCTCTCCTTGGGGCATCCTCAACGTCAATTCTACGGTGAACGACTCCGGCCGCAGAGCGGCGGCATTCGGCACCTGCAGACACGCGCCGTATGCGCCATTCTTCACTGGAAAACGCAGCGCCCTGTCCACACTGTTCGCAAGAGCGCCGGACACAGGGTCGCTTATTCTGTAGTTGGACGGCACTCCGTTCGTCACGACGGGCATTCTTGTCGACGCACTATTGACGTTCTGGCCGCTCAAACCATACACCGTGGCGTCGTGGACGCCCGGATTGGCATCATTGGTGATGATGCTCTCATGCGTGAACACTGTTCCCATGTTGCCGGAGTCGAAGGTGTAGTGGATCACCGTTCCAGCCTCAAGCGACATTGCCGCGAAAACTGCAACGATCAAGATGGCACGAAGATGGGCCACCGTCTTCTGCTCCATGAGACGGGGCGTTTTTGCGAGGTTTTTCATTTTCCGCTCCTTTGTTCCGATTCTTGCACGACGCAGATTAATCAAATCAACTCTTTTGCGGCTCGGCGGCAGGGGCACAGTCCACTTTTCGCCAGAACATCACCGCGAAGAGCATGCAGATCTCCACCACGTTGCGGTCGACGTACAGGAAGTGGCTTTCGCCTGTGTGGCCGAAGTGCGGAGGGTTGAGCACGTACATGAGCGCGAAGTAGAACACTCCGAAGGCAGCGGCCGGGCGCACGGCCCGCCCTATCATGAGCAGAACGCCGGCGGCGAGCAGCGCCCACGCGAGAAAGACGTCCACGGCCCCCATCGCGGAAGAGCCGCCCAGGGAGCGCAAAGCGCCGCCGAGAATCCAATGCGCGCAGCGGAAGCATCCGGCCCACGAGTAGTCCCACGTGGAAGTGAGCGCCCACACGCCAAGATACGCAAGATGCCAGCCAAGCGCGAAGCGCACCGCCGCCGCCACCCAGTCTCTTCTCTTCTCGAGTGCAGCCATCATTTCCCGGCCTCCTTCTTGGCTTTGCCGTCCGCGGCGGCCTTTGGCGCCACAGCAATCGCATTAACGGCGTCGACTATGTTGTAGTCCAGAAGATCGAGCGCGACTGCCGCCGCGCCGTTCTTCACGGCGAAATCATACGCCGCCTTGGCGGAGATCGCCCCGCCGGCGCGCCCGCGGACGGCAACCCAGGGCTCTGGGCGCGTCTTCATGTACTCCGCCGCCGCGACGGGGTCCACGCACCAGATGTTGTTGCATCTGGTGGTCATGCGGGCGGCAGGATATTCCAGCGAGTGGAAGGCCAGCACCCAGAAGTCCGGGAGAATGCCGTTCTCCGCGCAGAACTTCACCGTGGCAACGTCTTCCGCGCCCACGCCGGCGGGGAGTTTCACAGCCTTGACGGCCGCGAAGAGCTCCTTCAGCGCCGCGGCGTCGCCCTTCTTCGCGAGAGCGTCGGCCGCATCAGGGCGCAGATACACGCCCTTCGCGCCGCCGGAGAGCGCGAGGGCGGCGTCCTTCGCGTCGGCGCAGCTGACGAAATACTTGAGCTCGCCGCTCGCGGCCTTGGCCTCGGCGGACATCTTCGCGAGGAACTGCGGCTCGCCGAACACCGCGTCTATGCCGCAGTGGAGGCAGTAGCGCACGGTGCGGCCGAGCGTCACGCCGCCGTTGTAGCGGCGCATGAACTCGTCCGCCCAGATGAGGTCGCGCGCGTGGGCGTGCCCGGCGATCAGGTCGCCGTCCAGGGCGAGGCGCGAAATCTTCACGCCGCCGATCTCGGCCTTCTCCGCGAACGGGGCCTTGAGCGCGGCGAGGGCCGTGAACTCGTGCACCTTCACAGTGGCGGACGTCACAGCCTGGACCTTCTTGAGGCCGCCCGCGCGGTAGTGCATCCAGAATACGCCGCCGAAGACGGCGAGCGCGAGCGCGCCTGGGAGAAGAGTCCGCAGGAAACCGCGCCAGCATGGCTGGACGGCAATGAACGCGAGCCCCAGCGCCTCGACGACGTTGCGCTCTATTATGAAGAAGCGTCCGTCCGCGCCGGAGACCGCCTCGGCGAACGGAACAGGCGGCTGGCAGCAGTAGAACATCGCCATGAGCGCAATGCCGAAGAGCGCCGCGACCCGCGCGAGGACGCCCGACATGAGCGAGAGGCCTATCGCGACAAGGCCCAGCTGCACCGCCCAGTCGCCAGTCACCACAATCCACGCCTGCCCCGCCATCCACTTGAAGGCTGGCGCCAGCGGGCCCTGCGCCGCGCTGAGGTACGACAGACAGCTCCAGCCGTCCTCCTGCATCAGCTTCCACATTCCCTCGTAGAGGAAATGCCAGCCAATCGCGACGCGGAGCGCCGCCATGGCCCAGGCGAGCGCGCCGCCGGGGAGAGGCTTGTTCTCCTGTATCTGCGGTTCTTCTTTGGCGTCCATCTTCTGTGGTTCTCCGTCTTCAATTCGTTGTAGATCCCGTCGGCATGGCTCACTGGGCCTTGCCGGAGAGGCGTTCGCGCTCGGACCGGGCGAGGGCGTCGAGAAGGCCCGTGGCCACGGCGTCGACGGCGGCGAGCTTGCGCCTGGGGAAGAAAGGCAGCTTGAGAGGCGCGGCGCGTATTACGTCGGCCGTCTCGGCGCGTATGGCGTCCCAGCGCTGGCGCAGATCGTCGTAGGTGCCGATCGCAGTCTGGCGGCGATGCTCGGCGATGAAGATGGCATCCACCTTCTCGGCGAGATCCTCCCGGAGGCGGCGCACGACGATGCGGGACAGGAAGAACGAGGCGGCGCCGACGGCTGCCGCCGCGAGTACGCCGACGGCCCAGGCTGCGAAGGAGCCTGCGGTGAACTTGAGCACATCAGCCCCCAACGCGGAGGCAGTGGGGAGAAGCGCCGCGAAGCCCGCGACAAGCGAGGCGGCAGCGCCGGCGAAAAAGCAGCGCAAGACGGAACTGCGGATTCTGCGTGCGGCGGCGCCCACTACGCGCATGCGCATCGAAAGGCAGGCGAAATCGGCATAGGCGGCGGCAAAGATGCTGTCAGCCCTGCGCTCACCTATGCTGTCGAACACGGAGAGGACCTCGCCGCGGTGCCGCCTGAAGTCCGCGAATTCGCCGCCTGGGGCCGTGCCGTCGCTGTCGGGGCCGGAGTAGGTGGTGTATATCTTCGGCAGGTCCTTCGTGTGAAGCACGCGCGAAAGGTTCCAGCAGAGCGTACCGTAGGCACGGGCGAAATCGTACGTGCTCGTGAAGGCGTCGCATTTGTTGAGCAGCACGCGCAGCTTGAACTCGACGCCGGAGAGGCATCGCGAAAAGACGTTCATCGTCTCGCCGGTGGTGCCAGGCTTGTCGGGGTCGAAGAGGAAGAACACCATGTCGCAGATGCGCGCGAAGCGGGCGACTGCGCCGTCGAAGTCGTAGTCGCGCATGGAGGCGGCGCCGGCGGAGTCTATCATCCCCGGGCTGTCGATGAAGTTCACGCGGCGCAGCGTCTCGCGGTTGCGGACCTTCACTTTGAGATGCTGCAGGAAAGCGGGGCCGAGCGGCTCGAGGCATCTGAACTCCTCGGGGAGGCGCGCGACGGCGGCGGGGCCGACAATGTCCTCCTCATGCTCGCCGAACATGATCACCGTGAAACCGTCGTCGGTAGGCGCAACGCCGGTGTCCTGCACGGGCTGACCTCCAAGCACCCAGTTCACGAGCGAGGACTTCCCGGACGAGTGGTTCCCGAGGAAGATGACGCTCGGCGTGCCCCCGACGGTCACAGACGGCCGGGAGAACGTGTAGTAGTAGCTTTTGGCAAGCGGCGCGAACCGCTTGTAATGCTTGTTTATGAGCTTCTCGAATTCCTCCATGGCATTCACCGTGGAAGATGATATCAAAAAACGGGCTGTAGTTCAATAGGCGCGTCAGGCGTAGAGCGGAGACTGCTCGTGCGAATGCACCTGGCTGCGGTAGAGCGACCAGCGGTTGTTCAGCCAGAACGAGATGCCCACCACCCACATCGTGGGCAGGAGCAGCGCGTGGTTGCCGGATATCTCCGCGACCATCACGATGGACGTGATCGGCACACGGATGGAGCTCGCGAGGAAGCCGGCCATGCCCACGAGCGCGAACGCGGCCGGATGTATGCCGAGGGACGGCGGGAGAATCTGCGCGAAGAAGAGCCCGGTGGCCGCGCCAAGCGCGCCGCCGCACACGATCGCAGGCGCGAAGAGTCCGCCGGAGCCGCCAGAGCCGACGGTGAGGGACGTCGCCACCACCTTCACGAAGAAGAACGAGAGGAACGCGATCAGCGTGAGCGTGCCGCCTGACTCGAAGAACTCGGCGTCGCCCGCCGTGAGCGCGGCCTGCACGAGCGAATAGCTGGAACCGAGGATGTCGGGGAACACGAATCCTATGGTGCCCACCGCGAGACCGCCCAAGCCGGCCTTCGCCCATCCCGGCCAGGCTCGCCTGTCGAACCACGCCTCGGTGCCGCGGAAGAACTCTATGTAGAACCGCGCGCCGTAAGTGACGACGAACGCCAGGGCGAAGTATGGCAGAAGCCTCAGGCCGTTCTCGTAGGCCACTTCGGGCATCGAAAAGAGCGGATCCCATCCGTAGAAGCAGGCGAACACGGTGTACGACACCGCAGACGCGCAGAACGACGGGATGATCGCATCGAACTCAAGGTCGCTCGAGGAGTAGAATATCTCCGCGCCGAAGATCGCCCCCGCGAGCGGCGCACGAAAGAGCGCCGCTATACCCGCCGCCAGCCCCGCCGCGAGGAGTATCCGAGAGGCGCGCGCGTCGAGATGCAGAAGACGGCTCAGCACCGAGCCGCACGCCGCACCGATCAGCGTGACCGGACCCTCGTATCCGCCACTTCCCCCGAATCCAACGGTGAGCACGGACGCGACGGACTTCACGGGTATGACGGTGCGCGGGATGATCTCGCCCCGGTGGAACGCCTTCACGGCGGAGTCCGTGCCGCGCGCATGCTCCACCCTCGCGAAACGGTGGATCAGAAGACTGCCCATCACGGCGCCCGCCGCAGGCAGGAAAAACAGCACCCATCTGTGCGGATCGCTCACGGCGGCGACGCTCCAGAACGAGCGCCACGCCTCGCCCGACGGCAGAGTGGACATGAACGTGTGCCGTCCCAGCCCTTCCATCACATAAACTCGGGCAAGGTGTATCATCCAGTAGAACACGACCGTCACCAGCCCCACGACGACGCCCAGCACTGCCGCCAGGCCAAACTGCTTGCCGGTCCTGACCGTCATGCCGTTGCCGGACAGCAGCAGCTTCCAGCCGTGGATTGTAAGATGGCGGAACATCGTCGCGGGGGAATGGTCAGATCACATACCAGTGCGCCCAGCAGACGAACGGATACACGAGCGCTGGGATGAACAGTATCGAGTCGAACATGTCCAGGAACCCTCCCATGCCGGCAGGCATGAACGAACCGGAGTCCTTGACGCCGAACTCGCGCTTGAAACGCGACTCGACAAGATCGCCAAGCGTTCCGAAGGTCGCGATGAGAATTCCGGCCGCGCCGGCGCGCGGATATGTGGCGAAGCGCCAGAAAGGACAGTCGGCCGCCCATCCACCGCGCACGGCGACCCAGGTGAAGAGAGCCGAGACGAGGCACGCGCCGAGGACACTGCCGGCGAATCCCTCCCAGCTCTTCTTGGGGGAGATCGACGGGCACATCTTGTGCCGGCCGAGGGCCATGCCGAACGCAAATCCCCCCATGTCGGAGACCTTCGCCGCCGCAAGGAACGCGAAGAGCGTGTACAGCCCCACGCGCGTCTCGGGCATGGCGAACCAGGGCGGGTCGAGGAGCGTGGTACCGCCGGCCGTCTGGATCATCCGCAGGAAGAAGCTCATCATGAAAGGCACGTAGAAGAATCCTGCCCAGGTGGAGGCCAGCGCGCCCACGGGGCTTGCGCGCCGCCCGGAGAAAAGCACTATCAGCGAAAGGATGAAGAACGCTGCCACGAAGAACAGTGGCGTCCCGATCAGAAAGCTGGTGATCGAGATGTCCGCCGCCGGATACGCCGCGCTGGCCGTCATCCACACGACGCCGATTAAAAGCCCGAACCACGTCACCGGCTCGTACTTGCGCACCATCATGTAGAACTCAAGCTGCACAAGCGCGGAAAGAACGACAAGCACGGGCGGTATGGCCTTTAGCGGACACCACAGGAAGAGCGCCACCACTCCTGCGGCCGTCAGCAGCGCCGTGACTGTTCTTTTCGCGATCGGATTCATGCGGGGATGCGCCTCGGAGGGTTCATGGAGCGGGGATCGTTATCGTGGCCGTCAGAGGGAAGTGGTCTGACGGATAGAGCTTCGTGCCGGGGCGCGCGTCGCAGCGGGTCTCGTAGTCAAGCACCGCGACGCCGGGCGAGACGTAGATGTAGTCGATTCTGGGCCCGCAGTCCTCCCACACGTATCCTCCGTTCTTCGACTTCTCGGCGTCGGGCGAGCCCTTGCAGGCGTTGCGTACGTTCTCCGGCAGCTTCATGGCGTCAACGGCCGAGCACTCGGCGTCGCGCCACTCCCATCCCGTGAAGGTACGCCACGGGCCCTTGGGCGGCGTGCGCGACTCGTAGATGGCGTTCTTGAGGAGCTTGGACACAGCGATGGCCGGCGCCTCCGTCTCGCGGCAGTTGTGGTCGCCCGTGAAGACGATCGGCACGCCTGCTCCGAAGTCCTTCATACGCTCAATGATGAGCAGCATGCCCTCCTTGCGTGCGAGCTCGGAGACGTGGTCCGTGTGCGTGTTCGCGAAGCAGAAGCGGCGGCCGGTCCTGCGATCCTCGAGAAGAAGCCACGAGCAGACGCGCGGGCAGGCCGCGCCCCATCCCTTCTTCCCCGGGACCTCGGGCGTCTCGGACAGCCAGAACGTCCCGCTCTTGAGCGCATTGAAACGGTCTTTCCTGTAACACACGGGCGACGCCTCATCGCTCTTCCTGTCGGCACCGCGGTGCTCGCCCACGTAGGCGTATTCAGGAAGGCTCTCCGCGAGGAACTTCGCCTGCTCGGGCCGCACCTCCTGGAGTCCGAACACGTCGAGGTTCATCCTGCGGATCAGCGCCACCATGTCGTCGCGGCGCGCCTCCCATGCGTTTGGTGTGCCCTTGTCGCCGGTGGCGAGGCGGATGTTGTAGGAGCCGACGCGAATGTTCGCCAAGTCGTCATTGCACATGCTGCAGAAACCTGCTAGCACGGACGCGGCGAGGCACGAGGCCAGGAAAGTTTTTCTTTTCATGGACAGATTATACCATATTTCCGGCGGATGCGGCGGAGTTAAAGACTATTTGGCGCGCGGAGCGTTGTAGCCGCCCTCCCGCACCCAGCAGCTGCGGCACATGCAGTTCGTCCCGCGCCCGCATGTCCCCTGGACGTCCTGGCAGGGCGGATTGGGACCTGCCGTCTCGACGCGGTTCCAGCTGTAGCCGCCGCCATGCGAGAATTCGGGCACGTTGAAGTCCATCCAGAGGATCAGCTTGCTCCACTCCTCCGGCGAAAGCTTCACGCCGCCGTGCCCGGCCTTGAGACGCTTCGTGAGCGGGCTCGCGGCGGCGAAGTAGTCGTAGGGCTTGGAGTAGTGCGTCTCGTAGTAGGAGCTCGCGAACGAGACGTGCTTCTTCGCCACCATGAACCGCTGGCCCTCGAGGCCAGCGAGCGACGGCGGCTTGCCCTCGCCGCCAGTGTGGCACTTCAGGCAGTGCTTCTCGAAGATCGGAGCCACGCTTCGCAGATAGCTGAACGCGCCCGGATAGCCCAGCTCCACCCGCTTGACGGGCGCGAGCGCCGTGCGGTCCGGCGGCGCCTTGACTGTGCGGGCGGACTGCGACTTCTGCTCGTGGCATCCCACGCATCCCTGCACCTCCCCCTTCTGCGAATGGATGAAGCTGCGCATGGTGAGGATCGCCATGCCGTCCGCGTCCAGCGCCTGCAGCTGGATCGGCTCGCCAGCGGGGATACGGAACGCCGCCGAGCCGTCGGCGGAGACGGGCACCTCGCCCAGATACTCCTTGTAGAGCTCGAGGTCGCGTCCCTGGTGGAGCGTGTCGCGGCGGCAGGCGGGCATGTTGACGAGCCGGTTCACGCGCAGCGCCTTCACACTCCCCTTCGGCAGGTCGGCGCGCGACTCGTAGACGTTCTCCACGTAGCACACGCCGTAGGGCGGCGCCTTGTCCGCCGGCGGCAGCTGCGACGCGAGTGCAGGCGGCTTGGGGCGCTTCACGAGCGGAATGGGGTTGAACGTGGATATCTCGGGATCCTTGTAGATCAGCTCGCGTCCGCCGAGAGTGTCCACCAGCCATATCCCGAACGCCGCCGGAGTGGGCCACGACGCGCCACAGGAACCGCGGTGGCGCCGGGGATGGCCCTTCGGGAAAGACATCGGCTCGTCGGAGCGCGCGCAGAAGAAGAGCGTGTCGTTCACGGGCTGCGGGCAGCAGTAGGTGACCGGCAGGTTCCATCCCTCGGACTCGGGGAACGGCGACTCCGGCGTGAGGCGCGTCACGGGAGCGTCTCCGTCTTCGCCCTTTCGGACGTCGAGCAGGAAAAGCGAGCCCTGCGTGAACGAATGGTGCGCGCTCGCCGTCGCCACGCACACCGGCGTGCCGGAGATGGGCTTGATCTCGGTGCCCACGCAGACGCGCTCGGAGTAGTTCCCATAGAGATGCGCAACGCCCGTGCCGTCGGGCTTGATTGTCCAGAGCGACTGGTGCCACACGGCGTTGCGGTTCACGTAGTCCCAGCGCGTGTACGCTATGCGGCCGTCGTTGAGGACGGCCGGTTCCCATTCGTTGGCCTCGCCGAAGGAGAGCGGGCGTATGGCGCGCGCGCCGTCGGGCCCCAGATCGCCGCGGTAGAGAAGGAACGACGGCGTGTAGCGCCCCCAGTGGCAGCGGCCGAAGTTCTGCGCGCGCGTGGAGGAGAACGCGAAACCGCCGTCGGGAAGGTAGCACGGGTCGATGTCCTCGATCAGGACGGTCTGCCGTCCGTCGCGCGTCTCCATCTTGTCGCCCGGTCCGCCGGTTATCTGTCGGACCCACGAACCGTCGGCTGCGCACTCCCAGATGAAGTAGCGGAGATGCGCCAGAGCGGCCTCGGCCGTCTTGTCGAATTTGCCGCCGGCTCCGGCGTAGATCGGATTGGCAGGATCCGCCTGCGATATCCATGGGTTGGGAACGGCGTCTGGATGGAATCCGTGTTTCATCGGGTCGAAGCCAGGCGGCGGCTTGGCGGTGTGGTCGCAGAACGCGAAGAGGATGCGGTCGCCGTCCCAGTGCAGATCGGGGTTGAGCACGGTCCCCTCGGGGAGCTTGCCTTCGAGAAGACGTCTTTTCCTCGGTACGCCCTTCCAGTTCTCCAGCACGACCAGTCCGGGGCCGGGGCGCGAGAAGCGCCCCACGTACTGGTCCACCATGTGAAGGTCCCACGTATATGGAAGACCGCGCTGCACGGCGATCAGCTTGTCGAACTGCAGGTCCGGGTGCAGGAAGAGGATGCGGCGGCGGAGATCGCGTATCGCGCGCTCTATTCCAGAGCGGTACGCCGCGGGCGCATTGGATGCGGAGGCGAGCCATGCGGCGTCGCACTTCAGCTCGTAGTCGTAGGGCTTGAGGGTCTTGGCGTCAACGGACTTGGCGACGTAGTCGCGCGTGCGCTGCGCGAGTGCCAGCGCGTCGGAGGCGGAGTCCGCCGCCGCTGCGAACGCGGCGATTGACGCCGCTGCTGCCGCAAATACTGGAAATTTCATGATGGGTGCATTTTATCATATCCCACCCGTCTTGTGTCGGCAAAAGCAGCGGTCACTTGCGGGAGAATTCACATCCGCAGTATCCCTGGCGGTAGAGGCCCAGTTCTGCGCTGCGCCTCACCGAGCGCTGGAAGCCGCCCTTCTTCTTGAAATCGCATTCGAGAAACTTCGGCGCCGGGGCGGCCGAGCCGCCGCAGGGGGCCGCTGAGGCGCCCCACTCCGCGTCGCGCCCGGCGGCGAAGACCATCTGCAAGACCTTGTGGGGCGAGACGGTCAGGGACGTCGTGAACGAGTCGAACCCATGCTCTGCGGCGTAGGCGGCGGCGCGGGAGAGGCTGTAGCGGAAACAGCGGGCGCAGCGGGCGCCCTTCTCCGGCTCGTCCTCCAGTCCGGCGGCGACCTTCTCCAGCCAGTCGGGGTGGTCGTAGGCGTCGGCCACCACCTGCAGTCCGTCGGCCTCGCCGAGCTTGCGCGCGGCGGCGAGCCGGCGCTCGTACTCCTCGCGCGTGTCTATGTTTGAGTTTGAGAAGAAGAGCGCCACAGCGTCTCCGCCCTCGCGCAGCACAGGCGCGCAGGCGCTTGCACACGGCCCGCAGCACGCATGGAGCAAGACCCTCATTTCGCCCTGCACTCGACGCCGGCCGTCGGCTACGCCCTGTAGTTCGGCGCTTCCTTGGTGATGGTTATGTCGTGCGGACGCGCCTCGCGTTGTCCGGCGGCGGTCACGCGGAAGAATCTGCCGCGCGCCTGCAGCTCCGCTATCGTGCGTGTGCCGCAGTAGCCGAGCGACGCGCGCAGCCCGCCGCAGAACTGCGTCATGATGGAGGAGACGCGGCCGGAGTACGGCACCATTCCCTCGATGCCCTGCGGCACCAGATTCTCCTCCGCCTCGTTGTCCTGGAAATAGCGCGCACGGGAGCCCTTGCCGTTCTTGAGCGCGGCCATGGAGCCCATGCCGCGGTAGACGACGTACTGGCGGCCGTTCTGGTATATCTTCTCGCCAGGGCTCTCCTCAGTGCCCGCGAGGACGCTGCCGAGCATGACGCTCGACGCGCCGGCCGCGATGGCCTTCGGCACGTCGCCGGAAAGCTTGATGCCGCCGTCGGCTATCACCGGCACGCCCGTGCCGCGCAGAGCCTTGGCGGCGGAGTAGACCGCCGTCAGCTGCGGGATGCCCACGCCGCACACGACGCGCGTCGTGCAGATGGAGCCGGGGCCGATGCCGACCTTCACGGCGTGCGCTCCGGCCTTGGCGAGCGCGACCGCGGCCTCACCGGTGGCGATGTTGCCGGCGATCACGTCCACGCGGGGGAAATGGCGCACGATGTACTTCGTCATCTCGATGATGCCCTTGGAGTGCCCGTGGGCGGAGTCCACCACGACCACGTCCACTCCAGCGTCTGCCAGCTTCTCCATGCGCGAGAGGTCGCCCCTGCCGCCGGAGACGGACGCCGAGACGCGGAGGCGGAACTTCTCGTCGCAGTTGTAGGACGGGTTCTGATTCTCGACGAGACGCTGCACGTCGGTGAAGGAGTAGAGGCCGGCAAGGCGTCCGTTCCTGTCCACGAGCGGAAGCTTGCCGATCTTGTTGGCGCGCATTATCTCATACGCCTTCTTGAGGGAAGTGCCGGGCTTTGCGGTGACCATCCCCTTCTGCATCACGTCGGAGAGCTTCATCGCGTCGAGCGGGGCGTAGCGAAGGTCGCTGGAGGTGATCATTCCGACGAGGCGCTCCTCGGAGTCCAGCACGGGGAATCCGTTGAACTTGAGGCCGAGGCGGCGCTTCTCGGACCGCAGGAAGGAGATGTCGTCGTTCGCGTGGAAGCAGACGGGCCTTGCTATGAGGCCGTTGAGGTGGCTCTTCACCTTGCGCACCTGGGCGGCCTGGTCGTCCTCCTCCAGATTCTTGTGGATCACGCCGATGCCGCCGGCAAGGGCCATGGCTATGGCCATCGGGGCCTCCGTGACGGTGTCCATGGCGGCTGAGACGAAAGGTATCTTCATCTTCTGGCGCGAGGTGAGCTGCGTCTCCAGGGATGCGTCGTCGGGCAGGAAGTCCGCGTACTGCGTCACGAGCGTCACGTCGTCGTAGGTGAGGCCTTCGAACGGGAAGGTCCTCATGAATGCGTCCATGTTTCTGTTGATGGCCATAGTGTTCCCTTTTTGGCTGGATTATTATACACCATTCAACGCGTCTCGTCAAGAGGTTCCGGCGAGCGGTCGCGCAGGAGCAGAGAGGGATTGGAGCGCACCTCGTCGGCCAAGGCGCGCAATGCGGAGGATGCGTCGCGGAGGTTGGAGAGTATCTCGTCCACGTTGCCGCGCTGCGCGTCGAGAAGTCCGCCGGCGTTGTCGAATGCGGCGCCGGCGTTCCTGACGGTGACGATCAGATTGGTCCACGCGTCTACGAGGTCCATGCGGTCTATCTGGCTGAGGATGCGCTGGACGGAGTCGGCCGCGCTCTGGAGGATACTCGGCGCAGGCGGCACGGTGATGGCCCTCGGCTTCCAGGATATCTTCTTGTCCACGATCTTCGCCTTGGGGAAGTTCATCTCGATGCGCGAGAGGCCCGTGACGCCGCTGGCGGACACTGTGGCGTGTATGCCCTTGTCGAGCAGGTCCTTAAGATGCTCCTTGGCGTTGCCGTCCTTCATTGCGATGAGGCGTTCGTCAAGCGCGAGCTTCACCCATATGGTCTGACGATCCTCCGGCGCCACGTCCCCGTACTGGGCGCCAACGAAGGAAATCTGCTTCACGGAGCCGATCTTGACACCGCGGAAGTTGACGGCGCTGCCCACGTCGAGCCCGCTCACAGGATCCACGAAATACGTCTCGACCTCTATCTCATGCTTGTTGCCGCGCACTCCGCCGAACCAGATGACCGCACTCACGATGAGCACGCTGGCGGCGACGATGAACAGGCCAAGTCTCGTGTAGTTTGCGCTCGTGGCCATGCTCTCACACCTTCGGCAGCAGGAACTTGCAGGACGCGCCGCGGTTCTCCTCAAGAATCGCGTCCCACACCTCCGGACGCGCCTCTCCCTTCTCCAGCGGCTTGGGGAAGAAGAACTCGCGTTCGTCGAGCGTGGCTACGGCCGAGCCCGGCGAGGTGCGGAACATCGTGTAGCCGATGTCCCCCCAGTGTCCCGTCGACGGCAGGCAGAGGGAGCGGAGGATGGCGCGGCTGCCCCACTTGTGCGGGGCCCAGCCTGTGTACCAGCGGTGGTTGTGACCGTGGATATAGCCCGCCACAGGTGAGCGGGTCAGAAGATCTTTGAGCGGCTTGTTTCCGGCGTTGAGCTCCTTGAGCGGATGGTGGGCGCACACGAAGACTGGTCGCTTCCACTTGGGGAGCTCTGCCAGCAGCCACTCCTGCTGGGCTTTGTCGAGAACGCCGGGCACGGGCCCCATGTCCTGTGCGCCGCGGTCGTCGGAGCCGGCGAGGGAGTCGATCATCAGCAGATCGGCATGGCCCAGATCGGCCACTGACACGACGCGGCCCGGAACCTTGATGCGATTGAGGTACTCGGGATGGACCTCGAAGAAGGTGGAGCGGCGGTCGTGGTTGCCCATGCCTATCGTGACGGTCATGCCGGCGTCCTCCAGCTGCTTCAGGTAGGGGGCGGAGGTCTCGTAGTCGGCCTTGTGCCCGTGGAGAAAGGCGAGGTCGCCGAAGATCACGACGTTCTTCGGCAGAGGCGTCATCTTGAGCACCTCCGCGACGAACGGACGAAAACGGTCCAACTGGTACGACTCGCCGCCGCGCACATGGACGTCCGAGAAGAACACCGTGAGGTTGGGATCGTAGTCGGACGCCGCCCCCGTGAAGAAGGAACGGCATCCGCCGACGGCCGTGAGCGCGGCCGCGGAGGAGAACTGCAGGAATGATCTACGTGAGATGTTCATTGGTTGGAGACTGGTGGGTGGTGGAGCGGATGGGTTCTGCGATCAGATCGGATTGCCGAACTTCATGAAGAGCGGACGATAGAGGCCCGCCATGTCCATGACTGGCTCGAGCGTGCACTTGGACGGGTTGTAGGCGTAGGAACGGAGGATTCCGCTCATCTTGAGGCCCGCGAGCAGGAACTTGCCGCCGGGCATGAACTCGAAGTCGCGGGGGAAGGCGCCGCCGAGCTTCATGATGTTGAGTAGAGCGATGGCGCCGGTGTAGGGGTCGACGGCGAAAACGGCGATTGAGTCATGCCCGCGGTTGGAGCAGAAGAGCTGTTTGCCGTCCTCGGAGAGCTTGATGGCGGCGGCCTTTGAGAAGTCCGAGAAGCCCGGTGGCAGCAGCGAGAGCTGCTGCACAGGGCGGAACGCCTCGCCGTCATAGCGGTATGACGTGACGTAGTTCTCCAGTTCGAAGATCACGAAGGCGAGCTTGCCGTTGGGGTGGAAGAGGATGTGGCGCGGACCCGCTCCGGCAGGAGTGGTGCGGATGGTGCGCTCCGGCAGCTCCTTGAGTCCACCGGCGCGGTTCTCCCAGTCGTACACCTTCACCTGATCCACGCCGAGATCCACCACGCAGAGGTTGCGGCCGTCCGGCGAGACAACCGCGCAATGCGCGTGCGGCTTGTCCTGGCGCGGCTTGTTGGGGCCGGCTGGATCGGTTATGCGCGTCTGGACTGCGGGGCTTTTCAGCTCGCCGTCCACGCCCACCTCCACGAATCCCGCCGTTGCGCCGCCGTACTCCGCGAACACGAGCGCCTTCTCGTCCGGCGCGAGCGACACGTGGCAAGGCGTGCTGGCACCCGTTCCTAGGGCGTTGATCTTCACCAGGTTGTCGCCCTCGATCGCGTACGCGGCGAGGCCGCCTGCCTTTCCGCGCGGGCCGAACGCGGGATCCGAAAAGGCCGTGTACAGACGCGTCTTCGCGCGGTTGATTGCCATGTAGATGGCGTTGGGCACGTGCAGCAGGCGGCGCTGGCGGAAACGCCCGGTGTCGGCGTCCGCCTCCAGTATGCGGATGCCCTCGTTCTTTTCGTCTGTCTGGTGGCCCACGTAGGCTATGTACTTCATCGTGTCGATCCTCTCTTCTGCTTCCGGCTGGCCTCCGCCGCCGGCGCAATGTATTTTACCATAAAATCGGCGGCAGCGGGCGCAATCATTTCGCGCGCGGCGCAGACGGGCCGCGCACGAACTCGCGTGCCCGCTGGAACACCGTGTAGAGCGCCGGTACGAAGATTATCCCCACGAGCGTCGCGGCCAGCATCCCCGAACATGTGCAGATGCCTATCGCCTTCATGGCACCCGCACCCGCACCGGTCTTGAACACAAGCGGCAGCACGCCGAAGATGAAGCTCCACGCCGTCATCATCACCGCGCGGAAGCGAAGGTTCGCGCCGTTCACCGCGGCCTCGCGTATCTCCACCCCCTTGGCGCGCTCCTGCTTCGCGAACTCCACCATCAAGATAGCGTTCTTGGCCGCAAGGCCGATCAGCATCACGCACCCAAGCTGCGCATACACCGAAAGAGCCGTATGCGTGAGCCACAGCCCAAGGAACGCGCCCGTGAGCGCACACAGCACCGAGAGCATCACCGACACCGGAATCGTCCAGCTCTCGTACTGCGCCACCAGGAAGAGATACGCGAAAAGCATCGCCGCGCACATGAGCCACAGCAGCTGACCCTCGTTCTCCTTCTCCTGGAGTGCCACCGGCCCCCACTCCACCGCGAAGTCCTTCGGGAGCTTCGTCCTTGAGATGAGGTCCATGATCTCGGAGGACGACACGCCGTCCGCCGGCGTCACGTCGAACCACGCCGCGAGCATCTTGTTGTAGCACATCGTCTCGCGCGGCCCCACCGTGTATTCGAGCGCGCCGATGGACGAGAGCGGCACGGCCTCGCCTGACGCCGTAGGGATGCGGATGTCCAGGACGTCCGCCACGGAGCTTCGCCTGTCCGGGTCGTTCTGCAGCTTCACCTCGTAGACACCGCCCTTGAGGTTGAAGTCGTTCACGTAGTAGGACGCGAGCTTGTTCTGGAGCGTCTGGAACACGAGCTTAGGAGTGAGGCCGAACGACTCCGCCTTGCGGCGGTCCAGCTTCAGCTCGAGCTGCGGCGTCGCGGCCGTGAATCCATGCACCGCCGCCTTGACTATCTTGTTGGACAGAAGCGACGCCACCAGACCGTCCGCCGCCTCCAGCAGCTCCTGCGGTGACTGCCCCGACAGGGCGCAGAGGTTGAATCCTACGCCGCTTGAGCCGCCCAGGCCGCGCACGGCCGGAGGCTGGAAGAACACGAACTGCCCTGCATAGAGGTCGGTCGTCGCCTCCTTCACCCGCTCCATCACATGGTCGATCTGCGTCTCGGGTGTCTTGCGGTTGTCCCAGTGGTCGAGGCGGACGAGCGCGTTCGCCAGGTTCTCTCCCGACCCCCAGAGCGCCGACGTGCCGCACGTCGAGGAGATGGACTGCACGCCCGGGATCTTCTTCACGCGATCGTGGAATTCATCGATCACCGCGATCGTGCGGTCGAGCGTCTGGCCCTCCGGAAGACGGCAGCGCACCTGGATGTAGCCGCGGTCCTCCTTGGGGAGGAAGGCCGAAGGCACATGGCCCGTAAGCCACCACAGCCCGAACACGACTCCACCGAAGAGGAGAAGAGTCACGATCCCCTGGCGCACCAGGAGCTTCACGAACGAGAGATACACCATGCGCGAGCCGGAAAGGAGCATGTTGAACGGCGCGAACACAACGGGCGGCTTCTCGCGCGGAGGCTTCAGGAGATATGCGCAAAGGACCGGCGAGAGGACTATCGCCACGACGGTGGAGATGACGAGCGCCGTGCACATCGTCACGGCGAACTGGACGTACATCATGCCCACCATGCCCGAGTAGAACGCAAGCGGGATGTAGCAGGCGAGCGTCACGAGCGTCGTCGCGATGATCGCGCTCGTTATCTGCGTCATGGACTTCTCGGCCGCGGCCTTGGCGGGAAGGCCTTCGCGCAGCATCAGCGACTGCGTGTTCTCCACCACAACGATCGCGTCGTCCACGAGCGAGCCTATCACGAGGATGAGGCCGAACATCGTGAGGACGTTCAGCGTGAAGCCAAGCGCGTAAAGGACTACGAACGCGCCCAGAAGCGCGATGGGTATGGCGATCGCGGGGATGAACGTGGCGCGCCAGTCCTGCAGGAAGAGATAGGTTATGAGCACCACGAGCGCAAGGGCGATGAAAAGCGTCCAGGCTGTCTCCTTGAGGAAGACGAGCGTGAAGGCGGTCGTGTCGTCCGCGAGCACTCCCACCACCCCCGCGGGCATGCGGGCGATCCACTTGTCCACCTCTTTTTTGACGCGCGCGGCGGTGGCCACCGCATTGGCCTCCGGCGCCTTGTACACGCTCAGCCACACCGCCGGGTTCTCGTTGAACCGGGAGCGCACCGTGTAGCCCCTGCAGCCCAGCTCCACGCGCGCGACGTCCTTTACGAGCACCTGTGCGCCCGTCTCCTTGTTGGAGCGCACCACGATGTTCTCGAACTCCTCCTTCGTCTTGAGGCGCCCCTTCACGTTCAGCTTGAAGGAAAGGTACTTGTTCGCGTATTCGCCGCCCACCGTGCCGGCCGCCGCCTGGATGTTCTGCGACTCGATGGCGCTCTTGATCTCCGCGATCGACACGTTGAGACCCGAGAGACGCACGGGGTCCAGCCAGATGCGCATGGCGTACGTGCGTCCGCCGGACTCCACGAGCGCCACGCCGTCCATTCGCGCTATGGCGTCCGCCACCTGCTTCTCCACGAAGTTGGAGAGGTCCATGAGGTCCATCTCCCGGCCGTCCGTCATGAACATGTACATCACCATGCGGTCCTCGGGGCTCTTGCGCACCGTGATGCCGTGCTGCGTAACCTCCATCGGGAGCTTCGGCTCCGCCCGCTTCACGGCGTTCTGCACGTTGACGAGGGCGATGTTGGAGGGCGTACCCGGGCGGAAGATGCAGTAGCAGTTGTACACCCCCTTGGCGTTGGCGTTGGACTTGTAGTACCAGATGTCGTCCACGCCGTTGATCTGGTCCTCGATCACCTGCGCCACGGACTCGTTCACCACCTGCGCGCTCGCCCCCGTGTAGGAGGTGGACACAGTGATCGTGACCGGCGTGATGTTCGGGTATTCCGCCACCGGCATCCTCGACAGGCAGATGCCACCGCAGATGGCGATGATGATCGCCACTACCCACGCGAGGCGGGGATGGTCGATGAACACCTGGGAGATCGACTTCATCTCACTTCTTCTCCGGCGCCGGCTCCACGATCATCCCACGGCGCACCTTGTGCCCGCCCTCGGCCACGAGGCGCTCGCCCACGGAAAGCCCCTTCTCCACGAACTGCCATTCGTCGGTGATGTTGCCGCGCGCGATGTAGCGGCGCTCCGCGGCGCCGTCCTTGCCCACGACCCAGACGTACGGTCCCTTGACGTCCTGCAGAATCGCCGTCACCGGGATCGCCGGGCGCGGCACGCCCTTCTTCGACGTTAGCGTCACGGTCACCGTGCCGCTGGGCTTCAGGATGCGGGCGGCGTTCGGGAAGAGCGCGTACACCTGCAGCGTGTCGGTGAGCTCGTCGCCTGCGTTCTCCACATACTCTATCGCGCCCTTCTCGTGGTATTCGTCGCCGTTGGCGAGGGAGAGCTTGATCTCGGCTTCGTTCTTGATGCGCGAATTGCTGCCGCCGAAGAGGTCAAGGAACTCTCTGTTGGAGATGGAGAACTTTACGCGGATGGGAGAGTACTGGACGAGCGTCACGAGCGTCCCGGAAGCTGTGGTCACGTAGTTGCCCTTTGTGAAAAGCGTGGTGCCGAGCTTTCCCGCTATCGGGGCCGTGATGCGGCAGTGGGCGAGATTGTCGCGCGCCACAGTCAGGTCCGCGACGGCGGCGGCCAGCGCGGCGCGAGCCGAGTCGCGCGCGGATAGGGAGTTGTCCACCGCGTCCTGGCTCACCGCCCGCGTGTCGATCAGCTTCAGATGGCGATCGTAGCTGCGCTCGGCGTACTGCTTGGCGGCCTTGGACTCCGCCACCTTGGCCTCGGCGTTCTTCACCGCCGCCTCGTACTTGACCGAGTCGAGGCGGTACAGGAGGTCACCCTCCTTCACTACGGCGCCGTTCTCGAAGCCCACCTCCAGTATCTCGCCGGAGACCTGCGGCACGACGTTCACCTGCGCCACGGGCACCACGCGCCCGGGGTAGGTCTTCACCTGCAGATCCGCCACCTCGGCCACGTTCACCACCGGCAGACATATCGACTCCGCGCCCTGCGCGAGCGCCGCCGCCAACACCGCCACCGCTGAAACCGCTGTTCTTTTCATCTGCACATTCCTTTCGCTCCACGACCACGGAGCCGATGAAATGTAATTATACCATATTCCGGCATTCCACGGAGGACAATATGACCACGAGCGGGGATCGCCGAACCATCCGGCAAGGCAAAAGGCGCATCGCCGAAATTGACCGTCACCACCGTGCCGTCCGCGAACCGGCTCTCCTGCACCGTGCGGTCGGCGGAGAGAATTCGATGGTCGAGCATCTCGCTGTACCCCGTGGCGCGCGCCACGGGCGACGTGACGCGGTAGCTCCGCACGAACTTCTCCTTGTCCTCCGCCCATTGCCGGTTGTTGAAGATGTACATGCCCATGGTGCCGTAGAGAACGTTGAACAGGTCGCGTTTCCACCAGATGTCCGGCAGCTTGTTGTTGTAGTCGCCCCAGTACCAGTGGGCGCACACGCACTCGTGGTAGACGAGCTCCCACAGCGGCAGACGGTACTTCTCGCCCACCTGGTACTTCGCCACACGCGGCGGCACGTTGGTCCATACCTTCGAGATGTAGCGTCCGGAGTCCGGCACACGATAAGGGCCTAGAGAAAGCATGCCCTCGAAGTAGTCGCAGTACGGCACGCTGGCGTCGTGCCCGGTCTCGCTGCCAACCACGAGCTTGAACTCGTCGCCGAGGATGCGCAGGAGCTCCATCTTCCAGTGGCGGCTGTCAGAACGCGTCATCGGATGGGCCGGATTCCAGCACGTCTGCCACGGCGCGGCCACCGTCGTGTCGATGAACCTGGTGTTGTACGGCTTGGTCTTGAGTTCGTTCGCCACGTTGCGGCGTTCGTAGGCGGGCGCCATGCGGTCGCACATCATCGCGCAGTACGTCCACGTACCGTCCTTCGCCTTCACGCCCCACGCGTGCCGCCAGTCGTTCGAGTCGGCGCTGTTCCATATCACGTCCTTCGGCCAGGCCTCCGTGTTGCAGCCTGTCTTCCAGCCAAGCTTCTTGAGCTGGTCCGGGTGGTAGATGTCCTGGTATACGTCGTACCTGCCCACAAGCACCTTCGGCATGGCGGCCATTGCCGCGACCTCCGCAGGCGAACCGCCGCCGCTCCACAGGAAGCGGTCGATTCCGGCCTCGACGAGGTTCGAGACGACTGCGAGCTTGTTCTTCTCCCAGCACCAGATGTTCGGCGCGCCGAGAAGACGGTCTACTGCCGGACGCTCCTTCGCCTTTTCTTTGAACGTCTTGAACTTCCCGATCTGCTTCGCGTAGGCGCGGTAGCGTTTGCACATCGCCACGTACCCGCCTTTGTCGAGAAACACGTAACGGATACGCCGTGCGTAGCCGAACCGCCTTTTCTGGCTCTCCCAACTTGGGCCTAGAGTCCAAAGCCTGGTCTCGCTGTCGCGGCGAACGGCGAGCGCCGCGTCGTCGGGAGTCTCGATTATGGCCATCCAGCCCGCGCCCGTCGCGTCGTCCTGCACGCCGAAGAACGCCATGCAGATGCCGTGCCCTCCGTATGCGACAAGCCGCCCGGGGAGGTCGTCAGGATCGTCCGCCGAATAGCTGATGCCTTCGTTCATCGGCACAATGAGCCGATCTCCCGTCCGCGAGGCGAACGGCGCCGGGAAGTTGAACGGCGCCGTCATCTCCCCTTCGCTCTCCAGCGTCACTACGACTTCGGGACGGTCCTTCTCGACGCGGTATGCCGCCCGCCACCGCTTCATCGTCTCCGGATGGATGAAGTCGACGCGAACGGAACCGTCCGCCTCCTTTCGCCTCGACAGCTCCTCGGCTGCACACCGTGAACCGCCTGCGGGCCTCCAGACGCGTCCTGTCCGCACGTCCTCCACCTGGAATCCGGCGCCTGCCACGCTGCCGCGCAACGATCCGTTTGAGAATCCGCATTCAGCAAGAGGCGCGACATCCGGCAAAACATTCCCGGTCCGCACTGCACGGGCGTTCCTGATGCGCGCGCCGGAGACGCCGTTGCCTAGCACGCGCGGCTGGACCGTGGCCACGCCAGACGGGACCATGAACACCGTCTTGACCGGCTGTCCTGGCTTCGCGCCCGCGCCGCCGTAGGACCAGGAGATCTCCTTCCCCTTTTCGTCTCGAAGAATCACGCTGAAAAAGACTGGCCTCGAGTCCGGCACGTCTGCAAGCGCTTCAGTCTCGCAAGTCAGTTCGAAAACGTCTCCGCGCCTCACGGCGATGCGCGGGAATCCCATCACGCACCAGTCCGCGCTTCCTGTGTGCCGCACCTCGAAGTCATCGCCGGGAAGGACCGCCAGTTTCACGGCGTCCTTCTCGCGCGCCCATGTGCGCGGGCTGGACGATGTCCACGATTCCGCCGCCGGCAAAAATCCCGCCAGCAGCGCCGTCAAGGCAAAGGAAGCAGTTTTCATGCGACAATGATAGCAAATCCCAGCCCTGTTGGCAAACGGCGCCTGCTTGCCGGCAGCGGGTCGCGGATCACAGCCGCGCAAGGGTCTCGCGCAGACTGCGCTCTCGCGCCTCGATCGCCTCGCACAGACGGAACTGCACGCGTGCGCGGTTGAGGTTCTGGCCCGGCTGGCGCACCTTGAAGTACTTGTCGCCCGCAAGGTAGTCCTGGAAGAACCTGAGCCCAAGCTCGAACGGCAGAAGCCTTATGGCGTCGTAGAGATAAGCCCGGTCGGCGTCTGTGAGGAACGAACCAGCCTCCTTGAGGTAACCCTTCATGAAGGCCCCGAAGAGCGTCTCGTCGAAGGAGACCTTCCCGAGGTTAAGCTCCTCCTCGCCGGCTGGGTTGCAGATGGACCGGACGGCGTCGCCCACGTCGATGTGCATGAGCCCAGGCGAGACGGTGTCTAGGTCGATCATCGCCGTGCCCTTTCCGGTGAAGTCGTCTATCATTATGTTGTTCACCTTGGGGTCGCCGTGGAACATGCGCCTCTTCAGCTCACCGGCGCTCTCGGCGCGTTCGAGGGAGATGGCGAAGTCGCGGCGCTCCTCCACAAAACGAGCGAGCCGCTTCGCCTCCATTGAAGACGCCAGGATCTCCTTCGCGGCGGGATCGGCGAGCGTGGCGTCGTACTGGGCAAGGTAGCCGCTCGTAATGTGGAAGCCGGGGAGGGGATCGGCGACGGCGGAGGGGTCCATGTCCGAAACGAGATAGTGGAAATGACCAAGCGCGGCGCCGCATTCCAGTGCGTGCTCGGGGCTCTGAGCCGTGTCGAAGGCGTGGGCGGAGAGGATTCGGGTGATGACGCGCCAGACGTCGCCCTTGTCGTCCACCACGAAGTCCGCGCCGTCCTTCGTCTTGATGATGCGCGTCATCTGCCAGACGCGGTCGTCGCGGCCCACCGCCGCGTCAGTCTCGAGCTTCTCGTGGCAGTGGAGCGTGATGTTGTGCATGTTGCGCATTATCAGCTCCGGCTGCGGGAAGACGGTCTTGTTGACGCGCTGCAACACCACCTGAGTCTCGGAGAACGTGTTGCGGAAGACAGCGAGGAACGTGTCGTTGATGTTGCCGTTTCCGAAGGGCACGATCGTCACGAGGCGTCCCTTGACGTTGAATTTGTTTGCTAGAAGAGCGAGGTCCATGTCTGTCCTTTCGATTTAATGTTCGCTTGGGGTCTCGGCTGGCTCACTTAAGGGGCTTCATGTACATGAGGCAATGCGACACCGTGAACGCCTTGTCCGCCGCAATGCGCTTCAGCTCGTGCCCTTCGCCCCAGGAGTCGGAGTACAGTATCTCGCCCCTCTTGTCGTTGTACCCGATTATGAGGCGCATGTGCCCGCCGCGCTCCTGTGGGACGTTCTCCTCCGGGAACACGCCGAGCGTCAGGCCCCAGAAGAGCGGTATGCCCTTCCCGATCTGCTGGCGCACATCCGCGAGGAACTTCTTGAACTTGGACTTCTGCGGGCCGTTCACCTTCATGTACAGAAGAACCTCCGGCTCCATCGCGGCGTCGAGCGCCTCGGCGTCGTAGTAGATAGTGTTGCCGCGGTGGGAGATGTACACACTCTCGGGTATCTCCTTCTTTTTGAGACGCTTTGCCGCCTTGTTGTAGTTGGCGGCCTCCTTGACGATGCCGGCGATGCGCTCGCCCATCGGCTTCTCGAAGTCGCCGTAGGCCACTACCGTCGCAAGTTTGTACCGCTTTCCCACGGCCGTCACGGAGTCCTTCATCCCCCTGGTGGACGTGCCCCCCTCGGCGGTGGTACCCGCCGCCTGGGCGATCTCGTGCTCGTCCACGTTCACCCCGTAGTAGCGCAGCACGCGCTCGGAGGTCGCGGCGGCACAATACCCCTTGCTCCCCTGATCCACCATCGGCACATTCGGGATCAGAACGTCGCCCGGCTCGTCGCGGTCGCGCACAACGTTGTCCGCAACCGTCTTCGAGCGCTCAGACTTGGCCGACTTCGCCCCGCCAGTCTGCAAACCCTGGTTCTCAACCGAAAGCCGCATGAAATGCGCTTTGAAAGCACCGGTCTTCCTGCCGCCCGAATACCTCCACGCGAGGACGGCGGAGACCGGAACGTCCTTCCTTGTCCACCTCTTGGAAAGCGACGTCTCGTCGCCGCCCTCGGTTCTTCCCCTGACAGGCTGCTGGGGCTTGGCTCCCTCCGGAGCGATCTTGGCGCCCACCACATCGACCGCCTCGTTCAGCTCGGCGAGGGTGATGGACTTCTCCACGCGCTCGCGGTTGAACTTTCTCCACTGCTTCTTCTTGTCGAGAGCCACGAGGTACTTCTCCGTGCCGGCGGCGGCGTAGAGCATCAGCTCCACGCGCGAAATCCCCGCGCCGTTAGACGCAAAGGCCACACGGCTTTCATATACGGGCAGTCCGAAACAGACGACACCGCCGTCGAGATTGGAGTCAGCCCCGCTCTTAGAAGCGTCCGAGAACGTGAACCCGTGCTCGTGGTGAGCCTCCACAAATTCCGCCGGAGACGACTTCCAGAACGCAGCGTCAAGGAGCGCCTCGCCGATCTCGAACGGCGTGGCGTACACGGCGAAGACGGCTGAAACCGCCGCCAGAACAATATTTGACTTTGCTGCCATCATGACTCCCCTTTCTCCGCCATGCCGCGGACGATCATCTTCTCGCCCGCACGCGTCTGCGCCTCTGCTGCGCATTGCCTGAGCCAACAGGCTCAAAGTCGACGAGACGCGCGTCGAAGTCGACGCGCTCCACTCGCACCTTCAGCCGGTCTCCTACGCTCCACGTCCTTCCGCCGCCCTCAAGACGCTCGCGGAAGGAGTCGTAGCGCACATAGTCGCCGGAGAGCTTAGATATGTGCACAAGCCCTCCCACTGCCAACTCCGGCAGCTCGACGAAGCAGCCGTTGCGCGCGCAGCGCACCACCACGGCCTCGAACTCTCCGTTCGCCCTCATCCGCTCCTCTAGGTAGCGGAACTTCTTGATCTCCACGAGAGCGCGCTCCGCCTCGTCCGCGATCTGCTCGCGTTCGGAACAGTGGCGCGCGGCGCGCTCGAGCCAGCCCGGGTCGAGCCTGCCGCCCTTCCCGGCGAGGTAGGATGCAAGCTGGCGGTGCAGGACAAGGTCCGGATACCGTCTGATGGGGCTAGTGAAATGGACATAATAGTTCTTCGCAAGGCCGTAGTGCCCTATCTCCTTCGATGAATACAGCGCTCGCTTCATGCTACGTAGCACCATCACCGACACCACTCCCTCAAGCGGCGACCCCTTGAGCTTCGCCAGAAACCTCGATAGGTTCTTCGGACGGGACAAGTCGCCGCCTGAAAGCCCCAGCTTCGCGAGATTCGCACGAAGCTCCTCAAGCTTCTCCGGGTCGGGCGGCGCGTGGAGGCGCGCGAGTATCTTCACGCCGCGCGTCCAAAGCTCCGTTGCCACGGCCTCGTTCGCGGCGACCATGCACTCCTCCACCAGCTGATGCGATTCGTCGTACGGGCGCACCACCACTCCGGTCATCATCCCGTCGTCGTCGAGAAGAACCTCCGCCTCGGGCACCTCCATGTCCAGCGCGCCCTCCGCGAATCGACGGCGGCGGAGTTGCTGCGCGAGCTCGCCGATCTCGCGGATCGTGGCGCGGGCGGCGGGCTTGAGGCGCGGCCCAGCCGATCCGCCGCGGAGGACGTCCATCACCTCCTCGTACGTGAAGCGGGCCTTGGACCTGATGAGCGACTTCGCGAATCTGCGCGAAATGCAGCGGCCGGACTGGTCGAACGTGAGGAACGCACTGAACGCGAGCCGGTCCTCGTGCGGAACGAGCGAGCACACGCCGTTGGAGAGCTGCTCTGGCAGCATCGGCACCACCTTTCCGACGAGATACACGCTCGTGGAGCGCGCGTACGCCTCGCGGTCGAGCGCCGTGCCGGGGCGGACGTAGTGCGAGACGTCCGCGATGTGCACGCCCAGGACGCGGTTGCCGTCCTTGTCGCGCTCAAGGGAGAGCGCGTCGTCGAAGTCGCGCGCCGTCGCGGGGTCGCAGGTGAAGATGAACTTCCTGCGAAGGTCCATGCGCGGCCCCTCCTTGAGGTCCGCGACCAGCTCCGCCTCGCGCAGAACGCCCTCGGGGAATTCCTCGGGCAGCTCGTACTGCTTCATTATGGCGATCGTGTCGAGCGACGGATTGTCCTTGGGGCCGATCACCTCGGATATCTCGCCCTCGGGGGCGAGGTGCGGATCGTCCCAGCGCGTGAACTCCATCACAACGCGGTCGCCGACGCGCGCGCCCCTGGCGTCTGGCACGATGAACGCCTGGCGGAACGACGGACTGAGAGGCTGCACCCGCACGAAATGCCCGATGTCCTCTACGGTGCCCACGATCGTGCGGCGCGCCCGCGACTCGATCGAGACAATGCGCCCCTCGGGGCCGCCCTTTCGCTCATGCTCGCGGCGGAACTTGGAGCGCCCGGCGTCATGCACACGGCGTACCGCCACCAGATCGCCTGGAAGCGCCGTGCCCATGTCACGCTGCTCGATCCACACCGCCTCGTCGGTCTCGGGATCAACCACATACCCCGAGCCATTGCGCGCCACGTTGAGGCGTGCGGTGAGTACGTCTTCCGATCCACGCGGCGCCTTTCCCCTCGCCCCCTTCTCCTTCGGCGGCTTTTCTCTTCTTTTTCTCTCTTTTGTCTTTTTCATTCTGGTGAGATTATACCATATTTTCGCCGCAGGGGCTGAATTGAATGATCGACGGTCAAACCGCCGGACGGCTCAGATACGCCTGTTCAAGGGAGAGGCCTGACGTCACTGCCAGAACGTCAGTCTGGGCCAGAATCGCCGGCAGAAGCCTTCTATTCATCGCCCCCACATCCCCGTCTGGCTTGCCGAACGCGCAGGCAAGCGTGTGCGTCGCTTCGTCCCATGTGAAAGCCGCGTCCGGCATGATGGCCTCAAGCGCGGCTATGTCCCCCGGCTTGGCGGCAAGCGTGTATCTTACGCTGCTCGTGGCGCGCGTGATCGCCTCAAGCGAGGACGTCTGCACCACCCGTCCCTTCTCCACAAGCGCCACATGCGTGCAGAGCGTCTCGATGTCGTGCAGGTTGTGCGAAGAGATGACTATCGTCTGGCGTCCGCGGCGCGTGCAGAGGAAACGACGTATCCTGTCGGCCTCTATAGGGTCGAGTCCGTTCAGCGGTTCGTCAAGCAGCACAACCTCCGGCGAGCCTATGAAACACTGCGCGAAGCGCACGCGCATGCGCATGCCGTGGGAAAGGGACCGTATGGAGCTTTTCGCGCGGTCGGAAAGGTTGACCACTTCCAGCATTTCGCCGGCGGTGCGTCTTGCCGACTCAGGGGAAAGCCCCTGCATCCGCGCATAGCGATAAAGCAGGTCGCCCGGCCGCGCCTCCAGCGGCAAGGCCGAGTCCTGCGGCAGAATGGCAAAGCGCCCGGAATGCACATCGGCGTTGAACGGGCCGCGTCCGAGCAGGTCGATCGTGCCGGACGACAGGCGGAGGAACCCGGCTACGGCCATCATCCACGTGGTCTTGCCCGCTCCGTTCGCGCCCACAAGCCCCATCATCGCCCCGCGCGGGACGATGAGAGTGCACCCGTCCAGCGCGCGCCGCCGGCCGTAGCGCTTGACGAGATCCCTCGTGACGAGCGCCGCGCCGATCATGCATCCCCCCTTCGGAACACGGCGTGCCCCAGCATCAGATAGGCGAGGCCGAGGACGAGCAGATGCACACCGCCGGTGAAAAGCGCCGCGAAACTCCTCCGCCACAGCGAAAGCACAGCCGAAGACGGGACAAGCGCGTCAAAGTGTTCGAGCCACCCGCAGCCGATCCAGGCGGACAGAAACTTCAGTATGCTAGGCCACGCCACGCACAGCCCTATGGCCAGGAATCCCAGCGCGGAGGCGCGGCTTCCGGAGCGGGCGACGTGCGAAACGCCAAGCGCCAACCCCAGCCAGGCCAGTTCGTACAGCCCCGCCCGCAGCCCCCAGTCGAACATCGCAGGCAGAAGCTCGAACATCCCCACGCCGGACAGGCGGAACACCGCCACAAGCCACGCGCCCACCGCGCTCACGGCCAAGGCGATCGCCACCATGAGCACCTGCCCGCAGTACTTGCCGAGCGTCCACTCCAGGCGCGTGACGCGCACCAGCGCATAGCGCACCGCTCCCGTCTTCAAGTCGTCCGCTATCCTGTTCCCCGCTACAAGCATCGCCAAAAGCGGCGCGCAGAGAAAAGCGAACCAGGCGTATATCAGCTCGACTGGATGCCTTCCCACGATGTCGTTGTACACCAAATCGTTCCGCAGACCCATCTGCACCATGTTCTGAAATGGGACCGACTTCCACAGCGTCGCCGACACAACGCCCGTCTCATGCGTCTCGGGCAGCTGCAATACCTTGGAGAGCTCGGCCTCCATCTTCCCGAGAATGGTGATCGTGCTTGACATGCAGAACACCGACACAAGGAGGTACAACACAAGCACCACGAGCACCCGCCGGCTCCGCACGGCGCCCGCGCACTCGGCTAGGGCCACCTGCCCGATTCGAAAGACGCTCCTCATCGGCGCCCACCCCTCGAATGCATCTCGAAGCCCTGGAGCTTGTCCTGCACGGAAATCAGCGGCTCCGCCACGCCGGGGTCGATGAATTCGAACACCGGAATCTCGGACACCTCGGCGCGCCGATCCGCCGGCACGCAGGCGCCAAGATTCTCATAGGCTTCAGCCATGATCGTCGATGCATCGCCCATCATGCGCAACCCCAGCTCGGGCGTGAGCTTGTCCTGCTTCGAGAGAAGCGTCGCCATCGTGAGCATCGTGTCGTACAGCTGCTCGTTCATCGTGTCAAGCGCCGCCTCGAACCGTTCCGCCGCGGCATCGTCAAGCTCCAGCTTGGTCTTCCACTTGGTGCGCGCCAACTCCACACGCGTGTTCCACAGGTCCTGCGCCTCCTCGATGCGTGCACGAAGGTCCTTGGACGGATCTCGTCCATTCCGGGCTGGCGATTGCTCGGCCGGCGCGGCGACGGCCTCCGCCGGCGGCTTGTTGGTGGCGACGGCCACTGCAGCTGGCGGCTTGTTGGTGGCGGCGTGGAAAAGAGGCTTGGCGCCGGCGTTCCGGCGATGCGGACGATGCGCCTCCTCGTGTATGTTCGCCAAACGCGTGAACGACTCGAATCCGTTGGCGACGACTGACCTGGACGCCGACCACCTCCCCTGCTCCATCGCCTGCTTCCTCACGTTCTCCTTGAAGTCGAGCAGCTCCTCGCGCGGCCCCCACGCGCCAATGATGATTCCGGCGAGACAGGCAAGCGGCAGCCAGATGAACGCCTTCATGGTCAGTCCTCCTTCGAAGCGTCGGGATTCTTGAGCGATATGCCGACGTCACGCATTATCAGCGTCGTCAGCTGCTCGGGCGTGGGGTCCTTGATCTCCGAGACACGGAGCGACTGGCGCTCAAGGGCCTTCTCGAATCTGTTGCGGACCTCGCGCCCGTTGCCGAAGTGGCGGTCGCGCTTCGCCGTTGTCACGCGGAACCAGGCGTCAAGCCACTTCTCCACGTCCTTGGAAAGCGCGTACTTGTTCTTCTTCGCCATGCGGCGGAACATCTCGGCGAGCTCCTCCGCTGAATAGTCCGGGAAGTTTACGGTGCGGTTGAAGCGGCTCTTGAGGCCTGGATTGGTCTCCATGAAGCGCTCCATGTCCTTTGGATATCCGGCCAGGACCACCACAAGGCGGTCGCGGTCGTCCTCCATGCGCTTGAGAAGCGTGGCTATCGCCTCGCCGCCGTAGCCTTTGCCGTTTTCGTCCGCGAGCGCATACGCCTCGTCGATGAAGAGGAGCCCGTCCAGCGCCTCGTCTATCTTCCTGTTGGTCTTCACGGCAGTCTGGCCCACGTATTCGGCCACGAGGCCGGAGCGGTCGGTCTCCACGAGATGCCCGCTCTTGAGGATGCCCAGGGCGCGGAATATTTTCGCCATGATGCGCGCGACGGTCGTCTTGCCCGTGCCCGGGTTGCCGGTGAATACGAAGTGGTAGGACATCTTCGCGACCTCCATCCCCTTCGCCTCGCGCTCCTTCGCCATCTTGCACCATGCGACGAGCCGCTTGACCTCAGCCTTGACGGGAGCCATGCCCACAAGCGCATCCAGCTCCGCGAGCGCCTCATCCAGCGTCGGCGGACGCGCCTCTGGCGGCGGCTTGAGATCGACGTCCGCCGCCGTCAGGACCGTTAGATCCTCGGGCGAGACGTTCTTCGCAGAGGCCAGGCGCACGGCCTGGCGCTCGACGGACTTCTCGAAGAGGTTGCGCACAAAGCGTCCGTTGCCGAACTGTCTGTCGCGCCTGCGGGTGAGAGCGGTGAGAGCGGGGACAAGATTCGTCGCGATGTCCGGAGCCAGAGTGAACTGGTTCTTCTCCGCCGTTCTGCGGAACATCTCGGCGAGCTCGGCCGCCGAATAGTCCGGGAACTCGATGTAGCGGTTGAAGCGGCTCTTCAGACCGGGGTTGGCGTCGATGAACTTCTTCATCTCCTCGGTGTATCCGGCGACGACGACGATGAGCTTGTCGCGGTTGTCCTCCATGCGCTTGAGAAGAGTGGCGATCGCCTCGCCGCCGTAGCCCTTGCCGTCGTCCTCTGTTAGAGCGTACGCCTCGTCGATGAATAGGATGCCGTCGAGCGCCTTGTCGATGATCTCGTTCGTCTTCTCCGCCGTCTGTCCCACATATCCGGCCACGAGGCCGGAGCGGTCCGTCTCCACGAGGTGGCCCTTCTTCAGAACGCCGAGCGACCTGAATATCCTGGCCATGATGCGCGCGACGGTCGTCTTGCCCGTGCCCGGGTTGCCGGTGAAGACCATGTGGTAGGACATCGGCGGCACCTTGAGCCCGGCCTTCTTCCGCTCCTCTGATATCTTCACGAAGCTGGCGAGCTTCTTGACCTCCGCCTTCACGGACTCGAGCCCCACGAGCGAATCAAGCTCCGCGAGCGCCTCCTCGAAGGTGACAGGCTTCTCGTCGGCCTGACTCTGCTGCGACACAGCCGGCTTCTTGCCGGGATCGTCGCCCTTCTTCGAATCGGGCAGCAGCATCGCCACTCCCCCCACGCACGCGAGTATCAGGATGTTCACGAGGCATCCCCATGCGACATTCTTGGCTAGTGTCTCGATGTTCATGTCCGTATGATACCAAATCCCCTACGCTCTTGCCATCCTAAAGTAGTCACCCAAAACCTAGATGAGATTTTCTGTTCTTTGCGCTCTTTATGCAGTTCATCTCCGCGACGCGGCGCCGTCGGCATTCCGCGGGCGGCCATAGCGTATCGTGCCCTTCGGGATGTAGAACACACCTGTGTTCTTCGGCGTGGCTATCTGCACAAGGGCCTTGAGCGCCAGCGCCTTGCCCGCCGCGTCGGAATGGCGCACCTCGATCTTGCCGGGCTTGTAGTACGGAACGGCCGATATCTCGATGGCGCAGCCACCTGGCGGAATGGACTTGTCGTCGATCCACGTGGCCGACTCTTCCGAGACGCGCGGGGCGAACACGACCGCGAATCCCCTGAGTTTGACCTCATCGGGCTTCGGCTCTATCGCCGGGATCCACGGCTTCAGCGGCCCCAGCGGCGCAGCGTTTATTCCCATCTTAACGAGACGTTCGCGGTGCACGGAAAGACGCGGCTCGAACGCATCTGCATCTCTCTCCGCCGGATAGCTCCAGCCTGTCTCGGCGAGGCAGCAGAGACGCGGATACACGCTCCAGTCAAGCTCCTTCTCGTTACAGAGTATCTCCGTCCAGCTGCAACCCTGAAGGCCCAGTACGTACGCACGGTCCTTCTCTGGCACACGAGCGCAGGGATCGTATGAGTAGGACACCTTCCAGCTCTGGCGCCCGTTGAACACCTGATAAAGGTCGTACGGATCGTCCACGACGTCCTGCTCGCAGTCGAAGTATGTGAAACTCCCCGGCATCATCACCACGTCGTGCCCCGCCGCGAGAGCCGCAAGATGGACCTTGCCGCCGGAGTGGAAATGCGTCATCATCGTCTGCGGCGGCATCTCTCCGCCTTCGAGGATCTCGTCCCAGCCGATGGCACGCCGCCCTTTCTTCGCGAGATACTCGGCGAAGTGGCGCATCACGACGTTCTGCAGCTCGCGCTGGTTTTTCAGGCCGCGCTCGCGCATGATCTTCAGGCAGCGCGGGCACCTCGCCCAGTCCTTGCCGCCCACCTCGTCGCCGCCGATGTGTATGACCTTCGAGGGGAACACCTCGCACAGTTCGTCGAACACCTTCTCGTAGAATCGGTACGCGTCTGGATTCCCCACGCACATGTCCCCCGTCGCGCCATGCCACTTGTTCGTCCCCTCGGGTTGCAGACCGCTCTGGCAGCAGGCGAACCTGAACACGCCGTTTATGCCCTGGTGCCCGGGGATGTCGACCTCCGGCACGACCTCGATTCCGCGCGCCTTCGCATACGCCAGCACCTCCGCTATGTCCTCGCGCGAGTGGAAGAGCGGACCATACTTGCCGATCTGCTCGTTGCGGCCCCACGCCGCCGCCCGGGGCCCGTTCGTCCGCGTGGCGCACTTGTCCGTAAGGTCGGGATATGCGGACACCGGGAAACGCCAGCCGCCTCCGTCGATGAGATGCCAGTGGAAGACGTTGAGTTTGTGGTACGCCATCGCGTCAAGCGCGCGCTTGATGACGTCCGTCCCGAAGAAGTGGCGCGAAGTGTCGAGCATATAGCCGCGCCACGGGAACTTCGGCGAATCCTCTATCTCGCAGCACGGCAGCTCCGCCGGACACGTCAGGACCAGCGCGTCGCGGCACGTATCGCCCGCGAGCTGCCGCAGCGTCTGAAGCGCGTGCACGCGCGCCGAGGCGTCTGCGTACGCCACCTCCACGCCGCCGCCGGACACCTTGAGCCGATAGCCCTCCTTGGGGAGGCTCTCATTCTGGATCCAGCGTATGTCGGCCTGCGCCTTGAGCGTCATCTTGCCGCCAAGCATCTCCACTCGCTTTGGCTGCGGCAGCAACGAAACTTCTGGAATCGAGATGATCCCCATCTGCAAAAGCCAATCCCACAGAAGCTGCCGCCAGGCGAGGAACCGCCCCTTCACGGCGCCGCGCGACTTGAAGTCGTGGTCGCGCTTCCCGAACACGTGGAGCTCCGCCGGCACATGCATCGCATGGAGCCGCGAATAGACCTTCACGCTTGCCATCGACGAGTATCCGTCCACATCGCCATGCATGAAGAACACAGGGCATGTCCCCGCGTCGAACTTGAACATCGAGAATATCTCATCCTCCGCGCGGTCCCCGCCATGTGCGTTCGGTCCGCTAGGGCCGTCGGTGAGAACATAAGCCGGATATGCCGGCACGGCCCAGTTGACGTTGCAGGGCAGCGAATCGACCGCGTCGACCGGCTCGTACGTGCGCGTCTGCGAGGAAAGGGCCGCAAGAAGCGCTAGATGGCCTGCGGCGGAATAGCCGCAGAACCCGATCTTGTCCGGGGCCACACCATGCTTGGCGGCACCCGCGCGGACCAGCCGGACAGCCCTCTGCGCATCCTGCCAAGCCGTCATGTGTTTCTCTACGAGCTTGGGGCGTGGCGTCCTGTAGTGTAGCCGCACAACGGTCATGCCCTTCTCCAGCAGCCAGTCCCGGAATCCGCCGCTCATAAGGCCATTTGGCCGCCAGTTGCATATTCCGTATCCGCCGCCGCAAGTCAGCACCAGCACTGCGTCCGTGGTCTTGTTGGACGGCACAAACCACTCGATGAACGGATTTGCGTACTGGTGGGGTTCGGCGTTCGGGGTCAGACCCTCTGGCCAGAGCGCAATGCGTTCGCCCTCCGGCTCGCCGGCGAGCGGATCCACGCCTGCTCCGAACGACAGCGCCGCCGCTCCCATGAGGAGTATCACCAGCACGCCTAACTCAAAAAAATCTTTTCTTATCTTCATAATTCCTTTCTTGACTTTATAAAAATACATCAACCTTAAAACATGGGATTGAAACAATAAAGCAGACATTATCTTATCATGCCACTTCGCTTTATTCAAGCACGAAACCAACTTAAATCCCCTTGGGGCCAGACCCCGGGTATTTCAATGGGGTCAGCAACTGTAATTTCTCAGAGGGGAATTCTGTGTGTCAGGTGACGAGTTCTTGAAGGGGTTCGATGCGGAAGTTTGGCGCTTATGTCTGGTTGCAAACAGGCGTCCGCCCGTCCAGC
>Ga0265299_10000164_pt1 | contig 89182 bp, 70 predicted proteins | sample AusTroGonzalo_MG_4_FD_193485 | JGI IMG/M metagenome (GOLD analysis project Ga0265299, IMG submission 193485) | Bovine rumen microbial communities from tropical cattle in Woodstock, Queensland, Australia - Gonzalo_02 | ecosystem: Host-associated > Mammals > Digestive system > Stomach > Rumen ... | reverse complement strand
GAAACTTCTTCCGCGATTTTTACGGTGCAGGTGTCGAACTTAGCCTTCATTATGTTGTAGATCATGATCTGTTTCCAGCCGACATTTCCGCGAACCCATGCGTCGTTCGGAAGGTTGAATGCGCTTGCCATGATGCCCTGAGCTGCTTCGCCGCCGGTGTAGATCTGGTGAACGACGATCATCGGAGCCATGCCGCCGACAGCCGCTTTCGATTCAGCCGGAAGCGGGAAAATTTCCGAAATTTTGTTAAGATTCTGCTCGATTTCGTGAAGTCTCGCACCTTTTTCGTGGTCAACGACCATGAGGAACGCTTCATAAGTCGCCTTGATCCCCATGAAATCGTCTGCATATACTTCAAACGGGCCGATAACAGGGTCGATCGGAACATTTTTCATGCGGACCCATGTCGCGTCTGAATCACGGTAGTTGCCAGTTACAAGACCTTCGGCTCTTGCAAGCAAGTATTCTTTAAGTTCCTGATTTTCCACAGCATTTGCAGCAGCTTCCATATTGTCGAATATGTCAGCGAGCTCTTCGGCATAGTAAACATGGTAAGGAATAGCCTTGAGTTTGCCGTTTTCGCGGACAACGACCGAATAGTTGTCCATCATAAGCTCCTTCTCCTCTTCACTCATTTCCGAAAGAGCCTTTTCCCACTCTTCCTTCGTGATATCTACCGGATAGAAAGCGCATGTGCGCGGCCTGTCGTTGTATTCCGGGAAAAGCGATTTGTAGTTTTCAAGCTGTCCCCACGGACCCATGAAAAGTTTGAAGAAATCCTTCTTCTCGCCGTCGGGACCCGCCATGACTTCGTCGTAAACATCGGGAAGACCTTCGCTCTGCTGGCGGAGAAAGATCCTCGTGATGCCGTCCATCGCCTTTTTAAGGTAAGGAAGCGCGTTTTTAACGTCATCCGTGAGAGTCGAATGATCGTAATCGATCGAAACTTTTTTGAATTTTGCTACTGCTTCTGCAACCTTTGACATGATTTCCTCCAAAAAATCTGTTGTTAAAGAAACGAACGCAAAAGTTTAGTCAAAGCCCGATTTAAGTCAAAAATTGTTGCCGCAGCCAAATAAAGCACAAAATACAGCCTCTTCACTTCAACTATTTCCTATTGACAAAGAGAGGCCGCAATTGTAAAAAAAGAAGGATGCTGCGCCAGCTCCGCGACAGGTGCACGATAGAATTCCACTGCAAAGAGTAATTCTTTTCATTTATTTTGACACCGTGTCATTTATTTTATCTTGACGCCTTGTCGTTTATTTTATTTTGACGTCATGTCAGTTTTCGTCCTTATTGGTAAAAAACTTGACTTAAACCGCTTTTACCGTGTTAATCCGGCGGTTTTTTATTAGAGGTGTGCAATGACAGAACTTCTTGCTCCCGCAGGCAATCCGGAAAAACTCGTCTGGGCCGATATTTACGGCGCAGATGCGATATATTTCGGTGTTGACAGGTTTTCGCTCCGCTCTTTTGCCGGTAATTTCACTCTCGACGATGCCGCTAAAGCCCTTGAAAGGCTTCACAAGAACGGCAAAAAAGGGTATGTGACGCTCAACATCTATCCATATTCCGGCGAATACAAAGACCTTGTCGAAACGGCGGGACAGCTTGCGGAATGCAAGGCAGATGCGTTCATCGTGAGCGATTTCGGCGTTATCACGGCACTCAAAAAAGCTGGCCTCAAAGTGCCTCTCCACATTTCGACGCAGGCAAACACCGTTTCGTGGGAAACAGTGAACGCATACTACGATTACGGCGCGAAAAGGGTCAATCTTGCACGCGAGCTTTCGTTTGAAAAAATCAAGGAGATCGCACAGAACAAATACAAAGAAGCGGAAATCGAGGTTTTTGTCCACGGCGCAGTCTGTTTCAGCATGTCGGGCAGATGCGCGATAAGCGACTGGCTCACCGGCAGAAAGGCTAACCGCGGCGAATGCACTCATCCATGCCGCTGGAAATATGCAGTCGTCGAAGAAAAACGCGAAGGCGAATACATGCCGGTCGGAGAAGACGGACGCGGGACATACATCTTCAACCCCAAGGAACTCGCCCTTTTCGACTACATCGCTCCGCTCAAAGAACTCGGCGTGGATTCATTCAAAATCGAAGGAAGGATGAAGTCGATCCACTATGTTGCATCGGTAGTTTCGCTTTACAGAAGGCTCCTTGACGGCGAAAACATTCCGCGTGAAGAAATCGAAACCCTTCTCAACCGCGTCAAAAACAGAGGCTACTCCACCGGTTTCATGAAAGGCGGCGTCACTCCAGACGACTACCAGATTGGCGGCGACGGCTCGAACTCAGAAGCCGAATTCGTGGCGAATATCACCGAAGAAAAAGAGAACGGCTGCTGCGTTGCAGAGGTCAGAAACCACATGGAAGGCGGCGAAACAGTCGAAATCTTAGAACCAAACGGCCACACAAGAACTTACAAATTGCCGGAAATACTCACTTTCACAGACGGAACGCAGGCGAAAGCGGCAAATCACTCGAAATTCATCCTGCTTGAAGGCGATTTCATCCCCTACTCCATTTTAAGGAGAATTGAAAATGGCGTGGCATAGAGTGATAAAAATGACTCCGAAAGACAATTTCTACTTCCATTTTACGATCGAAAGCCATGAAAATTTAGGTTTGATCTCGACACTTGAAAAAAAGGACGGATTTTTGACGCTCGACTGCTTCACGACGATGGAAAGCGCAGCTGATTTTGACCGCGTGATCGAATCGGTTTTGAGAGAAATAAAAAAGCAGCATGAATAAAAAGACCGTAATTTTTCTCTTGCAAGGGGAATAATTCCACCATTTTTTAGGAATATTTTCTGTTTTTCTTTTGTTTTTAGCCTGTCTGTTCATTTTTTGGATTTGAGATGGAAGATTTACTGAAAAACAATCTTGACACGATTTTCAACTACGCGCTTTTCATCACGGGAAACCGCGAAAAGGCGCTCGACCTCATGCAGGACACGATCGTCACAGTCCTTTCGAAGAAGCATCTCTACAAAGAGGAAGAGCATTTCAGATCGTGGATCTTCAGGATCTTGAAAAACAATTTCATCAACAAAATCAAGCGGGATTCCATTTTAGGCGAGATTTCGTTCTCCGATTTCGCCAAAGACGAAGAAAACGGTGCGGTCATAGATTTTCCCGATACCGGAATTTCGCCCGATGAACTGAGCGACCCGATTTTGAAGGAAAAGATCCGCAAAGTTTTTGAAAACATGCCGGAAGAATACAGGGAAGTCATCGTCATGATCCATATTGACGGTTTGTCATACGAGGAGACGGCACAGACTCTCGAAATCCCGGTCGGAACGGTGATGAGCAGACTGCACCGGGGCAGGAACTTTCTGAAAAAAGCCCTCGGGAAAGAAGCGGAAGAATTACAGATTGTTGAAAAGAAGGTTAGAAAAGATGCTTGAAAAGTGTGATTTTAACGAACTTTTTATCGAGCAGTTCGCCGACAAAGAACTCAGCTACCTTGAAAGCGCGGAAGTCGCGGCCCATATCAAAATCTGCGCGCTCTGCCGCAGAAAATACGAAAACATTCTTCTCGCCAGAAAAGCAACTGAAATTTTTGCCGGAAACGAAAAACTTTCCCTGATCGAAAAAGAGGGCTTTTTGAGTCTGATAGAACAGAAATCAAAGAAAAAGCGTCCGTTTATCGACTTTATCAAAGGTCTTTTCCAAAACCGCGCTGCAACTTTAGCCTTTTCTTTCGCATCGTTCGCATGCCTCGTTTTCGCCTTTGTTTTTTCTATTTCGGGAGCAGAGAAAGAGAATAGTCTTATCATAAACGAAATAATCACAGCACACAATCAGGCTCTGCCGGATGAATTCGGCAACAGCGCCGCAGCACAGGAAGAACTAAAAAAAGAATTTAAAACCGTAACTTTCTCGGAATTTACGAAAAGACCGAAAATAAGCGGCAGATTCACTTCCATAGCTGCTACTCCTGCGGCAAAGATCACACTCGACTCAAACGAGGACAATATCAGGGGGACACTCTTTCTTTCGAAGCGGAACGTTCAGCTTGAAAAACTTTTCTCTGAAAGCGACTGCCTTGTCAAAAAAGACGACATCTGCAAGGCTCGTCACCGCAGCGACAACGGAAAAGAACTCATTTACTGGCAGAATTCCGGCAACAACTACCTCATGGTCTCAGACGAAAGCAACGCCGCCGCGAAAATGGCGCGTCTTATAGACACAAGTTTCTGACCTGATTGAATTTTCAGCACAAACCGGACATTACTAATTTGCGCTGACACTCGCGGACATTTTCTACCATTTTTAAAAAATCGTGCTAAAATAGCGGGCTTTTTTGCTTGGAGGAAAAATGAATAAATTTTTTGCCGTTTTGCTTGTTTTTCTTGCCGTTCTGGGTTGCTCCAAACCGCAGGAAAATGCCGTAAAACAGGAACAGGCACCGAAAAAAATTGAGAAAAAAGAGCCTGAAGTGAAAATTTTCAAAAAAACGATGAAAGTTTTCACTATCGCGGAAGAGGCACGGAAACAGATAAAAATCGACGGAAAATTCGATGAAAGTTTCTGGAAAAACGCATCGAAAGACGATGATTTCTGGATTTCGCGCGGAACCGAACCGAGTCCTGTCAAAACGACTGTTATGACGGCGCGAGACGACAAATTCCTTTATGTCGGCTTCATTGCTAAGGATGACGACATCTACGCAGAACTCAAAAACACCGACGATCCGATCTACGACCACGACGATATCGTCGAAATTTACATCGATCCGACCGGTAGGGCTACGCCATACTTCGAGATGCAGGTTTCGGCTGCCGGCATCAAATTTGATTCGAGATTCAGTGGCGGAAGGCGCAAAAACCGCAACGATTCATGGGATTCTGGGATAATTTACGGCGTTTCGCTTGACGGAACGCTCAACGACCCTGACGACACAGATAAAGGCTGGAACGCAGAAATCGCGGTTCCGCTTAAATCGATTGCCGAAAATCCACCTGAAAACGGTGAGATCTGGAAGGCTTTTTTCTACAGAATAAACCGTCATACCAAGCTGAAAAAGTCGAAAAAAGGAGATTTCTCCGCCTGGACTCCGCCATTTGCGGGCGATTTCCACAACATAAAACACATGGGCGACCTGATTTTTGTTGATGAAGAAATTCGTTAGTGTTTTCAGTGTAATACTGCTTGTTTTGCAGTTTTCTCTTTTTGCAGAATCGAAGAAAAACCAGATTATCCGCGAAAGAATGGAAAAGGAAAAGGGAGAAGTCGTTTTCGCTACGAAAGTGAACGATCAGGAGCTTGAAGTAGCCGAAAAACTTACTGCCGACGCGCTTTTGAAATACAAAAAGCTCGTTCTCCTTGAAAAATCGTCGCGGATAATGAAGGAAAACTGCGTGTCATTCGACTTCGAATGCAAAAGATTCTATGACATTTCAATAGCTTATCTCAATGACGAGCTTCATAAGACTAAAGCTGAACTGGACGGCTACGAAAAAATACTTTCGGAAAGTCTTAACCGCAAAAAAATCCTGGACGAGAAGATGGCAATGCTCGAAAAAGGTGTTGAAACCGAAGTCGCGTCAATCAAAGTGAAAACCGTGATCCCAAAGTTGAAAAAATACTACAAATGCGCGAAAAAAAGCGGCTGGAACACTGCCCGCGGAGTCTTCATAGCCCCTGAGAAAGCGGCGGTTCTGCCGTTTACTGCGACAGTGAACGCAGTCGTTCCGATGAAAAACGAAGGATTTCTTGTTTCTGTTAAGGCAGAAGGTTACGAACTTAATTTCGCCTATGCGAAATCGCCGAATGTCAAAGAAAACGAAAATGTCGAAGCCGGCAGAAAACTCTTTTCGGCGGCGGCGGGAAACCCTGTGATTTCCGACAAAGTCCTGCTTTTCATCACAAAAAACAACCAGTTTATAAACCCTGTTTTTGTCTGTGAATAGGAGATCCTTTGATTTCGGATTCAACCAAAATAAATCTTAAAGACTGGGGATTTGATAATTATTTCAAAGATTTGGCTGAAAAGGAAAAAGACTCACAGCTTGTTCCGGCACGCGTCATAGGCCACAACCGCCATTTTTATGACATCGTCTGCGAAAAAGGGTTCTTTTCGGCAAAGACAAGCGGTTCGATAAGATACAATTCGGTCCTGAAATCGGATCTTCCCGCCGTCGGCGACTGGGTCATGGTTTCGATCCGGCGCGACAAATCATACATCTGCTCTATTCTGCCGAGAAAGAGCCGCATTTCACGAAGATGCAGCGGAAATGTCATTGACGAGCAGGTTCTGAGCGCAAATGTCGACATTGTTTTCATCGTGATGTCGCTTGATAACAACTTCAATCTGAAACGCCTGCAAAGATACATTTCCGTCGCAGCTTCTTCCAACATAAAATTCGTGATTTTACTTACAAAATCAGATACTTGCGAAAACACCGAAGAACTTTTCGAAGAGGTTAAAAAAATCGCAGGCGGCAAAGAAGTCTATGCCGTTTCGTCGTTTGAAAAAAAGACGGAAGAACTGCTGAAAACCTTTGTAAAACCCGGCGTAACGGCTGTTTTTATCGGTTCGTCCGGAGTCGGAAAATCGACTTTGATAAACACGGTTTCAGGTTCGAATATCCGCGTCACCGGCGAAATCAGCAGCGCCGTCAACAAAGGGCGTCACACAACTTCTGCACGAGAACTCATTCTGCTTGAATCAGGCGGAATGGTAATCGATACGCCCGGGATGCGCGAAATCCAGAACTGGCAGGAAGAAGATTCAAAAGGCTTTGAGATCATTGAAGAATTGTCGCAAAAATGCCGCTTTTTCGACTGCCGTCACGACACCGAGCCTGACTGCGCCGTGAAAGAAGCTGTAGCAAACGGGATCCTCCCCGCCGAGACCCTTGAAATGTGGCGCAAACAGCTTGCCGAATCTGAAGAACTGAAGCAGAAAAAGGCGTTTTCGCTGAAGATCCTGGAAACAAGAAAATCGAAAAGAAATAAAAACAGCGGGCGGAAAAATTGACCGACACCAGCCTGTTACTTCGATTTAATCAGAATAAATAAAAAAAACGGCCCGCCTAAAAGCGAAGTGACGACACCGACAGGTATTTCCGACGGAGCGATTATCGTCCGCGAAACGGCATCGGAAAGCATAAGGATTATCGCACCGGTAAAGAGCGAAACAACTGCAAGCAAACTGTGCTTCCTGCCGACGAATTTTCCGGCGATATGAGGCGCGACCATGCCGATGAAACCGATTGGACCGACCTGTGAAACAACAAGTGCGACGGCAAACGAAACAGTGAAAAGCAGAATGTTTCCGACTGCGTTCATGTTGACGCCTCGAGTAGCTGCGATATCAGAATCGATCCGCATCAGGTCAAGCTCGCGATGGAAAAAAAGAGCGACAAAGATCATCACGAAAAAGGCCGGGAGAACTTTCAGAACTGTTGAAAAACCGGTAAAATCGAAGCTTCCCATCATCCAGTGGATCATCATCGCGCTTTCGCTGCCGTTTGCCAAATACTGGATAAAAAGAATGAGCCCGCTGCATATAAAATTCACTGCGACTCCGGCTAAAAGCAGAAATCCGGTGTCAAAACGCTTTTTCAGCCGTCCGGCCGAATAAATGAAGAGAACTGTGACAAAAGCCGCCGCAAAGCTGCAGACCTGCGTGAGAGGAATATACGAGGCGATCCCGGAAAAGAATTTTATCGCGAGCACTGCTCCAAGAGCCGCGCCGCTGCTCACTCCGAGCGTGTAGGGTGTCGCGAGGTCGTTTTTGAACATCGACTGAAAAACCATTCCGCAAAGTGCTAAAGCCGCGCCGCACAGAAATGCAGCCAGAGTGCGGGGGACACGGATATTCCAGAAAATCGACGAAGCGGGACTTTCACCGAAAATTTCGTTCAGAGGCATTCTGACATATCCGAAAAACGGAAGAGCTGCAAGAAGGAAAAGCGCCAGCAGTGCAGCTATAAGAATCACCAATATTTTTCCGGAATTATCTTTCATTTCACCTTCGATTTGGAAATTGAATCAAGCAGAGATTTCGCTATTGATTCAAGGTATTCGTCCTTTTGAAGCAGCTCCTTCTCGATCTTGTTCGTTATGTAGCCAATTTCAAAAAGAAGAGAAGGCATCCTTGCACCGACCAGAACATAAAAAAGGGCTCCTTTGTTGTAACCCCTGATTTTCACTCCGTATTTTTTCAGATCTTTTTTCAACCCCTCGCCCATTTCCTTTGCATAGTCAAGGCTGTCACCGACATAGTAGCTGATATCCATATCGACCAGGATAGTTTCAAGTATCGTTGAGTTTCCCGAAATTTTATTCTCGACTTTTGCCAGTTTGTTGGCGTATTCGTCCCGCGTGTTGTCAAGGTGGTAAAGCTCCATTCCGCCGACTTCTTTGTCCTTGAACGAGTTGGCGTGAAGCGAGATAAAAAGATCACCGTTCATCTTGTTCGCGATCACGGCACGTTCTTCCAGAGCGAGAAAAATATCCTTGTCGCGCGTCAGTTTCACTTCGATGTTTTTGTAATTTTTGGAAAGCTTTTCGATTTTTTTCGCAAGCCTGAGCACCACATCCTTCTCGTAAAGTTTGCCGGAAATCGTTCCAGGATCTTTTCCTCCGTGACCTGGATCAATGACGACAAGCTTTTTTCCGTTCGCTTTTTTCTGTTTTACTTCCTGTTTTTTTTCGGTTTTTTGCGGCTTGACAGCCGGTTTTTCCTGCTTTTTTTCCTGTTTCTGCGCTTTTTTTGATGATTCAACTAAATCGGAGATCAGCTGATCCAGAGGATCCACATCAGAATCGCTTGGCGTATTTTGTGCAGAAACCGTGAAAAAGTTAAGCAAAAGAAAAAGAAAAACAACGGTTTTCATTGGTTAAAACCTGAAACCTGCAAATGCACCCAGCGAAAAACTCATGTAGTATCTGTATTCCCCGATCTCATAATCGTAAAGATACCATTTCGAAACCGCTCCGAAACCGACAGTGAAGTATTTGTTTATCGAATAAGCGATCGAACCTCTGAAATACGGCTGGTTCTTAAGCTCTTTCCCTTCTTCTCCCAAAGACTGCAAAGTAATCATGAAATCAATAAAGAAGGCATCGAACAGCTTCAGGTTGATAAAAGTGTTTATCTGATAATTGTTGTACTTTCTGGCCTCTCCGGCAACAAGCGTGTACAATTTGTTGTGCTCGAACGAACCGCCGACCGAAAAAATTCCGGTAAGATCGAAAACGAGATCGAAATAATATCCCGCAGTCCAGTTGCCGCCGGACAGATCAAGGATATGCTGCAGTTTTGTCGTATTGGTCACAGGCTCGTTCGCGGACTGACCTTTGTAATATTCCCGCTCGATATCGTAGAAAGTATTGAAATACGACGGAACGTAATTAGACTCCATCGCACGGACCTCCCATTTGCTCAGGATCTGTATATCCTTGCTGCCCGGCATCATCAGTTTGTGCTTGAGTCCGAAGTGCAGACCTGTTCCTGCATCAACAATATGGTTTATATCGGTGTAAAAAGTCAGCTGGTAGTATTTCAGCGCAAGCAGCCTGAAATCGATGTCAAAACCGAAAATCTGCGCATTCGACTTGAAAAGTTCACGCTCCTCCTCGCCGCTTGAAGCGGTTTTGGAAGTTATTTTATCCGGTGCAAAAACATCGGCGAAATATGAAGCTCCGATCTCAAGATTGTTGGCATAACTTTCTTTGTTCAGAAAACTCAGCGGTTTCAGATAGACACGGCCGCCGACGACATTAGGCGGAGTAACATCATCCATGAAAAAATCGATCCCGGCATAGTCGGTATTCACTTCCAAATTGACGCCGCGCTGCGGATGGTAAAGCCTGAGGTCGCCGAAATACGCTCCGACGATCGAGCCGTTTCCGACATAGCGGTTCCTCTGCTCGCCGAAGTAGAAATAGAACATATCGCCGGAATTACCATAGTGGAAATAATTGAGGATCGCGACCCAGTCGCGTGCATCATCCCAGTCCTCTTTCGGAAAAATACCGCCCGTTTTCTCGATTTCGTCAGCTCCAGAGCCGTTTTTCAGAATAAACCTTACCGGCAGACCGACACCGAAACCGAGCCTGTTGGAAAACTCCGCCGAACCGTAAAGATCAAGTTCGAGAAGAAGTGCCTTCCCCTGCCATGTCGGAAAAAGCGAACCGCCGACACTGAAACCTTTTTTGAACCTGTCATAAGCCTCGTCCGGGTCGAAATCGACAGAAAAAAGAGCCGAAAAAGAAGCCAGGATCAATGCAAAAACAGAAAGTTTAACAAGTTTATTCATCAAAATCTCCATAAATTGTCAGATCTCGAACTCTGAAAAGTTGTCGGGTTCAATTTTTTCAAAAGTGTAAAAATCGTTTACCTCAGCGAATTCACAACTGCTCAGCATCCCGTTAATCTCATCCTCTGTCTTAGGAAAATTTTTGCCGGGAATCGCAAAAGTCGCCATATCTCTGCCGTTCTCCTTGGAATTGTAGAGAGCGAGATCGGCCAAAGTAATAATATTTTCGAAAGAAAGAAGTTTCGGTTCAAAATTAAAGAACGGAATAAAAACGACGCCCATTGATGCAGTCACCCAGATCGGCGTACCGTTTCCGGCCACGAACTGGTGTTTTTCTATCGTTTTTCTGATTTTTTTAGCAACTTCGAATATTTTTTTCACCGGAATATTTTTCAGAACAATAAGAAACTCCTCGCCTCCCCAGCGGACCAGAACATCATCGATCCTGACCGAATCCTGCATGATTTCCGCGATACCTTTGAGCACCATGTCTCCGGCATCATGACCGTAAATGTCGTTTACACGTTTGAAATGGTCGATATCCATCATAATCACGCCGTAAACAAGATCGTTATGCTCAAACATTCTGTTATCACGAAGGTGGTTCCGGCGCTCTTTCGATTCGATGAAACGCCTGATTTTGCGCTCCTCGACATCAAACAGGAACCGTCTGTTCATAAGCCCTGTGAGCGGATCCTTCATAACGGCTTCCTTGAGGGAGTTGTTTTTCATCTGAAGTTCGGCAGTCGTCTCGTCTATCAGGCGGCGGACCTCGGTTTCACGCATTATTTTCAGGCGTCTGTTCATAAACACAATGACAAAAATGAAGAATATGAAGACAAACGGCAAAGCGAGTTTGAAAGCTGTTTTCTGATAAAATTCGGCAGGAATTTCAAAAACGACCGTTTTTTCGGAAAAGAATTCCCTGCTGCTTGAAAGATATGCCTTGACCGTGAAACTGTGCGTGCCGCCGGAAAGATTCTCAATGTCCGCGACTCCTGCCGTCGTCTCTGTTACATGGTGTTTGTCAATAGAGTAATCAAACAGAAGCTCATTTGAATCGGCGAAAAACGGCGCCGAATAGAAAATTCTGACACTTCTGACAGAGTTGGGAAGAAGAATTTTTTCGGACAAACCGGCGGAATAGCTGCCTTTTTTATCACTGTCGACTATTATTTTCTCTATTCTTACTTTAGGCGTGTGCCCGAATTTCTCGGCGTAACCGGTATCAAAAACAGCCATACCGCTGTTCATCGGAACAAAAAGCAGCCCTGAAGCAGATAAAGCCGGCGTTGATCTACGCCCTTCGGCACACTCAGAAAAAGGCATGCCGCGGCTTTTCCCATAAACCGAAACAGGAACAGCGGAACAACTGCCGTTTATCAGACAGTCTACCGCACTACCGCTGAATCTTGCGACTCCCGCACCTGTCGTCAGCCAGAAAGTGCCGTTTTTATCTTCTGTCAAAGAGTGCAGGACCGTCGAAGAAAGGGCGCCGCCAAGCGGAAAATGTACCGCATCGGTTTCGATACTGATAAAAATTTCATCGGTCGCCGTAATTATCCAGATCCTGTGTTTTGAATCGGCAAAAACCTTTTTTATCATTATCTCCCGGTCCCAAATCGCTATCGGATGGATTGAAGCATCGGATTTTCTCTCGAAAACGCCGTTGCGCTTCGTCACAATAAAGAAATGACCGTTATTCTGCAGAAAGTCGACTATTTCCGCATTCGCAGCAGGAAGAGTAAAGCGTTCGACCGTTTTGTCGTTCCTGAAAACAAAAATTTCCGACGGTCTGTCCGAGTCGTTTGTCCAGACATTGCCGTCAGAATCCTCGAAAAAAAGATTCGCAGACACCGGAAAAATATCCTCGTCGCTGTCAAACAGCTCCCGCACAGGTTTGAAAGCCGGATCCGCCTGCATAATATAAAGTCCGGAACCGGCGGAAGAAGCCCAGAGATTGTTGAGAGAATCGATAAAAATGTCTGAAAACCGCTCCTGACTTTCATGAGTGACATCACGGATACCGTCACCGGAAAAGCCGATTATTCCTGAATCGAGCGTGTTTATCCAAACATTTCCCGAAGTGTCGGAAACGGCGTTTTCCACGGTTTCGCCATTCAAAACAAAATCGCGCAAAGCACTTTTTTTGGCGATGCAGAAACCTTCCGAGCGCGTTCCGATCCACATTTCACCGTTATCGTCATCAGCAAAAGCGGTCACTGTTTTCATGGCGCCGGACGGCAACTCCCCTATTTTTTCGAATTCTCCTCCGTCAAAAAGAACAAGCCCCGAATTTTTCGTCCCGATCCAAAGTCTGCTGTCTGAACCGTTTTTCAGTGCCGTGATTTCAGAGATCCGGATATCGTCCGCAGTGAAAGTCTTATCAAGTTCTCCGTTTTCAATGCGGTACAACCCATTCTTTCCGCCAGCGAAAAGAGAATCTCCTTCGAAATCGGCAAAGGCCGTGACAGAATCCTCGATGTAGTCGACTCTGCGGAATTTTTCTTCACCGTTTTTCAAAAAATAGACGCCGTCTTCCGCTCCAGTCCAGATATTTCCGGATCTGTCAGCAAAGACTTTATTGACTTTTTTCGTCCCGAGCCGCGAATTTTCAGGATGGAACCACTCAACAGAATTCTTTGAAAACGCAAAAACGCCTATTCCGCGAACCGTTCCGAAAAGTTTTCCTGATTCTTTGTCAAAAGTCAGGGAATCGACAGGGTTTTTACCTATTCCGTCAATATTTTCAATGGTTTCAACTTCAAATTTATCCGAATTGAAAAACCATAGACCTGCATCGGTCGCCAGAAAAGCGGTACCGTCAGCAGCAACAGCGAAATCATTCAAAAGGGTTGTCGGAAGATTCTTCCTGACATTTTCGAGCGGGGAAACAAAATTTCTGCCGTCAAAACGGAGGAAACTGTTTCTTCCGGCTACAAACATAAAACCGTTTTTACCGTACCCGAATGCGACGACAGAATTCTGCTTAAGCCCGTTCGAAGAATCATAGCAGTCGAAACAGTAACCGCCGCGGCATGTTCCGGCTTCGGCGTAAAGAACTGCGGAAACCGCAAAAACCGACAAAAAATATACAATTTTTTTTATTATCGAAGTTTCAAACATAAAAAAACCGGCAACTTTGGACAGCAAAAACCCAAAACAGCGCAAAATACCATACAATATAAAAACTAACAAGAAAAATATTTAAATTACAATAAATTTTTCAGGGAAAAACAAGAGTGGTAGCGGGAGAGTGATTCGAACACTCGACCTGCGGGATATGAGTCCGCTGCTCTAGCCACCTGAGCTATCCCGCCACACAGGACGGCGGGTAGTTTAGGGATTTTTTTTTGAATGTCAATAAAAAAATTTGTGTTTGCGTATTTTTTTAGGCGGTGTAGAAAAACAGCGGATTTTATTAGTCTTTATACTCTCTGATAGCCTGACCGAGTCTCTTTACGCCTTCTACGATCTGTTCGTCCGAGCAGTAGGAGAAGTTGATTCTCAGCGTGTTCTTGCCGCTGCCGTCGCAGTAGAAAACTGTTCCGAGAACGAATGCAACTTTGTTTGCGATCGCGATCTTGAAAAGTTTCTCAGCATCCATGTGCTCAGGAAGGTAAACGAAAAGGAAGAGTCCGCCTTCGGGGTTCGTCCATTTTACGCCTTCCGGAAGGTATTTTTCGAAGCAGTCCATCATGAGGTCTTTTTTGTGCTTGTAAAGTTTGATGATGTCGCCGAGTTTCGTTGCGAAAAGACCTCTTTCCATGTATCTGCCTGCGATTCTCTGAACGAAAGGCGGTGTGCAGAGGTCAACCGACTGTTTCGTGGTTACGAACTTGTCAATGATCTTCGGATCTGCGATTACCCAGCCGATTCTGAATCCCGGAACGAAAATCTTCGAGAAGGTTCCGAGTGTGATCGTGGTTCCCTGATCGTCAAGCTGATAGATCGTGGGCTGGGCAACGCCTTCGAAACGAAGTTCTCTGTAGGGGCTGTCCTCAACGATGAGAACGTGATATTTGTGAGCGATCTCGATGATCTCTTTTCTTCTGAATTCCGGCATCGTGACACCCGACGGGTTCTGGAAATCAGGAATGATATACATGAATTTGACCTGCTCGCCTTTTGCCTGAAGTTCAGCAAGTTTTGCTTCGAGAAGTTTCGGATCCATACCGTGATCATCGGAAGGAATGCCGACCGGTTCTGCGCCGAAAGCGTTGAAAGCCTGGAGTGCGCCGAGGTAGCTCGGGAACTCGACGATGACTTTGTCGCCTTTGTTGATGAAAACTCTGCCGAGGAAGTCAAGCGACTGCTGGCTTGCGGTCGTGATTACAAGGTTTTCCTTCGTGATCTTGAGGCCCATTTCCTGATAGCGTTTTACAAGCTGTTCTCTCAGAAGGTCGTCACCTTCGGTCGTGCCGTACTGGAGAGCGAAAGCAGCTTCGTTCTTGAGAACTTCTTCAGTGACTTCGCGAAGTTCCTCTACCGGGAAAGTTTCGGGAGCCGGAAGGCCGCCTGCAAAAGAAATGATGCCGGGTTCCTTCGTAAGTTTAAGCAACTCTCTGATAGCCGATTTTTTTGCCCTTTTAGACATGTCTGAAAAGTAATTGTCAAGATTCGGATACATGGTTTCCTCCAAATGATAGGTTAATAAAACAAACAACGGTTTAATGTAGACTTATAATTTAGGGAAAGCAAGTATTTTTGGAATTGAATTTTTTGCGGTTACGGAGCCTGTCTTACACAACGAACATAGACTTCAGTCGTGTTCGACTTACTTTTGTTGTACACCTGAGCGGCATTGAAATTTACAGTCCATGCAGAATGGGTATATTCGGTTGGAACAGAGGAAGACCAGAGCAAGCCGGAGTCGCCTAATTTGCTGTATCTTCCGTCGTAAAAATAAGAAGAGTAGTTGCACTCTCCTCCGCCTCCAAGCGTACAATCATGGCAGCAGCTTGAGCATGTCCAGTAATCATTAAAAGACAAATGGTCGTCCGTTTCAGAAACCTTGCATTGGGAATCCCTTTTCCACTTAAGGAGCATCTTCAGTTCATCGATTATAGGCAGATGCCAGTCTGAATACCCGCATTTGTTCAATTCGTTCAACTTTTTTTCACAGTAATCAAGCGCACTCTGCCAATCCTTTGTTTCAGCTGTTTTTGGTGACCACCACATTTTGCCGTCAATTGTTCTGCAGGGTTCGTCCTGTTCACCGCTGTCGGCGTCTGCATCTTCGTCCGGTTGCGAATCAGACGTGTCAGCATCATCAGCAGTTGAATCCGATGTGTCGGGATCGCTGTCAGAATCTGCGTCATCATGAGTTGAATCACCGTCATCGTCAGTTTCCGTCACATCATTATCCGAATCATTGCTGTTGCCGTTCGGATCTTTGATGCAGATATTGTTTTCCTCATCGCAAACCAAACCTTTGTTGCAGGTTGCATTCGGGTAGCATTCGCCGTAAAGTTCGCCCTGTTTTCTGCCTGTTTCTTCATTGTCCGGCTGTTCCGGTGTCGTGTCAGCCGGCTCGCTGTCTGCCGTACCTGAATCTTCATCAGTCACGGTCTCACCCGTGTCGGCGTTGTCTTTGTTCCCGCTACTACCTGAATTTCCGCATGAAACTGCGAAAAACAGTGCAAAAAATGCAAAAAGTGCACAAATTTTCTTCATTTTCTTCCCCTATAAAAAACAATTTTTTTAAACAAAAAAACACGGTATTTTAGAAAAAAGTTGCGAAAAAGCAAGTTATTTCCGGTTGTTTCCGGCTATCACACCCTTATGCGGTCGGCTTTGTGCTTTTCAATGAGGGCAAAAACCTTTTTCGTGGTAAGTCCCTGGACCACGATCGTAAAATACATCGTCACGCTCGTTACTATGATCACGACATTGTAGCTTGAGGGTGTAAGAAATTCGGCCGTGCTCAGCGCCAGTGCCAGCGAAAGGCCGCCTTTGAGTGCGCTCCATGTCATGAGCGAGGTGAATTCCATCGTGTTGTAGCGGTTCGGGATCTTGTGTTTTCCGATGATAAGTGCCGAAGTGCCGACACCGAGAAAACGCGCCGCAATATTGATCAGAACTGCTCCGAAAACAAGTGCAGCCATCAGCGGATGGTGCGGCAGGTTCAGCACCGCGCATCCTATCAGAATGAAGAGGATGTTGTTCAGCAGCGTATCGGTCAGATGCCAGAAATCTTCATACCAGTCCTTGGGATCAACCACCTTGCGCCACTCTTCGTACTTTGCCATGTTTTTCGAGAAATAGATCCCGCACACTACGGAAGCAATAACGCCCGAACAGCCGAGAGCCTCGCAGATTATATATGCCGCAACGACATCGAGAAGGCTTATAAGAATGTGCAGCATAGGATTGTTGCTGGCACGCAGGAGCCTGAACATAAGGAACGAGACCGCAAGCCCGATCGCGACCGCGCCCAGAAGCTCCTTCGCCATGAGCACGGGAAAGCTCAGGTCAGAAACATCGTTGACGATGTTTTTGACGCAAACAAAGACGGCGACACCGGTTCCGTCGTTAAAAAGCGATTCTCCCTCGATGACGGTCGATACATTTTTGGAAAGCCCGGCCTTTTTGAGGATGCTCGTGGCCGCGATCGGGTCGGTAGGTGAAACTATGCAGCCGAGCAGTATGCAGAGCCATATTGAAAAATCGAGGCCTATCAGATAAGAAAAAAGATAGAATATCCCTCCGTAGACAAAAGACGAAATTACAGTGGAAAGCAGTGCTAGCAGACTTATAGACTTGATGTTTTTCACGAAGCGGTTGAAGTTGACTCCGCTCGCGCCTGAAAAGAGCATGAAGCAAAGGATCCCGTCCATCAGAAATTCCTGGAAATTGAAGTCGGCTATTCTGCCTACCATACTCGTCTCGAAATCAATGAAACCCAAGGCTTCAAGTATCTTCACGAAGCCGGCAATCAGGAATGAAAAAAGCACAAGGGCTATATCATTTGAGATTTTAAAGGTTTTTTCGTTGAATACAGTGATTGCGACGATCATGAAAAGTATGAAAAGGAGTCCCAGCAGCAAGTGTTCCATATTACAACTTCCGCAAATCTTTATCCGATGATATCGGCAAGGCTCAGTATCCTGTGCTCCGCCGAAACGACTATGACATGATCACCTGGCAGGATTTTCGAGTTTCCGCCGGCAATTTCTACACTGCCGCCGCGCATGATGACCGCGATCAGGATGCCGGATTTAAGCTTGAAAGACTCGTCCCTGAACAGTATCCCCTGCAACTTGAAATCAGTTCCGACCTCGAATTCCGCAGCCTCTATCGATCCGGAATTAAGGGCGTAGAGCCATTTCATCGAACCGCAGGTCTCGTCAGTTGCGTTGTCAACCAGACGCACATCCTTGATTATATCGATAAGCGCGACATCCTGCGTCGAAAAAATATGGTTGACACCGCTTTTTTTAAGCATCGTTTCATAATCGATATTGTCGATTACAGCGGCGATCCTGCCCGTTCCGAAAGACTTCGCAAACATCGATATCACAAGGTTTTCCTCATCGCGTCTGGTAGCAGCCACGCAGGCATCCGCCCCTTTCAGCTCTTTTTCCATGAGTTCCGAATCCGTTCCGTCACCATAGACGATATCCGCTTTCGGAAAGCACTCGAGCATCTGGCGGCATCGCTCCTCGTCATTGTCGATGACCGTAACTTTGATCCCGCGCCTGAGCAGTATACCCGTCATATAGTAACCGACATTGCTCGCACCGACGATAACGGCCTTTTTCAGCCTTCTCTCGGTGATCCTCAGCTTATTCAGTGTTTTTTCCATATCCGCTTCCGCCGCGGAGAAGACGATCTTGTCGCCTGTTTTGATCTCATCCTTGCCGGACGGAGTAAACACTCTGCCTCCACGGTCGATAGCACAGATAAGTATCTTTGCATCAAGCACCTTTTGTACTGAGGGGAGCTTCACACCGGACAGGATCCCGTTTTCGCATATCTCGACAGCAGAAAGATGAACGGCTCCGTTTCCGAACACCTCCCGCTCGACGGTCTCGGCATATCGCAGCATCTTGATCCCGACCTCTGCTGCCGCCTTGTCAGGATTGATGAGGAGATCGACACCGAGTTCTCTAGTCAGAAAGCTTATCTCTTTTTCGTATTCAGGACTCCGGACAGCCGCTATGGTGCGCTTTACCCCAAGTTTTTTAGCCGCGCTGCAGCACAGAATGTTCGTTTCGTCGTTCTTTGTTACCGCTACGAATTCTGAAGCCGAATCTATGCCGCATTTTCTGAGCAGATCGGAACAACATCCGTTGCCGACATAGCCGTTGCAGTCAAATGCATCGGTAATGGCGTCGATTTTCTCGGGCGATTTGTCAATGACCACAAGATCGTAACCCTCTTCGGTGATATGCCTTGCGAGCGCGAACCCTACCTTGCTGGCTCCGACAATTATTACTCTCATATTTTCCTCTCACACCTTGCAAAAATTTACTGCCATTTCTTTTCAGCTTCGGAAAGAATTCTTATAAGCAACTGATTGTTCCGGGATTTTGCGATATCAAGTGCAGTTTTTCCGTCGACCTGCCTCAGTGTCGGGTCGGCGCCGAGCTCAAGAAGTTTCTTCGCGACTGAAAAAAGATTCTGTTTTACAGCATACATCAGGGCAGTGTTGCCGAAATCGTCACCGAGATCAAGATCGAATTTTTTCATAAGAAGATAGGTCACAAGCTCCTGTTTTCCCGCCTCGATCGCAAGCATGAGCGCGGTTTTTCCGCCCTGGTATTTATGGTTAAAATCGGCGTTGGCGCCTGACTGCAAAAGGACGAGCGCGGCATCCAAATGATTATTGTGCATAGCCATGACGAACAGATTCGCTTTGGGATTTTTGAAATATTTTCCGTTAGGATCGGCACCGCTTTCAAGAAGAATTTTCAGAACTTCGGCATACCCTTTTTCGGTCGCGATGACGACAGCCGCCTTGCCGTTTTTGTCTTTTGTTTTTATATCAGCACCGTCGCCTATCAGCTTTTTCAGAGCTTTGGCATCTCCGTTTTCAACCGCATTTATGAAGTCCATCGGCATTGTGTTCAGTTTGCTAAGGATCCTGAAAGTTTCCTGCGCCCTTGCATCGATCGCATAGTCGAGTGCGGTTTTTCCGACCTTGGAATGCTTTTTCGCATCAAAACCGTCTTTGAGAAGTTTGTTCAATAATTCCGCGTTGTTTGCTTCTGCAGCATACATCACCGCGTCCTTTCCGTTAAGATCTTCCGTTTTGAGATCAGCGCCTGCGGCAAGCAGCATCCCTACAAGTTTTGTGTTTTTCAGCGAAATAGCATGCAGCAGCGCCGTCTTTCCGTCAGGACCTTTGAGCTCAAGGTTAACACCGTTTTTGATGAAAAACTCTGTCATCGCGGCATCGCCTGAAGTGACAGCAGTCACAAAAAGCGGCCATTCCTCGTCAACAAAATTGATGTCAGCCCCTTTTGCAAAAATTTCCGACGCGGTTTTAACGTTTCCTGCCTGGACCGCAGCGGAAAAAGAATCATTCAATTCATCAGCAAAAAGGAAAAACGAAAAAAATATTAAGAAAAGGGAAAATTTCTTCATAAAACCTCCTGTTTCGCCGCCCAATCTCGTCGAAATGTCGAAATATCGAGATTTCGAAATATCGACGGCGGCAAATCGAAATAACGACAAAAAACCGCGGCATTATAACAAAAAATTTTATTGCTTCAAAAATTATGGTAAAGACAAGCGTCTTTTTTGGTGGAGAGAAAAATGAACGTAACTTTATCCGGATACAACATCGATTCTTCGATAATTGAAGAGCTCAAAAACCGCGCAGGCTGGACTGAAGACAATGTCACGCCCGAGACTTTGAGCGCGGCTTACGCCAGGATCTCACGCGATCCTGCTGATATCGGCGAACTGAGAAAAATTTCGCGCACCGAAGTCGCCAAATCGAGAAAATCGAATGAGACGATAATTTTCGGTCTCGGTCACTCGAGCGTTGCGGAACACGCCGTTTTCAACTTCGATATAACCGGAATCTCAAGGCTTGCTACCGAAGAAGTTCAGAAGTTCAGACTTGCCTCCTTCACCGAAAAAAGCCAGCGTTACATCACTTTGGACGGCGATTTCATAATGCCGGAAGAAATAAAGAACTCCCCTTTTGCCGAAAGATTTTCGCAAGTCATCAAAATGCAGAACGATGCCTACTTTACCCTTTTCGAGGCTTTGAAAGAAGACCTTTTCGCGAAAAACGCCGACAAAATAAAAACCAAAAGAGACCAGATCGACCTTGAAACGAAGGCAAAAGAAGACGCGAGATACATCGTAGCGCTTGCCACGAAATCGCAGTTCGGAATGACTGTCAACGCCCGTTCGCTTGAAAACATGCTGAGGCAGTTCAATTCGTCTGATCTTGCTGAGGTGCGCGAACTTTCGGCAAAACTTTTCGAGAAAGTGAAATCGCTCGCTCCGTCGCTCATCAAATATGTCGAGCCGACAAAACACGAAGCGACCAAAAAAAGCGCTCTCGTACAGGCCGCTCTTGCCGCAAAAGGCTTAAACAACGGAAATAATTGCGGTTTTTCACCGGTTTCATACTCAAAAGATGCAGATACCGAGCTTGTTGCAGCGCTTCTTTACGCATATTCGAACAAAAATTTCGAAAGCTGCCTTGACCACGCCCGGAATATGAGCTTCGAAGCAAAGGAAATTCTGATAAAACAGGCACTTGCATCGAAAGAGAGTTTTGAGAAAGTTGATAGAGCCTTCGAGACAGTTGACTACACTTTTGAACTCATCGTAAGCGCCACGAATTACGCACAGCTCAAACGCCATAGAATGACGACTCAGCTCGTTCAGGATTACGATCCAAATCTTGGATGCACGCTCCCGGAATCGATAAAGGTTATCGGCAAAGAGGCGTTTTTCAACGAAAATATCAGTAAAATCAACGACTTTTACTACGATTTTGCAAAGGCGTTTCCCTGCTCTAAGAACTACATTCTTTCAAATGCACACAGGCGCAGAGTTCTCCTTAAAATCAATGCACGAGAACTTTATCACTTTATTTCGCTGCGTGACGACGAACACGCTCAGTGGGATATCCGCAACAGCGCGAAAGAGGCTGAAAACTTCGTCAGATCGGTCCATCCGCTTACCGCGATGCTTCTCTGCGGCAAAAGCAGCTACCGCGAACACTTTGCAAAAATATTTCCCGAAAAATGATTCCGTTTTCTGATTTTGCAAATACTAAAAAAACTATCCTTTTTGACGGCGCAACGGGTTCAGCGCTGCTTTCAGAGGATAGTTCGGTGATTCTTCCCGACATTCTTTCGCTGAAACGCCCAGGAATAGTGCTTGCCCTGCATGAAGAATACTTAGACGTGGGCTGCGATGTGGTTGAAACGAATTCTTTCAACTCAAATCCCCTTGTTTTTGAAAGTTTCGGAATAAAAAAATCGGCCCCTGAATGTGCAAAAATTTCGGCAATTTTAGCAAAAAAAGCGGCTAAAAATTTTTCAACTCCTGAAAAACCGCGTTTTGTCGCGGGCTCAGTCGGCCCTGTGTTTAATAACAACGGCTCATTGCAGCAGGATGAAACGCTTCTTTTTGAAGCATATTCAGTTCAGATCTCGGCACTTCTTGAAGGCGGTGTTGACCTTCTCTTTTTTGAAACCATACAGGATATTATTCAATTAAATTCAGCACTTGCCGCGGCAAAAGAAATCGACAAAGATATTCCGGTCATCGTTTCTCTTTCCGGAAAAAACGGAAAAACCTACTCTGGTACACCGTTTGAAGAAATCATCAGAGAAATCTCAAAATATGATCTGTTTGCACTCGGACTAAACTGCGAAGATTTTGCAGACATAGAAAAAGATGCTGAAATAATTAAAAAAATTTCACCGTTTCCGCTTTCGCTCATGCCGAATCTGGGACTGCCGGACGACATCGGCGGAAAATTCGTCTACAAAACGACTCCTGCTGAATTTTCTCAAGAAATGTCAGAACTTGTTCAGAAATTCGAACCTAAAATCATCGGCGGCTGCTGCGGAACGACGCCGGAACATTTGGAGGCACTTGCAGACAAAACCGCTTTCTGATATAATGACCGGTCTTTGCTTTTTTGACCGTTCAATAAAGGAGATTTCAATGAAAAATTTTTCATTTTTACTGATTTTATTTGTGTTTTTCTTCGCTGCAAGCGGTTGCAGTTCAAAATCACAGAACAATGAAGATCAAAAGGATGACGGAACAGCAATAAACGATGAAGATGTTCCGACAGACGAAATCACTCCTGATAACGAAGAGACGACTGACGAAGAAAACACTTCTGAAGACGGAGACCAGGACGAAGAGGGAGAAAGAGTAGAACCGATCTGTCTGACTCCGAAAGCGGGGCCTTACACACTGAAATTCACCGATATTTCGGAAGAAATGGGGGTCCAGAAACTCAACGCCCTCGGATCTCAGATCACGATCGCAGATATTGACGGCGACAGATGGCCCGATATCTACACAACGCTTGGTTCTAAAAACCGTGAAGATCAGAACGAGCCGAAAAATCTTTACAAACTTCTTAAAAACGTGAAAGGCAAAAATTTCGAAGATGTAACCTTCTCAAGCGGTCTTTTTACCGATAAAAAAGGAACAAACGGAGCAGCTTCAACCTACGTCGTTTTCGCAGATATGAACAACGACGGTTTTCAGGACGCATTCAATGTCGTCTACGTTGACAACGACACTCTTTCGAACGAACAGTTCCAGAACGATTACTCCCGTGTTTACCTTAACAAAGGCGATGGAACATTCAAATATGTCGGAGGGAATTTTGTTTACGACGATATGTTCGAAGCTATCGCAGGTGCAGCTTTCTTAGACTATGACCACGACGGCGTGATCGACCTTTTCATAGGCAGACACTACAACAGATACGGCTACCTTGAATCGTGCGAACCCGACACACTTATGAAAGGACTCGGAAACGGAAAATTCGAGAACATTGTTGACGGAACAAGCGGACTTGAAACCGTTAAAGCAGATAATGATTCACTTGCAAAAGGTAATTTCAACAAACCGACATGGGGCGTCAGCGCATGCGATATCGACGGCGACGGTTTTGCAGACATTCTCACTTCAAGCTACGGCAGATCTTACAATGCACTTTACAGAAACAAAGGCAACGGCACATTCGAAGACCTTTCTATAAGCTCTGGTTTTGCCCACGATGACAACGAAAACTACGGTGACGACCAGTATTTTGCATGCTACTGCGAAGACGAATCCAATAAAGGAACCGATTACTGTTCGATATCGAAAGGAGCAAGAATCAGCTGCGACAGCATCGGAACAAGCGGCTGGAATCCCGGATTTTCCGATCAGCCCTACAGACTCGGCGGAAACAGTGCGGGAACTCTCTGCGGCGACTTTGACGGCGACGGTGACACCGACCTTTTCCAGATCGAACTTGCACACTGGCACATCGGTTCGGCAAGCGACAAATCGCAGCTCATAATGAACGACGGATTTGCCGAAAAGCCTTTGAGACGCGTTTCTGAAGATGAAAGCGGCATTACGAGAAAACGCTCAGGCTCATGGAACGACGGCGATCTGGGCGGCTTTGCGGCTGATTTCGACAACGACGGAAAACTCGACATCTACATTCTGAGTTCCGATTATCCGGGCACAAAATCGATGCTTTTCCAGCAGCAGGCTGACGGCAAGTTTAAAGACACGGCAAAAGAGGCTGCTGCTCAGGTCCTCCGCGCCCACGGCGGCGCATTCGTCGATATCGACCGCGACGGCGACTACGATCTCATTGTCGGCACATCATTCATGCGCTGGAATAAGAACGATTCAGACGGAGGAAACAACATACCCGAAAAACAGTGGATAAAAGTACTCCGCAACGACACCGGACAGGATGCAAACAAAGTTATAATCGACATTTCAGGAAGCACGGCAAACCGCGATGCGATAGGCGCAAAAATCATCGTCAAAGCAGGCGGGAAGCAGTTTGTCCGCGAAGTTCAGGGCGCATACGGCCTCAACGGTTTCCAGAATGACCACCTTCAGATCATCGGCCTTGGTGAAATCTGCGAAATCGAAGAAATCGAAGTTCGCTGGCCAGACAAAGAAAACTCTGTCACGAAATACGACAAGGTCTATGCAAACTATGTTCTTGAAATCAATCAGGAAACAGGACTTAAGCATCACAAAATCGAGGAATACTTCGGCAAATAGCACTTTATGGAAGAAAATCAAAATAATTTCCTATACATAGCAGCACCAGACAAAAAAACGGCACGGGAATATTCCGTTTTGCTTGATTCGCTCGGGATCGCGAACAACGCCGTTTTCCGCTGGAACTCGTGGCAGATCGAAGTCGATCTAAAAGATTACGAAAATGCGAAAAGCGAAATTTCTGCTTATGAAAAATCGGGACGAATAGAAAGAATTCACAACAAATTCGCTCACATACGCTTTCAAAAAGTTAATTGGACACAACTTGCCGCCACTCTCATTCTTCTTGCAGTATTTCATGTTTTCATATACGAATTTGACCACTTGGAGTTGATAAAAGCAGGGCGTTCGAGTGCCGCAGCAATAACCGAAGGCGAAATTTTCAGGGCAGTCACGGCTCTCACGCTTCACGGCGACTACAAGCACCTTTTTTCGAACATTTTTTTCGGCGGGATCGTCCTATGGGCTCTCTCGACAATGACCGGAACAGGACTCGCGCTCGTTCTGGCTCTTTTCACCGGCTTTGCAGGAAACATCATGAACGCGTTTTTCTACGGCAGCGCACACAACTCGATCGGTGCATCGACCTCTGTTTTCGGAGTGATCGGCCTTCTTGCCGGATTGCAGTTTTTCGACAGTTTCCGTGAAAAAAAACTAGGACGATGGATCCCGCTCGGAGCTGCCCTAGGACTGCTGGCCATGCTCGGAAGCAGTGACAAAAGCGATGTCATGGCACATCTTTTCGGCCTTGCCACCGGACTTCCGGCAGGAGCGGTTTTCGGAATCATCTTTTCAAAGCGGCAAATTCCGGGAAAAACGTTTCAGAATATAGCGGCGGCTGTTTTCATTCTGACAATATCCGCGTGCTGGATGAAAGCGGTGATGTAGATTCTTATTCACCCCATACAAAAATATCGTCGAACCAGACCTTGTGATACTGCTTGTTTGATGCGAGACAAATGTTCGGGATCGACCAATAATCAAGATCAAACGGCTGATTTTCGACTTTCAGCTCGTCATCGACCCAAAGAGAGACAGTTTTTTTCAACTGATCCATTTTAGCACGGATTTTATACCAGTGATCCGGTTCATAGGATGGCGAACCATTCTCGTAGACAGTCCATTCAGGAATCTGGTAACGGATTTTTCCGTTAGCGAGTTCGACTTTCAAATATATATCGCCCCAGTTCGTGCGGCCGTCTTCCCTTTCAAAAGTGCAGAGCGCGAAAGAAACATCGTCTCCTTCCGTGTTCATCTTAGCCTCGACATTGATGACATCAGGAACTTCAGGGAGAACCGCTGTCATGATCGCCGACAATTTTTTGTTGCTACGACCCAAAAGATGCATGCTGTTTTCAGCCGAGACATATTTTTCGGATGTAACGACCTGATACTGAGTCCCTTCGCCGTAATATTTCAATGTCCATTTTTCATTAGGGAAAGAACCTGCGACATAGGAATCAAAATCTTCTTTGAAAAAGGCGTTCCTGCAAACTTTTGCGCCTCCGCAGCCGTCAGTCGCGACACAGAGATCAGCGCCGCAGCAGTCTTCAACAGTTTCACACGACGAAGCAGCACAGTTCGAACCGTTGAAAACAGAACCGCATAGCGGAAGATCCGAGTCCGGCCGTTCATTGTCAGACTCTCCGTTTTCTTCATCATCCGGCAGGAGATCTTTGTCATCTTCATTACTTCCGCCGTCAGGACCGTTTTCGCTTTCACTGCCTTCCTGCACTGTTTCATCCTGGATTTCATGTGATCCATCGTTTAAAGAAGGTGTTTCATCATCATTTTTCTCATTGGAATCGCCGGTTTCCGCTGTTCCTGAATTATCCGGGACCTCCGAAGCATCATCGGATAGTGAAGAAATTTTTTGAGCACCATTCCCGCTGCATGAAACAAAAAACAAAAGAATCAGAACCGATAAAAACCTGTACATTTGTCGTCTCCTTGCAAAAACAACAATAAAACCTTTTTATTTTAACCGTTTTCAAAATATTATCAATGCCATTTTTTATCAGGCTGGAACAGCAAACAGAATCACATGGATCTATTGCGTTCAGTTAAAAAAAATGTTAGTTAAAAGCGTCTGATTCAGGGAGGCGCAACTGCCTGAATCATAGAAATTTTTAAATAGTCGAGGTCAAAATGGTAAAGAAAAGAACTTCTTTTGTCTGCACTAACTGCTCCTACACAACTCCGAAATGGATGGGAAGATGCCCCGAATGCGGAGAGTGGAACACTCTCGAAGAAAAGGATGAAACTGTCGTTCCTGAAGAGAACCACAGGCTTTTCGCGACTTCTCCCGATGCGGTCTATACCCACATTTCCGAGGTCAAAAGCGTTGACAACGAAAGAGTCAAAACGGGATACAAGGAGCTCGACAGGATCCTTGGCGGCGGCGTTGTAAAAGGAAGTTACAACCTTATCAGCGGTCATCCCGGAGTCGGAAAATCGACACTCATGCTCCAGACGGCGCTCGAACTTTCGAAGCAGTGCAAAGTGCTCTATCTTTCGGCGGAAGAGAGCGTTTCTCAGGTCAAGATCCGTTTTGAAAGGCTCGCCGGCAAAAAAGGGTGCGGAAGCCTTTTTCTTTCCAACGAAAGCAATCTCGACAAACTCCGCGCGAAACTTGAGGAAGAGGATTTCGACATCCTTTTCTGCGATTCGATCCAGTCGGTCTATTCGCCGTCAGTTCTGGGTATCCCCGGTTCTGTGAGCCAGATCAAAGAGTGTGCTGTAAGACTTCTCGAAACGGCGAAAAGAAAAGGGATCACGGTTTTCGTAGTAGGACATGTCACCAAAAATGGCGAGATCGCCGGCCCCATGCTGCTTGAGCACATGGTCGATTCTGTGCTTATTTTCGAAGGCGATCCTTCGCTCGGATACAGAGTCCTGCGCTGCTCGAAAAACCGTTTCGGCGCGACAGACGAAATAGGGATTTTCACAATGACATCGAACGGACTCACCGAAGTCGAAAACCCGAGCCAGTTTTTCCTGTCCGACAACATCGGCTCGATCTCAGGCTCGGCGAGAGCGCTTGTTCTCGAAGGGACCCGCCCGTTTCTGATCGAAGTCCAGTCGCTCGTCACAAATTCGAATCTGCCGCAGCCGCGCCGCGTCGTAACAGGGATCGACAGCGGAAGACTCGCCATGATCTGCGCTATTCTCGAAAAAAGATGCGACATATACTTCTCGAATTTCGATATTTTCGTAAACGTTGTAGGCGGCCTTAAAATCAAGACTCCGTGTGTAGATCTGCCTCTTGCGGCATCGCTTTTCTCGTCAGTCTTAAACCTTTCGCTGCCCGTTGACTGGGCCTTTGTCGGAGAGATTGGATTGGGCGGCGAAGTGCGCGAAGTTCCGGGCCTTGAGATCATGCTGAAAGAAGGGGCAAGACTCGGGCTGAGCAAGATTTTCGCTCCGGTAGAGCGCAGCAACAAAGAGAAAAAATACTCAGGCAAAGCAGAAATAGTCAGGATCTCCCACATTGACGAAATCAGGGAACATATCGCTTCGACAAATATTTTTGACAGATAGTTTTAAGACTGCAAAAATCTGTTCCCGAGCAGCGCAGCACAGTTTGCAAAGTGCTTTTTGGCAATTTTATCGATAATCTGCAGACCGAACTCTTCTATTATTTTTTCAAGAAGCATATCCGATTCAGTGCCGCTTCCCGGAACAAGCGTAAATTTGTTTTCAAGGGTCGTTTCGCTTATCTGCCGCAATGAAAGAAGGTAACCTGCCCGCGCAATTACGGAAGCCAGCGCTACGGCAGGATTCTGCTCTGCACGAACCTGAAAATCGACCGGAATACCGGCTGAAGCTGCCGCAATCAGTGAATTCGCCGCGGAATTATCGGTGAATTTATCCACAAGAACACGCCTGACATCATTCCGTTTCGCAACGACATTGGAAACAGCCTTTGAATGCGCCCAGGCCAGAAGATGGGTCAGATTCTTCCCCTGCGCCGTCAAATTTTCATAAAAAGAATTGTATCTTTCAGGCATGATGCGGACAAGCGAAAACGAATCAGAGAATCCGGTCCTTATTTTTTCGTAAATTTCCAGAATGTCTTTGTCCTTCATCCGCTTGCTGTCTTTGACATCGAGCTTCAAAAGCACGCTCTCACGTTCTCCGAGTACGAACGAACAGACGACCAGCGGACCGAAGACATCACCCTTTCCGGCTTCGTCACTGCCCAGAGTACCTGTTTCAGAAAGCATAGAAAGAAGGATCGAACGGACCGTTTCATCGGAGGTGACGATCGAAAAGCCTTTCTTTTCAGTATGATACACTGCGACATTTGTCTCTTTTTTATCCTTCCGTGTTCTGCTGCCGATTTTGAAAGCTATGCCATACGGAATTTCCTTGAAATTTCCGCTGTCTACCTCGAACCCGGCCTTAAGAAGCCCGGCATATGCCTTTTCGATGAAACCGGACAGCTGAATATCGTCTGAAAACAAACTCAAAGCGCCCTCTCAGCGGATTTTTCGATCACTTTTACTATTTCGCCATAGTTTACAGGTTTTACAAAAACATCGTCAAAACCGTTTTCCAGAAGCATTTTCCTTGCATCGCGCGATGCATATGCAGTAACGGCGAAAACAGGCATGGAAATTCCTTTTTCCTTAGCCTTGTCACGCATTCTGTGCATCATTTCGATTCCGTCCATACCGGGCAGCTGAATATCCGTGACAACCGCAGCGAGCAGAGAAGTTCTGTCAAAAAGTTCCAGGGCCTCGTATGCATCGACAGCCGCAACGACCTCTACACCGAGCCGCTCAAAGCATTTGCGCGACACAATCATATTGACAGTATCGTCTTCGACAAGCAGGATTTTCAAATTTCACTCCTACGCAAATCCGGTAAAGGGTATACAAAAAATCTTAAACTGAAAGAAAAAAACACATTTGCAAAAATATTCTTTTTGTGAATTATTTCACAAGGATTGTTTTTGGGGGAGGCAAATATGAAAATCCGTCTGTTTTTAATCATTCTCATCTTTTCTTCACTTATTTACGCCGACATTTACAAAGAAGAGGACAAAAAAATCAAATCGGACAGAAAAAGGATCACCGAAATCGAGAAGAAACTGGCAGCCGACGAAAAGGAGTGCAACAGCGCACCGCAACAGAATCTGGACAGGAATGTGATCAGCGAACTTAAAATATACTGCGAGGCGAGAGAATCGGCGAAATCGCGTATTCCGGCGCTGAAAACCCTGCTTGACGAATACGAAAGCACTCTTAACAACTATCTTCAGGAATGCAAAACTGTAAACGATGACGAAACCTACTCCAAATGTGAAAATCTCGATCGTCAAACGGCAAATGCAGCCGAAAACCTGAACAACGAAAAAGAAAATTTCAACAGCGACATTGACACCATGGAAAATGCCGCGGCAAAAGCCAAAGAGCTCAACGAAAGAAACAACGACGCGAACAGACAGGATTTTATCAGGACCGTTTCGAACAATCTGCAGGCAAAAAAGGAACTGGTAACAGCCATGAAAAAAGGGCTTGCTGAAGACAAAAAAACATTTCAGAATTCAAAAAAACAACTTACAAATTCACTGAAAAGCAGTTCCGGAGAAACAGCCGCGAAAGGCAGTGCGTTTCTGGAAAAACTCAACGGGACCCTTTTGCAGAACGGCGCACTGGACAGACTGTGCGACTCGATGCTCCAGGCAATAAACGAAGCGAAAAATGTCTGTATTTCGAAAATCGACATGAAAAAATGCAACGCTTCCGAGACAAAAATGGAGAATCTTTTCAACGATGGGAACGAAAAACTCACAATTTACAAAGATGAAAAGAGTGCTCTTGTCTCACTGGAAAACGAATACAGCAAGGCAGGAATGGGCGACATCCTGACCAGGACTGAAAACGCGCAGAAAACGATAACGGCTTACCTGAAAGGGCTGAAAGAGCAGAACAGTTACCTCAGGCAGCAGATCGAAATGAGCGCGAACAACATGGAAGTCGTAAAAAGCAGAAACAACAAGAAGCTTCTTGACACCTATTCCGCACTCGTCACAAGAGCGAAAGAACTGGAGAAAGAGAACTCCGACCACACTCTATTTTATGAAGAAAACATCAATAAAATCAACAACTTTACAACTTCGTGCATTCAAGGCAAAACCGAACTGACCGCCGAATGCAGGATCGAAGGCGAAAAAATCACAGAAGCAATAAATTCTCACGAACCGAAGATCACGAAATACGGCGGGAATTTTAATAAACTTGCCGGAGATTTTGATGATTTCTACAAAAAATTCAAATAGTTACACAATATTTTCGCTGGGCATCAATTCGATTTTTTCCCACCTTTTTTCCCGATAGTGCGGTCAAGAAGGAAAAGTCCCAGAATGATGTAGTTAAGCCAGACGAACCAGTTTCCGAATTTAAGATAAAGTGTTTTTTTGTCATAGAGCGGGATTTTACGGTTTATCGTCGTTCTTTCGAGGAAATTTGTCGCGTTTTCGATCGTTCCGTCGGGAAGAATGACCTCACTTATACCGACATTCGCGCTGCGGACGATCGTCCTTCCGGTTTCAACTGCACGGAAAGGATAGAACATTCCGTGCTGAAAAGTTTCGCTCGAATTGCCGAACCACGCGTCGTTGCTGATATTGACAAGAAGTTCAGCGCCGTTTTTCACGAAACCTGCCACATTTTCACTGAAAGTCCCGTCGTAGCAGATCAGTATAGACGCTTTGAAACTGCCGAAATCATAAACAGTGTATTCTGTTCCGCGGACAAAATCACCAAGATTGTCCGGAACAAGTATCGAAAACCCGATAGAGCGCAGAAACTCGCTGTAAGGCAGGTATTCACCGAAAGGCGCAAGCTTGATTTTTTTGTAGATTTTGCGGATTTTTCCATTCTGAACGAAGCCTGCGGCATTGAAAAAACTGAGTTCGGAACGGTCGACCATGTCCATTCCTACAATCTGGTTAGGAAAATTGTAGGCCCTGGGAAAATAACGTTCCATGATATAGTTAAAACTGTCGAAACCGACAGGGATCCTGAGAGGCATAGCAGCCTCGTGCCATACAACAAGTTCCGTATCACGGTCGAAGCTGTTGATTTGATTGACAAAAACATCGATCATTTCAAAGACGTTTTCTTCCTTGGCATTAATATCATACTGGTTTATCGCAGGCTGCATAAGTCCTATCTTTATCTCCTTTGCGGGAGTTTCCGACTTGAACGAGATCAGCTGCCACGCCGAATACGAAAACATGACAATAAGAACGGCCGCAAGCGCAAAGCCCTCTTTTTTATTATGGTTTTTAGAAACAAAAGTATAGACGTAAAGCGAGCACCAGACGATCATAAACGAAATTATATAGACAGATCCGAGTGATGCCCACTGCAGGACAACTTTGTTGGAATACTGCGAATGTCCGAGTGCCGCCCAGAAGAAATCGACTGGAAAAAATGTCCGCAGGAACTCGATCCCGAGCCACAGAACCGCGATAAACCAAGGTTTCAATGGCAGAACCGAACCGGCAGGAGCAGCTATAAGAGCAGTAAAATCAGATGTTTTCTGACTTTTTTTGGCAAAAAACCGGCAGAGCAGCCAGAATGCAAGCCAGAAAGTAGAGAGAGCCACCCACATCAGAAGCACGACCAGAATTGATTCCGTCAGATTCAATCCGCCGTAAATATTGAGAGAATAGAAAATCCAGTAAAAAACGAAGGCATTTGCCGGAATCATCAGCATATAAAGCGCGAGGATCTGCCTTTTCAGAGTTGAAAACAAATTCATGATATAAAAAAAGAGCGGCATGACAGGAAGAATCAGAAGCCAGCCCATAAATTCGTGAATAAAAACAGGTTTTGTTCCGCCTGGGACTACAAACGGAAAACTGAGCGCAAAACAGAAAACAAAAAAAATACCAGCTATAAATGCCTTGATTCTATTGGACATTTCTATTCTTCACCGCGTCCTTTCCAGTGCGGATAAAGCTGTTTCATTATGACACTTTCCGCTGTTCTCATCTCTTCACGCTCCCCTTTTTTGTGGTGGTCAAAGCCCAGAAGATGAAGAATTCCGTGGACAACCATGAAAGTCATCTCTTCGTCGAAAGTCGTTGCATACCTTGCGGCATGTTTTGCGACAACATCAGTACAGATGAAGATGTCACCAAGAAGATAAGGCGCAAATTCAGCCCCCTCCCCTTCAGCAAAAGCGAATGAAATAACATCTGTTGAACGGTCTATATGCCTGAAATTATTGTTTATCTCACGGATTCTTACTTCATCCACAAAAATTATAGAAACTTCGTAAGGATCGGTCGTTTTGAGATTTTTAAAGTTCAAAGCAAGGCGGATCGCCCGGCGCATCGTTGACTTCAATCCGCCCGGCGCATAATCACATTCCGAAAAAAACGATGTTCTCATTTGTTCTCCTGTTCAGGCTGTCCGGCAGCGGCGACAGGGGAAGACTCTTTTGCTTTCTCCTGCGGATATTTGACTCTGCCGTGGTAAATTCCCGAAAATGTGTTGACTAAAGAATCTTCTATTATCTGGAGATCTTTTGTGGTCAGATTGCATTTTACGAACTGGTTTTCCCTGATTTTTCCGGCGATTATCTCCTGAACTCTGGCTTTAAGGCCGTTTTCGGTCTTTTTGTCCATCGAACGCACCGCTGCCTCGCAGCTGTCGGCAATCATAAGAAGCGCCGTTTCTTTCGACTGCGGTTCAGGACCGGCATACTTGAACTCGGCCTCGGAAACATTCGGATCCATCTCTTTCGCCTTTTTATAGAAATATCCGACCAGAGTCGTGCCGTGATGTTCCACTATCGCCGCCTCAATCTCTTCCCCGAGATGATATTTCTTTGCAAGTTCAAGACCGTATTTGACGTGATTGGTGATGATTCTCGCCGACATCGTCGGTCTGTAGCTGTCGTGCGCGTTCTTTCTGTCGCGCTGGTTTTCTGTGAAATATTCAGGACGCTCGAGCTTTCCTATGTCATGGAAATAAGCCATGACCTTGCATTTAAGCGGATTGAGCTTCAGATCGCGCGCCGCGACTTCGACAAGTGAAGCTACCGTAAGCGAATGCTGGTAAGTTCCGTTCGCATAGACCGACATCTGTTTGATGAGCTCGTTGCTCATGGTTGAATAGCTGACATATTTTATGTTCGTCGTATAGTCGAGAACTGATTCAAAAAGCGGAATCATTATACTCAGAATTCCGCCGGAAAGTATCGCAGAGACAAAAGCGCTGAGTATCGCGGCAAAGACATGGACTCCGCTCTGGTTCAACGATGAATCAAGCATTCCGACAATAAACGCAAGCCCCATCGCGAACACCGAAAATTTGAATGTCTGCCACATTATCTGGCCTGACGATTCGACATGGAAAATGACGAACATGAAAAGAAGCGAGCCGAAAACATAGTAGACCGGAATAAAATAATTTTCAGGAAAAAGTGTCGTCAAGACCGCCGAAAGGACAAACAAAAAGAAACATGCGGTTTCCGTATTCACAAGGACTCTCACCGCCGCTATAAAAAACGGCAGCGGGAAAAAGAAATAAATCGCCTTGTTGTCATAGACTTTCTCCTGGATCCACGGCATCGCAAAACGGATAAGCAGAAGAGCCGAAAGCATGAGACCGGTCATAAGCAGAATATCTTTGTTGCGATATCTGAATTTGCCGATCGAACGTGTGAAAACAAGAAAAACAATCGAAATGAAAGCGGCGATATAAAGAAAATTGCCCAAAAAGAAAAACTCTTTGGAAATGTTATCGGACTGCTCCTTCATAACCTTGAAAACTTCGATATCTTCTTTTGTGATCACCGCCCTGGACGAGATCACACGTTCGCCTCTCGCTATTTTCCGTTCTGATTTAGGCGCACTGTTTTTGGCTTCTATTTTATCATACTCGGTGATTTCAGCATTGTAAAAGATCGAGTCCCTCATCGTCCAATTAGCTATTTCAGCAACGATCTCGAGACCTTGTCGTGTAAAATCTGTCATATTCAGTTTGTCTTTCGCATGAAGGATCTCGGCTTTGAGAGCCGTCGAATTAATAATTTTTCCGGTATTGACAAAAAGTGATTTAACCTTCGCGGCGGCTGACGGATCCTGCTCCTGATCGCCGGCGTCTTTTTTCCTCACGATAATTTGTGCAGGAACATAGTCGGCGGGAATTCCCTCACGCAGAATGAAGTAGTCGTTCTGGCTGAAGTAATCGGAAATCTCCGCGATCGTCTCCGGGATCCTTGACGGGAAAATATTGTCGGTCAGAGTGAAAAAAACGCCGTTTGAAAGCGGAGTTCCTATATCGCGTTCGAAATCAGCCCGTTTCTTGATAAAAAGATTGCGCAGGCCTGATTTCAACTCCTTGAATTCGTTGGTTTTACCTGAATTGACTATATAATCCGCCAGAACATCCTGGAATTCCGGCGGGCAGGCGTTCTTTTCGGCAATAACCGCCTTCAGATTTTCCTTCGCCGCTTCACGCATCATCCTGAAAGCTTCGTTCAAAGCGGCAAGATTCTTTTTCTGGTCAACGACATCGTATGTGTTAGGCACTTCATTCTGCGCCTTTTCCTGATTTTTCGCAGTTTCGTCCTCGTTGATTATTATGTAATCCTTGTCAGCAACTATCGAATGGTCTATCGTGTGGCCGATGTTACGCGGATCATCAGGGTAATTTTCCTTGTCAGAATCGGGAACAAGGATCCATGCCACAGCGGCTGTGAACACAAAAAACATCGCCAGACGCGACTTTTTGTCGCTTTTTCTCAGCCAAGAAACATATTTTTCGGAAATATCATCAAGTTTTTCCAGAAACAAAACATAAAAAAGCACCGCCCTGAAGACACACCATACAAAAAACTGCGGTGACATATCCCGTTTTTTCTGCCATGAATCATAAAGCTTGTAAGGTTTCTCGAACTTGCCGAAACGCCAGCGGAAAATATCCTCTTCTTCGTTTTCCGACGATTTTTCTATAATGAATTTCAGCTTTTTGAACTCTTTTACAAGCCTGACATTCAGATTTTCATTTGCCTGTCTTAAGTCTTCCATCTTTCTCCGCGGACAAAAAACGAAGTATTATGAACCAAAATGCGCGTCAAGTCAAAAAGTTGCCGCAAAAGTTCTGAGAATCGCGGATACGGAAACGCTTTTCATTCCGCGCTGCCGAAAAATTCGCCCAGATCTATCGACGAAAGAAATTTCCTGACGACCGCGACAGAAACTTTGCTGCTTTCTTCGCGGATTTTTTCGTTTTTATTCTGCGGAGTCACAAAAAACGGCTTGTGCTCATAGTGCGTTATTTTGAATTTCTGTCCGTTTTTGAAAGTGTGGACATCGACTTCGACAAGATATCTCTCATAGTTGCCGACTTTTGTCGAAGTCCCTTTCGAAACAACGATGAGCTGATGCGGCAGATTTTTGTTCTGAGTCGGGACGATTCCGAAATCGAGCAGAACTTTTTCGATGTCGTCAATCATTCTGACTGGACTGTCGACACGCAGAAAAACCTCTCTTTTGCCAAGATTTTCGGGAACAAAAATCAGTTCTACAAATTTCCTGTCGCCTTTTAAGAGAGTGACTTTGCCGCTTTGTGTTTTATAACCGGATGATTTTACTGAAAAACTGTATTCTCCCGGTTTAAGATGGATTTTCCTGTTCAAAGCGTATTCCGCTCCGGCGATCCCGACCTTGCCCTCTACACCTGATTTCGCCGAAAAATATACCGAGCCAGAAGTCGCGAGTTTCTCTGTTTCGGCCTTCAAAGAATCGAGAATCTTTATGTATTTTTCCCGTTCCTTAACCTGCGAACCGGAAACAGCATAAAGCAGTGAATAGGCGAAAGAAAGCGAAGTCATAACATCGTCGAACTTATCCGGAGAAAGTGTCTCTATGTCAAAAGGAATCGTTTTTATGAGATAGTTTATTGTATTTACAACATCTTTTTCAGTCATAAATGCAATAACGCTTAAACCGTATTCTGTATTCCTAGGCTTCGTAAAGCGGACGCCTTTCAGAAAAGTGTCAGATTTTGTTTTGACATCATTTTTAAGCGCGCTGAAATATTCCCCGTTCTTTTTTTCATGCACGGAAACAAACTGCGCGGAAACAATGACGACGATCGAATTGCTCAACTCGGAAATTGCCGCAGCTCTTGCGGTTTTCTCGTCTTTTCCGAATCCTTCCCCTTTCAGAACCGCGAACTGAAGCATATCGTCGTCACTCACCTGAGACGGCTTTTCTGCTGTTTTCCCTTTGCTTTTAAGACTTTGATCCGGTGATTCTGCCTGAGAAGAAGCAGCAGGCGCCGGAATTTTTCCTTCAAGTTCGGCAAAAGCGGCTTCCGCATTCCGTTTTGCCTTGTTGAAATCTTTCGATTTTGCACCTGCTGACAGTTGCAAAGTCGCTAAAACAGACAGGATCAAAAAAATTGAAAAGAATCCTTTTTTCATGGCTCCCCTACTCGATCTTAAGTTCGATTTCTCCGCTGCCAGCCGCCTTTAAAACAAGGAAAGAACCTGAATCGCTGACTTTTTCAAGCTGTCCCGGACCTTTGTACGACTTTTTTATCTCCTGAAAAAGTTCGTACGCGTTCGACACATTTTTAACATAGGCGATATATGTGAAAGAAGATTTTCCGCCGGCGACCCTTTTTATAGGCTTTTTCGTAAGTTTTTTTAATGCGCCGTAAACAGCTTCGTCGGCTGCCGCACCGTCGGAACTGTTTGAAAGAACCGTGATTTTGAACGGTTTTCCGCTTTTTGCCATCTTGGTCCACTCTTTTTTGATCTGGCTTAAAACTTTGGAAGCCGCATCGTTCACAGCTTCCTGGATCAGAGCGTTTTTGTCAGTAACTCTCCTTTCTGCCGAATAACCCGTGGTCGAAGCGAGCAGTTTTCCGCTTGCTGTCTCAAAAACTTCAAGAGTTACGGACGCTTTCGAACCTATGCTGCCGCGCATTTCGGAAAAATTCACTTTCGCGTAGATATCCGTTCCGAGAGTAAGCGCCATGTCGTGCATCGGATCTGTTTCCGCACCTTCCAGCATTGAGATCTTACTGACGATCTTATCAACAGCTGCGCCTTGTGAGGCCTTGAAAACCTCGAGATCGTTGTCCTGAAAATATTCCTGAATGACTGTGACAGCGGTTCTGGCAAAATCGCCGCCCTTGTCGGCGAAAACCGAAATCGTCGGAAGCCCGATCTCTTCGCTTATTTCCTCCATTGTAGAGATGACTCCGGCAGCGGCAAGCTCCTGTATGATCATCGCGGTATCGACTCTGAAAAGATAAACGGCTTTCGTCTTGTCTCCGGTTTTCGACTTTGATTTTATGTCGGAAGTCCAGCGGATGTATTTATCCGGATTCTGATACATTTTTATTTCAAAACCGTAAGCTTTAGTTTTTTCGGCATCGCTTTTGAGGATCGGTTGTTCACCGCTTTCCAGAACGAACCATATTGCTGTTTTTTTTGCCTCTTTCAAAGCCTCTTCGACCGAACAGCCGATCCCGCCGGCCTTGACCATGACCTCTGCGGTCCCGGAACTTTCGACAAAAGTCGCCTCGTAACACGCCGGCGTGTCATTTTTGTTGGGTTCACATTTCTTTTTCGCCGAAAGGCCGGTGCTGAAAAGAAAAACAGCCGAAAAAACCAAAACAGCCGATACAAACTTTTTCATAGCAGACTCCTTACATAAAAAAACTTTTTCTGAATTATAGCAGGAAAGGTAAAAAAACAAGTTTTTGCCCTTCCACTTCAGGCACTCTCGTAAAAAAATCAGCTGTTTTTCAGCATTTCGATCATTGCCTTGAAAGCTTCGTCCGGGTCTGACGGCATTCCGCCGTATTTCTCGCTGTCAAGTCCCGCTTCCCTGATAAAGGCAGATTTTTCAGTCTTACGCGTGCTGCCGCGGAAAGTGACAGTTTCGGGAACAGTTATTGTAAGAAGCCGCTTCGCCCTTGTGAAAGCGACATAAGCCAGCCGCCGTTCCTCGTCGATGTTGTATTCTTCGATCGCGAGATGGTTCGGGAATCCGCCCTGATAAAATCCAGGAATAAAAACTTTGTCGAACTCGAGCCCTTTCGCGCTGTGGGCAGTTATTATGGTGACTTTTCCGTCACGGCTCTCCTCTTCGCCGCTCCCGATCAGGGCGACATTGTTGACAAAACCGGCAAAAAACGACTTTGCACTTTTATGCTCCGGAAGAGTCGGATCAGTGGCTACGGCATCGAAAAAAGCCGATATATTGTCGAGTTTGACCTTTGCCGCCTCCTCGCTTTCGGCAGTTTTTTTGATTTCACTCTCGATCCCTGTGTTTTTTATGAGAAAAGCGGTAAACTCCATCGCCCCGGAGACACGGAATTCCCTGTCGAACATCTCCAGAAGGTCAGAAAACGCGCTTAAAGCGGCAATCTGACTGCCGCTGAACAAAGATTTGTAAATATTGAAATCGCGCAGCAGCGCTAAAGGCGGCATTTTCAGCGACTTCGCGGTATCAAACAGTTTTTCGGCCGCGGCATTTCCTATTCCGCGGGCAGGATAGTTGATTATCCGTCTCAGATTTATCTCGTCGTTAGGATTCAGCAGGATCCTGATGTAGGCAAGAATATCCTTGATCTCTTTGTTCTCGAAGAACTTGCTGCCGCCGACGACCACAAACGGAATTCCGTATCGCGAAAACGCAACTTCAAAGAAGCGGGTCTGGAAATTTGCTCTGACTATTACAGCGATATCGCCGAGTTTTTCACCGGAGCTCCTCCAGCCGGCTATCTCACCGGCGACGAACTCCGCCTCCTCCTTTTCATTCTGTCTGGAAACGACCCTTATCCCGTCTCCGGGACCGCCATCCATCGAAGCGAAGCACTTTTTTTCGCTTCTTGTCCTGTTGTTCGATATCAATTTTCCGGCAGCATCGACTATTTCACGGATCGATCTGTAGTTCTCCTCAAGTTTTACAACAGTCACATCGTCGAAATCGCGCTCGAAATTGAGAATATTTTCGACATTCGCGCCGCGCCAGCTGTAAATACTCTGGTCGTCGTCACCGACAACACATATATTTTTATGGATCGAAGAAAGAAGTTTGACAAATTCGAACTGCGCGGGATTGGTATCCTGATATTCATCGACCATTATGTATTTGTATTTTGAAGCGTATTTTTCCATGACAGCGCTGTCATTTTTGAGAAGAGCGACTGTTTTGCCTATCAGATCGTCAAAATCCAGCGCCGCCCGCACTTTCATCGCCTCGCAATAAGGTTCAAAAAGTCTGTTGGCTACGGCATTCGTAAGGTTTGAGACAAGAAACGGCGTATTTTCTCTAAGTGACGGGTCGTTTTTCATTTTTGAAACGGCAGAAACTACGGCCTGAGCCGAAAAACGGTCTGTTGAAACTCTGGCCTCGCTCATGACCCGTTTCATAAGCTCAGCCTGTTCATAAGGAGAATATATAGTAAAATCAGCAGGATAACCTATTTTTTCGTGTTCGGCGCGGAGAATACCCAGCCCGAGGGCGTGAAAAGTGCATATCGTGAGTCTCGAAGCTTTTTCCTCTGAATCAAGCAGGGAATACAGCCTTTCGCGCATCTCCTTCGCCGCCTTGTTCGTAAAAGTCACAGCTAGAATATTGTCAGGCGAGACCTTTTTTTCCCCGACCAGCCATGCAATCCTGCGGGTTATGACGCGCGTTTTACCCGACCCGGCTCCGGCAAAAACAAGCACTGCTCCTTCTGTCGTTTTTACCGCTTTTTCCTGCGGCGCACTCAGATTTTTATCCACTTTATTCAAACTTAGCTCCAATTAACAATAATTAGCGGCTAATCAAGCAAAATATGATGGTTTTTCAACATTTTTTCAACATTATTGAGATTTATACTCAGTTATACTAGTTTTCAACATAAAAACCCCAGTGGGAGCACCCAACATATTTATTTTATTAACCAAAAACAACGCACATTTTTCTGTGCAAACAAGCGAACTTGTTGATTTCCCGACATATTTCAGACAAAAAAGAGGCATTTGACAACAAAAATGTGGAAAACTGGAAAAGATGTGGAAAAACTGGTCAAAAATCTGAAAATCCGCCATATTTCACATAAATCTGCGGTTGAAGGAACGAACAACTACTTTTTTCTCCCCGTCATTCAGTCTGATAACTGAAAAAACAAGAACACCCATTTCAGGTTTTGAGGCTGATTCAAAAACTTTCAGCTGCGGACGGATCACAACACTTCCCGGAACGGAATATTTTCCCGAAAGAATCATATTGACTTCCTTTTCCTGAACGGCAAGAAGCGCATCATCAAATTCCTCGGAAGAACATAGCGGATCATTGTAAAGATAATAGATAACAAAATCGCTCTCTCTGCCAGGCAGCTGCCGTCCGGCGGAAGGCTGCGGCTCAGTTTCGGAAACATCACCCCTCCCAGAATGCTGGTCGGCATGCGTTATGACAGGATCTTCGGCGCGTTTTTCAGGAAGAAGGGACGAGACAAAAAACGATACCCCGTCCATTTTCGCCTTCAACGGAGCGTCAAGTTTCAAAACGCCCTCCCCGTCAAGGGTATTCAGAATCAATGTGTTGTTTTTATTACATTTCTCGGCATTATCAGCTTCTACGAAACCCAAATCCCCGAAAACGACCCCGTTTTTGAAAGAGTTCAGCACGACCACGCAACCGTCATCTTCGGAATAGGTCGAAAAGGAAAAAAAGAAAACCGCTAAAACGATAAAAGGAATTAAAAGAAATAAAATTATTAGTTTCTTCACGACATTCAGAACAAAAATGGTCGGGATGACTGGGTTCGAACCAGCGACTTCTGCGTCCCGAACGCAGCACTCTACCAGGCTGAGCTACATCCCGACCCAAAAAACGGACGCTTTATAGCAACTTTTTTTCAAATAGCAACTTTTTTTTGAAATTTGTTGGTCGTGTGCCTTGAATATAGCCTTACGCTTTGTTGAATTTATCCTTCGGCTGTCTGCAGCGCGGGCATTTCCAGTCATCAGGAAGATCCTCAAATGCGACATTGTTGTTTTCCGCAGGATCATAGATATATCCGCAGATACCGCAGACATATTTCCCGGTCGCTGTCTTGTAGGTGATTTCTCCGACAGGAATAGTTTCCGGCGGATTTGCGAGGTCTATAACTTTAAGATTTTCCAGATTTTCGTATCCGAGCGGCGTATGCGTCGAGAGATAAACTGTCGGATTTTTCCGGATAAATTCTCTAACTCGGTCAAGAGTTTCCCTTGCAGCGGCTTTGTCCTCGAAAACGATCGAGAGTTTGTCGGCATACAGAGCCTCATCCGTATAGGTGATATCGCCATGGAACATATAGAAAAGGCCTCCGTCCTCGGCGATGACGATGCTGTTGCCCTTCGTATGCCCTTTGGCTTCGATCAGGCGGACACCGTCAGCAATGATCTGCGAAGCCGGGAAATTGTGATATGCACCGTCGGAATATGTTGCACGGACAATATTTTCGCCTTTAAGTTCCAGCGCATCGGCATCTTCCGGCGAAATGTAGATTTTTGCGTTCGGAAAAGCGCGGAGTTCGCCGGTGTGGTCGGCATGTTTGTGGGTAACAAGAATCTTTGTCACCTGTTCCGGCTTGTAGCCTGCCTCAGCCAGTGCCGATACATAATCCTTGATCCTTGTTCCGAGGTGGATCATCGTCTTTTCATCAGGAATCGCATCCGGAGCCTCTTTCGGCATACCCGTATCGATCAGTATGACCTCACGCCCTGTATCAATGAGGTAATTCTGGAGCGAGGAGCGGTAACGCACGGAAGCGTCGAACTTCTCCATTCCCTCTTCGCCTCCGAACGCGAAAGGCTGCGTCATAAATCCGTTCTCATAAAGTTTCACTGCCTTGATTTTCATAGTCTGCCTCCTGCAAAAGTTAAAAATGAGCCCTATTTCGACACCGTGTCAGGATAAATAAAAATGACGCAGTGTCAATTTTTTGCCTTGGCAAATCCGACGGCTGCTCGATGCTGTTTTATCTAACAGAATCAGCCCTCGCATAGATGGTTTTTCTGCCTGCTCCTATCCGAATCAGGGTCCCGTCGTCAACAAGTTTTTTCAAAGCCGATTCCACCGATGAACTGCCAAGACGCGGACATCCGACCAGGACTTCCTGCTTTGAAAATTTCCCTATTTTATCGAGAGCGTATGCCTTTACTATGTCGTAAGATGTGCTCTTTGTGCCTGAATCATTGACGATTTTAACTCTTTTTTCAAATTCGCGGTAACACGAGAGAATTACTCCGAGCATATACTTTATAAACGGCTTCGGATCATTTTTTCCGTCATGCCAACCAAGGTCTGCTTTCTGGAGAGCGTCATAGTATGATTCTTTTGTATCGGCAATAGCTTTTTCGATACTGATATACTGCCCGACAAGATAGCCGCTCCGATACAAAAGCAGCAGCGTCAGAAGCCTGCTCATCCTGCCGTTGCCGTCGTTGAAAGGATGCACACAGAGAAAATCCAGAATAAAACATGGAATAAGGATAAGTTCGTCCACAACTTCCCTGTCAAGCGCAGCCTGATAACTTTCGCATATCATATTTATGGCATCCGGCGTTTCATACGGTTCAAGCGGCTTGAACAAAACCACCTTTGCGCCGTTTTCAAGCAGCATGTCTATCTCGTTTGGCGTGGTCTTGAACTGTCCGCCGTAAGAATAATTCGTGTATTTCAACAAATCTCTGTGCATCTGAAGGATGTAACTGCTCCGAACCGGAAGCATATCGTAATTTTCATGGACAAGATTGAGGACATTGCGGTAGCCGAGAATTTCCTCTTCGTTCCTGTTCTTCGGCGTGGTCTTGTCAGTCACAAGCTGCTTCAACCGGCTGTTGGTAGTTATAATACCTTCGATCCTGTTGGAAGCCTCGGTGCTTTGAATTTTTGCAATTTCTGTCAAACGGTTCAGTTCAACAGGTTTCTGACGAAGAAACAGATCCTGTTTGCCCTTGTATTCATGGATTTTGGAAATATACGACAGAATTTCATTATCCCAAGTCCTGTCCGCCAGATAAGTGTAGTCAAACGATCTCATTTTCACACCCCCTTTCTCCCAGCCAGCAATGTTTTCTCCCAAAACAGTTGTTAAATTGGGATAAATCATCGGGTTTTTACTACATTTTAGCAGAAAATCAATCTTTTTTTCCCAAATTTAATGATATTTTGTGAGAAATGACATGCTGTTTGATACTGTTCATATAAAAACAAAAATTTCCACCCACTTGATAAAATATCGATTTTTTCTATTATTTTCCCTGTTTGTTTGTTGAGAATGACGGAGAAAATGATGAACAAAGAAAAAATCGTGAACGCGGAAAACGGCGGAACGCCGCGGGAAAAAATAATCGTCAGAACAAGCATTATCGGAATTGTCGCGAATATTTTTCTTGCAGCTTTCAAAGCGGTGATCGGTCTCATGTCAAACTCCATAGCGATCGTTCTGGACGCTGTAAACAACATTTCGGATGCGGGAAGTTCGCTCATTACCATCATCGGAACGAAGCTGGCGGGGCGCGAACCCGACAAAAAGCACCCTTTCGGCTACGGCAGGATCGAGTATCTGAGCGCGATGGTGATTTCCGTGATCGTGCTTTACGCCGGCGTCACTTCGCTTGTTGAATCGGTCAAAAAGATCATCACCCCTGAAACTCCGGAATACACGGCGACTTCGCTTGTGATCGTCGGTATCGCCGTTCTGGTGAAAATAGTTCTCGGGCGTTATGTCAAAAGCGTCGGACTCAAGGTAAATTCCGATTCTCTCGTAAACTCAGGCGAGGACGCGACGCTGGATTCCGTGATCTCGGCTTCGACACTTGTCGCGGCGGCAGTTTTTCTGCTTGCAGGGATCTCGCTTGAAGCGTGGCTCGGCGCAGTGATATCGCTCGTGATCGTAAAATCGGGCATCGAAATGCTGAAAGATACGGTTTCGCGGCTGCTCGGCGAAAGAAACGACCCCGACCTTGCCCACAGCATAAAAGAGACCGTCCTGAGTTTTCCCGATGTCAGCGGAGCATACGACCTCGTGCTGAACAACTACGGCCCCGACTCGTGGAACGGCTCGATCCACATTGAAGTTCCCGACACCTACTCAGCCGATATGCTCGACAGACTGATCCGCGAAATTCAGGTCACCGTCTACACGAAACACAATGTGATCCTGACCGCGATCGGAGTCTATTCCGTGAATACTCACGATGCCGAAACCATTGAAATCAGAAACAAAATCCATGATATCGTATTTTCCAGAGAGCATGTGCTGCAACTTCACGGCTTCTATCTTGTGAAAGAAGAAAAAACCATGAGATTTGATGTCGTAGTCAGCCTCGGGGCGGACGACAGAAAAAGGATCTACACGGAAATCCTGAACGATGTAAGCAAAGAATTCCCCGATTATCAGTTCCAGATCGTTCTTGATACCGATTTTTCGGAAGAATAAAACTAGAATAAAAATACAAGTGTTTCTCGCAATTTCTGAAAAATTGAATATAATACACAGGTTTTGTTGTAGAGACGTAACCTGATACGTCTCATTTATGGAGGTTCAAAAATGCCTGAAAATGAAATCAATCTCATAAAAGAGAAACTTGTGAACGAGCTAACACCGTTGAAAATATACCTTTTCGGTTCGTTTGCGGACGGAACGGCGACCGAAGACAGCGACTTCGATTTTTATATCATTGTCAAGGACGGTTCACAGAATCTTGCCGATTTGACGGCTGAAGCTTACAAGTCAATCCGTTCGGTGCGAAGCCGCGCAGTGGACATTCTCATCTGCACGGAGAGCCGATTTGAAAGCCGTAAAAACAGAATGGGAATTGAAAACGAAGTTATGAACAAAGGAGTGCTGCTGTATGGCTAACGAAAATTTAAACGACGCGAAAGAATGGCTTTCCTTTGCGGAAGCGGACTTAGGCGTGGCGACTCATCTTTTGGCGACATATAACCCGAAACCGCTTGAAATTGTGTGCTTTCACTGCCAGCAGGCGGCTGAAAAAGCTGTCAAAGCATTGATTGTGCTAAACGGCAGTCAGGGCGGAATCCCAAAAAAGCACGATCTTTTTCTTCTGTTGAATCAGATAAAAGACACAATCAAAATCGATGAAAAATATTACAATTATGCAGATATTCTGACTCCTTACGCTGTCTCAATGCGCTATCCCAACGAACTGTTTCTTGAAGAACGTCATGCAGTAAAAGCAATAGAAATGGCTAAGGAATTTGTCAATTGGGCAAAAAGTATTGTTTCTGTTTAGTGAATTTCAAAAACACCTGAATTCCGTAAATATCTAGATTTGAAAAATACTGATTTGTTTGGAATTTTATTTCCCGATCTCCTCTAATCTCGCCTTGAGATGCGCCAGATTTTCGGAAAGTTCGGTGTGTTTTGATTTTTCTTTTTCGACTACTTCATGCTGCGCTTTTGAAAGGAAGTTCGGGTTGTTGAGTTTTCTGTCGCAGAGGTCGAAATCTTTCTGGAGTTTTGCGATCTCCTTTTCAAGGCGTCTGATTTCGTCGGAGAAATCGATGAATCCTGCAAGCGGGATGTAGAGCGTTCCGCCCTTGACAAGGGAGCTTGCTGTTTCTTTATCAGGTGTGAAAGTGTCAACAAATTCGACATCTTTTACTCTTGCAAGCTTGATTATGTATTCAAGTTTTTCGCTGAGAGCGTTCTTGAGACCCTCAACAAGTGCGAGTTTGAGCGGAAGTTCAGCCGAAGGTTTTATGTTGTTTTCTGCGCGGATCGTTCTGATGACGGTAATGATCTCGATGATCTCTTCCATCGTCTGCGCATCTTTCTCGAAAACAGGGCAGTCACCGGCTTCGGGGAAGCGGCTTATCATTATCGATTCCTCGCGTCCGTCGAAACTGAACGGCAGGCTCTGCCACAGCTCTTCGGTGACATGCGGCATGAAGGGGTGAAGCAGTTTGAAGCTTGCGTCGAGGACTTTGAGAAGGACCTTTTTGCCGACGGTCTTCGCCTTTTCGTCAGTGCCGAAGAATGTCGGTTTGATGAGCTCGATATACCAGTCGCAGAACTCGTGCCAGAAGAAGTGGTAGATCGCTCCCGCCGCGTCGTTGAGCCTCATTTCATCGAGGTTTTTCCTTACATCGGCAGTTACAGTCTCAAGTTTTGAAAGTATCCACTTGTCTGCAAACGCGAAGTCGTCGTTTTTGTATTCTACCGGGTTGAAATCGAGTTTCTCGCCGTCAGCGAACTGCATGAGACAGAATCTCGTCGCGTTGTATATCTTGTTGATGAAAGCCCAGTAGCCTTCAAACCATTCATCCGAAAGTTTGACGTCGCGCCCTGCGAGCGGCATCATCGCAAATGTAAAGCGGAGAGCGTCCGCGCCGTATTTTTCGGTTACGACGAGCGGATCGATGACATTTCCTTTGCTCTTCGACATCTTCTGGCCGAATTTGTCGCGGACAAGACCGTGGAAGAAGACTTTTCCGAAAGGTTTCTCGCCCATGAACTTGTATCCCATCATTATCATTCTCGCAACCCAGAAGAAAATGATGTCAAATCCTGTTTCCATGAGGGTCGTCGGGTAATATTTCGCAAGTTCCGGCGTTTTTTCGGGCCAGCCTAAAGTCGAGAACGGCCAGAGCTGAGAGCTGAACCACGTGTCAAGCACGTCAGGATCGCGTCTGAGTTTTTCACATCCGCATTTCGGGCACTTAGTCGGGTCTTCGCGGCTTACGATCATTTCGCCGCAGTCTTCGCAGTACCATACCGGGATCTGATGTCCCCACCAGAGCTGGCGGCTGATGCACCAGTCTTTGATGTTGTACATCCATTCGAAATATGTCTTTTTCCAGGTTTCGGGCTGGAAGACGATTTTACCCGTTTCGACCGCCTCTATTGCCGGTTTCGCCAAATCTTCCATTTTGAGGAACCACTGGTCGGAAAGTATCGGTTCGACTATGGTTTTGCATCTCTGGCAGTGGCCGACTGCGTGCATGTGCTTTTCGACTTTGAGAAGAAGGCCGAGTTTGTCGAGATCTGCGACTATCGCTTCTCTCGCTTCGGTCGTCGTCATGCCGGCGTATTTGCCGCCGAGTTCATTGATCTCGCCTTTCTCGTTGATGACGTTGATCTCTTCAAGATTGTGGCGTTTTCCTGTTTCGAAGTCGTTGAAATCGTGGGCAGGCGTGACTTTTACTGCACCTGTTCCGAATTCGATATCGACCAGAATCGCATCTCCGATTATCGGGATTTCCCTGTCGGTAAGCGGAAGTTTGACCTTTTTGCCGATGAGATGCGCATAACGCTTGTCCTCGGGGTGAACTGCGACCGCGCTGTCACCGAGAAGAGTTTCGGGACGGGTCGTTGCGATCGTAAGAAATTCGTCGCTGCCAGAAATCGGGTATTTGATGTGCCAGAGGTGTCCTTCGACATTTTCGTGGTCGACTTCGAGGTCGGAAAGTGCCGTTCTGCAGTGCGGACACCAGTTGATGATGTAGGTATTTTTGTAAATGAGCCCTTCTTCGTAAAGCGAAACAAAGACTTCGCGAACCGCTTTGGAGAGGTTTTCATCCATTGTGAAACGCTCTCTCGACCAGTCGAGCGAAGCACCCAGGCATCTGAGCTGGCGCGTGATCGTGCTGCCGTTTTCATTTTTCCACTTCCAGACTCTTTCAAGGAATTTTTCGCGGCCCAAGTCGTGCCTTGAGATCCCTTCCTTGTTGAGAGCACGTTCTACAACCATCTGCGTTGCGATCCCGGCGTGGTCAGTGCCCGGAAGCCAGAGAACATCGTAGCCCGACATCCTTTTGTATCTGCTCATCGCGTCCTGAACGACTACCATGACAGCGTGTCCCATGTGAAGGACGCCCGTGACATTTGGCGGCGGGAGAACTATCGTGTAAGGCGGTTTTTTGCTGCTGGGATCAGCTTTGAAGAAGCCCTTCTCTTCCCAGAAAGTGTACCATTTTTTCTCGATTGACAGGTGGTCGTATTTTTTGTCGATTTCCATTCTATTCTCCGATTTTCCTCTTTTCGTGTCCGTTGTAAATTGCAGCCTTCTGGTCGATGTTGCGCATCGGTTTCTGCGTCGTCTTCTCCTCGACATAGTGAGCCATGAGGCCCGGAACTCTCGAAATCATGAAGATTCCGTTAGCAAGTTCGGCAGGAATTTCGAGAGCGAGAAGGACTGCGCCGATCATTCCGTCAACGTTGACCGGAAGTTTCGTTCCTTTTACTTTGAAGATGTTCGCTTCGATCATTTTTGCGAGTTTGATGAAGAAAAGTTTCTCTTCGGGAAGGTTTTTGAAGCAGATCTCTGCAAGTTTGACGCTTCTCGGATCCTCGGTGTGGACTCTGTGGCCCATTCCCGGGAATCTGAATTTCTGCTCGAATTTCATCTTTACGAATTCTTCGACTTTTGCTTCATTGAGCTCGTTTCCGCAGTATTCAGCGGCAGCTTTGAGCATTTTCATCGTGTTTTCTATCGCTCCGCCGTGGAAAGCGTTGATAGCAAGAAGTCCGGAAGCTATAGCGCCGTTGAGCGGTGCGCCCGTCGAAGTTGCATTGAGAGTAGCCAAAGCACTCGGAGGAGTTACGCCGTGGTCAACGGAAGAAACAAGCACAGCCTGGAAAACGCGGCCTTCCTCTTTTGTCGGAAGCTCGCCCTTCAAAATGAGATAAACAGTTTCCGCGTAGCTCAGATTTTCCATAATATCTTCTATCGCATAGCCTCTGATCAAAATTTCGTTCGGTTTGATAGAAGTAACAGCCGTTGTCCACTCTGCCATGATTTCCTCCAAAATTTCAATAAATTAAACAACTTACATTAGAGCCTGCGAATTTTCCTAAAACCGGAAAACATGCAGCCCGCTAAAAAACCAAATATATTAGCAGAAAAGATTATTTTTTCAATTTATGCACACCTGCAACCGGCCGGATTTTTACAGATTTATTTCGATTTCGACTTTCACGCCTTTAAAATCAGGAAGATAGCGGCACATTCCGCCGTCACAGGTAAAACCGCCCTTTTCAAGGCCGCCGAAAATGTATGTTCTCAGGAATTTGTATTTGTAACCGATTGAGCCGCCTGTATAAAAACTTGGCGAATAGCTTCCACTATTCCCCTCTTCGATGTCATCCGCTTCTTCAGTACCGCCCTCTTTTTCGATCCATGTCGTGTTTTTGACAGCGGCGAAGAGCTCGTGCGTCCGTTTGTATTTCCATGAAAACTCAGCGACCGTCTTGAGTTCGTGGACATGGTTCATCTCGTGAACATCATCAAGCCAGTAATCCTTGTGATAGTAGTCGTTCGTGAGTTTCATCGCAAAATCGGAGACAAAACCGCCGACATGAATGAATGAAATTATCCAGTCGCGGCTGTTTTTTCTCTCAGAACTGCTGTTTCTTACTGTGTGCCAGCCAAGTCCGGCAGAAAGAGAAACATGTTTCCATTCTTTTTCGCCGCTCAAAGCAGAATACCAGAAATTCTCTGAACGGTATGTAATTATCGCATTTGTAGTGTTTGACGGAAGTGCGTCCTGATTGTCGAGAGAGTCACCTTTCACAAGATCGGCATGGAATTTTATTCCCGAATAGTTTTCGTTGAAACTTATGCGGCCTCCGACTGCCCATGTGTCAAATTCGTTGTCGATCTGAAGTTCTTTTGGAAGCAGTGTCGGAGGATTGAAATAGCGGCGTTTCTGGTAATCCTTGTCCTCCATTCTATTGTAGTTGAGGAAAAATTTATTGTACATTTTGCCTTCCAGCTTGAAGGTCAGGCGGCTTTTTTTCTTGCCGAAATCGAAATAGTAAAGAACTGACGAATAAAATGCCGCGGCATTCTGCAAGTCAGTCTTTTCTTTGTCGATTTTCGGAGTATTTTCATGAAACTGGTTGCTTTCTATCGTAGTTTCAGTTCCGTAAGGCACATAAACTGCTCCTGCGTAGAACGAAAAACCCGGAAACGGATTTTTCAAAGCAAAATAACTGCCTAAAAAGTGAAATTCTTTCTCTGTATCAAGCCACCTTTTGAGAGACGCCTTCTCATTGCTCGGAGAAACCAGACTGTATTTTCCGTAGTTTCCGTAACCGTACTGCACCGCAGCTTCGGCGACTTTCCATTTGTATCCTGTCTCCATACCGATAAGCCAGTCTTCAGATTCGTTCATTCTTTTAAAAGTCGCACTGTCGCGCAACTGCGGATTTGCCATTCCGCCGAACTCTTTAATGAAAAAACCGTTGTAATCCAGTGAAATATTGATTCCGCGTATCGAATTGTCTCCGTAGACCTGATCGTTTTTCATTGAGAACGCCATTCCGCGGTTCATGCTTTCATAAAAATCACCTACCGTAAACTGTGCTTTTTTCCATTTTCCTTTGACATAAATCCTGTCTAAATACTGTTCCCAACTGTGGTTGAAATGCTCGTCGCTGTAAATGTAATCAAAATTTTTAACATAATCATCACTCTCTTTGTCAGCAAAGAAAAGAAGTGTTTTTCTGATTCCGAAAGTGTAATTTTTGTAAGTGATCTCTCCGAAATCCTCGGTCTGAAGCACGCCGTAGGTATCTTCCGCCTCGCCGCCGCGGATCTTCTGGTCGATAAAGACGTGAGCCTTGTTTTTCGAATAGAATTTCCATTTTATTTCTTCTTTTTTCTCCGTTTTTCCGGCAGGTTTCTGTTCCTTCTCAACGGACGGATCCTGCTCTTTCGGAGAGGTTTCAGATAATGTCTCCGCGGATTTGCCGGCATCTTCAGCAGGCTGTTCAGCAGGTTTTCCGGCTGTTTCCGCAAAAACGGAATTTAAAAAGAAAATAAGTACAAACAGAAGTGCTGCTTTCATTTATATCTCCCGTTTATCTCGGCAGTTATTTTTTCCGCAACTTCTCCGACCTTAAAAATCCTCCCCGTTTCCTCCCTGACCGAAGTTATCTTACAATCAGGCATACCGCAGGGAACGATCCTTGAAAAATAGGATAAGTCATTGGAAATATTGACTGAAAATCCGTGGATCGGAACAAATTTCTTAAAGTGCATTCCGGTAAATGCGATCTTTCTGTCTTCGATCCAGAGACCGGCCTTTTCATCGTGCCATTTGAGGTTTTGAACACCGCAGAAATCAGTCAGAACGCTTTTTATCGAGTTGGCGAAAAAGAGAACGAACTCTTTTATCGAGGAAAATCCGTAGTTTCTGAAATCAATAATGGGATAAATCACAAGCTGCCCCGGCCCGTGGAAAGTGAGTTCTCCGCCGCGTCTGATATTGAAAACCGGAATGTTTCCGACCGGCCTTATAAAGTCCTCTTCTTTGCCTCGAAGCCCTGAAGTATAGACCGGATCATGCTCAAGAAAAAGAACGCACCCTTCACTTTTTTTGGTAATGACTTCATTGCGCAGATTTTCCTGAAATTCAAGCATCTCACCGTAATCACACGGTTTTTCAAAAATCCGGCATGGAATTTCAGCAGCCATTTCTAAGCCTTTCACCGAAAGAAGCAGGGAGACGCAAAGCTTTGATTTTATTGATTGTCAGCTCAAAATCGTATTCAACTCTGTGATATTTCAGATTTTTTTTATCGGAATCGTATGAAACGAAACTGGATCTGGGATCACCGTCACGGGGCTGTCCTACCGAGCCGCAGACGCATACGACAGGGTTGGGAAGCGTTGAAATATCGACTTCGCCGCTTGAAATGTTGAGTTCGACCGACTGCCCGTTGCCTGTCATCAGAAACAGATTGGTGTAGTGGCTGTGTCCGACGAAATTCACTTTCTGCAAGAACGGCGCGACGTCGTAAAGACGGTTTACCCCTTTGCAGTTGAAGATGTAATCGTATCTTTCAGGCATCCGCGGCGAGCCGTGCGAAAGAAGGCAGTGCGACATTTCATCGACATGGATGTATTTCAGGCGGTCGAGAAACGCGAACTGTTCGTTTGTGAGAATATCGGTCGTCCAGTTGATGACATACCTCACGGCGTCGTAATAATCGTTGATATCGGTCTTTCCGACGATTCCTGCATCGTGGTTGCCAAGCACTCCAAAATCAACATTTTCTTTAAGGATATCAATGGTTTCACCGGGCCACGGGCCGTATCCGACAGCATCACCGGCAAAGAAAACCGCATCGGGCTTGATGTTCTCTTTGATCTCTTTCATAACCGCTTCCAGAGCGGGAAGATTTGAGTGGACATCGCCGATGACTACGATCTTCATCTCTTATAAAAGCTCCGCGGCCGCGTTTGCCAAAGCGGAACGCTCGCCTTTTTCAAGAGTTATGTGACCTGCAAGAGAAAGATCCTTAAAACGGTCGACTATATAGCTGAGACCGTTGTTGGACTCGTTCATATACGGGTTGTCGATCTGGAAAGGATCGCCCGTAAGGACCATTTTCGTATTCTCGCCGACTCTCGAAACGATCGTCTTCACCTCGTGAGGAGTGAGGTTCTGCGCCTCGTCGACAATGATGAACTGCTCGGGGATGCTTCTTCCGCGGATGTAGGTCAAAGCCTCGACCTCGATGACCTTGCTCGCCATGAGCTCGTTCATCTTGCCCATGCTGTTCATGTCGTGGTCGGCAAGAAGGTATTCCAGGTTGTCGAAAACAGGCTGCATCCAAGGTTTGAGCTTCTCATCGATCGTGCCGGGCAGGAAACCGATATCTTTTCCCATCGGATAGATCGGCCTTGCGACGAGCATTTTTGTGTATTTTCCCTCTTCAAGGCATTTCTGAAGTCCTGCCGCAATCGCCAGCAAAGTTTTTCCAGTTCCAGCTGTTCCTATAAGGCTCACAAGTTTTACTCTGTCGTCCATAAGCAGGTCTAAAGCAAGTCTCTGCGCGAAATTCCTCGCTTTGAGTCCCCAGACTTCCTTGAACTGTTTGAGCGGAACAAGGGCGTTTTCAAACGGATCGAATCTGACAGTAGCAGTGTGCTGCTCGCCTATTTCGGCATCGACAAGTTTGAAGAACTGGTTTGCGTGCGCCGTTTCGAAAGGAGTTCCCGCAAGCGTATCGAGCGAGATCTTCTTTTCTTCAAAAATACGGTCTATGAAAGCCCCTTCGACACTCAGAGTTTCGTATCCGGTCGGAAGTTTATTGAAATTTACGGTGTCGTTTCTGTAATTCTCAGCCTTTATGCCGTAGACATCGGCCTTGATGCGGAGATTGACATCCTTGCTGACAAGAACGACTTCTCTGTCAGGATTGTCCTTCGTGATTTTGTAAGCCGCACAGAGAATGACATTGTCGGCATAACCCGAAGCGAGTTTCGCGCCTGGAAGCTCGAATTCGCCCGTAATGTCTATTCTTATCGAACCGCCGCTTGGCAGCTGCACGCCGTCAAGAAGACTTCCCTGCTGGCGCAACTCCTCGATATGTCTGGCGAAAGCACGTGCCGCAAGACCTACCTGATTCATGTCTTTCTTGAATTTGTCAAGCTCTTCGATGACCACTATCGGAACTACGATATCGTGCTCGTCGAAGTTGAAGATCGCCTTCGGATCGGAAATCAGAACATTTGTGTCAAGAACAAAAATTTTCTTACTCATTCTCTCCCTCCTGTTTAAGATTCAAATTGACAATCATATCGTTATCAAGAGTGACAGCCATCGGTTTTATCGAATAATCATCGTATTCAAAGCCCAGAATGATGACACCGTCGTTCTTTTTCGGGAACTTTTTCGAACACGGTGCCTTGCAGATCGTTTTTCCTGTTTCATTGTTGAAAACGCGGACTCCCGGAATATTCGAATTTACCGTGATTTTTACCATAGGAACGCTTTTTTTGCCGTTTGGAACGGCTTGTTTTTTGGACTGATCCTGTCCTTTCTTCTCGGCATTCTCCTTATCGGCATCGATCTCAGCGACTTTCGGGATATCATACTTCGAAAGTTCCGTCCGTTCAGCTTTCATCGGCGGATTCTGCTTTTTCACAAAACCGTAGACCAGAAATCCTGCGATCACAACAAGCAGGACGACAATCACGACTTTCAGAATGTTTCCGGCAGTCCTGCTTTCCATCGAGACATGGCGGACTTCCTCGTCCGGCGACGAATTGAGCATCCTGATTATATCCTGGCTAGAGATCATTTCGGCGGCAGGGTTCATGCTTCTCACCGTGCCTGAATTGAAAAGGAACGCAAGACTTATTTTCTCTTCAAGATTGTATTTCAGATAGATATTTTTCAGATCGTTGAGAAGCAGCATCATCGTGCCGTAACGGTTGAAAGGCTTCTTTTCGAGGCATTTCATTATCACGGTATTCATTTCAGGTTTGAGATCAGGATTGATATTGCCGGGCAGCTCGGGGAATTCATACTGGTGTTTGTGCAGTATTTTCATATAGTTGTCGTCAAAAAACGGCAGCCTGCCTGTGAGCATTTCATACATTATCACGCCGAGCGAATATATGTCGGAAGCTGGTTCGACACTGTTTCCGGCAGCCTGTTCCGGCGACATATATTCCGGAGTTCCGAAAATAGCGCCTGATTTCGTGAGAGTGCGCAGCCGCTCTTCGGGCCTGACCTCGTCCTGAAGGATCTTGGAAATACCGAAATCAACGATTTTGACAAACGGATAGTTGCCGTCTTTTGTGGTGAGAAGAATGTTTTCCGGCTTCAGATCGCGGTGGATGATCCCCTTTCCGTGAGCCGCATAAAGCGCGACCGCAATCTGCGAAGCGACGGCGACTGCAAATTCGAGCGGAAGAACGCGCTGTTCCTTCATGATATCGGCAAGCGAGCGTCCTTCGACATACTCCATGACGAAGTAGGCGTTTCCTTCTTCGGTGTATCCGAAATCGGTGACATCGACAATATTGTCCTGACCTATGTTCGACGCCGCGATCGCCTCGCGTTTGAACCTTTCGACCGTATCTTTGCGCTTGCTCTGCTCGTAATGCAAAATCTTAAGCGCGACTTTTTTGCGCAGGATCTCGTGCTCGGCGAGATAGACACTGCCCATTCCGCCGGTTCCTACGAGTTTTATGATTTTATACCGGTCGTTTATGACCGAACCAATATATTTTTCCTCGAAATCCGCAGTAGTTTTCGCTATCAATTTATCCTCTCAAACGAAATATTGGAAAAACTCATAAACATCGGAAAACAAAACAAATCAGTAAGCAACCTCGACATCGTCAAGATAGAAACCTTCCAGATTTTCGCTATCGTCGCTCTTGAAACGGAAAGCAAGCTCGACGGACTGCCCTTTGAAAACCGAAAGATCGCCGGTGAATTTATAATATGCAGTTCCTATCTTGCCGGTGATTTTCGTTTTTCCGCTGTCAAGGACACTGGTATCAGAAGGCGCGTTGGCAGAAAGATAAAGTCCTGAAACAAGTTCCCAGACTTCAGACTCCTTTTTCACCAGGACCTCGACATAATCGTAAGTCGCGAAACTGCTGCCGACAATATTTACCCAGCCATAAAATGTAATCGCAGGCTTTCCGGAAGACGGGATCGACAATGCCTGATTGTATTTCAGCAGATCCTTGCAGTTGTCATTGTAATTTCCGGTGAGCGATGTCGCCGCGACATTCGAACCGTTGAAAGCCTCTGCGGGACCGTTCGTCGGAACACCGATCTCCCAGCACGGAGCTTCGGCGGAAGCGGGCTCTATCGTCCATTTCGGCTCGGCATCCTCGAAACTGTCGTACATAAGGACCTTGCCGGCAGGTTCGTTCTCGTTCGAGTTGTCGTTGTCAGGTTTCGGATCATCTTCCTCGGGTTCGAAGCTGTCGGGACCCTCGTCTTCAGTATCATCCTCAAATATACCGGAATTATCGGTATCATCCTCCTCCTCGTCCTCTTCGTCGTATGTGTCGTCACCGTTGTAAGAAGATGAAGGCACGCACTCGCCGCTCGCGAGATTGCATTTCGGATAAGCCGGATCGAGACAATCGCTGTTGCTTTTGCACAAAAGCCCGTCGGCTTCCCTTTCAGTTATACACAGACCTTCGCTCTCCTTGCATCTCCATTTTGACGGACAGTCTGCCTGCGTATTGCACAATTTTCTCTTCTTGCAGTAAAAAACCGTAGTCCCCAGCTCGTCGTCGCGCTGCGGACTTTCCAGATCGCAGTAAGAATCACGGTTGCAGTTCTCGTTTGTGGCACACTGGACAGCTTCAGTACCGCCGCCTCCGCCGCCTTCGCTTCCCGAGCATGAAACCGCGCCCAACGCTACCGAAACAATAATGAAAAAACAAAAAAACTGTCTCATTTCAAACTCCAAAAAAACTTAGACTGTATATTTTATTTATATATGGGAAAAATTCAACTATTTGGAAAATTTTTAAAAAGAATAGTGCGAGAGCCGCTCACTTTGCCGCAACTGATTCGATCGGGAAGACTATATGGAAAACCGTTCCGGCCGGCGATGTTTCCCTCAGGGTTATGGAGCCGCCGGAAAGACGGACGATTTTTTCGCAGGTCGCAAGGCCGAGACCGTTTCCGTTTTTCTTGGTGGTGTAGAAAGGTTCGAAAACAGAATCTTTATGCTCCGGCGGGATCCCGGGACCGTTGTCGGCGACTTCGATCAGGAGTTTTTTCCTCTTTTTTATCGCGGAGACCCTGACTCTGCCGATCCTTTCGACCTTTTCAAGAGCCTGAAGACTGTTGTTGACAAGGTTCACGAAGACATTTTTCAGGACATCCCAGTCAAACATAAATTCGCGGCCGCCGGTCTGGTCTATAAAATCCACTGTCTGGTTCGCATAACTGAAAAACTGCTTCATCTCGGCAAAAAACGACCTGAAATTATATGGTTTCGGCTCAAGTTTTATGTTTCTGCCGTAGACAAGCATTTTTTCAATCGTTTCATTTAGCCGTTTCAGCTCTTTCAGCGAAATGTCAAGATATTCGGGGTCGACATCCTTTTTTCTGTCGACGGCATCCTTCACGACTTCGATGTTGAACATTATCGAGGTCATAGGCGAGCGCAGTTCGTGCGCCACAAACGAGAGCATTTTGTCAACTTCCTTGAAATGTTTGAGCATTTCGATTTTTTTCTCCGTTTCGATGACAGTCGCGAAAAGGGAAAGTTTCTCGTATTTGTTGAGCGTGATCTCGATCATGTTGTTGACGCAGAGCATCGCGTTGTGGGAAATCTGCTTCGAATTTATAACGAAAAAACCCGAAAGTTCGTTGTGATATACGACAGGAATGAAAAAATCGCCGCCCGTCTTTTTGACAAAATTCTCAAGCAGCGGCTCGGAAATCAGGACTGAATCTTTGGAAAGGTATGTTTCATGCAGGAAAACCTGCTCGCTTAAAAGCGGCTGAAAATCCTCGTTTCCCTCGTAAAGTTCCGACGGGATCCTGCTGTTCCGCTCGAAAGGCTCCTCGAAATAAACATATTTGAACTGCTTTATTTCGTGGAACCATTCGGCCACGCAGTCGTGAAGTTTAGTAAAAAGCATAGGAATTTCAGCGACATCCTCTATTTCAAGGCGATATTTGTTAAGATATGTCTGATAGTAGTTTCTGCTTTTGTGGATAAAACTTTCCACCGAGGAGGAAAAGTAGGAGATCGTGATTCCGGCAGCCATGAAAACCGAGAAGAGCACCAGAAGCACGACAAGTGAAAAATAGGTGCTCCCGAAAAGCGGAATCATAAAAAATCTCAATGAAAACAAGGTTTGGATTATAAACGACACCAAAAGGGAAAAGAGGCATATCAGCCAGAAATTTATCCGGTTGATACCGGTTGACGAGATTCTGTTGGTGTAGACAAAAATTCCTATGCTCATCACGGAAACAACGGTGAAAACAATGAGCGAAACATTGAAATAGACTGCTTTGTAGGAGATCGCGGCGAACGCGGCGACGACCGACGCCATGCACGAAACCAGAGCCACAGCCGAAATGTTGAAAACAGTAAATTTACGGACACTGCTGTTCAAGTATTTGATTTTCCTGAATATTATCGGAATATTTATCGCAGCGGAAAGGACAGGGACAATGAAATAGACCAGATATACCGCGCTTTTCATGTAGACAAAAAGGATCATCGAGGCGAGGACCGCCAGAATGATTATCGCTCCCCAGATAAAGTTCGGGATCACGCCGTGCGGGAAAGAATAGATGTAAAGTGTCGAAAATATGGCAAAACTTAGAAGAGCAATGAAAAAATATATTTTGGAGAAAGGAAAATATACGGCGGTAACAGACGAGAAAATAAAAACATTCGATATTAAAATAAAAAACAGCCAGAGGTTCTGCGGCAGACCGCGGCCTTTGATCATTACATGCCAGCCGAGCGACGATGCCGTTATTGAACTGAAAATTATGAAAAATAAAAAAACTGCGGACTCAGTCATCTTTCCTGAGGTCGTACTCCTCTATTCTCTTGTCTAGTGTTGGGCGGGTAATTCCCAATAATTCAGCGGTTTTTCCTTTATGCCAGTTTGTCTGTTTCAGAACGAAACTGATATAGTTCCTCTCGACTTCGCGCAAAGTCGTCAGATTTTCCGGCATAACAAAATCCGGCATCGTATTCTGTTTTGATTTTATATCATTCTGTTCCTTTTTCTCAGGAACAAGGAAGGAAAAGCTGTCGCGTGTCAGAATTTTATCCTTCGCCTTTATCGAGGCACTGAAAATCGCGTTTTCGAGCTCGCGGATGTTCCCCGGCCATGCGTGCGAACCAAGAAAATCGACCGCTTCCTTCGTTATGCTCTGGATCGAGGTATTCATCATATAGTTCGCCTTTTTTATGAAATGGAGAATCAGCATCTCGAGGTCGCTGATGTGGCTGCGGAGAGGCGGGACCGAGATTATTACGACATTGAGCCGGTAGAAAAGATCCTCCCTGAATTTGCCGTTTTCGGCAAGTTCCTTCAGGTTTTTATTCGTAAGGGCGACTATTCTGCCGTTGAAACGCTTTTTTTCGGTAGCACCTATAGGATAAAAATCTTTTTCCTGAATGACGCGCAGAAGCTTTGTCTGGAATTCATACGGCATTTCCGAGATTTCGTCGAGAACGAGCGTGCCGCCTTTAACTGCTTCGAGCTTGCCCTCGCGGTTCGCCGTTGCCCCTGTAAACGCCCCCTTGACATATCCCATAAGTTCGCTTTCGATCAGATTTTCTGGTACTGCAGCGCAGTTTATCGCGATAAAAGGCTCGTCAGGCACAGTATTTTCGTGGATCGCCTTGGCGACCATCTCCTTTCCGGTGCCGCTCTCGCCTGTGACAAGGACAGTAGCCTTGTTTCCACGCAAAGTTCCGATCGTTTTGTAAATGTCGATCATCAGCGGATGCCTTCCGATTATCGAATCCTTGAACGGAGTATTGTCGGGCTCGATAAAATGAGCTATCCGCTCCTTCAAAGTGAGCGTTTCCAGAGCCCGCTCGACAGTCGAACGAAGCTTTTCAAGCGGAACAGGTTTTGCCAGAAACTCGTAAGCGCCTAGATTCATTGCCTTTACCGCATGTTCAAGCTCTCCGTAAGCCGTAAGCATCACAACAAGCGGAATATCCTTTTTGTCGAAAGTACGGTTCAGGTCCTCAAGCAGCTCCAGACCGGTTTTGACAGGCATGTTTATGTCAAGAAGCACCAGGTCGGGGCGTTCCTTTTCTATCGCGATGTAACCTTCTCGCCCGTCGTTAGCCGTAAAAACCGAATATCCCTCAGATTCCAGATACTTCTGATAACTCCTTGAAATCGAAAGATCGTCGTCGACAATCAAAATTTTCCATTTTCCGTGCATCATTCAACCTCCTGAGGATCCGTTTTTTCGCCGGCATACCGCTCGATTACGGCAATTTCCTCCGGCGTGAGCCTGAAAAGCTGGAAAACAAAATCGTCGAGTCTGGCGGTCAGGACCGCGATTTCCTTTTTCACCGCCTCTTTGTCGTGCGCCAGAACCATCCGCATGTAAAGCCCGCGGATTTCGACGACTATGTCGGAAACGACACGCTGGAGATTTTTCGTGCAGACCATAAACGGGATTTTATTGAAGTTTTTCTTAAGAAACTTGTTGTGATGCGGAAATTTGATCTTGTAGAAAAATTCAACAAGTTTCGAGTTCAGATAACCTTCAGCATAGAAAAAATCAATGTCCGGAGTCTTCGGCACGACCGCCGCCACATCGTTCATAAAGTAAAGCCCGTTGTCGTCGAACGCGAAGACCGGCTTGACCGAAAGATACTTAGTGAGCAGTTTTTTGCTTTCGAAATTCTCGTCCGGCGGGATCTGGAAAAACGCGCCGGGAGCCGGATAAATGTATCTTCCTGCCTGAAGATAGTTGAAAGGAACTATCTCCTTAGAAGTTATGAAAGGTTTGTAGTCGTGCGTTTTCCTGAGCGTTTCAGTCAGGCCGTCAAGAGAGCCGTTCCTGAACATTCCGAGGAAAAACCTGAAATATTCGCCGCAGGTCGCCCCTGCCCGCGACTCGATTTTCGAGACAAGCGAAAGCTGCTCCCCTGTGACCTGGTCGTTGAAAGTGAAAAGATGGTTCGAATCGAGGTATTTCCGGTCCAGTTCAAGCGTTTTTCCCGCCGTAAAATCGCGGATCAGCACATTTTCGTTGCGGACTATAAGACTGACATCGATCTTTTTAGTGAGCCTTAACAGCAGAAAATCGGCAAAACGGTCGATCTCGCCGGTTTCAAAGCGTGAATAAAGAATTTTTTTATCCTTTCTGGTAAGCGGCGACGAAAGGAAGATCTTCTTCGCCATAAGATAAAAAACCGCGTTCGGCTTCATCAGAACAGACAGTGTGTCAAGCAGATTCTCGCTCGGAAACGGATAATGCGCCGCATCGTCAACGACGACATCGAAATTCTGCGGAGGCAGCTGCGTGTTGTCTTCGCTCATAAAGTCGAACAGCGTCGTCTGGATCGAGATCGAAAGAGGCGCCTCACGCGAAACCGGATAGTATTCGATGTTTTTGAAAGGCTGTTCGGGCGTTCTTTCGCCGGTGAAACCGATGAAAAGCTGCACTTTCTTCTCTGTTTCGTAAGGCAGGACTATCGTATCGGTGAGAACAAGGACCGACTGTTTCGGCTGGACTTTGATATTCGGAATTTCGGCGACTTTTTCCGCCGGAAGCGAAAGAATCGCGGTAAGTGAAAGTGAAAGAACGAAATCGCGCCCCAGTCTGTCCGAAAATTCATTGTTTATGAGCGAAAAATCGGCCTTACTTATCCCCGAAAGCGAGGCTGCAGCAGGCCGCTTGTTCAAAAGCGACAGCTGGAATTTGTTCAGCAGAAAGGCATAAGGATCGGACTTTATCGCTTTTTCCTTTATGAACTTGTCGATTTCGTAAAAAAGTTTTACAAGTTTTTTTCTTTTATCCATTTTTTCTCACCTTTCAAAGTTCGATAAATTCAGTATAGAAACCAAATTTAAAAAAATCAAGCTATTCAAGGCAAAAAAAAAGGGCGCCGGAGCGCCCTTTAAAAAACATGTCGAAAACAGTATCGGCTATTCGCCTTCACCGCCTTCTACGCACTGATGCTCAGCATTGCAGGTCTGACCTTCGCCGCAGTCTTCATTTGACGTGCATTCTTCTTCAACAGTAACAGGTTTGCAGCCTTCGGTTGCATTCCACTCTTTTTCTTCGCCGCAGTCGCAAGCACCTTCAGTCCAAGTTCCGCTTGTTGAGTTGCAAAGTACTTCGTCTTGATTCGGAGCAGGAGTATCTTCTTTGCAGCCTTCGTTGTCATCCCAAACTGTTCCTTCGCCGCAGACGCATTTTTCTGTATCGAAATTAAACTCGCCGCCTGTTAATTTGCAAAGTGTTACGATGTCTTTTTTGCAGACATAACCAGCTTCGTTGTCTGCAAGAACGCACTTCTTAAGTTCTGCTGCGCAGGGATTCGGCTCACACGGTTCGTTTTCGCAAACATAACCAGCTTCGTTGTCTGCTTTTTTGCAGGTAGCTCTGTCGCTGCAAGGATACGGTTTGAACTGCGGTTTGCACGGATCTGTTTCTTTAAACTCTGCGATTGTAGCACAGTCAACTGCGCTCTCGTTGACATCAAGTGTCGTTTTGTCATCTTCGATATCGTTGTCAAAGCAGAAGCAGAGATCTTCAGCTTTGTCGATATCGCTGAACATGTAAACCATTTCTTTCGGGGTCATAAGTTCTGCAAGGACTGAAACTTTGAATGTTTCACCTACAGCGAAACTCTCGTTGTCGTCGTAGCAGATTTTTGTTTTGCCAAGTCTGAATTCATCCTCAGGATCGTCGCTCATTTCTTCAACCGGTCCAACAGCGTTGTAGCCGACGATGCACTGCATAGCATATTTGCTGTCTTCGCCGTCTGCTGTCTTTGCACTTGAATAACGGATAGAGAGAATCTGAGCACTCGGAGCAATAGGAAGCTCATATTTATACTTCTCAACTTGTTCACCGGCTTCTTTCATCATCTCAGCATAGTCAGTCGGAACAGAGAAAATACCGATTCTTGTAAACGAACCTGCTGAATTCGGGTCGCCCATGATTTCAACAGTGATTTCATCATATTTTACTAACTTACCCTGATTGTCGTAGCCTTGACCTTCGTCAGTGTGCATCATCGAATATTCGTCACCGTATTCAAGCGTGGTTTTAGGATATGTAATACCTTCCAGCTCTAAATTTGCCCAGTCAACCATAGCATTCATAAATTCCTGCTGAGTGGTGATAGGTTTGTTTCCGTCATTGATTTTACCTGCACCGCTGTATGCAAGGTAACGTTTTGCATCGCTGGTGTAGAGTTGTTTGAAGTTGCAAGTAGTTTCTGCACCGCTGTCTGCTTCGCCGCTGTCTGCTTCGCCGCTGTCTGCTTCGCCGCTGTCTGCTTCACCGCTGTCTGCTTCGCCGCTGTCTGCTTCGCCGCTGTCTGCGCCGGTGTCTGCACCGCTGTCTGCGCCAGTGTCAACAGCGTCTTCATCGTTTACATCTGTGTCATTTTCCGTTTCGTCGCTTTTTGAACTGCTGCCGCAGCTAACAACGAAGAGGGCGAGAACGATCGCCACAAGAATTGCTGTGAATTTCTTCATTTTTAATCTCCAAAAAAAAGTTGGTAAAAAAACCCAAAAACTAAAATTCAATTCTTAGTTGTGAAAAAACCGTCTGAAATTTTATGGGAGAAAAGTTTTTTGTCAAGTAAAAAAACTCAGACTCGGTTCCGAAAAGAAAGTTACAGCAAAATCAAAGATTTATTAATTTCCGACGAGTGTCGAAAGCAGAATTATGAAAACTCCGGCAAGTGACTCTCCAGCAATTATGCCAGAAGCAGCCGGGACGACGTACTCTTCAAGGGCTTTCTTTTTGTGCTCGATGAAAAGAACGATGAGCGCGCCAAGGAACATGGAAAGCGAGTTCCAGAAGGGAATGACGAAAGCGAGGCCGATACCCATCGACGACGGGATGAATTTCGCCGCTTTCGGGAACCATTTTTCAAGCAGAGGGATGATCACGCCGACCGCAACGCCGATGAGCATCGCGATTTTAGCGGTCGAGTGAAGCGTGGAAAAGCCCTGTGCCAAAAGATCGGCGACTCTCGACCAGACCTGAGCCGCAGGAGCCGGAAAGTAGTCGCTTCCGAGAACGTCAGGAGTCGGAACGATGAGGTAGAACGCCGGAACGATGACCGCCGTGCCAGCAAAAATGCCGAGGAACTGCGCGAGGAACATCTTTCGCGGGTTCGCTCCGAGGATGTATCCGGTTTTGAGGTCAGTCAGAAGGTCAGCCGACGAGCCTGCGATACCTGAAGTGATCGAAGCAGTCATAAGCGTCGTGACTTTGCTGCCTGGGCGGAGCATTCCGTAGAAAGCCTGTGTTACCTGACCGAGCGCGCCGACCGGAGTCGTGTCAGTTTCTCCCGTTGCGCGGCATGCGACGATCGAAAGGAAGAACGAAAGAATGACCGCAAGGACCGAAACCCATACCGGAATGTCGAACGCGAAAAGCATGATGAGCGCGATTCCTGTGCCGCCGACAACGATGCCCCAGAAGAACCAGCTCATCGGAACTTCGACTTTCTCGATCTCGGAAAGTTCGCGTTTTTTAGTCGAGAAAAGGTCTTTGAGCGAAGCAAACGCCTTGAGTGCAACTTTCCACTGCATGAGGAACGAGGTGAATCCCGCCGCGACCATGACCGAAGCGCCGAACCAGAGGCTCCAGCTGCTGATCCCGCGGTATCCGAGTTCCGTTATCGCGCCGATCTTGAACATGTAAGGCGCCAATACTATATAATTAAGTATAGCGCCGAAGAGAATGCTCCATGCCGTTCTCCAGCCCATGATCCCGCCTGCCGCGACCATTATGAGGCTCGTTTCCATCGAAACTGTGTATTCTGCAAGTTTTTCGCCGAAAACCGCATAGGTGTATTTGATCCATTCGAAAAAGTCGCGGATCACAGTGAGGACTGCGCCGCCCAGCGCGAAACCGAGCAGAGTGCGCGTCTGTTTCTTGCTTTCTTCGCCTGCGTAAAGGCTTTTAAGCGTTTCGGCTGTTGCAGTTCCCGACGGAAAAGGCAGTTTTTCCATGTTTATCATCTGTTTTTTCATCGGTATCGCCATGACAACGCCCGCGATCCCGAGAAAAACGGTCCAAGCCGTAAGCACCCAGAAGTTGAGATGCTGGCCTGTGATCAGAATGTAAGCCGCGATCGCGCTCACCATTGTTCCGCCTGTCGTGTAGCCCGCGCTCGAAGCGGTCGACTTCATCGAGTTGTTTTCGAGAAGCGTCATGTCGGTCTTGAAAATTTTCGGAAAAATGACGCGCAGAAGCTTCCAGATGCTGAACGAAAGGACGCATGCCGTGATCGTTACGCCGAGTCCCCAGCCTGTTTTGAGGCCGATGTAAAGGTTCGTAAGGCTCATAAGCCCGCCGATGATCATTCCCATGACGACTGCGCGGACGGTAAGCTGCTTCACATCGCCCTGATAGACGTTTTTAAGCCACTGGCGGTCGTCTTCTTCGTACTGCTCCTCCAGAGTGAGCGGTCTCTTCGGAACACTTTCTTCCGAGACGCCGTTTTCGGGAGACAAATTTTCGTTTCTGTTCTCTTCTGTCATTGAAACCTCTGATTTTAAAAAGTGAAAATTGAAAGAAAAATTCTAATCGGATTAGTCCTCGGAATCGCCGCTGTCTTTGGTATCTTCGATGAGAGCAAGGACTCTGAGATAGTATTCACTCTTCGGGGAGAGCTGTTTTTTGAGCTTGCGGAGAGTTTTCTTCGCGGAATCGATTTCGCCTGCCTGAATGTCGGCGTAAGCCCTGTCGAACATTTCGCCCGCCGTCTTTTCGATCGCGGCAAGACCGTTCAGAGCCGGTTTGCAGTTAGCGTCGATGTAAAGAGCGTCGTAGAAGAACTTTCTCGCATCGTTCAGTTTTTCATCCCCGAGTTTTTCCATACCCTGAGATGCAAGAGCTTCAGCCTTGACCGCGTTGAGCTGTTTCGTGTAAACGCTGTATTCGTAGTCTCTGTCTCTCTCTTCTTTGAAATCGCTTCCGCCCATCGAAATCGATTTCTGTTTGAGAAGAGCGTCAACCTTCGCCTTGTACTGCTTTTCTATATTGTTTTTCGACTGTTCGTATTTAGCTTTTGCAGCCGCTTCGCGTTTTTCGGCAGCCTTGAGATCAGCTTCATATTTTGCTTTTCTCTTTTCGGCATCCTTTTCCCAGCCGGCTTTCATCGTGTCGGTCTGTTTTTCCGCAGCTTCGAGTTCCGCACGGAGCTTAGCCTCTTCCTTTCCGCGCTGTGCAAGGAAAGTTTTCGAACTGTTCTCGATCTGGGCGATCTTTGCGGTCAGAGCTTTCTTGTCTGTTTCAGCCTTTTTCTCGTATTTTGCGTAAACAGCCGCCTTTTCCTTTTCGATAGCGGCTTCGTTCGCATCTTTTTTCTGCTCGTTCGCCGCTTCGAGGTCGTTTACCTTCTTTTCCGCGGCAGCTTTCTTGTTTTCAAGCTGCTGAGCGAGCTGATCCTTAGTCTTGTCTGCGTTCGCATCAGCCGCTTCGCGCTGTTTTTCAAGAGCTGCGAGCTGTTTTCTTTTGTCGGCAACAGTCTTTTCGTACTGCGCTTTTCTCTGCTTAGCCTTTGCGTTTCTTTCGGCTTCGCGTTTAGCGGCACGGCCCTCGATCTCTTTGTTTCTGTTGTTCTTGTTGGCAGTGATCGTAGCCTGTTTTTTCTTCATATCCTTTTCGGCAGCAGCTTTTTCCTGCTCGAGTTTTTTCTTCTCTGCAGTGAGAGCTTTCTTTTCAGCCTCTTTTTTAGCCTTTGTCGCAGCCATTTCCTTTTTGATAGCCGCTTCGCCTGCTTTCTGATCCGAATCTATCTTAGCGAGGTTAGCTTTGTAGGTCTTTTCGAAAGAAGATGTCTGTTTTTCAATGAACTTGTCGTGGCCGTTTTCGAATCTTTCAAGCTCTTTCGCAGCGGCTTTCTGCTCCTTGTTGAGCTTTATCCATTTCGGATCTTTCTCGTATTTTTCGACCTTGTCCTGGATTTCGAACATCTGAGACTCAAGTGTCTCGACTTTTTTAGCGCGCTCAGCCTGGCCTTTGCTGTACTCAGCCTCGGCTTTCTCCTCGGCAGCACTCTTGTCCGACTCGAATTTCTTTTCGGCCTCGTCGCGTTTCTTATCCATAGTTTCCTGATTCTTTGCGATCTTGTCTTCCTGCTCGTCGTTTATCTTTTCCAGTTCGCTGTCGATTTTTTCGAATTTGTCGTCGTAGGAAGCAAGCCTGTTGTCGTAGTCCTCAAGCTGCTTGTTGAGTTTCTCGGTTTCCTCTTCGGCTTTCTTTTCGGAAGCTTCAAGGTCTTTCGCGTCTTTCTCTTCGGCAGCCGCTATGCTCTTGTCGTATTTCTCAGCCTCTTTCTGATCAGCCTCTTCGAAACCGTTTTCAAGCTGTTCGAGCTCTGCGTTGAGTTTCTTTATCTGATTGTCAAGGTCTGCATTGGACTTTTCGAGAGCGGCCATTTTGTCGTTGTATTCCTTCTCAGCCGCTTCAGAATCAGCCTTTGCCTGTCTTTTCGCCTGGTTGAGCTGTTTTTTGTTGTCCTTGTTGTTCTTTTTGTATTTTTCCTCGATTGCCGCGATCTCAGCCTCGATCTCTTTCTGGTAGATCTCCTCGGCCGGTCTTTCGTCCTCGAGCTGTTTGTTCATCTTTTCGATTTCCTTGTCGGTGCGGGCAAGTTTTTTGCGGTAGGTCGAATCGAGATTGTCGATGCTCTCGCGGAGATTTTCGATCTTTCTGAGGTGTTCCCTTTCCTGTTTTTTCTCCGCTTTATGCTGTTTTTTCTCGTCCTGCTCGAATTTCTCGCTTATTTTTTTCTGCTCGTCGAGCTTGCCGTTCATCGAATCGTCAAGTTTTTTCATTTCGCCGTCGCGCCATACCGAGATGGTCTTCATCTCTTTTTTGACGCTTTTGAAAGCGCGTTTCGCCTTGGCGTAATCTTCGTTCGAGGGTTCGTTGTATTTGCGTTTCTTCGCGGTTTCCTTTACGAACTGAAGTTCGCGGTAACCTCTTTCGCGGAGTTCATAATCTTTCCTTTCGACTCTGCCGACAGTTTCGACAGCCATTGACGCATCGCCGCTTTTTGCCTGTGATTTCGCTTCTTCAAGCGCCTTGTCGATTTCTTCTACGCTGTCTGCCCATGAAGATTTGTCGCCTTTTCTGAAAAGTGACGCAGCCTCTTTTCCGTTACCAGCCTTGTAAGCCTTGAAAGCTGCACGGACGACTTCCTTCTTTTCCCTTTCGGTCATCTGCGGTGCCGCTTCTTCCTCTTCAGGTTCTTCCTCGCCTGCATCGGAAAGAGAAGCTATCGCATCGTTGAGTTTTTTGATTACATCAGCAGCAAACTCTTCCACATCAGGATCTTTTTCCGCTTCGACGACCGGTTTTGCCATATTTTTGCCTGTTTTTACAGCAAGGATGTTAAGAGTCGCCGTATATCCGCTGTCGGTTGATTTTACGACAGGGAAAAAAACGTAGTCAGCTTTTTTGACGGTCTTCGCCGCCTTTCTCGCACAGGCGATTTTCGGGCCGCATTTCTTGAATTTTCCGGCAGTTGCCGAATCAGCATCCGAAAGCTTCATGTTCTTAACAAGGCCGTAACCGCTTTTCAGCTCTTTTGCAAGATTTCCGGCCATTTCCAGAGCTTCGCCTTCAGCCGCGGCGGGAACAACCGCCATTTTGGGATCAGCCGCGAAAACGGAAGCTGAAACAAAAAGCGTCAAGAGAACAAGTAACGATTTTTTAAGCATTTTTTCTACCCTTATTTAATAAAACAATAAAAAAAACAGCCACGTTCCACAAAAAAACGCGCAAAAGTTTAAGGAAAAAGCTTCTTTTGTCAATTTTTCTAATTAAAACATCTGTGCAGACTGATATTGTGCACCAGCCCCATGAGCAGCAGGTTGAAAATCAGAGAGCTGCCGCCGTATGAAAACCAGGGAAGCGGGATACCGACGACAGGAAGAACGCCGGTGACCATACCGATATTGACAAGGACCTGAAGCCAGATATGGGCACACGAACCGACAAGAACAAGTGCCGAAAACTTGTCCTTCACCTTGCCGACAAGCGAAAGGATTCTTGCCAGCAGCAGAAAATAGAGGAAAAGCAGCGCCATAACGCCGAAAAAGCCGAATTCCTCGGCATAGACTGAAAAAATGAAATCGGTATGATGCTCGGGAATGAAGCGGAGCATGTTCTGCGTACCGCGCTTGTAGCCTTTGCCGTGCAGCCTGCCGCTTCCGACCGCTATGATCGACTGTTTTATGTGATACTGCGAAGTCTGGCTGAGCTCCTGCGACTCCTCGCCCATGAGCATAGAAACAAGCGAAATGACACGTGTTTTCTGGTAGTCGTGAAGCCCCCATGTCCAGAGTACCGGCGCCGTCACCAGAACGAACAGCGTTACTCCGAGCAGCCATCTGCGGTTGATTTTTGTCGAAAGGATCATTATTCCGGCAACCGCACCGACAAGGATCGCTGTTCCGAGATCGGGTTCCTTGTAGATCAGAAAAACCGGAAAAAAGATCCCGGCGGCTTCAGGGAGGATATCGAGCAGATTGTAGCCGTCTTCAAGAGTCGGCTTTAAATTGAACTGGTAAGCTATGAATAGTATTACAGAAATTTTTGTAAGTTCGCTGACCTGAAAGTTCATGAAACCGATATCGAGCCACCGCTGCGCACCGCCGCTCGTCTTGCCGATGAGAAGGACCAGTACAAGCAGGATTATGTCTGCGAAATAAAGCGGGATCGCAAGTCTCTCGAAAATGCGCAGGTCATAATACGAAGCCGCAATGAAAACACCGGAAGCAAGCACTACCCAGACAAGCTGGATGTAAAATTTCGAGACCAGCGCACTGCTCAGCGAAACGAGTCCGAGAAACAGAATAGCTGCAAGCGGAAGAATCAGCAGAATGTCTATTTTCTTCTTCGGAAGCAAAATTACCACCCCTCAGTTTACACGCCGCAGAACAGTATTCCCAAAACCGCGCTGAAAACAATGAGACTTATCGGCGAGATCTTCTTTTTCCCGAAAACAGGCGGAAGAAACGCTGTCAAAACAAGGATCGATGTTATCGCAAACGCCTTGAAATCGATTTCGAAAGAGCCTTTCAAATCAATAAACGCTTCGGCCGTCATGTAGAGCCCGATTGCGAGGATAAGCCCGATGACACTGGGTTTCAGCGTGCCGATGACTGTGTTGAAACACTTGTTTTTCATGAGCGAATTGAAGACGAACATGCAGAGAAGCATGATCAAAAACGCCGGAAAAACAACGGCGAAAGTGGCAAGAAAAGCACCTAAGAATCCGGCCTGGCTGCGCCCGACATAAGTCGCGAGGTTCACCATGATAGGCCCGGGCGTCATTTCGCTCACCGCGATCATGTAGGTCAGAGTCTCGTCGGTCACCCAGCCGTAGGAAAGCACGACATCGCGGATCAGCGGAATAGCGGCGTACGCCCCGCCGAAAGCGAAGCATCCTACTTTGAGAAAACCAAGGAAAAGATCAAGATATATCATCGGTTCTCCTGCTTTTTCCATTTAACGGCAAACACGGCAAAACCGAGAAAAGCCGCGGCAATGATTATTGTGATAGCCGAAAATCCGAGCGAAAAGATGTCTATCGCAAGCATCGCCAGAGCCGAAACGATCAGAACTGCGATCGGAAACGGCTTTTTTTTCATATTTTTTATCATCGAGACTGCCGCACTGACGATAAGCACGCCTACTGCGCATTTTATGCCGAAAAAGGCGCTTTTCACGACCTTTATTTCAAGGAAGTTGTCGAGAAGCCCCGAGATCAGAAGTATCACGAGGAAGGAAGGGACGACGATCCCCGCTGTCGCCATAATGGAACCCAAAATCCCCGCCTGTCTGTAACCCACGAATGTCGCGCAGTTTATGGCGATAGGACCGGGAGTCGATTCCGCGATGACGGTGACATTCATCATGTCGTCGTGGGTTATCCACTTTTTCTTTTCGACGCAGTTGTCTTCGATGACGCTGAGCATAGCGTAACCGCCGCCGAAAGTAAAGAATCCGATTTTCATAAATGTTAGGAATAAATCGACAAGAATACTCATGAAACCTTGATTAAAGCACCGTGCAGCCTATTTGTAGTAAACTGTGACACCGTTCGGGAACTGCTGGCTCTTGTAGCCTGAAACATCGTTTATCTGCGACGGCTGCGAAGTAGCCTGGATGTAGCTGCCTGAGATCGTCGGCTGGAAAGCGATATTCGAGTTTCCGTAGTAGGTGTTCGTGTTGAAAGTCACACTGAAGCTCTGCCCTTCCTGCGATTTTGAAGGACTGAAACCGAGAACTGTCGGACTTGTGATGGTTGCCGCAGACTGGTCTCCGGCATCGAATGTGCCGCCCATTCCGCCGAAACCGCCGCCACCACCGGGACCGCCGCCTTGTCCGCCGCCGCCGAGCTGACATTCAACGACAACGACTCCGCCTGAAATCGTGAGGTCGCCGTTGCTGTCAAGACCGTCGACGTCGCCGCTTCCTGTCTTGATGTAGTGGAATCCGCCTTCAATTACAAGTGTTCCTGTGCTGTTTTCACCGCCTGGGAAACCGCCTCCGCCGCCGGGTCCGCCGCCGCCCCAGTCACCGGGACCGCCCTGAGAACCCGAGTTGTCGCTGCCGCCTGCCGCATTCCAGCCGTCGTCTCTGCCGTAAACGGATGTAACGCCGCCTTTTGCGGTGAGATACCAGCCTTCAAATCCTTCGTATGAGTTTATGACATTGATCGTACCGTTTGAAATCTGGAGCTCGTTGTCGGCATGAATACCGTCATCATCAGTCGTGATCTCGGTCTCGCCGCCTGCCATGTAGATGTTGCCGCCGCAGTGGATGCCGTCGTCGCGCGAATTTACTTTGATTTTTCCGCCGATGATTTTGATAAAAACAATATTAGTGTTGATGTTGACATAGTCGTCTACATCACTCGGAACGCTCGCCTTGATCCCTTTGAGCGAAGTTTCGCCGTCATATTTCTGGTTCGCGCTTGTCGTGATGCTGGTCTGGCTGCCGCCGCCAGTGGTGATGTCGATCGTGCCGTCCTCTATCGTGATGTAGGAGATCGCGTGGATCCCGTCACCGTTCGTCGCGTTGACGGTCAGCGAGCCGCTTTTGATCTTGACATAGCCTTTGACGCCGTCGTAAGGCTCCTCATCTTCTTTTGTATTAAGTGTGAGAGCCCCGGTGTTGTCAGATTTGATGCCGTCGCCGCCCGATGTGACAGTGATATTTCCGCTGCGGATGACTACCGAATCCTTGCCGCGGATGCCGTCGTCCTTCGCGTTGACGACGATCGTTCCGCCGTTGATGTCAAGGTCGTCCTTTGACGCGATGCCGTCGTTGTAGTTGCCGTTTACCGTCAAAGTCCCCTCGCCCGCAAGTTTGAGATCGTCCTTGCTGTAAAGCGCCGCGTTCGGCTCATTGACAGTCGGATCGTCAAAAACATAGTTCGCCGTGTCAGTCAGAGTATTCTGAGTATCTTTTGCGGTGAAGATCCTGGCGTTTTTCGCCTTCATAACGGCAAAGGGCGCGTTTTTCGAGTTTGTTACGCTGATCCCGTTGAAAACGACATGGACCATTTCCTTGTCCTTCTCTTTATCGACATTGACAACGATCTGTCCGTCATTGAGCGTGCCGTCGATTTCGTAGACACCGGAAGCTGTAATCGTTGCGACAGTGCCTGCAACAGTTACATTTTTGCCGTCGACTTCGATCGAAGTGCCTTTGAGGTGGATTTTTGTGATCTCGTCGGCATCTTCCCTCGGATCGCTGTTGTCGTTTCTGCTGTCGTCCTCTGAACCCGTATCGCCGGACGAACCAGAATCACCAGTGTCACTTGTTGAACCTGAATCGCCTGTATCGCCGGCCGAACCTGAATCGCCGGTATCACTTGTTGAACCTGAATCACCTGTGTCACTTGTTGAGCCGGAATCGCCTGTGTCACCTGAATCGATTTTGTCGCCGTCAGAACCGCCACAGGAAACAAGGAACAGCATGGAGAAAACAATAAAGAGAATTAAAAACTTTTTCATAAGCTCCTCCAAATTAATAATGAGCAAACGAATGATTCTAGCCTTTTACAAAAAAAAGAAAAGAAAAAAAGCCGCCGCCCAATCTTTGCCGCCGCCGATATTTCGATATCTCGATATATCGTTATAACGACATTATTTGCGGCGGCGAGAAATTATTTCTCAGTTTTGATGCAGAGTTCCTTGAGCTGTTTTTCGGTGACAGGTGCCGGTGCCTGCGTCATGAGACAGGTCGCGCTCGTCGTCTTCGGGAACGCGATGACGTCTCTGATCGCGTCGGTGTTGTTGAGAAGCATCATCAGCCTGTCAAAGCCGAGTGCCAGGCCACCGTGAGGCGGAGCACCGAATTCAAGCGCTTCTACGAGATATCCGAAATTCTCCTTCGCCTCTTCATCGCTGATGCCGAGGAATTTGAAAACCTCTTTCTGCTTGTCGGTGTTGTGGATCCTTATGCTGCCGCCGCCGGCTTCGTAGCCGTTGATGACGATATCGTAAGCACGCGAATTTATTGTTCCCAGGTCGTCACCGCGTTTTGCCGCCTCGAAATCGAAATCGGTGAAAGCGTGGTGTTTTGCGACCCATTCGCCCGTTTCTTCGTCAACTTCGAAAGCCGGGAAGTTGGTGATCCAGACGAATTCGTAGGAGTTTTTGTCGTAAAGATTATATTCCGCAGCAAGTCTTTTTCTCAAGTTTCCGAGTGCCGTGAGAGCGACTCCAATTTTATCCGCAACAATGAACATGATACCGTTTTCAGGAATGATCTCGGCAAGTTTTGCTTTTTCGTCATCGTTGAAGAATTTCATAAGCGGCGAATCGAGTGCGCCTTCTTCTTTCTTTATCCATGCAAGAGCCTTCGCGCCGTCGCCCTGGACATCTTTCTCGATCTTTTTGATCTGATTTTTGGAAAGATCTTTTGCATGACCTTCCAAAACTACACCTTTTACGACCATTTTCGGATCGTTTGCGGCATTTTTGAAAGCGGCAAATTCAGAATTTGCGAAGATTGCGTCAAGGGTTTTGAGTTCCATGCCGAATCTCAGGTCGGGCTTGTCGCTTCCGTATTTGTCCATCGCCTCGTTGAACGACATTTTTCTGAAAGGACGCTTGATATCGAGGTTTTTGACTGCCTTGAAAATTTTGCAGAGGAGTCCTTCGGTGACGCCCATGACGTCTTCCTCTTCGACAAAACTCATCTCGAAGTCGATCTGGGTGAATTCAGGCTGTCTGTCGGCGCGGAGAGCCTCGTCACGGAAGCACTTCGCGACCTGATAGTATTTATCCATTCCTGCAACCATGAGTATCTGCTTGAAAACCTGCGGAGACTGCGGCAGAGCGTAGAAAGATCCCGGCCAGAGCCTGCTCGGAACAAGGAAATCTCTTGCGCCGCCCGGGCTGCTCTTGATGAGGAAAGGAGTTTCGACTTCGACAAAATCGAGCGAATCGAAATATTCGTGAACAAGAGCGCTCACTTTGGAACGCGAGATCAGGTTCTTCCGGATGTCCGATTTGCGGATGTCGATGTAGCGGTATTTCAGCTTGATTGTGTCGGCTGCATCCTTTCTGAAATCGAAAGGAAGCGGCTTCGACGGGTTCATGAGCGTGATCTTATCGGCCTCGACTTCGATCGCGCCGGTCAAATATTTGTCGGTCCTGTTTTCTTTGCGGTCGATGACCGTTCCGCTTACCGAAACGACCGATTCAAGCGTCAGTTTTTTTGCCGATTCCGCAAGGACAGGATCGCTGACAAAAACCTGAGTCATTCCGTAACGGTCTGAAAGTATTAAGAAAACCATGGGGCCCATTTCTCTTTTCTGGGTAAGCCATCCCGAAATGACTACTTTCTGACCCAGATTGTCGAGATTGAGCTCTCCGCAAGTGTGAGTGCGCAGCATTTTAACCTCCGAAAATAGAATAAAACCAAAAAGCGGCTAATTATTCACTTAAAAAAATTTAAATCAAGAAATGCGCTAAATTTGCTTTTTCTGCGCAAATCCGTATCATTTATGCGCGTTGCTTGGAGGCAGGAATGACTACTTATCTGACTTCGTTCATAATTTCGTTTGTGTTTGTATGTGCCGTTACCCCGGCATTGATAAAAATCGGCAAGAAATTCGGCTTTGTTGATCAGGTGAACCAGCGCAAGATCCACCGCGGCGCCATCCCGAGGATAGGCGGTATCGCGATCTCAATAGGAACAATGCTGCCGATCCTTCACCTTTTCATCATATTTAAATTAAGAAACATCGTTGACATCGAAACGACGAACAACATGCTTCTTTATTTCGGCGGCGGTCTTGCGATCAGTTTTCTCGGCCTTATCGACGACATCAAAGGTGTAAACGCAAAGATCAAACTTCTGTTTCAGACAGTTATCGCCATCGCGGCGACACAGCACGGAGCTCTGATCCAGTCGCTTCCCATGCCGTGGGGCAGACTTGAACTCGGGTTTCTCGGATATATCATAACCGTCCTTTGGATCGTATGTATCATCAATGCGTTCAACCTGATCGACGGAATGGACGGCCTTTCCAGCGGGATCACGCTGTTTTCATCGCTGACTCTGGCCATTCTCGCGATCGTCAACGGATATCTTTCCGTCGCAGTCGTCGCACTGGCTCTGGCCGGAGCGGTCACGGGATTCCTTATTTTCAACTTCAATCCCGCTAAAATTTTCATGGGCGATTCAGGCTCGATGTTCATCGGCTACATTCTGGCTATTTTGTCGCTGAGGGGTCAGTCAAAAGCTCACGCGATCGTTTCGATTCTTGTTCCGATCATCGCAATGGGGCTTCCGATCCTCGACACGACCCTTGCCTTTCTGCGCCGCATTCTCAGACACCAGTCGGTTTTTATGGCCGACAAGCAGCATATACACCATTTTCTCCTTTCGCTCGGCTTCAACCAGCGCAAGACCGTGCTGATACTCTATTCGATCTCCATTTCGTTCACGATCCTTGCCATGATCATGATCTTCAACAACAATATCAACACATTCCTTATCCTTCTCGTTTTCGTCATAATCGTCTTCGTAATAATTACGAAACTGGGCTATGTCGAAATGATCTACGGAAGATTCCGCGTCAAAAAGGAAAATTCGCTTGAAAAACACCTCGAAAATTTCTTTATCGACCGGATCGAATTTGCCGAAGGCGAAAATCTGTTCAAAGAGCTGCCGATAAAAGGTTTTGACATCCTTGACATCAAGGGTGAAAATCTTTTTTCACGCGGTGAAAAGGACAAAATCAATTTTTTTGACATTTCTGCAAGAAGATCGCGTATCGTCCGTCTTTACTGGACTGAAAACGTGCCGATAATCGGCTCGCGTGAATCTGCCATGCTCATTCTCATGGCAAAAATCCTTGTCGCGAAATTCGCTCCGATAAGCGACGAAGAAGAAAAGATCCTGCTTGAACTAATTGAAAACAGCAAATAGATCAAAGACTTGTGAGGACTACCGGGCCGTTTGCCGTGATCGCGACGGTGTGTTCGAACTGACAGCTTAGTTTGCCGTCCATCGTGACGACTGTCCAGCCGTCGCTGAGTGTGCGCGTTTTGTATGTCCCTTCGTTTATCATCGGCTCGATCGCGACGACCATTCCTTCCTGAAGTTTAAGTCCGTCGCCGCGCGTGCCGTAGTGCGGGATCGCCGGATCTTCGTGAAGGTGGACGCCAGTTCCGTGGCCGACATACTCGGTAACGACCGAAAATCCGTGACTTTCGGCATATTCCTGGATCACTGCGCCGATATCGCCGATGTGGTTGCCCGGAATGCACTGTTCGATCCCGAGTTCAAGGCATCTGCGTGTGACTTCGACAAGTTTTTTCGCCTTGTCGCTCGCTCCCGGCATGACATAGGTCATCGTGCTGTCACCGATATAGCCGTTGAGCGTGACGCCGCAGTCGACCGAAAGGATGTCGCCGCGCTGGATGATTTTCGCCTTTCTCGGAATTCCGTGGACGACCTCGTTGTTTACCGCGATACATGTCGCGTGAGTGTAGTCGTCAACCGATTTGAAAGTCGGATGACCACCGTGCTTTTTGATGAATTTATCGGCGAAAGCGTCGATCTGAAGCGTCGAAACGCCCGGTTTGATGTAACTTTTCAGTTCGTGGTAAAGTTCTGCCAGAACGTGTCCTGCAGCCTTGATCTTTTCGATCTGTTCAGGTGTTTTGATTATAATTTCTTCACACATTTTTCCCTCAAAAGAAGCAAATTAACAAAAAACGGGCGATTATAGCCTTAAATCGCGCAGTTTCAAGTGAGCCTGAATTTTTATTCAAAATATTGCATTTTCCGGTCCCGCGGCTATCATTTCGCGCTTTTTGCGGAGGGAGTTATGAACCAGTGGTATCAGATAGCGCTTCCGAAAGACTGTCCGACCGACAGATTTCTTGAAATCGACGGTTTTCTGGGCAGCGAGGAGAAAGAGAACGCTACAATTATCTACTTTGAAAAGAAAGATTCAGTAAAGAAACTTTTAAAGGAATACAACATTTCGGTCATTTCGGACGGCGACTGGAAAGAGACATGGCGGGAATATTTCGTTCCGATGAAGATCGGATCGCTCACCGTAGTTCCGCCGTGGAAAAAGGATGAAGGCGACATCGTCATAAATCCTGCGCGCGGTTTCGGAACAGGACACCACGAAACGACGCGTCTCGCTTTGTGTTTTGTCGAAAAACTGTTTAAAAAAGACAATAATATCAACACATTGTTCGATGCCGGCACAGGATCGGGAATTCTCGCCATAGCTGCCGCGAAACTGAAAAAAGGAATCAAGGCGACTGCTGTCGACAACGACCCTGACGCGCTTGAAAACGCAGCCGAGAACATTGAACTAAACAATGTCGCGGACTCTGTTACTCTGAGCGGAGAACCGGTCTTCAGATTCGAAGGAAAATACGACCTCGTGATCGCGAACATAATCTCGTCGGTGCTCTACTTTCTTTCGGACGACCTCAAGCGGCTCACCTCGAAATGGCTCATACTTTCAGGCGTTCTCAAAACCGAAGACCCTGTTTTTATGGAAAGAATGGGACTTCAGGACTTTGAACTTATAGAAAAAAAACACGAAAATGAATGGAGCGGATATCTTTTGAAAAGGAGGGAAAAATGACAGAATTTTTTAAAAATTTAAAGGATGTTTTTAAGGCTTTGACCAAATTCCAGTTCATGCGCTTCTGCGTGACAGGAAGTCTTGGAGTGATCACAGATGCTGTGATCTACCATGTTTTTCTGTGGCTTCTGCATGTAAACGCAGGCAAGGACAGAACCACGACAGATACGATCCTTCTGTTTATCCTTCCTGTTTTCGGCTACCTGGCAGCAGTGATCCAGAATTATCTGGTCAACCATTTCTGGACTTTCGGCAAAGAGACCGAAAACCACAGGGTTTCATTCCACCTTTTCTTCAAATTCTTCGCGGTAAGCCTTTTTTCGCTCATTCCGAGATACGCTTTCTACACTTTCCTGCTCATTTTCAACAACATAACGCCTGATCTTGCAAACCTCGGCGGTATCGCGGCAGGAATGTTCACCAACTTCTTCGGCAGCAAATTCGTCGTTTTCAGATTTAAAGAAGACAAAGCAGTTCAGAAGGTTCAGCAATAAGAAAATCGGCGCCCAATGCGGTCAGATCCTCTTTTCTGCCAAAGCCCCAGAGACATCCGGCGGAAACGACGCCAGCGTTTTTTGCCGTCAGGATATCAGCTTTCATGTCACCGGCATAAATCGTCTGCGAAAGAGGGACTTTTGTAATTTCCGCAATCTCAAAAAGCCCGTCAGGCGCCGGTTTCAATGGCTTTCCGGGACGCTCGCCGATAACCGCGTCAAAAGTGAATTCACCGAGAATCGTCTCTGCGTTCAAAAGCGCGTATTTGTGCTCCTTGTTAGTCAGTATTGAAATTTTCACACCTCTTTTCACAAGTTCCGAAAGCATTTCCCGGATCCCTGGAAACGGAGGGATCGTTCCGACACCCTCTTCGTGGTAAAGGTCGAGAACTTCCGGCAGAAGCCCGTTTATCACATCATCGGAAGTACCGGCAGGCAGGGCGCGGCGAAGCAGCATTCTCATTCCGTCACCCACAAAACCTTTGTATTCCGTGAGCGTGTGCACCGGAAAACCGTGTTTTTGCAGAATTCTGTTGTTTGTCCTTGAAATAATGTCCAATGTGTCGAGAAGTGTCCCGTCCATATCGAAAACGACCGATTTTATCACCATTTCCCTCCTTACAAAAAAGCAGTGGATTATAAAATCAGATTTTTTCAATTCAACTTTTGTCCGCGCCGCCGACTGTACCGATGAATCAGTCGGGACAACATTATAATGCGATAAACATTTTTTTTCTTTACTTTTATATTTTACAAATTAAAAATCACAAAATGTGAGGTGTGTATGAAACAGATAAAAGATCTTTACGAAAAGGACAAACCGCGAGAGAAACTGATTCTAAAAGGAGCTCCCGCACTCAACAACCGTGAACTGGTAGCGGTTATTTTCGGAAACGGCGGCAAAAACCATCCGCTGATGACAATCTCGAAAGAAGTAGCCGACCTGCTTGAGGAAAAAGAGCTTTCCGCTCTCGACATAAAGCTGCTTTCGGCAGTTCCCGGTGTCGGTTCTTCCAAGGCATGCCAGATCCTTGCGGCATTTGAGCTGGCGAAACGCTTTTACACCGAAAGCGAAAAACCGTTGATCAGAACTCCCGAAGACCTGCTGCCGCTGCTCAGGATCTATGCCGACAAAAAGCAGGAATATTTTCTTACCATAACCCTTGACGGTTCAAAACGGCTTATAAACATCCATGTGACATTCATCGGAACTTTGAATTACACCTCTGTCCATCCGAGAGAAGTTTTTGCGCTGGCCTGCACAGACAGAGCCGCCTCAATAATCGTGGCGCACAACCATCCTGCCGGCACTCTGATCCCGTCGGATGAGGACCGGCTTGTTACCAGACATCTCCGTGAAGCCGGTATGCTGATGGGGATCGGAGTTATAGACCACATTATTTTCACGAAAGGAAATGGATATTACTCTTTCGCGGCAAACGGCGAATTCTGCTTGAATTAGTCAACTAGTGGATTTTATTTATAGAACCTACATTTTTCTTTGCCATATTGAAACTTGTTTCAAAGCTTTCGGGAATACAGAATTCCTTTTCTCCGGCTTTCGCAAGCTTTTCTATCGCTTTTGCGACAACGACCTGAAAGAGATTCTCGGGATAAATCTGCTGTATGTCGTCGCTTTGCGGCAAGCCGATCCTGATCACCGGAATTTTTTCTTGCATCGCGGCAAGAAAAAGCGCAGATGTTCTTTCAAGAACGGTTTCGACACTTTCCATTTTCAATTTCCCTGCTTCCAGATCGTTGAAAACAGGAGTGTTTTTAAGGGGAACAAACGGATAGATCCTTATGAAATCAGGTTTGAGAACTGAAAGAGAAACGCATGAAATTTCAACATCTTCCTCTGTTTCACCTGGGAAACCGGTCATAAACTGCAAACCCACCGAAATTCCGGCGTTTTTCAGAAGTTTCACCGCATTTCCGACACATTCAGCCGAGTGTCCGCGCCTCATTTTTTCGAGCAACTTTTCCGACATGCTCTGCACGCCGAGTTCAACTGTTTCAAAGTGGTTGTTTTTCAGGATCTCGACCCGCTCTTCGTCGATCTCGTCAGGTCTTGTAGAGCAGCGGAGCGCATTGACGGTGCCGTTTTCGACAAACTCGGCCCCTTTTCTGATGTAGTGCATCATTTTTTCATGCGGAAGAGCGGTAAAAGTGCCGCCGTAAAACGAAATTTCGGTCCTTTCGCGAGGTTTAGACCACGAAAGATAACTTTTTACCGCGTTTTCGACATCTTCCAAAGTGGGTTCCGTGACTCCAGTTACATCGCGCTGGTTGCAGAAAGCGCACAGTTTTTTACAGCCTAAATGAGGGATAAATACCGGAATTATCAGCGGTTTCTGTTTGGCTGCGACAAAAGTGAACATCTTAGAATTCGAAAGTTGCTTTCAAAGCGGCGTGATCCGATGAACCGAGCGAATAGAGGCTCGGAGCATCCTTAACGACTTCGGCTGAGCCTGTTTTGTATTTTCCGCCGTTGGTTTTTACCCAGAAAATGTGGTCGATCGCGATCGCATCGCCGCGGTACGAATAAGTTGCCTGATCTTTTGAAGAAAGCTCGCCTGCGACCCTCAAAAAAGCCTCATCGCTTTCAAAAGGTTCAAGCGTATCGCTTCCCGGCTCGTCGTTGAGGTCGCCCCCCATCACAATGAGCGCATCAGGATTATTTTCAGCAGTTCTTTTAAGTATTTTCACGGCGGCAGCGGCTTCGGCAAGCCTGCGTGAAGCATCGTCGTCGGCTTTTGACTTGAAATGAGCCGAAAAAACTATGATTTTCCGGCATCCAAGTTCGATGTGCGTTTCGAGAAAAGCGCGGGTAAAAGTGGTCTTGCCGTTTTCGCAGGCGGGACAATCTATCTGTTCTACATGCCTGTTTTTGAAAGTGATTTTCCCTTTTGTCATAACTCCGGTATCGACCGAAGCTCCATAACCTTGCTCGCCAAGATAAAATTCGTCGTAATTACCTGATTTTTCAAACAGATCTTTGAGGCACGATTCTTTTTCGATTTCCTGCATAAGAATTATGTCAGCATTGATTTCCTTAACAGATTCAGCAAGATCTCTGACTTTGGCGTTGTATTCCGAATCACTCGGCACACTCTCAAAATCATAATTTGAACAGCTGCCGGAATCGCAGTTTTTGTCGAAAAAGAGATGCGTGTTGTAAGTGCCTATAACGACTGAGCTTATCTCTCCTTCACATTCATCTGGTCCTTCCGTATCCGTGGCAGTATCGCTATCGTCGCTGTCATCAGCGTCATCACCGTCATCTGTGTCAGTATCACCTGTATCATCGGTATCATCCGTATCGCCTGTATCATCTGTATCATCAGTATCATCTGTGTCACTGTCAGAAACATCTGTGTCCGGTCCCGGTTGTTCATTACTGCCTGAAGAACATGAAAACAGCGTGAAGAGCGTCGTTACGACTAAAATTTCCATCAGTAAAATCAAATATTTATTCACTTTTACCACCGTTTCTTCTGAAATATTCGTCAACAAGTTTTTCGGCGATCCCGAGGTAAGTCGAAGGCTCGAGTTTTTTGAGTTTTTCCTTAACGTCAGCAGGAACTTTTTCAAGCGAATCGATAAATTCGTCGAGTCCTTTTCTCTCAATCCTTTTGCCGCGGGTAAGCATTTTCAGCTTTTCGTAGGGATTTTCCTCGCCGTAGACCCTCATGACTGTCTGGACCGGCTCGGCAAGAAGTTCGAGGTTGCTTTCAAGGTCTTCCGCAAGTTTCGGATAGTTGACCTCGATTTTGGAAAGCCCTTTCATGCAGTTTTTGAGGCTTATCAGAATGTATCCGAAAACAAGGCCGACATTCCTGAGAACGGTAGAATCAGTGAGGTCGCGCTGCATTCTCGAATTGAGAAGTTTCGTGCTCAGATGCTCCATGATAGAGATCGCGACTCCGGCGTTTCCTTCGCTGTTTTCGAAATCGATCGGGTTGATCTTGTGCGGCATTGTGGAAGAGCCGACTTCGCCCTCTTTCGGTTTCTGCTTGAAATAAGCGAGCGAAATGTAAGTCCAGATGTCTCTATCCATATCGATAAGCGTCGAACTGATGCGGATGAGCGTGTGGAAAATCTCCGAAATGTAGTGGTAGTTGTTGATCTGCGTTGTCCAGATGAGAGGTTTCGCGCCGAGACGCTCCGAAATGAATTCCTCTGCGGCGCTAAGCCAGTCGACATCGGGTTTTGCGGCAACATGAGCGTTCCAGTTGCCCGTCGCGCCGCTGAATTTGCATTCTACCTCGATTTTATTGAGGATCTCAAGTTCGCGTCTGAAACGTGCAGCGAAATTTATGAACTCTTTACCGACAGTCGTGGGCGTTGCGGGCTGGCCGTGCGTTCTCGCCATCATGGGAACTGCCTTGTTCGCCTTTGCAAGAGACTCGATTTTTTCAAGAAGCTCGCCCAGAAGTTTTCCGACGATCTCCTTTCCCTTCTTTATCATCAGTGCGTAGGAAGTGTTGTTGATGTCTTCCGAAGTGCAGCAGAAGTGGACCCACTCTTTCAAGTGGCCGAGACCGCGGTTTTCAAGCTGGTCTTTGACATAATATTCGACCGATTTCACGTCGTGGTTCGTGACAGATTCGAACTTTTTGACCATAAGTCCGCTTTCTGTGTTGAATCCGTTGTATATCGCGTCGATAGCATCGATTACACCCTGCGGAGCGTCGTCGAATCCAAGGCGTCCGAGTATGAATTTAAGCCACTCTACTTCGACAAAAACACGATGTTTGATAAGACCGTATTCCGAAAAAATATCCCTGAGTTCGTCGGTTTTTGAAGCGTATCTGCCGTCAACAACCGAAATAGCGTCAAGACTGTTCATTTTCTCACCTCCGCAAATCAAAAAACGCAAAAGTATAGTTATGCAGGCCGTTTTTTCAATATTTTATTGCTTATTTCAAAGATTAAAAGCGGCTTTTTTATTATTTGACTTTTGTACCCCAGCCGTTAACATAGCCGCTGTTGCAATGTTTTTGAACATATTTTTTGGAGGTTAAAATGAGCGAAGCTCAAAACACGAAACTCAATGTCACCGACAGCAAAATTAAGGACATCACCGATTTCCTTAAATCTTCCGTTCTTGAACCTGCCGAGCAGGAAAAGGCCAACATCCTTTCCGATGCAAAAAAAGAATCCGCAAAAATTATTGCAGACGCTAAAAAAGAGGCTGAAGAGATCATCGAAAACGCCAAAAAAGAGACCGAGACGATGAAACACAACACTGAATCGGCTCTTAAGATCGCGGCGAAACAGTCTGTCGACAAGCTCAAACTCGTTCTCGAGAAAGAAGTCCTCGCGGCGGCTGTCGCAACTCCTGTGAAAGAGGCAATGAAGAGCGAAGCGCTCATCAAAGAGTTCGTTTCGGAATTCCTTAAAATATATGCAGACAAAGGTTCGTTCTCGGTAGAACTTCCGGCTGCACTTAAAGACAAACTTTCAGCTTACGTTAAAAGCCAGATCGATTCGCTCGGTGCGAAAGAAATCAAACTCAGCGACGATACGCTTCCTTCGGGATTCGCTGTGATCGCGGCAAACGGCGCTCTCCGCTACGATTTTACCGACGAATCGGTAGTCGAACTGCTTACTGAATACATCAGACCCGAACTTAGAAAAGCTCTCTTCTCGAAATAGCGGGGTGATTAAGCATGAAGTTTAATCACTACACGATAGCGGCTCTGCCCCAGCTCACCTGGGACGGCGACCTTCCGTGCACTCTGGCCGAGCTTCTCGAGGAATTCGACATGCAGCTCGAGCCTCTGCGCGACGGGATCCGCTCGATCCTTCTTCTCGATGACATCAGAAATATCGAGCTCATCATCAAATCAAGGCTTGCCGCTGAAGAGGGAAAAGGAATCGACTTTTTCCGCGCCGGCATGACAGCTCCCGAAGAGCTTGAACTTTTCGTCAATGACCCGAGACATAACGCTCCCGACGGATATCCCGAATTTATCGAGGATTTCTTTGAGTCGGCAAAGACAAACGAAGAGAGAAACGCGAAGATCGAAGAGCTTTACACCGGCTACTACACCTGGATGGCTGCGAACAAAAACCCGTTCCTCGCACGCTATGGCGCGAACATGATGACGGTTTACACGATTGTTTCGGCTCTCAGAATGCTGAAAAATGGTACCGACCTCGACAAGCACTTAAAAGGCGATACGGATGCGGTAAAACTCATCCTTGAAAACAGGAACAACGCAGACCTCGGGCTTAAAGGCTATTTTCCGGAAGTCACCGAAATTGCTGCTCTTTTTGACAAGGAAAAGACTCCGGACGAAGTTGAGAAGGAGCTCGACAGGATCCGCTTCAGCCTTCTTGAAGAAGTTGGTCAGGAAAAGCCTTTCGCCGACCACATCATCTACGGCTACATCATCGCTTTCCAGATGAAAGACCGCTGGATGACTCAGAGCGACGAAGCCGGAATGAAGATTCTGGAAAATATAATCAATGGAAATTACTGATAGGAGACTTGCAAATGGATGAAAAAACCAAAGGGATAATCATTGCGGCGCAGGGCAACCTTGTCACCGTAAGATTCGACGGAACGATCCGTCAGAACGAAGTTGTTTTCGTCAAGACCGGCGGACAGTCGCTCAAAGGCGAGGTCATCGAAATCAACGGAAACGAAGCGAAAGTCCAGATTTTCGAGCCGACCGACGGCATCAGATACGGCGACGAGGTCGTTTTCGAGAAGGACCTTCTCTCCGTCGAACTCGGACCGGGACTTTTGAAGAGAGTCTTCGACGGTCTTCAGAACCCGCTTGAAGATATTGCCGAAGCTGCTGGATACTTCCTCAAAAGAGGCATCTACCTTCCTCCGCTTCCCCGCAACATCAAATGGCAGTGGAATCCGACGGCTAAAGTCGGCGATGTCGTCTACAGAGCTCACTTCCTCGGCTGGGTTCCTGAAGAGAACATCAAGCACCAGATCATGGTTCCATTTAATTTCATAGGTAAAGGCGTAGTAAAATCGATAGCGGCTCCCGGCGAATACACGGTCGAGCAGGAAATCGCGAAAATCGAAGACGAAAAAGGAAATGTCCGCTCGGTCAACATGATCAACATGTGGCCTGCAAAATTTGCGCTCCGTTTCGGCGAAAGGCTTCTTCCGACCGAACAGCTCGTCACTTCGCAGCGCATCATCGACGGACCTTTCCCAGTCGCTAAAGGCGGAACGTTCTGCACTCCCGGACCATTCGGCGCAGGCAAAACAGTCCTTCAGCACCAGATCTCAAAATACGCGACCACTCAGATAGTTATCATCGTCGCATGCGGCGAGCGTGCCGGTGAAGTCGTTGAAATTCTTCGTGAATTCCCGCACCTTGACGACCCGCAGACCGGAAAGAAGCTCATGGATAGGACCTGCATCATCTGCAACACCTCCTCAATGCCTGTTGCGGCACGTGAAAGCTCGATCTACATGGGCGTTGCGATCGCTGAATACTACAGACAGATGGGTATCGACTGCCTTCTTCTCGCTGACTCGACTTCGAGATGGGCTCAGGCTCTCCGTGAAATGTCGGGAAGACTTGAGGAGATCCCGGGCGAAGAGGCGTTCCCGGCTTACCTCGCTTCCAGAATTTCGGAACTTTACGAGAGAGCCGGTGTTATCAAGCTTTACAACGGCGAGCAGGGTTCGCTTACGATCGGCGGATCGGTAAGCCCCGCAGGCGGTAACTTCGAAGAGCCCGTAACACTTTCGACACTTGCGGTCGTCGGATGCTTCCTCGGCCTCAGCAGACAGAGATCGGATGCCAGAAGATTCCCGGCGATCGATCCTCTCATCAGCTGGTCGAAATACGGCGAAAGATTCGCGGCACACGGCGACGACAAGATGAAGGAAAGGATCAAAATCATCGAAAAAGCGCAGAAAATGATCATCGAAAGCGACGATATCGGCAAAAAGATGTCGGTCGTCGGCGAAGAAGGTATCAGCATCGACGATATGGTCACCTACCTCAAAGGCGAGTTCTACGATGCAGTTTATTTGCAGCAGAACGCTTACGACAAGGTCGACACCGCGACAAGCATGGACAGGCAGAACGAGCAACTCGGCATCATCTCGAAAGTCCTCGACAAGAACTTCAAGTTCGACGACAGGGAAAAGGCGAGAAACTACTTCCTCGACCTCACAGACAAGATAATCCAGCTCAACTACCTGCCGCGCGAAGCTTCGATCTACGGCGAAAAGAAACAGGAAATACTCAACATGATTGAGGGGGAATAAGATGGTAAAGACATACAACCGAATTGAAAGAATCAAAGGAAGTATCGCTCAGGTAAGAGCCGAAGGCGTTATGCTGGGAGAGCTTGCCCAGATCAAAATGAGCGACGGCAGATCGACTCTGGGACAGGTCATAGGTTTCAACGGCGACAGAGTCAGCCTTCAGATCTTTGCCGGAACGAAAGGTGTCGGCACGGGCGACCAGATCCGTTTCCTCAGCAAGCCGATGCAGGTAAACTGCGGCGAAAGCATGCTCGGAAGAGTCTTCAACGGCAGCGGCGAACCGATCGATAACGGCCCCGAGATCATGGCTGAGAAGATCGATATCGGCGGTCCTTCATTCAACCCGTCGAAAAGAATCGTCCCGAAGAGATTCGTCAGAACGAACATCCCGATGATCGATATGTTCAACGCACTCGTCATCAGCCAGAAGATCCCTATTTTCTCGATTTCAGGCGAACCTTACAACGAACTTCTCGCACGAATCGCGAGCCAGACAGACGCCGACATCATCATCCTCGGCGGCATGGGACTTAAATTCGACGACTACCAGTTCTTCAAGGATTACTTCACGAGAACTGGAGCTATGGAAAAGACTTCGATGTTCATCCACCTCGCTTCAGACCCGGTCGTTGAGTGCGTTCTCGTTCCTGATATGGCACTTGCAGCCGCGGAACAGTTTGCGATCAAGGACAAAAACGTCCTCGTTCTTCTTACCGATATGACCTCTTTCAGCGATTCTCTCAAAGAGATCTCGATTTCTATGGATATGGTTCCTTCGAACCGTGGTTATCCGGGTTCGCTCTACTCCGACCTCGCTTCGAGATACGAAAAGGCGGTCGATATCGAAGGTTCCGGATCAATCACGATCATTGCCGTAACCACGATGCCCGGTAACGACGTCACCCACCCGGTTCCCGACAACACGGGCTACATCACGGAAGGCCAGTTCTATCTCCACGGCGGCAGGATCGACCCGTTCGGCTCGCTCAGCCGTCTTAAACAGCAGGTCATGGGAAAAGTCACGAGAGAAGACCACGGCGACCTTGCAAACGCGATGATCAGGCTTTACGCCGATGCAAAAAAGGCGCGTGACAGAGAGTCGATGGGCTTCAGACTTTCAGGCTGGGACAAGAAACTTCTCGCTTACGCAGAAACATTTGAGAAGAAGATGATGGACCTCCAGGTCAACCTCGACATCGAAGAGCAGCTCGACCTCGGCTGGACGATCCTCGCTCAGTGCTTCGACCGCAACGAGACGGGTCTCAAAAACACATGGATTGAGAAATACGGTAAATGGGATAAGTAAATGGCAGTAATAAAACTGAACAAAACAGAGCTGAAAACTCAGAAGAACCTTCTGGCGCAGCTCAGCAAATACCTTCCCACGCTCCAGCTCAAAAAGCAGCAGCTCCAGGCGGAAGTCGAGAATTCCCGCAACATGGCGGCAGCAGTCGAGGCTGAGATCGAGAGAAGAAAAAATTTCGTCGCAAAATGGGCGGCGCTGCTGAGCCAGAAGACGACGCTGAACATCTATCAGCTTGTTGCAGTTGACGAAGTCGTCACCGACACCGAAAATATCGCCGGAGTCGATGTCAGAGTCTTCAAGGATATAAAGTTCAAGCCGTTCGAATACTCATTTTTCGCTAGTCCGATCTGGCTTGACAGAGCATTCGAGGAACTCCGCGCCCTTGCAGCGGAAAGGGAAAAACTGAAAATCGTACACGAGCGTTTCGACATTCTTTCGGAAGAGCTGCGTCAGACGAGCATCAAGGTAAATCTTTTTGAAAAGAGGAAGATCCCCGAGTGCAAGGAAAACATCAAAAAGATCTCCATTTTCCTCGGTGACCAGGAAATTGCGGCAATCTGCAACGCTAAAATCGCAAAAGACAAGCTTAAACGCAAAGACGAACAATTTGCGGAGGCAGTGTAAATGATCAGTAAAATGCAGAAACTTCTGCTGGTCGGACCGCAGAAAAAGAAAGACGATATAATAAAAACGCTGCAGAATGCGGGCGTTGTCGAAGTCATGCCCTACAAAGGCAAAGAGTTCAGGACAGACGGCCGCTTCGTCACAACCGCGGACGCTGACACCGCCCTTTCGGCACTCAAACTTGCCGACAAATACGGCGCGATGGAAAACGCGAAAAGCAGACGCGGCGAAATAAATCTTCACGGCTCCGAACTGGCAAACAAAATCATCGAACTTGACGCTTCGTGCAAAAAAATCAAGGACGAACTCACGCTTCTTGGCAACAAGCTGTCAACTATCGAAAA
>Ga0265299_10000162_pt1 | contig 89639 bp, 99 predicted proteins | sample AusTroGonzalo_MG_4_FD_193485 | JGI IMG/M metagenome (GOLD analysis project Ga0265299, IMG submission 193485) | Bovine rumen microbial communities from tropical cattle in Woodstock, Queensland, Australia - Gonzalo_02 | ecosystem: Host-associated > Mammals > Digestive system > Stomach > Rumen ... | reverse complement strand
CTACAAATCGAAATAGTTTCGTCCGAAGTTTTGCAAAACAGTTGCACGTGCGCCGCTCAATCGGCGTTAACGTTGCACTCGTTCCCAAACTTTTTCCCCAGAGGACAGCACGACCATGGAAGACATTATCGCTGGAGCCGAGCCGAAGCGCTCGATCATCACGGTCGCAAAGATCGTCTACGCGCTCCACGCCCTCTCGATTCTCATCGGAATCGCGGCCGGGGGCTCGGTGATCGGCGCGTTCCTGTTCAGCTGGCCCGCAGTGGCCGCGGTGATGCTCAATCTGTTCCTGCGGTCCGACGCCCGCGGGACGTACGTTGACAGTCACTTTTCCTGGCAGCTGAGAACCGTCTGGTACGGGTTCCTCTGGACGCTCTTCGTGGCGGTGCTGGGATTCATCCTCTCCTTCATCGCGATCGGCTTTGCGCTCTGGTTCATCGGCTTTGCCATTCTGGGCATCTGGGTGGGCTACCGCGTCTGCTGGGGCTGGTACAAGCTTGTCGGCGAAGAGCCGGTTTAGGCGGGGCATCAGCCGAAAAACCATCCGAAGGGTAGAGACGTCTCCAGCGGACGGATTAATCCGAGGATGGGGTAATAAGGGCAAACCCTGACAAAATCACGGATTCCGGGTCAGCCATCCTTTGCAAAATCCCCTTGCAACAAGCGAGCCGCATTGTCTGCGGCTCTTTTTTCCGCCCATCACCCTCGAGGGCGATCAACGAAAAGTTTTCTGTTAGGAGATTTTTGTGAAGAACTCCATGCTCAAACTGTCTGCGGCGGCCGTTCTCGTCGCTGGTTCGATTTCTGCGGCTCAGGCCGGCGGCTTCCAGCTGATGGAACAGTCCGTGGCGAGCCTTGGCAGGGCCCATGCCGGCGCAGGCGTGGTTGGCGATGATCTTTCGGCTGTCTGGTACAACCCGGCCGGCATGACGCTGCAGCCTGGCACGCAGTTCCAGTTCGGCGGCGTGTTCGCCGCCCTGGACATTCCCGTCACGGACAACCGCACCGGCATGACCGACAACGGCCGCAAGCATGCGGTGCCGATTCCCAGCATGTTCCTCACGCACCAGATCGACGACCGCGCATGGCTTGGCCTTGGCATCACGGTGCCCTACGGCATGGCAACGGAATACAACCGCGAGTCCTCGCTGACCGACAAGGGCATGAACTCGGAAATCAAGGTGTTCGACATCAACCCCAATTTCGCGTACAAGCTGACGGACAAGGTCTCGTTCGGCATCGGCGCCTCCCTGGAGTACGCGCAGGCGTTCGTGGAGTCCGGGCTCGCCTACAACCCCCTCATCAAGACCCCGGCTGCCTATGGCCGACTGAAGGCAACGAGCTGGGCGGCAGGCTTCAACCTGGGCGTCATGTGGGAGCCTGTGGAAACGGTCAGAGTGGGTCTCTCGTACCGCTCTTCGGTCAAGCACACCGCCAAGGGCGAGCTGAAGATCGGAACGTTTGACGGAAATCATGTCGGCTACAACCCGGCATTGAGCAGCACGGCAAAGGGCGCCAAGGCGACCCTCAAGGCCCCCCAGACCGTGAACCTGTCGGCAACCTGGGAGGTGACTCCCAATTGGCGAGTGTCCGGCTTGATCCACTGGTCCGACTGGTCGACCTTCAAGACCCTGGACATTTCCACGGACAACCGGTACGCGCAGGCTGCGATGATGGGCCTGTCCGGCTCAACCAAGGTGTCGATCAAGAACAACTGGAAGGACTCCTGGCTCTTCTCGGTCGGCACGGACTACAGGATCAATGACGCCTGGACCGTGCGCGGCGGCGTGGCTTACGAGAAGTCTCCCGTGAACGACAACTATCGCCTGGCGATCATCCCGGATCTCGACCGCCTGTGGTTCGCTCTCGGTGCGACGTGGCATGTCTCCAAGCAGCTGCAGGGCGACTTCGGAATCACCTGGATCCACGGCATCGGCAACAAGAGCGTCTACGACAACGCCGATACGAGCAAGGAAATCGGCAAGTTCAAGCGCTGCGAGTCGTTCCTCTTCGGCGCCCAGATGGTCTACAAGTTCTAGCCTGAACGGGCGGACCTGACCCGAACAATCTCCTTTCGCGGGGGCGAGTCCTGCGGGAGGAGATTTTTTATCAGGCAGGCGAAAATCTCCCGGGTCGCCGATAATGGCGCCCTTTCCTCCAGTCACCAGATTCCGGATTTCCCATGCAACACTTTGCCTATCACCTCGAGCTTTGCGCGCCGCTCTTTCTGCTGGTGTTCCTCGGCTGGGCGCTCATCAAGATCCGGCTCTTTGACAGCACGGTGAGCAAGGCGCTCTCCAAGCTCGTCTTCAAGTTCCTGATGCCGATGCTGCTGTTCCGGCAGATGAGCCATCTCTCGGAGATGCCGCCCGTGGATCCGCGGGTGCTCGTCGCGTTCTTCGGCTCCTGCATCGTGGTGTTCGTGCTGGGGCGGGCGATGGGCCGGCGCGTGTTCCATCAGGACTCGACCGCGCAGGTGATCACCGGCATGGGCGGCATTTTCGGCAACAACGTGCAGCTCGGCATTCCGATCGTGGCGCTCGCGCTCGGGCAGAACGCGATGCCGACGATTTCGGTGCTCATCATCTTCAACGTGCTGCTGCTGTGGACGACGGCGACCGCCTGCGTCGAGTTCGGCCGCACGGGCGGAAACATCGACTGGGGCAAGTTCCTGACCGCGATGAAGGGGATCTTCAGGAACCCGATCGTGCTCGGCATCCTGATTGGCTCGGCCTGGGGCCTCACGGGCCTGCAGCTGCCCACCGTCGCGGCAAAGACCCTCGAGCACGTGACGAGCGCCACGACTCCGATGGCGCTTCTCGTGGTGGGGATGGGGCTTGCGCAGCATTCCTTCACCGCAGCGCTCCCCAAGGGCTTTGCGGTGAGCGTGATGAAGCTCTTCGTGCAGCCGCTTCTGGTCTACGCGCTCTGCCGCCTGATCGGCCTGGGTGAGATGGAGACGCAGGCGACAACGCTCCTTTCGAGCCTGCCTGTTGCCATCAACCTCTATATCATGTCGGTCGAATTTGAGGCCGAGGAGGCGCTCGCAAGCAACGCCATCTTCGTCTCAACGCTCATTTCAGCAGTGACCGTGCCGCTCACGATGACACTGCTCGCGGTCTGACCAACTCTCACAAGGACTCTTTCCCATGGCGCTCGGAGCCACCATTTACAAGGCATCGCTTGACATCTCCGACATCGATCGGGGCTACTACGCGACGCACTCGCTCACGATCGCGCGGCATCCTTCGGAGACCGAGCGGCGCATGATGGTGAGAATCCTTGCGTTCTGCCTTTACGCCGGGGAGCACGTGGAGTTCGGCCGGGGGCTCTCCGCCGAAGGCGAGCCTGCGCTCCATGAGACGAACGAGGCGGGCGACATCGGCCGCTGGATCGAGGTGGGCAACCCCGACAACAAGTCGCTGCGGCGCGCTGCAGGCAAAAGCGAGGATGTCGTCGTGCTTGCCTATGACGAAGCAAAGACCGAGGCCTGGTGGGCGAGCAACAAGGGCGACTTCGGAAAGATCGGCAAGCTCACGGTGCGCGCGCTCACCGACGAGGATGCGGAAAAGCTGGAGACCCTTGCCGCCCGCAACATGCACCTCACGGCAACGATCCAGGACGGCATGGTCTGGATTGCCGATCAGAGCAGAAATCTGGAACTCGCAGTGAAAACGCTGCTCAATCGCGGCGAGCAGGTCTTCTAGTCAGCGCAGAAAGACGCCCCAGGCGCCAAGCGCAAGAAGCGGCCAGGCCACAAGCGGCGAAAAGAGCACCCGCAGAACACGGTTCTGCGGAATGAAGTGAAAGCCGTGCACCCAGGCGAAACTCATCCCCAGGAGCATCGTGGCGAGCCACGGATAGGGCACGTGGGCGCTGTCCACCGCGATGAGCCGCGGCATCAGCACCGTGACGGCAAAAACAAGGGCCGCCGCAATCAAGCTGACGGCCCGGGCGGCAGAGCTATTCACCGCGCATGTCCTTGTGGGCGCAGATGACAACGCAAAGAAGGATTGCAAATGCCAGGCCCGTCATCCAGTAAAAGTAGATCATGGTGTACCTCGTTCAAATGTTTCCGCCCGGGAGGCTGCCGGGCAGCCTCCCGTGAGGGCTTGTTCCCCTAGTAGAGCATGTGGTCGTTTTCGGCGATGTAGCGGGCCGTGAGCTTGCCGGACATGACCTTGTAGGCCCAGCCCGTGTAGGCAAGCACGATCGGCAGGAACAGCACCACGACGAAGAACATCACCTCAAGCGTGAGCTGCGAGCTCGTGCAGTCCCAGAGCGTGAGGCTCGCGTTCATGACCGAGCTGCTCGGCAGCACGAACGGGAAGATCGCCACGAGCGGGGTGAGCACGACGCCGAGCATGGTGAGCGACGAGCAGATGATGGCCATCACGCCCTTGCCCTGCTTGACAAAGCCTGCGCCGGCGAGCGAGGCGGCCACGGCGACGCCGGGCACTGCAAAGAGGGCGGGCTGCGCCCAGAAGTTCGCGAACCATGCGCCCGTGCCGCTCTCAACGCTCTTCAGAAGCGGATTGGAGGGGCCGGCTGGATCCAGGCCGCCCGTCACGACGAGACCGTCAATGCCGAAGTACACCCAGATGCCGCCCAGAACGAAGAGCAGGCACGAGATGGCGCCGGCCATCGCCGCAACGGTCTTCGCGCGCTCCTGCAGCTCGCCCTCGGTGCGCAGCACGAGGTAGTTGCCGCCGTGATAGACCGTCATCGCAAGCGAGACTAGGCCGCAGAGCAGGCTGAAGGGATTGAGCAGTCCGAAGAAGCTCCCCGTATAAACCGGATGCATCGAGTCGGTGAAGTGGAACGGCACGCCGACCAGAAGATTGCCGAACGCGACGCCGAAGATCACCGGAGGAACGGCCGATCCGATGAACAGGGCCCAGTCCCAGGCGTTGCGCCACTTGGTTGTCGCGACCTTGCTGCGATAGTCAAAGCCGACGGGGCGCAGGATGAGCGCCGCCAGAACGACCAGCATCGCCCAGTAAAAGCCTGAGAAGGCCACGGCGTACATGAGGGGCCAGGCGGCAAAGATGCCTGCGCCGCCCGTGATCAGCCACACCTGGTTGCCGTCCCAGTGCGGGGCGACGGCGTTGATCATGCAGCGCCGCTCCGTGTCGGTCTTGCCAAGGAACGGCAGCAGGGTGCCGACGCCCATGTCCTGGCCGTCCATGATGCAGAAGCCGACCAGAATCACGCCGATGAACAGCCACCAAATGACTCGCAGGATTTCATAGTCAATCATTTTTTGGCCTCTTTAGTTTTTGTCAGAAAAATACTTGCCGGTGCCAAGAGAGCCGGGGCCGAGTTTCGCGTAGCGCACCATCAGCCAGATCTCGACCACCATGAGGGCGGAGTACAGCAGCACGAATCCGATGAGCGAGCCCATCACCTCCCAGGAGGAGAGGCCGGACACCGACAGGTGCGTCGGAAGCACTTCGTAGATCGTCCAGGGCTGACGGCCGTATTCGGCGACGAACCAGCCGAGCTCGCAGCCGATCCAGGGCAGCGGCAGCGCCATCAGGCAGAGCCTCTGCAGCAGGGGCTTGTCATCGAACGTGCCCTTCACCGAGTAGAAGGCCGCGAGGGCGAACAGCAGGATGCAGGCCATGCCCACGCCAACCATGCCGCGGAACGACCAGTACATCGGCCAGACAGTGGGAACGGTGGAGAGGGCCGCCTGATGGATCATCTCGGGCGTTGCCTTGGAGACGTCCTTCGTGTATTGCTTCAGGAGCAGGCCATACCCGAGGTCGTGCTGCACGTCCTCGAACTTCTCGCGCAGGGCATCGTTCGTGCGGTCCTTCCGGAGGGCCTCAAGCGTCGTCACGGCAATGATGCCGTTCTTGATGCGCTCCTCGTTTTCCTGGACGAGCGGATTGATGCCCTTGATCTCCTGGGAGATGCTGTGCGTGCCCATGAGGCCGAAGAGCCAGGGGATCTCGATCGAGAAGTCGTTCTTGCGCTCCTTTTCGTTGGGCAGAGCCATCAGCGAGAGCGAGGCCGGAGCCGGTTCCGTCTCCCACATGGCTTCCATCGCGGCGATCTTGGTGGGCTGGTTCTGGGTCACAAGGTACCCGGACTCGTCGCCGAGGTGCAGCGTGAAGACCGTGGCGATCAGGCCGAAGACGGCTGCGATGAGGGCCGAGCGCTTGGCAAAGAGCACGTCGCGGTTCTTGAGGAGATACCACGAGGAGATCGCCAGCACGAACACGGCGCCGGTCATGTAGCCCGCGTTGACGGTGTGCATGAACTTGGCCTGGGCCCAGGGCGAGGAGACCACTTCCCAGAAGCTCGTCATTTCCATGCGCATCGTTTCATAGTTGAAGGCGCTGCCCGCGGGGTACTGCATCCAGCCGTTGGCCACGAGAATCCACAGGGCCGAGAGGTTCGAGCCGAGCGCCATCAGGAACGTGACGGCGAAGTGCCCTGCCTTGGACAGGCGCTTCCAGCCGAAGAAGAACAGGCCGATGAAGGTCGATTCCATGAAGAACGCCATCAGGCCCTCCACGGCAAGGGGCGAGCCGAAGATGTCGCCCACGTAGTGGGAGTAGTAGGCCCAGTTCGTGCCGAACTGGAACTCCATGGTGATGCCGGTTGCGACACCCAGGGCGAAGTTGATGCCGAAGAGCTTGCCCCAGAACCGGGTCATGTCCTTGTAGACATCCTTGCCCGTCGTCAGGTAGCAGGCCTCCATCACCACCAGCAGGAACGAGAGCCCCAGGGTGAGGGGCACGAAAATGAAGTGGTACATGGACGTCAGCGCAAACTGCAGACGGGATAGATCAACGAGTGCACTGGAAAACATTGCGACTCTCCTTAGTTGAAAGAATCCTGCTTGATCTCCTGGGTGCCGAGAATGCCCGCGGCGACCGCCTCAGGAGTCTGTTCGATCCTCTTGTCCGGCCCGAAAAAGCAGTACCACAGGGCAAGGATCACCAGCAGCTTGCAGCACAGCACGACTGCAATCTCCCAGATGAGCTTGGGGCGGGGTTTGCTTTGACGTTCAGGCATGATTCAAGTGTCTTCGAGCAGCCACAGGTAGACCTTCTGAGTGTATCAGGATATGCGCGGACGGGCGGAGCAAAATGACCGTGCGAGGAACCTTTGCACTACAATGCGCCGCCTCGGTCCGCAAAGGGCCGGCAAGGTTCTTTTCCAAGAGTTTTTCCATCTCCAACGCCATGTCAACTTGCAAGTCTTCTGTTGAAAAGGAGCGCCGCACGCTCGCCTATCGGCTCCTCGAGGGTGAGGAGCGGCGCCGCACGGAACGCTCCGGCGCGCAGATTCACTGGTCGCGGGTGCCGGCGCGCCGGACCGCCCGCGGGACAGTCGTGCTGCTGCACGGCGTTGCGAGCAACGGCAGCCGCTGGGAGGAGTTTCTTGACACGACGCCGCTGCGGGACGACTGGAATTTCATTCGGCTGGACCTTCGGGGGCACGCGGCAAGCGCCGACTGGCACCGGGTGCGGCTGGAGGACTGGTGCGAGGACATTTCGGCGATCCTGGATGACGCGGGCGTCCAGAAGGCGGTCATCGTGGGACACAGCCTTGGCGCTCAGATCGCCATGAAATTCGGCACGGAGTACCCGGACCGGGTGCTGGGCGTGGCGCTGCTGGATCCGCTCGTCGATGAGGCGCTCACCGAGAAGGCCCTTGCCATGCGCAAGAAGGTGCCGATGCTGCATGCGGGGGAGAATTTTCTGCGCGCGATGAACAGAATCGGCTTTGTGCGCGAGATCGTTCCTCAGGACCTGCGCGCGATGGACGCTGGCGCCAGGGAGAAGATCGCCAGGGGCGGCAAGGAGCTCGAGGAGTTCATCGAGCAGTATTCGTCGGCAAAGGCCGATCTGCAGTACATTCACAGCGCCACGTACCTGAGGGATCTGCAGGAGGTGGGCCGAGCAACGCCCGAGGCCGCGCTCTTTACCTTCCCGACGCTTGTCATCGGCTCATCGGCCGGAACCTTCACGGATGCCGGGAAGATGCAGGCCTGGTGCGAGAGGCTCCCGAACGCGCGGATGCGCGTCGTGCAGTGCGCGCACTGGCCGATGACCGAATGCCCGCAGGACGTGAGCCGGGCGATCGAGGAGTGGGTCGAGGCGCTCTGAGCGGCTTCAGAGAGGCGAGCCCGAGAGAAAGAACCGGTAGACGAGCGTTGCGAGCAGGAGCGCGAGCACCGCAAGCAGCACGCTCCGCACCATTTTCACGCCAACCCGCATCGCCAGGCGCGCCCCCACCTGATTGCCAAGGATGCTTGCGATCGCGCAGGGGATGGCTAGCGCGTAGAGCACCGTGCCGGCTGAGCCGAACGTGCACACGGAGCCGAAATTGCTCGCCAGGTTGAAGATCTTGGAGTTTGCCGATGCGCGCACGAGATCCATCTTGAGCAGAACGTGCAGCCCGATCAGAAAGAAGCTTCCCGCGCCGGGTCCGAAGAATCCGTCATAGGCGCCGACGAGGGCGCCGAGCGCGCACACTCTGAGCCAGAGCAGGCGCTCTGGCATTTCTCCCTGCGTGAGCCTGAGCCCGCCGCTTGCGAGCATCAGCACGAGGCCGACGGGCAGCATGAGCACCATGATTTTTCCCATGAGCGCGCTGTCGATCTGCAGCGCGGTCCAGGAGCCGGCAACGGAGCCGAGAGCCGAGGAGAGGAACCCGAGGGGAAGGATGCGTGTCACGAGATACCGGTTGCGGGCAAAGGAGAAGACCGCAGAGAGCGTTCCGAGGCATGACGCAAGCTTTCCCGTGCCGAGGGCGAAGTGCGCGGGCACGCCGCAAAGAAGCAGCGAGGGCACCGTGATGAGTCCGCCGCCTCCGGCGATCGAATCAATGACGCCGGCGATGAAAAACGCAGTGCAGCAGATGAGAATGATGGAAAGCGTGACGTCCATGGCAAAAATCGGGGCAAAGGGTCGGAACGCACGCAATCCTAGACGAAAATGCCCGCAGGCTAGTGCGGGCATTTCTCAAAGGAGGCTAAGGCGGGGCAGGGAGGCTACGGAGCGGGCATCTGCTTCCAGCCGGTCGGGCAGGCGCGCACCTGCGGGTAGTAGCCCTGTTCGGCTTCGCACCAGTAGACATACCGTGCGACATTGCCCTGGTAGGACTGGTAGACCGTCGCGGGCTGCGGCACGTAGACGGGCGCGGGCTGCTGGACGATGACCGTGCGGGGGCGCGAGAGCTCGGAGAGCCCGTAGATCACGGCGCCGGCGGCAAGCGGACCCCAGACCCAACCGCCGTGATGATGGTGGTGATGATGCGGTGCGCCGTAGTGCGGGCCTCCGTGGCGGGGACCGCCGTGGGGGCCTGCATAGGCGACTGACGACAGGGCCAGCGCGGCAGCGGCTGCAAGGGAAATCAGATAGCGCGAGCGAGTTGTCATGGCGTTCTCCTTATGGAATCCAGTCTTGGCTGAACGAACGTTCAGTCTTCTTGCCTCGAACTTTACAGAAATTATGGCTCCAAAGAGCCGGTTCGTAACAAAAGGAAACGCCTCTTTGCAAAACCGCTCGCTTGCGGCGACAATTCATTGCAGGAAGCGGGTCGAGTCTTTTCACCCGGACATCAGAGAGGAAGTTTGAATCGCATGATCGACGAGAAGACGATCGAAAGACTGAGGGCCCAGAACGCGCACCAGATCCGCATGGCCTCCTGGGGTCTGTTTGTGGCGACGGCTGCAGCGGCGGCCGCAGCGGCGAACGACCTTGTCCAGGGCGCGCAGGCAAGCGCCCTGGGGAACATCGGCCTTCTTCTGATCATGCTGCGCGTGTACTGGAATGTGCCGCGCGCCGTTGCCGCCGCGAAGAAAACCGACAAGCGCTGGCTGCAGGCCGAAATCGAATATCTCGAGGAGCGCTACCCCTGGGCCGATACCGTCGGCAAGGCGGGCTGGGTGATCCTTGTGGGCGCCGTGGCGCTGCAGCTCTTTCTCGGCATGCGATAGCGCGATTTGTCTTTTCCGGCAACTCTGATATACTGCGCATCCCTTGACTGGTGCGCTATGGCGGCGCCGGTCGAGTTGGCGGGCAGTGTTTCGGCATGCCGGAGGACTGTCGGCGACAGGGCGTTTGGCTCGCTGCGAACGCCGTGACGAGGGGTCTTGACAAAGACAAGATGTATCGTCATAATTCGCCATTCGCTACGGAGGGGTGCCCGAGTGGCTAAAGGGGGCAGACTGTAAATCTGTTGGCTTACGCCTACGATGGTTCGAATCCATCCCCCTCCACCAAGCGACAAATAAGAAGTCTCAGATTGCAGTGAGGTAAGGAAACTCTAGCCGAGCCGCAGTCGTAAGGCGGCGGGTGTAGCTCAATGGTAGAGCAGAAGCCTTCCAAGCTTATGACGAGGGTTCGATTCCCTTCACCCGCTCCATCTCTCTTCTTATGAAAGTATGCCCGTGTGGCTCAGTGGTAGAGCACTCCCTTGGTAAGGGAGAGGTCATGCGTCCGATCCGCATCACGGGCACCACCAATTTTTCGCCTTTTAGCAAATAAATTACCGGGAAGCCCCGGCTTTGGTCAGGAGTAAACCATGGCAAAAGCAAAATACGAACGTACCAAGCCCCATGTGAACGTCGGCACGATTGGCCACGTTGACCACGGCAAGACCACGCTGACGGCGGCCATCTGCACGGTGCTGTCCCAGAAGTTTGGCGGCGAGGCCAAGGCCTACGACCAGATTGACGCGGCTCCCGAAGAGAAGGCCCGCGGCATCACCATCAACACGGCGCACGTTGAGTACGAGACGGCTGCCCGCCACTATGCTCACGTTGACTGCCCGGGGCACGCCGACTATGTGAAGAACATGATTACCGGTGCCGCCCAGATGGACGGCGCCATCCTGGTTGTGTCCGCAGCTGACGGCCCCATGCCCCAGACCCGCGAGCACATCCTTCTGGCCCGCCAGGTGGGTGTTCCCTACATCATCGTCTATCTGAACAAGTGCGACATGGTTGACGATCCCGAGCTGCTCGAGCTCGTCGAGATGGAAGTTCGCGAACTGCTCAGCAACTACGACTTCCCTGGCGATGATCTGCCGATCATCAAGGGTTCGGCCAAGCTCGCTCTCGAGGGCGACAAGGGCGAACTGGGCGAGCAGTCCATCATGCAGCTGGCCGAGACGCTCGACAGCTACATTCCGACTCCGGAGCGTGCTCTGGACAAGGCCTTCCTGATGCCGATCGAAGACGTGTTCTCGATTTCCGGCCGCGGCACGGTTGTGACGGGCCGCGTTGAGTCCGGCGTGATCCACGTTGGCGACGAAATCGAAATCGTGGGCATCCGTCCGACGACCAAGACGACCTGCACGGGCGTTGAGATGTTCCGCAAGCTGCTCGACCAGGGCGAGGCCGGCGACAACATCGGCGTGCTGCTGCGCGGCACGAAGCGTGAAGACGTCGAGCGCGGCCAGGTTCTCGCCAAGCCCGGCACGATCACGCCGCACACGAAGTTCGCCTCCGAGGTCTATGTTCTGACCAAGGAAGAAGGCGGCCGTCACACGCCGTTCTTCAAGGGCTATCGTCCGCAGTTCTACTTCCGCACGACGGACGTGACCGGCACGATCGAGCTGCCCGAGGGCGTTGAGATGGTCATGCCTGGCGACAACGTCACGATGACCGTTCAGCTGATCTGCCCGATCGCCATGGGCGAGGGCCTGCGCTTCGCCATCCGCGAAGGCGGCCACACCGTTGGCGCCGGCGTCGTTGCCAAGATCATCGAGTAATGATTTTGCGTGGATCGGCCCCATCAGGCTGATCCGCACAGGGGTATAGCTCAATTGGCAGAGCGACGGTCTCCAAAACCGTAGGTTGAGGGTTCGATTCCTTCTGCCCCTGCCAAAAATTGATGACAACGCTAAGCCGCAGTCCATGACCGCGGCTTCGTTGTCTGAAGAAAACGCTGGTTTTCCGTTCAAACAACAACATAAAAATGACTAAGCAAAACGTTCAACCCGAAAAGAGCAAGTCCGCTGACGTGGCAATCGTGACGCTCGCTGTTCTGATTGCCGCCGGTGGTGTCGCCGCTTTCACCTTCCTGTCCGATCAGACGCTCACGATCCGCACGCTTGCCATGCTGGGCGCCTTTGTCGTGGCTGTGGCTGTTGCGGCCTTTTCTCCTTCGGGCAAGCGCTTCATTGCCTTCGGCCGCGATTCCTATGACGAGCTGCGCCGCGTTGTGTGGCCGACCCGCAAGGAAACCGTGAACACGACGGGCATCGTGATGGCGTTTGTCGTGGCTGTCGCCTTCTACCTGTTCTTCGTTGACAAGCTCATCGAGTGGGGTCTGTACGACGGACTGCTGCGCATCACGTTCTAAAGCGCAGGGAATTGAATTGACCATGGCGGGAGAGGAGTGATCCGGCTCCCGCGTCGCGCACAATCAGCGCGAGAGTTTGCAGGGACAAATTGCTATGACCGAAACAGTGACCAATCAGCCGGAAGCCGCCGCAGCCGAAAAGCCCACCATGCGCTGGTACACGCTGCACGTGTATTCCTCCATGGAAAAGAGCGTACAGAAGGCGATCATCGACCGCATTCAGCGCTCGGAACTGAAGGAGTACTTCGGAGAGGTTCTGCTGCCGATCGAGAAGATTGAAGAGAACCGCAATGGCCGCAAGGTCACCAGCGAGCGCCGCATGTATCCCGGGTACGTGTTCGTCGAGATGGTGATGAACGAGGAGACCTGGCACCTGATGAACTCCACGCCGCGCGTCATCGAGTTCCTCGGCAACAATCATCCGGTTCCCCTGGCTCCGCGCGAGATTGAGGAGATCAAGAGCCGCATGAACGAGGGCGTCGAGAAGCCCCGTCCCCGCGTCCTGTTCGAGGCGGGCGAGACGGTCCGCATCAAGGAAGGCCCCTTCACCGACTTCAACGGCCGCGTCGAAGAGGTCATGTACGACAAGAGCCGCCTGCGCTGCTTCGTGTCGATCTTCGGCCGCGAGACGAGCGTCGAGCTCGCCTTCAGCGAAGTCGAAAAGGTCTAGTTGTTCGCTGAACAAGACACGCACGGGATCCCTCCTTCTGGCGGGATCCCGTCTTTATGAGAAACTGTCAAGCAGGCGGGCTCTCATAAAAACGGGAAAAGTATTGAGATAAATCAAACCAATCCTTGCTTTTTCCGAAAACGTGCGGCATAATCGCCGCCCTTTCTCAACTTTTTGTGGGGAGCGTCTGTCCGCGAGGATGGCGCGCACGAACCCACGGAGTATTTACAAATGGCAAAGAAAATCGTCGGCTTTATCAAGCTGCAGGTTCCTGCAGGTAAAGCCAATCCTGCGCCCCCAATCGGCCCGGCCCTGGGTCAGCGCGGCCTGAACATCATGGAATTCTGCAAGGCCTTCAACGCCAAGACGCAGAAGATGGAAGCCGGTCTTCCGATCCCCGTCGTGATCACCGCCTACGCCGACAAGAGCTTCACGTTCATCATGAAGACTCCTCCGGCCACGGTTCTGATCAAGAAGGCTGCCAAGATCACCAAGGGTTCCGCCCGTCCGCATACCGACAAGGTTGGCAAGATCACTCGCGCTCAGGCCGAGGAGATCGCCAAGGCCAAGGAGCCTGATCTTACCGCTGCCGATCTGGACGCCGCCGTGCGTACGATCGCTGGTTCTGCCCGCTCGATGGGCATCACGGTGGAGGGGCTCTAAGATGGCAAAGATTTCCAAGCGCATGAAGGCGATCAACGCCAAGTACGACCTGACCAAGCACTATGCCGTCGCTGACGCCCTGGATGCTGTCAAGGCCTGCGCCAACGCCAAGTTCGACGAGTCCGTTGACGTCGCCATCCAGCTCGGCATTGACCCCCGCAAGTCCGACCAGGCCGTTCGCGGCGCTGTCGTGATGCCCGAGGGCACTGGCAAGACCGTTCGCGTCGCCGTGTTCACGCAGGGCGCCCGTGCCGAAGAGGCCAAGGCTGCCGGTGCTGACATCGTCGGCTTCGACGACCTCGCCAAGGAAGTGCAGGACGGCCGCATGGACTTCGACGTCGTGATCGCCTCTCCGGATGCGATGCGCGTTGTCGGCCGCCTCGGCCAGATCCTCGGCCCGCGCGGCCTCATGCCGAACCCGAAGGTTGGCACCGTGACCCCGAACGTTGCCGAGGCTGTCAAGAACGCCAAGGCCGGTCAGGTTCAGTTCCGTGCCGACAAGGCTGGCATCATTCACGCTCCGATCGGCCGCGCCTCCTTCGAGACGCCGCGCCTCGTGGCGAACCTGAAGGCTCTTGTTGAGCAGCTCAACAAGATCAAGCCCGCCAGCCAGAAGGGCATCTACATCCGCAAGATCGCCGTGAGCTCCACCATGGGCATCGGCGCTCGCGTGGATACCGCTTCGCTCTAATTTCTGAGCAGAAGACAAGAAGAAGTACAAGGCAGGGAGAATGGCCTGAAGGCCAGTCTCCCTGTGAGAGACCGTGAGGTCTCGAGGGCTTTGGGTGCCTGCCGGAAGGCAAATGCCAGAGGGCAGGCGCTGTCAAAGACCGCTGGAGGATGCGAGAGCTGGACAAGCTCCAGGATCGCCTCTTTAATCGTCTTGCAAAGCCGGGATGGGAATTCCGGATCGCTGACAAGATATCCAGCGCAGACGGTAAACCTAAAAGAGAGACAAGATGTTGTGTTGAGTTTTCGGCACACGCGAGCTCTCTGAAAGGGGAACCGGTTATTGAAGAACCGGTGCGGTGAAATCAAAAGATGATCCGCACCTTCAGAGTGGAGCCAGACCATGGGTCTTAATCGTCAAGATAAGGCGGCAGTTGTCGAAGAGGTGAGTGGCCTTGTTGCCCAGACCTCCGCGATGATCGTTGCCGAGTACCGTGGGCTGACCGTTGAAGCAGCCACCCAGCTGCGTGCCGAAGCGCGCAAGCAGGGTGTGCAGTTGCGTGTGCTCAAGAACACGCTGGTGCGCCGTGCCGTCAAGGGAACGGAGTACGAGTGCCTGGCCGACAAGTTCGTCGGTCCGCTCGTCTACGCTTTCTCTGCCGACCCGGTTGCTCCGGCCAAGGTTCTTGTTGAGTTTGCCAAGAAGAACGACAAGCTCGTTGTCAAGGCCGGCGCGATGTCCGGCAGCGTCATGGACGTTGCCGCGATCGAGCAGCTTGCCACGATGCCGAGCCGCGACGAGCTCCTTGCCAAGCTGATGGCAACCATGAACGAACCCGTTGCCAAGTTCGTCCGCACGATCAACGAAGTGCCGGCGCGCTTTGTGCGCACGCTCGCTGCTTACCGCGATGCCCAGGAGAAGGCCGCTGCCTAATCCGATCATTCACAAACAAACACATACACAACATTTACGGAGTCAAAAATGGCCCTGACCAATGAAGAAATCCTCGAAGCGATCGCTTCCAAGACCGTCCTTGAAATCAGCGAACTGATCAAGATGATGGAAGACAAGTTCGGCGTTTCCGCCGCTGCCGCCGCTGTTGTCGCTGGCCCCGCCGCCGGCGCTGCCGCTCCTGCCGCTGAGGAGAAGACCGAGTTCGACGTCATCCTGGCTGATGCCGGTTCCAACAAGATCGCCGCCATTAAGGCCGTTCGTGAGATCACGAGCCTCGGCCTGAAGGAAGCCAAGGCCCTCGTCGAAGGCGCCCCGAAGGCTGTCAAGGAAGGCGTGACCAAGGAAGAAGCCGAAGAGCTCAAGAAGAAGCTCGAGGCCGCTGGCGCCAAGGTCGAGCTCAAGTAATTGAGTCGCTTCGCGTAAAAAAGGTGCGCTGCTTGATGAGGGCAGCGCCCTTTTTTGCCACAGTTTCCTCCTCATTCGGCAACCAGGATGGAGGAGGAGACTTTGAATTGAGCAGAAGTATGCTACAATCGCCTGCTCAATCCAAAGTCAGAAGTCTGGATGGATGGGAAGAAATCTCAGTAACTAATGACAGATTTTGCCGCGTGGACGCAAGGGGATTCCTTTGCCCAGGCGGCTTTTGGCGTCCTTAGAAAATCCCCGATCCTCCGCACGGCTTCGACCCGAGTGTATTTTCCTCCATCGCGTCGAACGGAGCGTCCATGTCGTACTCGTTCACTGAAAAGAAGCGTATTCGGAAGAGTTTTGCTACACGTCCGAGCGTCCTTGAAGTGCCCTCTTTGCTGGAAACGCAGCTGCGTAGCTACGAAGAGTTTCTGCAAGCCAACGTCAAGCCTGAGAACCGGAAGGATATCGGTCTGCAGGCGGCCCTTACCTCCATTTTCCCGATCACAAGCCACAACGGCTATGCCCGCTTGAAGTTCCTTGACTACAAGCTGCAGGAGCCCGAATTCGATGTGGCCGAGTGCCAGCTGCGCGGTCTGACCTACAGCTCGCCGCTGCGCGCCCGCATCCAGCTCGAGATCTATGACCGTGACGCGGCCAAGCCTGAAACGGTCAAGGAGATCCGCGAGAACGAGGTGTACATGGGCGAAATCCCGCTCATGACCGAGAAGGCCTCGTTCATCATCAACGGCTCCGAGCGCGTGATCGTCAGCCAGCTGCACCGCTCGCCCGGCATCTTCTTCGAGCATGACAAGGGCAAGACCCATTCTTCGGGCAAGCTCCTGTTCTCGGCCCGCGTGATTCCGTACCGCGGCTCCTGGCTCGACTTCGAGTTCGACCCGAAGGACATCGTGTACTTCCGCGTCGACCGCCGCCGCAAGATGCCCGGCACGATTCTGCTCAAGGCGATCGGACTGACGCCCGAGCAGATCCTCGAGCGCTTCTATGACTTTGATTCCTTCAAGCTCACCCAGCGCACCGTCACCTGGCAGGTCGAGCCGTCCCGTCTGCAGGGCGAGACCGCGGCCTTTGACATTGCCGACGGAGACGGCAATGTGATCGTCGCCAAGGACAAGCGCGTCACGGCCCGCCACGTGCGCCTGATGCGTGAAGCCGGCATCAAGGACATCCAGGTGCCCGACGAGTTCATCTATGGCCGCGTGCTCGCGAAGGCTGTGTTCGACAAGGACACCGGCGAGAAGATCGTTGACGCCAACGCCGAGATCACCGAGGACACGCTCACCGCGCTGCGCGAGGCGAAGATCCGCAACATCCAGACGCTCTTCACGAACGATCTGGACCGCGGCGCGTACATCTCCAACACGCTGCGCCTTGACGAGACGCCGGACGCGCTGTCCGCCCGCATTGCCATCTATCGCATGATGCGCCCGGGCGAGCCGCCCACGGAAGACGCCGTCGAGGGCCTGTTCAACCGCCTGTTCTTCAACCCCGACACGTACGATCTGTCGCGCGTCGGCCGCATGAAGGTCAACTCTCGCTTCGGCCGTCCGTCCGTTGAAGGCTCGATGACCCTCACCAACGAGGACATCATCGACACGATGCAGCTGCTGGTTGCCCTGCGCAACGGCGCTGACAGCGTCAAGTTCACTGACAGCGAGGGCAATGTCCGCGAGATCGAGCTGCACGGCGTCGACGATATCGACCACCTCGGCAACCGCCGCGTGCGCTGCGTGGGCGAACTCGCCGAGAACCAGTTCCGCGCCGGCCTGGTGCGCGTCGAGCGCGCCGTGCGCGAACGCCTGGGCTCGGCCGAGAGCGACAACCTCACGCCGCAGGATCTGATCAACTCCAAGCCCATTTCGGCTTCGATCCGCGAGTTCTTCGGCTCCTCCCAGCTCTCGCAGTTCATGGACCAGACCAATCCGCTCTCCGAGATCACGCACAAGCGCCGCATCTCGGCTCTCGGCCCGGGCGGCCTGACCCGCGAGCGCGCCGGCTTCGAGGTGCGCGACGTGCACGCCACGCACTACGGCCGCGTCTGCCCGATTGAGACGCCTGAAGGTCCGAACATCGGTCTGATCAACTCGCTCGCACTGTATGCACGCCTCAACGAGTACGGCTTCCTTGAGACGCCGTACCGCAAGGTTGAGAACGGCGTCGCTCTGAAGGGCGAGGAGAACATCCACTATCTGTCGGCAATCGAAGAGGGCCGTTACGTCATCGCCCAGGCCAACGCCGAGATGGACGAGAGCGGCAAGCTGATCGGCGAGCTCGTCTCGGCCCGCGAGAACGGCGAATTCATCATGGCTTCGCCCGACCGCGTCCAGTACATGGACGTGGCTCCCGCGCAGATCGTCTCCGTTGCCGCCTCCCTGATTCCGTTCCTGGAACACGATGACGCGAACCGAGCCCTGATGGGTTCGAACATGCAGCGCCAGGGCGTGCCCTGCCTGCGTCCCGAGAAGCCCGTTGTGGGCACGGGCGTCGAGCGCACCGTGGCCGTCGACTCCAAGGCGACCGTGCAGGCCCGCCGCGGCGGCATGATCGAGTACGTTGATGCGAACCGCGTCGTGGTTCGCGTGAATGACGAGGAAAACGTGGCCGGCGAAATCGGCGTGGACATCTACAACATGCAGAAGTTCACCCGCTCGAACGGCTCCACGACGCTCAACCAGCGTCCGATCGTCAAGAAGGGCGACGTCATTGCCAAGGGCGACGTGCTCGCCGACGGCGCCTCGACCGACATGGGCGAACTCGCCCTCGGCCAGAACATGCTGATCGCGTTCATGCCCTGGAACGGCTACAACTACGAAGACTCGGTGCTGATCAGCGAGCGCGTGGTTGCAGATGACCGCTACACCTCGATCCACATCGAGGAGCTCGACGTGGTCGCCCGCGACACCAAGCTCGGCCCCGAGGACATCACCCGCGACATCAGCAACCTCTCCGAGAATCAGCTGAACCGCCTTGATGACTCCGGCATCGTCTTCATCGGCGCCGAGGTGAAGGCTGGCGACGTGCTCGTCGGCAAGGTCACGCCGAAGGGCGAGACCCAGCTCACCCCCGAAGAGAAGCTCCTGCGCGTCATCTTCGGCGAGAAGGCGAGCGACGTGAAGGACACGTCCCTGCGCGTGCCCTCCGGCATGGCCGGCACCGTGATGGACGTCCAGGTCTTCACCCGCGAGGGCGTCGAGAAGGACAAGCGCGCCCAGTCGATCATCGAGGATCAGCTGCGCCGCTATGAGAAGGATCTGAAGGATGCGCTGCGCATCGTCGAGACCGACGTGTTCGCGCGTCTGCGCCGCCAGCTCAAGGGCTGCACCGCCTCCGGCGGCCCGGACGGCCTGAAGGCCGGCACGGTCCTCACCGAGGAGATCCTCGAGGCGATTGACGGGTACAACCTCTTTGAGATCCGCATGGAGTCCGAAGAGGACCAGAAGAAGATCGAGCTCGCCCGCAAGGTCGTCGAGAGAAAGCGCGAGGAGAACCGCGACCTCTACGCCCGCAAGAGCGACAAGCTCAACCGCGGCGACGAGCTGCCCCCGGGCGTGCTCAAGATGGTCAAGGTGTTCATCGCCGAGAAGCGCCGCCTGCAGCCTGGCGACAAGATGTCCGGCCGTCACGGCAACAAGGGCGTGGTCTCCAAGATCTGCCCGGTCGAGGATATGCCGTACATGGCTGACGGCCGTCCCGCCGACATCTGCCTGAACCCGCTCGGCGTGCCGTCCCGCATGAACATCGGTCAGATTCTCGAGGTGCATCTGGGCTGGGCCGCCAAGGGCCTGGGCTGGCGCATCGGCGAGATGCTCAAGACCGAGCAGGCCCGCCAGATCCGCGAGTTCCTGAACAAGGTTTACAACAGCACGGGCAAGAAGGAAGATCTTGACAGCCTGAACGACGAGGAGCTGATGGCTCTTGCCAAGAACCTCGCCAACGGCGTGCCGTTCGCAACGCCCGTCTTTGACGGCGCCAGCGAAGAGCAGATCCGCGCGATGCTGGATCTTGCCTTCCCCGATGAGCTCGCCAAGAAGCTGCAGCTCACGAGCGGCAAGACCCAGGCCACGCTCTATGACGGCCGCACGGGTGATCCGTTTGACCGTCCTGTGACCGTCGGCTACATGCACTTCCTGAAGCTGCACCACCTGGTCGACGACAAGATGCATGCCCGCTCCACCGGCCCGTACAGCCTCGTCACGCAGCAGCCGCTCGGCGGCAAGGCCCAGTTCGGCGGCCAGCGCTTCGGCGAAATGGAAGTGTGGGCCCTGGAGGCCTATGGCGCTTCCTACGTCCTGCAGGAAATGCTCACGGTCAAGTCCGACGATGTCAACGGCCGCACCAAGGTCTACGAGAACATCGTGGGCGGCGAACACCAGATCGACGCCGGCATGCCCGAGTCGTTCAACGTGCTCGTGAAGGAAATCCGGTCGCTGGGTATTGACATCGACCTTGTCAAGAATGACGTTAACGCGAAGGAATAAGCAGACATGAACATGCTTCGTGATGTGTTCAAACAGTCCATGGCTGATGAACATTTTGACGCTATCAAGATTGGCATCGCTTCTCCCGAGAAGATCCGCTCGTGGTCCTACGGCGAAGTGAAGAAGCCTGAGACGATCAACTATCGTACCTTTAAGCCTGAGCGTGACGGCCTGTTCTGCGCGAAGATCTTCGGACCGGTGAAGGACTACGAGTGCTTGTGCGGCAAGTACAAGCGCCTGAAGCACCGCGGCGTGATCTGCGAGAAGTGCGGCGTCGAGGTGACGCTGTCCAAGGTTCGCCGCGAGCGCATGGGCCACATCGAGCTGGCGAGCCCGGTGGCGCACATCTGGTTCCTGAAGAGCCTGCCGTCCCGCATGGGCATGGTGCTCGACATTCCGCTGCGCGACATCGAGCGCGTGCTGTACTTCGAGGCCTATTGCGTGACCGAGCCGGGCATGACCTCGCTCGCCCGCGGCCAGCTTCTCTCCGAGGAGGAGTTCGTCGCCAAGAGCGAAGAGTTCGGTGATGACTTCACGGCCAAGATGGGCGCTGAGGCGATCCGCGAGCTCCTTGCCAACATCGACATCGACGCCGAGGTCGAGCAGCTGCGCGAAGAGCTCTCCCAGACCAATTCCGAAGCGAAGATCAAGAAGTTCGCCAAGCGCCTGAAGGTGCTCGAGGGCTTCCAGCGCTCCGGCATCAAGCCCGAGTGGATGATCCTCGAGGTTCTGCCGGTTCTGCCGCCGGATCTGCGTCCGCTGGTGCCGCTCGATGGCGGCCGCTTCGCGACGAGTGATCTCAATGACCTCTACCGCCGCGTCATCAACCGCAACAACCGTCTGAAGAGACTGCTCGAGCTGCGCGCCCCCGACATCATCGTGCGCAACGAAAAGCGCATGCTGCAGGAAGCCGTGGACAGCCTCCTGGACAACGGCCGCCGCGGCAAGGCCATGACCGGCCCCTCCAAGCGCCCGCTCAAGTCGCTCGCCGACATGATCAAGGGCAAGAGCGGCCGCTTCCGCCAGAACCTGCTCGGCAAGCGCGTCGACTACTCCGGCCGCTCGGTGATTACCGTGGGTCCGGAGCTGCGCCTGCACCAGTGCGGCCTGCCCAAGCTCATGGCCCTCGAGCTCTTCAAGCCCTTCATCTTCAACAAGCTCGAGCAGCGCGGCCTTGCCACGACCATCAAGAGCGCCAAGAAGATGGTGGACAATCAGGAGCCCGTCGTCTGGGACATCCTCGAAGAGGTCATTTACGAGCATCCCGTGATGCTGAACCGCGCCCCGACGCTGCACCGCCTCGGCATTCAGGCCTTTGAGCCGAAGCTGATCGGCGGCAAGGCGATCCAGCTGCATCCGCTCGTTTGCGCGGCCTTCAACGCCGACTTCGACGGCGACCAGATGGCTGTGCACGTTCCGCTGTCGCTCGAGGCCCAGCTCGAGGCCCGCTGCCTCATGATGAGCTCGAACAACGTGCTCTTCCCGGCGAACGGCGATCCTGCCATCGTTCCGTCCCAGGACATGGTGCTCGGCCTGTACTACGCCACCCGCGAGCGCGTGAACGCGCCTGGCGAGGGCATGTTCTTCGAGGACATCGCCGAAGTGCAGCGCGCCCTTGACGCCCACGCTATCGTGCTGCAGACCCGCTGCACGGTCCGCATCCGCGAGGTCGAGGTGAACAAGGAGACGGGCGAGAAGACCCCCGTCATCAAGCGCTACGAGACGACCGCCGGCCGTGCGCTCCTCTCTTCGATCCTTCCGGACGGCATGAGCTTTGCCGAGCTCAACCGCACCCTGAAGAAGAAGGAGATCGCCAAGCTCATCAACCGCTGCTTCCGCAAGTGCGGCCTGCGCGCCACGGTGATGTTTGCCGACAAGCTGAAGGACAACGGCTACCGCCTGGCCACCCTCGCCGGCATCTCCATCTGCATCGGCGACATGACCGTCCCGGCGCAGAAGACCAAGCTCGTTGCCTCCGCCGAGGACGAGATCAAGACCATCGAAGAGCAGTACACGAGCGGTCTCGTGACCAAGGGCGAGCGCTACAACAAGGTGATCGATATCTGGGGCCGCACGGCTGACGAAGTGGGCAAGGTGATGATGGCCGAGCTCTCGAGCGAGCCCGTCGTTGACCGCCACGGCAACAAGACCACCCAGGAATCGTTCAACTCCATCTACATGATGGCTGACTCCGGTGCCCGAGGCTCCGCGGCTCAGATCCGTCAGGTTGCCGGCATGCGCGGCCTGATGGCCAAGCCCGACGGCTCCATTATCGAGACGCCGATCACCTCGAACTTCCGCGAAGGCCTGAACGTTCTGCAGTACTTCATTTCGACCCACGGCGCCCGCAAGGGTCTCGCGGATACGGCTCTGAAGACGGCAAACTCCGGTTACCTGACCCGCCGACTCGTCGACGTGACGCAGGATCTGGTGGTGACCGAGGACGACTGCGGAACCACGAACGGCGTCGTGATGCGCGCCCTCGTTGAAGGCGGTGAAGTCATCCAGGCCCTGCGCGACCGCATCCTCGGCCGCGTGACCGCCGAAGACGTGTTTGACAGCAGCCAGAACGTTCTGGTGCCCGCCGGCACGCTCATCGACGAGGACATCTGCGACAAGCTCGATGCCGACGGCGTCGATGCTGTCAAGGTGCGCACGCCGCTCACCTGCCAGACCCGCTACGGCCTGTGCGCCAAGTGCTACGGCCGCGATCTCGGCCGCGGCACGATCGTGAACGCCGGCGAGTCCGTCGGCGTGATCGCCGCCCAGTCGATCGGCGAACCGGGCACGCAGCTCACGATGCGTACGTTCCACATCGGTGGTGCGGCTTCCCGTGCTGCCGTGGCTTCGAGCGTCGAGGCGAAGAACGCCGGTGTCGTGAACTTCAGCCCCGCGATGCGCTATGTCCAGAACGGCAAGCAGGAACTCATCGTGATTTCCCGCTCCGGCGAACTCGTCATCGTCGACCCGGATACGGGCCGCGAGAGAGAGCGTCACAAGGTGCCGTACGGCGCAACCCTCAAGATCCGTCCGGATGAGGCGGTTGAAGCCGGCCGCCAGCTCGCCGCGTTCGACCCGATGACCCTGCCGATCATCACCGAATACGCCGGCACGGTCCGCTTCGAGAACGTCGTTGACAACGTCACGGTGATGAACCAGGTTGACGAAGTGACGGGCCTGAGCTCCATGGTCGTGATCGACCCGAAGCGCACGGTGACGGTTCAGAAGGGCGGCAAGAAGGGCTCCTCGGCCCAGAATGTCATCCGTCCGGTCGTGCATCTCATCGACGAGAACGGCGAAGAGGTCAAGATCCCCGGCACCGAGCACTCCGTGACGATCCAGCTGCCGGTCGGCGCCGTGATCGTGGTTCGCGACGGCCAGAAGATTCATCAGGGCGAAGTGCTTGCACGTATCCCGCGCGAATCCCAGAAGACCCGAGACATTACCGGCGGTCTGCCGCGCGTTGCCGAGCTTTTCGAAGCCCGCAGCCCGAAGGATGCCGGCATGCTCGCCGAGGAGACGGGTACCGTCACCTTCGGCAAGGAGACCAAGGGCAAGCAGCGCCTCATCATCACCGACAAGGATGGTGTTGAGCACGAATTCCTCATCAGCAAGGACAAGCAGATCCTCGTGCACGACGGTCAGGTTGTCCAGCGCGGCGAGGAAATCGTCGAGGGTCCGGCCGACCCGCACGACATCCTGCGCCTGCTCGGCATTGAAGAGCTCGCCCGCTACATCGTGGACGAGGTGCAGGACGTGTACCGTCTGCAGGGCGTGAAGATCAACGACAAGCACATCGAAGTGATTGTCCGCCAGATGCTGCGCCGCGTGCAGATCACCGATCCGGGCGACACCCGCTTCATCCCGGGCGAGCAGGTCGAGAGGAGCGAGATGCTCGACGAGAACGACCGCGTGATCGCCGAGGGCAAGACGCCTGCCCGCTATGAGAACGTGCTGCTTGGCATCACCAAGGCCTCGCTCTCCACGGATTCCTTCATCTCCGCCGCTTCCTTCCAGGAAACGACCCGGGTGCTCACCGAGGCTGCCATCATGGGCAAGCGCGACGAGCTGCGCGGCCTGAAGGAGAACGTGATCGTGGGCCGTCTGATTCCGTCCGGCACGGGCCTGGCGTACCACAAGGCGCACCGCGCCAAGGAGCGCATGGAGATGAGCCTGGCGCAGGAGCAGTCCGAAGCGCGCCGCGCCGCCGACGAACTCTTCGAGTCCAGCGAGGATCGCGAGGAGGCCAGGCGCATGACCGACGAGATGCTGATGGGCACCGAGTCGGCCGGCACGGGACTTTCGGCCGCGCGCCGCGCCGCCGAGGAGCTCTTTGCCAAGCAGGAGCCGGCCGCCGCCGGCGATGCCTCTGACGAAAAGAGCGAGTAGGCCGAACCGGGCCGCACTGTCCGGCGGGGATCCGCCGGACAGGCAAAGAGGGTGGGAATCTTCACGGACTCCCGCCCTTTTTTTCTCCTTGTGGCGGCAGGCTCGCCGTCCACAAGATGTGCCGCCCTGGAGGCGGTTTTTCAGATTTTTACCCTTAAAGCCTTGACAATACTTGCAAAAAGGGTGAAAATCGCGGTCTTTTCCGAGTCCGGGTTCAGACTGCGGAGGGGGATTTGTGCTCCAAGTCTTCTGAAGCGGCCTGCAATTGCTGTCTCGGGGAAGGTAACTTCACCAGCAACTTTTATCCGTTGCGGAGCCCTTCGCGGGAGCCAAGACGGAAGGTTTTACATTTAGGACAAAATGCCCACAATCAATCAGCTTGTGCGCAAGCCCCGTGAGCTTACGCATGAAAAAAGCAAGAGCCCTGCTCTTAAGAACTGCCCGCAGAAGCGTGGCGTGTGCACCAAGGTCTACACGACCACCCCGAAGAAGCCGAACTCGGCTCTCCGTAAGGTCGCCAAGGTGCGCCTGACCAATGGCTTCGAGGTGATTTCCTACATCGGCGGCGAAGGCCACAACCTTCAGGAACACTCTGTGGTTCTGATCCGTGGCGGCCGTGTGAAGGATCTGCCCGGCGTGCGCTACCACATCGTTCGCGGCTCCCTGGATACTCAGGGCGTGAAGGATCGTAAGCAGGCACGCTCCAAGTACGGCGCCAAGCGCCCGAAGGCTGCGTAATTCGCGGCGACAGTTTGTCAGCCGTAAAGGACGGCCCCGCAGTGAAAAGGGCCGAGTAAGTCGCAGCCCAGATGGTGCTGCATAAGAAAAATATGAAAGCCAGGCAAACAACTTAATCAGCCGCAGCTTTCAAGACTGAAGACAACGAAAGAGGAAAAGAAATGCCCCGTCGTCGCGAAGTTCCCAAACGCGAAATTCTGCCCGATCCCAAGTTCGGCAGCGTTGAGATCTCCAAGTTCATCAACGTCGTTATGCTTGACGGCAAGAAGTCCGTCGCCGAGCGCATCGTTTATGGTGCGCTCTCCCAGATCGAAGAGAAAACCGGTAAGAACGCTCTGGAAGTGTTCACGGCCGCTCTGAACAATGTGCGTCCCCTGGTTGAAGTGAAGAGCCGCCGCATTGGCGGTGCCAACTACCAGGTGCCCGTTGAAGTGCGTCCCGTCCGCCGTATGGCTCTCGCCATGCGCTGGCTGCGCGAAAGCGCCAAGTCCCGCAGCGAGAAGTCGATGCCCCAACGCTTGGCTGGTGAGCTGTTGGATGCCGCTGAAAACCGCGGCGGTGCCGTGAAGAAGCGTGATGAAGTCCATCGTATGGCTGATGCCAACAAGGCCTTCTCTCACTTCCGGTTCTAATTCATTCGATCCGATCAATCCTGCGCCTGTGCGTGCCCGCGGCACGCGCCGGGCGCATAACAAGAGAGAGTAGTCATGGCTCGTACAACTCCGATCGCGCGCTACCGCAATATCGGTATCTCCGCCCACATTGACGCGGGCAAGACCACGACGACCGAACGTATTCTGTTCTTCACGGGCGTGAACCACAAGCTCGGCGAAGTGCATGATGGCGCCGCCACCATGGACTGGATGGAACAGGAACAGGAGCGTGGCATTACCATTACTTCGGCAGCAACGACCTGCTTCTGGCGCGGCATGGACATGCAGTTCCAGCCGCACCGCTTCAACATCATCGACACCCCGGGGCACGTGGACTTCACCGTTGAGGTGGAGCGCTCCATGCGCGTGCTCGACGGTGCTGTGATGGTGTACTGCGCTGTGGGCGGCGTCCAGCCCCAGTCTGAAACCGTTTGGCGCCAGGCCAACAAGTACGGCGTTCCCCGCATCGCCTTCGTGAACAAGATGGACCGCACCGGCGCCAACTTCTTCCGCGTCTATGACCAGATGCAGAAGCGCCTGAAGGCCCACCCGGTTGCCATCACGATTCCGATCGGCGCCGAGGACAACTTCCAGGGCGTCGTTGACCTCATCAAGATGCGCGGCATCATTTGGGATGAGGCGAGCAAGGGCACCAAGTTCAACTACATCGACATTCCCGCCGACCTGGTTGACTCGGCCAACGAATGGCGCGAGAAGCTCGTCGAGACCGCCGCTGAAGCTGACGAAGAGCTCATGAACAAGTACCTCGAGGAGGGCACGCTCTCTGAAGAGGACATCGTCAAGGGCATCCGCACCCGCACCATCGCCTGCGAAATCCAGCCGATGTTCTGCGGCTCGTCCTTCAAGAACAAGGGCGTGCAGCGCATGCTCGACGGCGTGATCCAGTTCCTGCCGTCCCCGATCGACATTCCGCCGGTCAAGGGCTTTGACGACAACGACAAGGAAGTCGAGCGCAAGGCTGACGACAAGGAGCCCGTTTCGGCTCTCGCCTTCAAGATCATGACCGACCCGTACGTCGGCCAGCTCACGTTCCTGCGCGTTTACTCCGGCGTGCTGATTTCCGGCGAAACCGTCGTGAACTCCGTCAAGGGCAAGCGCGAGCGCATCGGCCGTCTGCTGCAGATGCACGCCAACGAGCGTAAGGAAATCACCGAGGCTGAAGCCGGCGACATCTGCGCCGCCGTCGGCCTGAAGGATGTGACGACCGGCGACACGCTCTGCGACGTCAACGCCCCGATCATCCTGGAGCGCATGGAGTTCCCCGAACCCGTGATCTCCCAGGCTGTCGAGCCCAAGACCAAGGCTGACCAGGAAAAGATGGCTCTCGCCCTTGCGCGTCTCGCCAAGGAAGACCCGTCCTTCCGCGTTCGCTCTGACGAAGAGTCCGGCCAGACCATCATCTCGGGCATGGGTGAGCTTCACCTCGAGATTCTGGTTGACCGCATGCGCCGCGAGTTCAACGTCGAGGCCACCGTGGGCAAGCCCCAGGTTGCCTACCGCGAAACCATCCGCGGCACCGTCGAGAACGCCGAGTGCAAGTACGCCAAGCAGTCCGGCGGCCGCGGCCAGTACGGCCACGTCGTGCTCAAGCTCGAGCCGCTCGATGCCGGCAAGGGCTTCGAGTTCGTCGACGCCATCAAGGGCGGCGTGGTGCCGCGCGAGTACATCCCGGCCGTCCAGAAGGGCGTCGAGGATACGCTGCGCAGCGGTGTCGTCGCCGGCTACCCGGTCGTGGACGTCAAGGTGACGCTGCACTTCGGTTCCTACCACGAGGTTGACTCGAACGAAAACGCGTTCAAGATCGCCGCCTCCATGGCCTTCAAGGAAGGCATGCGCAAGGCGAGCCCCGTGCTGCTCGAGCCGATCATGAAGGTTGAGGTCGAGACCCCCGAAGAGAACATGGGCGACGTGATGGGCGATCTGTCCAGCCGCCGCGGCATGATCCAGGGCATGGACGACCTGATGGGCGGCGGCAAGGCCATTCGCGCCAACGTGCCGCTCTCCGAGATGTTCGGCTACTCCACGTCTCTGCGCTCGCTCACTTCGGGCCGCGCCACCTACGTGATGGAATTCGACCACTACGCTGAGGCTCCGCGCAACGTCGCCGAGGCTGTGATCGCTGAAAAGACCAAGTAAGTCCGCAGCAGGGCGGAGAAAGGGTAAAATAGAAAAGTTTCCCCTTTTTCCGCCTTTTTGGCGACTTCTAAAGGAATGTTTTAAAAATGGCAAAAGCAAAATACGAACGTACCAAGCCCCATGTGAACGTCGGCACGATTGGCCACGTTGACCACGGCAAGACCACGCTGACGGCGGCCATCTGCACGGTGCTGTCCCAGAAGTTTGGCGGCGAGGCCAAGGCCTACGACCAGATTGACGCGGCTCCCGAAGAGAAGGCCCGCGGCATCACCATCAACACGGCGCACGTTGAGTACGAGACGGCTGCCCGCCACTATGCTCACGTTGACTGCCCGGGGCACGCCGACTATGTGAAGAACATGATTACCGGTGCCGCCCAGATGGACGGCGCCATCCTGGTTGTGTCCGCAGCTGACGGCCCCATGCCCCAGACCCGCGAGCACATCCTTCTGGCCCGCCAGGTGGGTGTTCCCTACATCATCGTCTATCTGAACAAGTGCGACATGGTTGACGATCCCGAGCTGCTCGAGCTCGTCGAGATGGAAGTTCGCGAACTGCTCAGCAACTACGACTTCCCTGGCGATGATCTGCCGATCATCAAGGGTTCGGCCAAGCTCGCTCTCGAGGGCGACAAGGGCGAACTGGGCGAGCAGTCCATCATGCAGCTGGCCGAGACGCTCGACAGCTACATTCCGACTCCGGAGCGTGCTCTGGACAAGGCCTTCCTGATGCCGATCGAAGACGTGTTCTCGATTTCCGGCCGCGGCACGGTTGTGACGGGCCGCGTTGAGTCCGGCGTGATCCACGTTGGCGACGAAATCGAAATCGTGGGCATCCGTCCGACGACCAAGACGACCTGCACGGGCGTTGAGATGTTCCGCAAGCTGCTCGACCAGGGCGAGGCCGGCGACAACATCGGCGTGCTGCTGCGCGGCACGAAGCGTGAAGACGTCGAGCGCGGCCAGGTTCTCGCCAAGCCCGGCACGATCACGCCGCACACGAAGTTCGCCTCCGAGGTCTATGTTCTGACCAAGGAAGAAGGCGGCCGTCACACGCCGTTCTTCAAGGGCTATCGTCCGCAGTTCTACTTCCGCACGACGGACGTGACCGGCACGATCGAGCTGCCCGAGGGCGTTGAGATGGTCATGCCTGGCGACAACGTCACGATGACCGTTCAGCTGATCTGCCCGATCGCCATGGGCGAGGGCCTGCGCTTCGCCATCCGCGAAGGCGGCCACACCGTTGGCGCCGGCGTCGTTGCCAAGATCATCGAGTAATTTGATTTCTTGATGAAATAATTCGCTTTGTCGCTTGACAAGCAAAAGGGGGCGTGGGTATACTGCGCCCCCTTGGTTCTTTCCATGTTCTTTTTTTAGAGAAATTCAAATGCAATCTCAACGCATTCGCATTCGCCTCAAGGCGTTTGATTACAAGCTGATCGACCAGTCGGCCCTTGAAATCGTCGATACCGCCAAGCGTACCGGCGCCGTCGTTCGTGGTCCCGTTCCGCTTCCTTCCCGCATCCAGCGCTTCGACATCCTGCGCTCTCCGCACGTCAACAAGACCAGCCGCGAGCAGCTCGAGATTCGCACCCACCAGCGCCTGATGGACATCATTGACCCGACGGACAAGACTGTTGACGCTCTCATGAAGCTCGACCTGCCCGCTGGCGTTGACGTCAAGATCAAGGTTCAGTAATCGCGAAAAGTTTTTACGCTCGTGCATCGGCCCCGGAATAGGGCAGGCGCATGGCGTTTTATGCGTCGCTTCTGGCTCACCAAGGCAATCGATCGGTGTTACGACGACCTTGCATGTCGGACCTCCCGTCGTGAAGCGATTTTTTTAAAGTACGGTCCCGGCCAATCGTAGCCGGGGTGGAGAAAATAATGAGTGATAAGCTCGGCTTAGTCGGCCGCAAGATCGGCATGACGCGCATCTTCGATGAGAATGGTCGTACCGTTCCTGTCACGGTGCTCGACGTGTCCGGTAACCGCGTCACCTGCGTGAAGACGGTTGAAACCGACGGCTACAATGCAATCCAAGTCGCGTTCGGCTCCAAGAAGCCCTCGCGCGTGAACAAGGCGCTTGCCGGCCAGTATGCAAAGGCTGGTGTTGAAGCTGGCGCCATGCTCAAAGAGTTCCATATCGATGCTGACAAGGCTGGCGAGTACAAGCCCGGGACGGTTCTCGGCGCTGACATGTTCGCCGCTGGTCAGAAGGTTGATGTGACTGGTACCACCATCGGTAAGGGTTTTGCTGGCGTCATCAAGCGTCACCACTTCTCTTCCAACCGCGCCACGCACGGCAACTCCGTGACGACTCGCGCCCCTGGCTCCATCGGTAACCGCCAGGATCCGGGCCGCGTGTTCCCGGGCAAGCGCATGGCCGGTCACCTGGGCGACGCCCAGCGCACGACGCAGAACCTCGTGGTCGCTCGTGTCGATGCCGAACGTGGTCTGCTGCTCATCCGCGGTGCCGTTCCGGGCTCCAAGGGTGGTGCTGTTATCGTCCGCGCCGCAGTCAAGGCCTAATAGGAGCGATCAATGGAACTGAATGTACTCAATGAACAGGGTCAGGAGACGGCCAAGGTTGCTGCCTCTGACGCCGTGTTCGGTCGTGAATACAACGAATCCCTGGTGCACCAGCTCGTGGTTGCCTACCAGGCTAACGCCCGCCTGGGCACGCGCGCTCAGCTTAACCGCGAAGCCGTGCATCACTCCACCAAGAAGCCCTGGCGTCAGAAGGGAACGGGCCGCGCCCGCTCCGGCATGACGTCCAGCAACATCTGGCGCGGTGGCGGCCGGGCTTTCCCGAACACCCCGAACGAAAACTTCAGCCAGAAGATGAACAAGAAGGCTTATCGCGCCGCCATGGCTTCGATCCTCTCGAAGCTCGCCGCCGATGGCCGTCTGGTTGTGGTTGACACGATCGCTGTCGAGTCCCCCAAGACCAAGGCCTTCGCCGCCAAGGTCAAGGCCATGGGTCTTGAGAGCGCGCTGATCATCACCGACACCGTTGATGAAAACCTTTTCTTGGCTTCCCGTAACCTCAAGAACGTGCTCGTTGTTGAACCGCGTTACGCTGATCCGCTGTCCCTGATCTTCTACGACAAGGTTGTCGTGACCAAGGCCGCGGTCGCCAAGCTCGAGGAGATGCTGGGATGAACCAAGATCGTCTGTACAAGGTCCTCGTCGGACCGATCGTCTCTGAAAAGAGCACGATGATTGCCGATAAGGCCCGTCAGTATGCCTTCCGCGTTGTGGCCGACGCCACCAAGACGGAAGTTAAGGCCGCTGTGGAACTGCTCTTCAAGGTGCAGGTCGCCAGCGTTCAGATTCTGACCATCAAGGGCAAGGTCAAGCGCAACGCCCGGTTCTCCGGCGTCCGCAGCGACGTGCGCAAGGCTTATGTCTGCCTCAAGGAAGGTCAGGAAATCAACTTCGCGCAAGAGGTGAAGTAAATGGCTCTCGTGAAACTCAAGCCCACGTCGGCTGGTCGCCGTCACGCGGTCAAGGTCGTCACCGAAGGCCTGCACACTGGCAAGCCTTATGCACCGCTCACTGAGAAGAAGAACCGCGGTTCCGGCCGCAACAGCAATGGCCACATCACCTGCCGTCATAAGGGTGGTGGCTCCAAGCGCGCCTATCGTCTGATCGACTTCCTGCGCAACAAGGACGGCATCGCCGCCCGCGTCGAGCGCATCGAATACGATCCGAACCGCTCCGCTCACATTGCTCTGCTCTGCTACGCCGACGGCGAGCGTCGCTACATCGTCTGCCCGAAGGGCCTGAAGGTGAACGACACCGTGATGTCCGGCGCCGAAGCTCCGATCAAGGTTGGCAACGCACTGCCGCTGCGCAACATTCCGGTTGGCTCGACCATCCACTGCATCGAGATGCTTCCCGGCAAGGGCGCTCAGCTCGTCCGCTCTGCTGGTGCTTTCGCCCAGCTCGTTGCCCGTGAAGGCGAATACGCCCAGGTTCGCATGCGTTCCGGCGAAGTCCGCCGCATCCTCATCGGCTGCCGCGCCACGATCGGCACGGTCGGCAATGAAGAGAACAGCCTGCGTGAACTCGGCAAGGCCGGCGCCACCCGTTGGCGCGGCATCCGCCCGACCGTTCGCGGCAAGGTGATGAACCCGGTTGATCACCCCCATGGTGGTGGTGAAGGCCGTACGGGTACGGGTCGCGCTCCTGTGACGCCCTGGGGTCAGCTGACCAAGGGTTACCGCACCCGCAACTCCAAGCGCACGGACAGCATGATCGTCCAGCGCCGTTATGACAAGTAAGGGGGGCCTCTAGATGTCTCGTTCGTTAAAGAAAGGGCCGTTCGTAGACGGTTCTCTCATGAAGAAGGTTGAAGCTGCCCAGGCCAGCCGCGACAAGCGTCCGCTGAAGACCTGGTCCCGCCGCTCCACCATTCTTCCGGAGTTCATCGGTCTGACGATTGCCGTGCACAATGGCCGTCAGCACGTGCCGGTGTACATCAATGAAAACATGGTTGGCCACAAGCTTGGCGAATTCGCTCTGACCCGCACGTTCAAGGGCCACGCCGCCAATGCCGACAAGAAGGTCAAGGGGTAATCAAATGGAAACTACTGCAATCGTTCGCGGTGTGCGTCTGTCGGCTCAGAAGGGCCGTCTGGTCGCAGATCTGGTTCGCGGTAAGCCCGTGGACAAGGCCCTGAACATCCTCACGTTCACCCAGAAGCGCGCTGCCGTTCTGATCAAGAAGGCGCTCGAGTCTGCCATCGCCAACGCCGAGCACAATGACGGCGCTGACATCGATGAACTGTACGTGACCAAGATCTACGTGGAAAAGGCCACGACGCTCAAGCGCTTCGGCGCTCGCGCCAAGGGCCGCGGTACGCGTATCTGCAAGCAGACGGCTCACATCTTCGTGACCGTCGGTGACAAGTAATAAGGAAGGTGAACCATGGGTCAGAAAATTAATCCTACAGGCTTCCGTCTTCCTGTCACGCGCAATTGGACGTCGCGCTGGTACGCGGTCGGCCGCAACTTCTCCCGCACCCTGTGCGAGGACATGCGCGTTCGCGCATTCCTGCAGGAAAAGCTCCAGGCTGCGAGCGTGTCCCGCATCCTGATCGAGCGTCCGGCCAACAACGCCCGCATCACGATCTTCTCGGCTCGTCCGGGCCTCGTGATCGGCAAGGAAGGCGCGTTCATTGAAGAGATCAAGAGCGATGTTCAGAAGATGATTGGCGTGCCCGTGCACATCAACATCGAGGAAGTCCGCCGCCCCGATCTCGATGCTCAGCTCATCGCTGACAACATCACCCAGCAGCTCGAGAAGCGCACGATGTTCCGCCGCGCCATGAAGCGCGCCATGCAGAACGCCATGCGTCTCGGTGCCCAGGGCATCAAGATCATGTCTGCCGGCCGTCTGAACGGCGCTGAAATCGCCCGTACCGAGTGGTACCGCGAAGGCCGCGTGCCTCTGCACACGCTGCGCGCCGACATTGACTACGGCTTCTCTGAGGCCAACACCACCTACGGCGTCATCGGCGTCAAGGTGTGGGTCTACAAGGGCGACAACCTGGGTCGCGGCGACGCCGTCGAGGCTGCTCCCGCACCGGCCGATCGCGAAGATCGTCGTCGTCACAACCGCCGCAACCGCAAGGCTGAAGGTGCTGACGGAGAGCGCGCTCCCCGCCGCAACCGCCGCCCGGCTGCCGCTGCTGATAAGAAGGACGGAGAATAACGATGCTGCAACCGAATCGTACTAAGTACCGCAAGGACCAGAAGGGCCGCAACTACGGCCTGGCCCAGCGTGGTGCAAACGTTGCCTTTGGCGACTTTGGCCTCAAGGTTCTGGAGCGCGGCCGTCTGACCGCCCGCCAGATCGAAGCGGCCCGTCGTGCCCTGACGCGCCACATCAAGCGCGGCGGCCACGTCTGGATCCGCGTCTTCCCGGACAAGCCCATTTCCACCAAGCCCGCCGAAGTCCGTATGGGTAACGGCAAGGGCAACCCGGAATACTGGGTCGCACTGGTCCAGCCGGGCCGTGTGCTCTACGAAATGGACGGCGTTGATGAGCAGCTGGCTCGCGAGGCTTTTGCCCTTGCTGCCGCCAAGCTTCCTCTGAAGACGAAGTTTGTTGTCCGCCAGATCGGCATGTAAGGAGACGGACATGAAGGCAAATGAACTGCGCGCCAAGGATGAGGCTGCGCTCAAGAAGGAACTGGACGACCTGCAGACCACGCTGTTTAAGCTCCGTGTTCAGAAGGCCACCCAGCAGCTCCAGAACACGAACCTGCTGCGCACGACCCGCCATGACATTGCGCGCGTTCGCACGGTTCTCGCTCAGAAGGCAGCTCAGAAATGACGGAACAGAACGAAAAGACGCTCACCCGCACCCTGATCGGTACGGTCACGAGCGACAAGATGGACAAGACCGTGACGGTTCTGGTGGAACGCAAGGTCAAGCACCCCATTTACGGCAAGTATGTCGTCACGAGCAAGAAGTATCACGCTCATGACGCCGAAGGCCAGTGCGGTGTTGGCGACCGTGTCGAGATCGCCGAATCCCGTCCGATGTCCAAGACCAAGTCCTGGACGGTGACCAAGGTCCTTGAAAAGGCCGTGATCATCTAATCCAAAAAAGGATTTGCAAGTTTGCCCTTTGATGGGTATACTTGCGCCCTCGCATGAAAAGCCGGTCATCCGATCGGCTTTTCATGTCGAAACTCAACGATCAGGATCAAGGAAAATTCGCCCGCCAAACAAGCTGCGGCGGTGTTTCTCGGATGATTCTCGGTTCTGGTCTTTCTCCCGTACGGGACCAATACTATCCGCCTGGCGGAATAAGTTGGATAAATAAAACCATGATTCAGATGCAAAGCAAGCTGGACGTCGCCGATAACACCGGCGCCCGTTCAGTGATGTGTTTTAAAGTGTTGGGCGGCTCCAAGCGCCGCTACGCGAACATCGGCGACGTCATCAAGGTGACTGTCAAGGAGGCCGCTCCCCGTGGTCGCGTCAAGAAGGGTGAGGTTTACAACGCGGTTGTCGTGCGCACTGCCAAGGGCGTGCGCCGTCCCGATGGCGCCCTCATTCGTTTCGATGGCAATGCCGTCGTTCTGCTCAACTCGAAGCTGGAGCCTGTGGGCACCCGTATCTTCGGACCGGTTACGCGCGAACTTCGCACGGAAAAGTTCATGAAGATCGTTTCCCTCGCTCCCGAAGTTATTTAAGGAGGCCGACAGATGCAGCGCATCCGTAAAGATGACGAAGTCATTGTCATCGCCGGCAAGGACAAGGGCAAGAAGGGTGTTGTGCTTGCCCGCGTTGACGAGACCCACGTGCTCGTCCAGGGTGTCAATGTTGCCAAGAAGGCCGTTCGTCCGAATCCGATGACGGGTTCCGAGGGTGGCATCGAGGACAAGGTCATGCCGATCGATCAGTCGAACGTCATGCTTGTCAATCCGGCAACCGGCAAGGGCGACCGCGTTGGCTTCAAGGAAGTCGACGGCAAGAAGGTCCGCGTTTTCAAGAGCAACGGCGCCGTCGTCGGCGCTAAGGCGTAAGGAGTAATGGGATGAGTCGTTTCCAAACTCTGTATCGCGACACCATCGTTGCCGAGCTCACCAAGAAGTTCGGCTACAAGACGGTCATGCAGGTTCCTCGTATCACGAAGATCACCCTGAACATGGGCGTTGGTGAAGCTGTCAATGACAAGAAGATGGTCGACAACGCCGTTGCCGACATGACCAAGATCGCCGGCCAGAAGCCTGCCATCACCCGCACCCGCAAGGCTATCGCGAACTTCAAGATCCGCGAGAACATGCCGATCGGCTGCATGGTGACCCTGCGCGGCGAGCGCATGTATGACTTCCTGGACCGTCTGGTCACGATCGCCTTCCCGCGCGTTCGCGACTTCCGTGGTGTCTCCGGCCGTGCTTTCGATGGCCGCGGCAACTACAACATCGGTCTCAAGGAACAGATCATTTTCCCGGAAATCGAGTACGACAAGATCGATGCGGTCCGCGGTATGAACATTTCCATCACGACGACGGCGAAGACCGACGAGGAAGCCAAGGCTCTTCTCGCTGGGTTCCACTTCCCGTTCCGCAACTGAGGTAGGTGCCAAGATGGCTAAGAAGTCTCTGATCAACCGTGAACTCAAGCGCGAAGCGCTTGTTGCTAAGTTTGCGGCTAAGCGCGCCGAACTCAAGGCGATTATTAATGATGCTACCCGCTCTGTGGAAGAGCGCCAGGAAGCCCGTGCAAAGCTCCAGGCTATGCCGCGCGACACGAGCCCTGTGCGTCTGCGCAACCGTTGCGGCCTTACCGGCCGTCCGCGTGGAACGTTCCGCAAGTTTGGTCTGGCCCGCGGAATGATTCGCGACGCCGCCATGCGTGGTGATATTCCTGGCCTCGTTAAGGCTAGCTGGTAAGCGAGGAGAGATTACGAAATGAGTATGAGTGATCCTATCGCCGATATGCTGACCCGTATCCGCAACGGCCAGATTGTCGAGAAGCAGGAAGTTGTGATGCCGAGCTCCAAGCTCAAGGTCGCAATTGCCAAGGTTCTCAAGGACGAGGGCTACATCAACGGTTTTGACGTTGTGGGCCAGTCTGGCAAGTCTGAACTCCATATCGGTCTGAAGTACTATGAAGGTCGTCCGGTGATCGAGCGCATCGAGCGCGTGTCCCGCCCCGGCCTGCGCATCTACAAGAGCCATGGCGCCATCCCGCAGGTCATGAACGGCCTGGGCATCGCCATCGTCTCCACGCCCCAGGGCGTGATGACTGACCGCAAGGCCCGCGCTGCCGGTATCGGCGGCGAAGTGCTCTGCTACGTCGCTTAATAGGGGGAGAGCAATATGAGTCGTATTGGTAAGCTCCCCGTCGTGCTCGGCAAGGGCGTCGAGTTCAAGATGGCCGACGGCTTCATCACCGTCAAGGGCCCGAAGGGCGAAGTGAAGACCCACGTGCTCGATCTGGTGAAGGTTGACTTCGCCGACGGCCAGGTGGCTTTCTCCCAGGTTAACGAAACCCGCGAGTCGAATGCCAACACCGGCACGATGCGCGCTCTCGTGAACGACATGAACAAGGGCGTTACCGAAGGTTTCGAGAAGAAGCTGACCCTGATCGGCGTCGGCTATCGTGCTCAGGCTCAGGGCGACAAGCTCAACCTGCAGCTCGGCTTCTCCCACCCGGTCGTGCACCAGATGCCCGAGGGCGTCAAGTGCGCCACCCCGACGCAGACCGAGATCGTGATCAGCGGTGCTGACAAGCAGAAGGTCGGCCAGACCGCTGCCGTGATCCGCAGCTATCGCGCTCCCGAACCCTACAAGGGCAAGGGCATCCGCTACGCTGGCGAGCACGTCGTCATCAAGGAAACCAAGAAGAAGTAAAGCGGGGACGTAAAAATGATCAATAAGAAGCAAAACCGTCTGCGCCGCGCTGGTGCCGCCCGCGCCCGCATCAAGCTGCAGAAGGCGATTCGTCTGGTGGTCAATCGCACCAACCTTCACATCTACGCTCAGGTCATTTCCGCTGAGGGTGACCGCGTGCTCGCTTCCGCTTCCACGCTCGAAGCCGAAGTTCGCGCGAAGCTGGCTGCTGAAGGCGCCAACGGCGGCAACATCGCCGCTGCCAAGATTGTCGGGGCCCGCATTGCCGAGAAGGCGAAGGCCGCCGGCGTCGAGCAGGTCGCTTTCGACCGCTCCGGTTATCGTTACCACGGCCGTGTTGCCGCGCTCGCTGAAGCTGCGCGCGAAGCCGGCCTCAAGTTCTAAGCAAGGAATCGAGGCTTATGGCTAAGGTTGATAAGAAGAACGCCGTTGAAGAAATCGACGACGGCATTCGTGAAAAGATGATCGCGGTTAACCGCGTCAGCAAGACTGTTAAGGGTGGCCGCATCCTGGCTTTCGCCGCTTTGACGGTGGCCGGTGACGGCGACGGCAAGATCGGCATGGGCACGGGCAAGTCCCGCGAAGTGCCGGCTGCTGTGTCCAAGTCCCTCGAGCGCGCTCGCAAGAGCATGAAGAGTGTTCCGCTTGTCAACGGCACGATTCATCACGCTGTCGAGGGTCACCACGGCGCCAGCCGCGTGGTCCTGATGCCTGCCGTTGAAGGTACCGGCGTGATCGCCGGCGGCCCGATGCGCGCCGTTCTGGATGCCGTCGGCATCCGCAACGTGCTCGCCAAGGCATACGGCTCCACCAATCCCTACAACATGGTCCGTGCAACGCTCGACGCTCTTGCCCGCCTCCGTTCGCCTGAGCAGATCGCTGCCAAGCGCGGTAAGACGGTCGAAGAACTGACGGCGTAAGGTCTAACTGGAGAAACTAGAAATGGCTGATACCAAGAAGACCGTGAAGGTCACGCTCGTGAAGAGCCCGATCGGCACTGGCGTCAAGCATCGCGCGACGCTCGCCGGTCTTGGTCTGAAGAAGCTTCACCAGACGCGTGAACTCGAAGATACGCCCGCCGTGCGTGGAATGATCACCAAGGTGGCTTTCCTGCTCCGCGTCGAATAAGAGGAAATACAGATGCGTTTGAATACGATTAAGCCCGCTGAGGGCGAAAAGGGCTCCGCCCATCGCGTCGGGCGCGGCGTCGGCTCCGGCTGGGGCAAGACTGCTGGCCGTGGCCACAAGGGTCAGAAGTCCCGCGCTGGCGGCTTCCACAAGGTCGGGTTTGAAGGCGGCCAGATGCCCCTGCATCGTCGCCTGCCCAAGCGCGGCTTCACGTCTCTGACGAGAAAGTTTGTCGAAGTCGTCCGTCTGTCCGAGATTAATGCGATGCCCGTGGAGGAGATCGATCTGGCTGCTCTCAAGCAGGCCAACATCGTTTCCACCCTGGCTCAGGACGCTCGCGTGATCCTTTCCGGTGAAATCACCCGCAAGGTGACCGTGCGCGGTCTCGGCGTCACCAAGGGTGCCAAGGCTGCCATCGAGGCTGCCGGCGGCTCCGTTGTTGAAGCTTAAGAAAAACATTTAACGCTTTAGGACAGTGTCGTGGCGAATAGCCCTAGTAAAAAAGCAAGCGGCTGGGGGAAGTACGGCGATCTGAAGAACCGCCTGATCTTCCTGCTGCTGGCCCTGATTGTTTACCGCATCGGCGCTCACGTGCCGGTTCCCGGTATCGATCCCGACATGCTCCGCCAGCTGTTCAATGATCAGCAGGGCGGCATCCTCGGGCTGTTCAACATGTTCTCCGGTGGCGCCTTGTCGCGCTTCTCGGTGTTCGCGCTCGGCATCATGCCCTACATCTCTGCATCGATCATCATGCAGATGCTGTCGTACGTGCTGCCGAGTCTTGAAGCGTTGCGTAAAGAAGGCGAGTCCGGCCGCCGCAAGATCACCCAGTACACGCGTTATGGAACGCTTGCACTCGGTTTCTTCCAGGCTGCCGGCATCGCAGTTGCGCTGGAAACCCAGCCCGGCCTCGTCATCGATCCGGGCATGATGTTCCGCTTCACCTGTGCAGTGAGCCTGGTGACCGGCACGATGTTCCTGATGTGGCTTGGTGAGCAGATCACCGAGCGCGGCCTCGGCAACGGCATCTCGATCATCATCTTCGCCGGTATCGTGGCGGGACTTCCCAACGCAGCAAGCGGACTGTTCCAGCTTGTCAGCACCGGCGCCATCTCGCCGCTCGCCGCGATCTTCGTGGTGGCGGTCGTGGTGCTCGTGACGGCATTCGTGGTGTTCATCGAGCGCGGCCAGCGCCGCATCACGGTGAACTACGCGCGCCGTCAGATCGGCAACAAGATCTATGGCGGCCAGGCCTCGTACCTGCCGCTCAAGATGAACATGTCGGGTGTGATTCCCCCGATCTTCGCTTCGTCCCTGATCCTGTTCCCGGCAACGCTCGCCGGCTGGTTCACGAGCGGCGACTCGACGCGCTGGATCCGCGATCTGGCCGCGGCCCTGAGTCCCGGACAGCCCCTGTACACGATTCTTTATGCTGCGCTCATCATTTTCTTTGCGTTCTTCTATACGGCATTGGTTTTCAATCCCAAGGAGACCGCTGAGAACCTGAAGAAGAGTGGTGCATTCGTTCCGGGCATCCGTCCGGGCGAGCAGACGGCACGCTATGTGGACAAGGTGCTTGTGCGCCTGACCCTGGGCGGCGCCATCTATCTGACGTTCGTGTGCCTTGTGCCTGAGTTCCTGAATCTGCGTTTCAACGTTCCGTTCTACTTCGGCGGCACCTCGCTGCTGATCGTGGTCGTTGTGACGATGGACTTCATGAGCCAGGTCCAGGCCTACATGATGTCGCATCAGTATGAGAATTTGCTCAAGAAGACCAACTTCAAGGGCTTTGGCACCGGACTGCAGTAGTCCGATGCTTTAACAAAACGTGCCTGCCGGCGTTTACCAGAGCGCCGGCATTCACGACTGAAACGAAGGGCGGCAGAGGGCAGGGAAACCTTCCCGAAGCGCTCTTTCGGACAGTCCGGATGAAAGAGCCAAGGCAATCACTACTAGCCTCGGTTCGAAAATTTTGTCTGGAGGGCTTGATGTTTTACGGAAAGTTTCGTAAAATCGCGCCCTTTCCGTTGTGATTGGCACACATATGCCTGCTGACGGCTTGACCGCCTCGGTGGGCTGGAGATGAGAATGAAGGTTAACGCTTCGGTCAAAAAAATGTGCAACAAGTGCAAGATCATCAAGCGTAAAGGCATTGTGCGCGTGATCTGCGAAGACCCGCGTCACAAACAGCGTCAAGGCTAATGAGGTAACAAACAATGGCTCGTATTGCCGGTATTAATATTCCGCCGCAGCAGCACATCGTGATCGGTCTGACCGCCATCTATGGCATCGGCCGCTCCCGCGCCAAGGAGATCCTCTCCGCTTGCGGTATCGTTGAATCCAAGAAGGTCAAGGACCTGGACGACGCCGAGCTCGAAAAGCTCCGCGACGCCGTTGGCCAGTACACCGTCGAAGGTGACCTGCGCCGCGAAGTCCAGCTCTCCATCAAGCGTCTGATCGACCTTGGTACCTATCGTGGTATGCGTCATCGTCGCGGTCTTCCTGTCCGCGGCCAGCGTACTCGCACCAACGCCCGCACCCGCAAGGGCCCGCGCAAGGCTGGTGTCGCGCTCAAGAAGTAATTCAATACAAGGATAAACAATGGCTCCCAAGTCTCAGCAGGCCGCTCGCGCCCGCAAGAAGGTGAAGAAGGTTGTGACTGAAGGCATCGCCCACGTGCATGCTTCCTTCAACAACACGATCATCACCATTACCGACCGCCAGGGCAACGCAGTTTCCCAGTCGTCGGCCGGCGCCCAGGGTTTCAAGGGTTCCCGCAAGTCCACCCCGTTCGCAGCTCAGGTTGCTGCCGAGCAGGCTGGCAAGGCTGCCCAGGAATTCGGTTTGAAGAACATTGAAGTTCGCATCATGGGGCCCGGCCCCGGCCGCGAATCTTCCGTGCGCGCTCTGAACGCTCTCGGCATCCGTGTCACGAGCATCCAGGACGTCACGCCGGTTCCGCACAATGGCGTGCGCCCCAGCAAGCGTCGTCGCGTTTAATTTGAATTTGAACAGTATCCTGCGTTCGCGTCTGTCATATCGCGGAACGCGAACTGAATGCGGGCAAGGCCCCGCAGGATATAAGAGGTAACAGAAAAAATGGCACGATATCTCGGTCCCAAGTTGAAGCTCTCGCGCCGCGAGGGTTCCGACCTCAATCTGAAGAGCGCCCGTCGTTCCTTTGACTCCAAGTCCAAGCTCTCGGAAGTCAAGCCCGGCCAGCATGGCCGCACGAGCGGTGCGCGTCTGTCGGACTACGGTACGCAGCTGCGCGAAAAGCAGAAGGTCAAGCGTACCTATGGCGTTCTTGAGCGCCAGTTCCGCCGCATTTATGCGGAAGCCAACCGCCGTACGGGCAACACCGGTGAGAACCTTCTCGCCCTGCTCGAATCGCGTCTTGACAATGTTGTTTATCGCATGGGCTTCGGGAGCACCCGCGCTGAAGCGCGCCAGCTCGTGAGCCACTGCGCCATTCTCGTCAACGGTAAGAAGTGCAACATCCCGTCCTACACTGTGAAGGCCGGTGATGTGATCAGCGTGCGCGAAGGCGCCCGCAAGCAGGCCCGCATCATTGAAGCTCTCGAGCTCGCCGGCCAGAGCGGTTTCCCGTCCTGGGTTTCCGTCGATGCCAAGAAGTTCGAAGGCACCTTCAAGAATGCTCCTGCACGCGATGAGATCGCTCCGGACATCAACGAAGCTCTGGTCGTCGAACTTTACTCGCGTTAATCTGGTTGATGGATCTGGCTGCGGCCGCGGTAGTGCACGGGGGCAGCCAGAAGCCAGCAAGAATATCGGGCGTCCGACCCTCCGGGGTGTCGGGCGCATCCCTGTCTTAAGAACCCCGGAAAATTTTCCAGTGACTCAGCCTTATCGGTGTAACGAGCCGAGGGTATTGAAAAGGAAATTCATCTATGTCCAACACCACGCTCCTGAAGCCGACCTCGGTCTCCGCCGTTGTCGACGAACAGAACCCCAATCTCGCCGTGATCACGCTCGAACCGTTCGAGCGCGGCTACGGCCACACGCTGGGCAATGCCCTGCGCCGCATCCTGCTCGCCTCCATGATCGGCTATGCGCCGACCGAGGCCCAGATCGTCGGCGTCGTGCATGAGTACTCCCAGATCGACGGCGTCATCGAGGACGTCGTTGACATCCTGCTCAACCTCAAGGGCGTCGTGTTCCGCCTCGAGGGCGGCCGTGACGACGTCATGCTGCGCCTGCAGAAGTCCGGCACCGGTCCCGTGACCGCCGGCGACTTCGAGCTGCCCCATGACGTGACGGTGCTCAATCCCGAGCACGTCATCGCCAACCTCTCCGGCGGCAAGCTTGACATGCAGGTTCGCGTCGAATCCGGCCGCGGCTATCAGCCGGGCGACGTGCGCGCCTTCCGCGACGACTACAGCAAGCAGACGATCGGCCGCATCATCATGGATGCCTCCTTCTCGCCCGTGCGCCGCGTTGCGTACGCTGTGTCCGCCGCCCGCGTCGGCCAGCGCACCGATCTCGACAAGCTCGTGATGACCATCGAGACGAACGGCGTCATCACCCCTGAAGAGGCCCTGAAGAGCGCCGTGCACATCCTTCAGGACCAGCTCAGCATCTTCGGCACGATCCACACCGTGGACGAGGCCGAGGAGAAGGCTCACGAGGAGCCCACGCCGCCGCCTCTGGATCCGATCCTGATGCGTCCGGTGGACGATCTCGAGCTCACGGTCCGCTCCGCGAACTGCCTGAAGGCCGAGAACATCTACTACATCGGCGACCTCATCCAGCGCACCGAAAACGAGCTGCTGAAGACCCCGAACCTGGGCCGCAAGTCGCTCAACGAAATCAAGGAAGTTCTGGCTGCGCACGGGCTCACGCTCGGCATGCGCCTCGAGAACTGGCCGCCCGCCAACCTCGACCGCTAACCGGCCGCAGGATCCAGGCAAAAAGACCAACAGCGAGTCTTCCGAAGTGTCCGCACTTCGTGTACACTTCGGAACTCTTTTTCGTCAGACCCGCCCGCCTGTCGCCTGAAGCGACCGGATAGAAGAGTTGGGCGACCGACGGCAAGGCCGTCAGGTCAAAGACTTACCTACAAGGAAATTTAAAAATGCGTCATCGTTCCGGACTCCGCAAGCTCAATCGTACGAGCGCCCATCGCCTCGCACTGCTGCGCAATCTCTCCAACGCCCTGCTTCGTCACGAGGCCATCAAGACCACGCTGCCGAAGGCCAAGGAGCTGCGCCGCGTTGTCGAGCCGCTCATCACGCTTGCCAAGAACCCCTCTGTTGCCAACCGCCGCATCGCCTTCAACCGTCTGCGTGACCGCGAGATGGTTGTCAAGCTTTTCGACGTGCTCGGCCCGCGCTTTGCCAATCGCAACGGCGGCTACACCCGCATCCTGAAGATGGGCTTCCGCGTTGGTGACAACGCCCCCATGGCCTACATGGAGCTCACCGAGAAGGCTGCTGAGGTCGAGGAAGTGGCTGAGGAGAAGAAGGAAGAGGCCAAGGCTGAATAAGTCCTTCACTTCCCTTTTCAAGCATTAAAAGAACGGCAGGGTGGATTCACTTCTGCCGTTCTTCTCATTTGGAGCCGGCGTCCGAAGCGCCGGCTTCCTCACTCTGGGGCTAGGCGTTTTCCTCGCGCTCCCGCAGGGTCTTTTCGAAGTTCCAGGCCGAGGCGCACATCTCCTCGATCCCGTACTCGGCCTCCCAGCCGAGGAGCTCACGCGCCTTGGTGGGATCGGCCCAGTTGGCGGCGATGTCGCCCGGGCGGCGCGGCGCGATCTTGTAGGGGATGGGCTTGCCGCAGGCCTTCTCGAAGGCCTTGATGATCTGCAGCACGCTGTAGCCGTTGCCGGTGCCGAGGTTGATCGCCTCGCACCCGCGCATTTCCTGGAAGCGCTTCAGCGCGCAGGCGTGGCCGCGCGCGAGATCCACGACGTGGATGTAGTCGCGAACGCCCGTGCCGTCGGGCGTCGGGTAGTCGTCGCCGAAGACGTTCACGGCTTCGAGCTTGCCGCTGGCAACGCGCGCCACATACGGCAGCAGATTGTTCGGGATGCCGTTCGGATTCTCGCCGATGAGGCCGGAGGCGTGAGCGCCGATGGGGTTGAAGTAGCGCAGGCACACGATCGACCACTCGGGGTCGGAGATGGCGAGGTCCTTCAGGATCTCTTCAATCATGAGCTTGGTGCGCCCGTAGGGATTGGTGACGCCGCCCGTGGGGTGATCCTCGGTGATGGGGAGCTTCTGGGGCGTTCCGTAGACAGTCGAGGACGAGGAGAAGATCATCTTCTTCACGCCGATCTTCCTCATTGCCTTCAACATCGTCATGGTGCCGCCGATGTTGTTGTCGTAGTACTCAAGGGGTTTCTCGACGGACTCGCCCACGGCCTTCAGGCCGGCAAAGTGGATCACGGCCTCGATCGAGTGCTTGGTGAGCGTGCGCTCGAAAAGATCTCCGTCGCGAATGTCGCCGATCACGAGCACGGGGCTCTCGCCGGTGATTTCGTGAATGGCGTCAACCACCGTCGGGTTGGAGTTGCACAGGTTGTCGTAGAGGATGACCGTGTGGCCCTGCTCAATGAGGGACACTGCGGTGTGCGAGCCAATGAAGCCCGTGCCGCCGGTAAGAAGGATGTTCATGCTGTCTACTCCTCGCTTGCTTTGGAGAAATCGGGTTTGCGCCCCTCCAGGAACGCCGCGCGGGCTTCCTTTGCGTAGGGGCTTGCCGAGGCCCTGGCATGGGCCTCGTCTTCAATCTGGCGCACATCCTCGAGTTGCCTGGCAAGGACGGCGCGGAGGACGGACTTGGTCTGCTGCACTGCCACCGGAGAGAGCCCAGCGAGGCGAATTGCCCGGCCTGCCGACTGCTTGCGGACCTGGTCAGCCGGGAATACGCCGTTCACAAGGTTCATTGCGAAGGCCTCGTTGGCGCTGATGGGCTCCGAGAGCAGAAGCTTCTGAGCGGCTTTCCTGATGCCGCCGTTCTGCGCGGCAAGGAGCGTGACGCCGTAGCGCGGCGTGAGGCCGAGCGCTGTGAAGGGCAGGGAAAAGAGCGCCGAGTCGCTTGCATACACGAGATCGCACGCATAGAGCATCGCGACGGCAAGTCCCACGGCAGGGCCCTCCACGCAGGCGACGACAGGCTTGCTGCAGGCGACAAGCGCCGAGAGCATGCGGTCCGCGGCAGCATCGTCGCCATGAGCAATGTCCTCGCCCGCGCTGAAGATGCCGGGCTGCGCATGCAGGAACACCGCGCGCACCGCATCGTCCCTGTCGGCCGCGATGAAGAGTTCGGCAAGGCTGTCGAGCATGTCCCGGTCCAGCGAGTTGCGTTTTTCGGGGCGGGAGATCTCGATGTCGAGGATGCTGTCAGCCAGGTTGTGAATAATGGGCATGTCGTTTAAGTCTCAGAAAGATTCAGCCGGTAGAGCAGCATGGAGCTGTCCTCCGTGCACGGGCTGTCCTGATAGCCAAGCTTGCTCATCAGGGCCCGCATGGGTTTGTTGTCGGAGAGAATATAGCCCGTGAGAGCCGAGAGGCGCCGCTCGATGGCCTGCGATTGAAGAATGCGCATCAGAAACGTGCCGAAGCCGTTGCCCTGATAGCCGTCCTCAACGAGGATTCCGAATTCGGCCTGGGACGAGCCAGGGAGCGTGCGAAAGCGCGCGACGGCCCGGATCTCGGGGTTGTCGGAGTCGTCCTCGATGCACACGGCCGTCTCGCGGTCGTAGTCGATCTGGGTGAAGTCGATGAGCTCCTCGTCGGTGATCTTGCTCGCTTCCTTGTGAAAGCGCATGTAGGCGCTGCGCCTGGAGATGCGGCCGAGCAGCCGTCTGAGCGCCTCGAAGTCATCGCTTCTCACGGCGCGCACGCGCACCATCCCGCACTTGGCCCTGAAGCTGCGTCCCAGCTCGAGCGGGCAGGGGGCGATCGTCAAGTGCAGGTGGCGGTCATCCGGCACGGGGCTGCGCTCGCAGATGGCAACGGAGCAGTCCACGGCAAGCACGCCGGTCTCGTCGATGAAGAGCGGGTTGATGACGATCTCTGCGATGCTGGGAATCATCTCTGCCATGCGGGAGAGCGCCATGATGGTGCAAACGAGCGAGGCGGTGTCCGCGGGCGGCATGCCCCGGAAGGCGCCAAGCGAGCAGGCAATGCGCGAGCGCTCGATCAGGTCCTCTGCAACGGGCGCAATGACGGGCGGCATGGCGGCTGCCGTCTCCGTCAGGATGCTGCCCATCTGGCCGCCTGCACCCAGCCTGATGATCGGGCCGTAGATCGGGTCGGTGATCACCGAGAGCGAAAGCTCCCGGATATTGGGTCTGCGAATCATCGCCTGCACGATCACGCCGCGGAATTCAGCCATGGGGGCGTTCCTCGCGCAATTCTCGCGCAGTGTCCGGAACGATTCGCGCACCTCCTCATCGGAGAGGATGTTGAGCATCACGCCGCCCACGTCGGTTCGCTGCGCAACGCCCGAGGCCGCAAGCTTCATTGCGACCGGATAGCCGATGGCGGCGGCGATTTCCGAGGCCTGCTGCGCACTGGCGGCAAGGTAGGAGGGTTCGGTGGGAATGCCGAAGGCCTTCAGCAGCCCCTCGGCCTGGTTCTCAAGGAGGCGGTGCTGCCTTTGCTGCTGCGCGCTCGCAACGATGATCCGGGCGGCGGCAAGATCGATCGGGAGGATGTCGCTGCCCTCACGCGGCGGGCGCATGCGCAGATCGCGGTTCCTCACGAACTCACGCAGGTGGGAGAACGCAAGGGCGGCGAGCCGCGCGCTCGGCACGCAGGGCAGATGCGGCGCATGGGGTTCTGACCCGGGATCGAAGGGGACATCCCTGCCGCTCCAGTTGGCGATGACGGGCTTGTAGCTTTTGCGGCTCTCTTCGGCGATCGCCTGTGCGGCCTTGCGGGGGTCGACGCCGTTGGCGGCGGACATCGAAAGCAGAACGCCGTCGGTGCGCGGATCGTCAAGGAGCGCCTTCAGGGCCGCGCAGAACTGTTCCGTGTTTGCCGTCACGCCGAGGTCCACGGGATTCGTGAGCGCAAGCGACGAGCCGATCAGCGCGGCAAGGGTTTCCTGCGTGAGGGCCTTGGGCTGCGCGAACTCGAGCCCGCACTGGTCGGCGGCGTCGGCCGCGAGCGATGCGAAGCCAAGACCGTTGGCGATCACGGCGATGCGCGCCGGAAGCCGCGGAAGCTTTTCCGCGGCAAAGGCTTCAAGCGTTGCAAGGAACTCCTCGAGCATGCCGCAGCGCACGGCGCCGGCCCGTCTGACGAGGGTGTCGAAGACCGAGTCGTCTCCCGCAGCGGTCGCCGTGCGGGCGCTGATGAGGCGCGATGCGTTGGGGCTTGCCGCCTTGAGAATGATGATGGGCTTTGCACGGCCTGCAGCCCGGATTGCCGAATACAGGGAACGCGGGGTTCGCAGTGTCTCGATGTGCAGCGCAATGACGCCCGTTGCCGGGTCGGTTGCGAGGAAGTCCACCATTTCCGAGAGCGTGATGTCGCTTTCGTGGCCGGAGGTGATGACCGAGGAAAAGCCGATGTGATGGCGCTCGGCGTAGTCGAGCACGCTTGCCGTCACGGAGCCGGACTGGCAGATGAGGCCGACGCGGCCCGTCCTGGGCAGAGTCGGCCAGTAGCTCACGTTCAGGCCGATGTCCGGGCGCATGAGGCCGATTGAATCCGGTCCGATGAGGCGGATGCCGTGCTTTTGCGCAGTCTCGAGAACCTGCTCGCGCCAGAGCCTGTCGGCGGTGTAGTCCTTGTCGCCTGAGGTGAGCAGCACGAAGCGAATGCCTTTTGCAGCGCATGCCTCGATGCTGTCAATGATGTATTTGCATGGCAGCGCGAGTACGGCAAGATCAGGAACGACGGGCAGCTCGGCCAGGCTCGCCCAGCAGGGGGTGGAGCCGATGTACTTGTACTTGGGATTGATCGGATAGGCTTCAGGAAGGCGAGCACTGTTCATGACGCCGTTCCAGATGAACGTGCCGAGACTTCCCTCCCGGTCGCTGGCGCCGACAACGGCGACGCTGGCCGGAACGAAGGCTTTTCTGAGACTGTGGTTGGGCAGCATGAGTGGTTGAATGCGCAAAATAACCCGGAAGGCTCCCGTGAGGGCGTCTTCTAGATCAAGTCAGCAATACCTGCGATTGTAGCGCGCAGGCGCTGGTTTTCTCGGCGGGGCTTTATGATCGGTGCCAGAGGACTCTCGAACGGCAGGCCGTGCGTTAAGATTCCCGGCATTGCGGGCGGCTGCGCACAGAGAGCCGCCCGATTTCGACACTCCCGGACTCAGCTCATGACGCAGAACAAGACAAACGCCGCCTGTCAGCCCCCGCAGAAGTGGTTCCGCGGGGATGGCTCGGTCGTGTCCTGCACCGAGAAGGTGAAGGTGCTGGAGGAGAACTGGGTCGAGGTGCGGGAGCTTCTCCAGGAGGCGTTCGATGATGCGCTGCTCATGGGCTGCACGGCGAGCCAGGTGCGGGGCGAATTCAAGCGACTCATCGACGAGCTGCCCGAGCGCTACTCCGAGCAAAAGGACGGGCTCGGCAAATAGTTCATCCCGCCGGCTGCGCGGCGCATCTTAAAAAAAGCGGCATCCGAACCTGCCGGACGCCGCTTGCGGTCTGAGTCTCGCCGAAAAATCGGATTACTCAGCAGCCTTCTTCTTTGCCGTCGTGCGCTTTGCCGGAGCGGCCTTCTTTGCGGCGGCCTTGACAGCGGGCTTTTTCGCGGCCGCAGCCGTCTTGGTCGCAGTGACCGTCTTCTTGGCGGCAGCGGGCTTTGCGGCCTCCTTCTTGGCGGCGGCCTTGATCGGAGTCTTCCTGGCGGTCGCAGCCTTGGGTGCCGCGGTCTTGGCAGTCGCGGTCTTGGCCGGAGCAGCCTTCTTGACGGTGGCCTTGGCAGCGGCGGCAGGCTTTTTCTCTGCCGTCGTCTTCTTGGCGGCAGTCTTTGCCGTGCGCTTTGCGGGGGCCTTCTTGTCGGGCTCAATGGTGATCATGGCCTCGCTCTTGGCCTTGGCCTCGGCGATTTTCTCCACGCGGCTCTTTTCATGCTTGGTGGGCTTGAGGATCTTCTTGGCCTCGGCGGCAAGGCGCTCGGCTTCAAGGCGGGCAGCTTCCTGCGCGGCGGCTTCCTCGGCCGTTCCCTTCGGAATGCGCACGAAGGGATCGGAGACCTTGGCCTTTTCCTGGTTCACGCCCCAGAGCGTGAGCAGTTCGGTCTCGCTCGGCGCCGTGCCGCTTGCGCGGCGGGAGACGACGCTTGCGCGCACGAGCTTCTCGATTTCCGGAAGCGGCAGGCGGTTCAGATCGGTAAACGTGATCAGGCTCTTCTCGGCGCTGAATCCCTTGATGGTCTTGACGAAGGGCTCGATGACGGTTTGCTCGGCCACGTACAGCGTCAGGGATTTCTCGCGCGATTCGAGAGCAAACAGGGGAGAGCCGGAGAGTTCATAGAACACAAGACCGTGCCGCTTGCTTTCACGCACGCCGCGGGCTGCGCGACGGATCAGGCTCGCGACGCGAGCCATGGCAACGCGACGATCGGGCGGCAAGCTCTGAAGAAAAACTCCCAGTACCGAAGCCCCAACCATAGAATCAACCTCCAAATCTCAAAACTCAAACGGGGATGTGCTGAAAAGCGATTAATTTTACCGAATTTTTCCTGTCTTTTCCAATGGAAAAGCGCACAAAGCGTTGAATTGTCTAGTTCTTTTGGAAGGAGGGGCCGGACTAGTTCCGGTAGAAGCGGTACCGGGCGGTGAACGGGATTGAGCGCTCACGCCCGGTCTTGGATGCCCGGCATGCCGTCTGGGGCTGGCCGCCCCGGGCTTCGTCACGAATCACGTGCATGATCCCCGAGAGCCGGCCTTTGTTGCCGCCCGGGCGGGTCTTGAAGAGGATGGTCTTCAGGTCGCCCGTCGTGGCGCCGCTCTGCCAGAGCTCGACTTCGGCCCTGAGCATCGAGCCGTCGCGGCTCACAAAGGAGAAGTCCTGCAGCTGGCGCACGAGCGCGCGCCGGGAGCCGGGGCGGGAGTCGGTGAGCATGACGTCGGAGTGGACAAGGCGCCAGTAGCGTCCCTCGGCATCCTTCGTGCAAAGGAAATTCAGCGTGCCCCAGCCTGTGAGCGTGAAGACAGGCTCACCCAGACGCTCCGCGACTTCCTCGATCGAGGGGGCGGGAGGCTCCGGGGATTCCCAGGACAAAAACGGCCCCGAGCAGCCGGCAATGAGCAGGCTGATGAAGCTGAGGGCGGCAAGACGCAAGGGGCGCATCGGGACGTTTTGTGAGTGAGTTTTCGGAACTGGGACATTGTAGCCCGAGGACATGGAGGTGAATGGTGGCGAGAGGCGGCCAGATCGCTCCGCGTTGAGGGAAAAAGCTGATATCGTTAACAAGTTGGGCAGGGCTGCCCTGAGGCCGAGTCAAATCGGCTGCGGCATGGGCGGACCGCCAGAGGAAACCCGACATCAGCTAGGAGAGAAGTTCATGTATCAGATCCGCATTCATGGCCGCGGAGGCCAGGGGGTCGTGACCGCTGCCGAGATGCTGAGCGTGGCAGCCTTCACCGAAGGGCACTGGGCGCAGGCGTTCCCGAGTTTTGGCTCTGAAAGAACCGGTGCGCCGGTGGTGGCGTTCGCCCGCATCGATGACAAGGAAATCCGGCTGCGCGAGCCGATCCAGGAGCCCGACGTCGTGCTCGTGCAGGACAAGACGCTCCTGGAGAGCGTTGATGTGTTCTCCGGCATCCGCCCCGACGGATACGTGCTGATCAACAGCTCGGTCTCGCCCGAGGAGATGGGGCTTGGCGATCTCGTTGACAGGCTCCCCCCGGGACACGTGATGACCGTTCCCGGCACCAAGTTCGCCATTGACTTCATCGGCCGGCCGCTGCCCGGCGCCGCAATGCTCGCCGGCTTTGCCGCCATGACCGGAGGCCTGAAGCTCGAGAACGTGCAGGCGGCCTACAGCGCCCGCTACGGCGGCAAGGTCGCTCAGGCCAACGCCGCAGTTGCTCAGGCGGCCTACGACTACATCATCAAGGCCAAGGCGGCCAGATAAGGAGTTGCTCCATGCTTAAGCAAATCGAAGGCAGTCAGGGCGTTGCTCAGGCCGTTGCGCTGTGCCGCCCCGAGGTGATCTGCGCCTATCCGATCTCGCCGCAGACCCATATCGTTGAGGCCCTGGGCACGATGTGCCGCAAGGGCGAGCTGAAGGACTGCGAGTACCTCAACGTGGAAAGCGAGTTCTCGGCCATGTCGGGCGTGATCGGCGCCTCCGTCGCCGGCGCCAGAACCTATACGGCAACCGCCTCCCAGGGGCTGCTATACATGGTCGAGGCGGTCTACAACGCCTCGGGCCTGGGGCTGCCCATCGTCATGACGGTCGCCAACCGCGCAATCGGCGCCCCGATCAACATCTGGAATGACCACTCCGACTCGATGAGCCAGCGCGACAGCGGCTGGCTGCAGATTTATGCCGAGACAAACCAGGAGGCGGCCGACATGCACATCCAGGCATTCCGCATTGCCGAGGAGCTCTCGCTACCGGTGATGGTCTGCATGGACGGCTTCATTCTCACGCACGCCGTCGAGCGCATTGACGTGCCTACGCAGGAGCAGGTGGATGCATTCCTGCCGCCCTATGATCCGCGCCAGGTGCTCGACCCCGACAATCCGGTTTCGATCGGCGCCATGGTGGGCCCGGAGGCCTTCACCGAGGTGCGCTACCTTGCACATCTGAAGCATCTGCAGGCCCTGGAGCTGATTCCGCAGGTGTGCACCGAATTCGAGAAGATTTTCGGCCGCGCAAGCGGCGGGCTCGTCTCGCAGTACCGGTGCGAGGACGCCGAGATCCGCGTCGTTGCCATGGGCTCGTGCCTTGGAACCATCAAGGATGTCGTTGACGAGATGCGCGAAAAGGGCATCAGGATCGGCGTCGTCGGCCTGAAGTGCTTCCGCCCCTTCCCGGTTCAGGCCATGAAGCAGGCTCTCGAGGGCGCCAAGCAGGTGATTGTTGTCGAGCGCACGCTCGCCGTCGGCTCCGGCGGCGTTCTGAACCGCGACGTGATGGTCGCGAGCCGCGATCTTGGCATTCTCCCGAAGTGCGTCATCGCTGGGCTGGGCGGCCGCGCCATCACCAAGGCTTCGCTTCACAAGACGTTTGCCGAGGCAGTGGCAGGCAAGCTCGGCTCGCTCACGTTCATGGATCTTGACATGGATCTCGTTGAGCGCCAGCTCGCCCGCGAGAAGGCAGCGCGCCGCACGGGCCCGCTGCCCGAGGCCATGATGCGCGACGCGCACCGTGATGATGCAGGCGAAATCCTGTAAGGACCCCGCAGGAGAAAACAACATGCAGGAAACACAAGTTCGTTTCTATCAGACCGGCACCTTCACGGTGGGCAATCGTCTGCTCAATCCGGGGGATCGCACGGTCCAGTCCTCGTCCGAGCGCTTCAATTCGCTCAACTCCGGACACCGCGCCTGCCAGGGCTGCGGCGAGGCTCTTGGCGCGCGCTACGCCATTGACGCCGCCATGGCCGCAACGGGCGGCCAGGTGATCGCCGCCAACGCAACCGGGTGCCTCGAGGTGTTCTCGACGCCGTATCCGGAAAGCGCCTGGCGCCTGCCCTGGTTCCATTCGCTCTTCGGCAACACCGCGGCCGTCGCGGGCGGCATGGCGGCCGCCATGCAGGTGAAGGCGGCCAAGAGCGGCAGGCCCGCACCCCGCATCATCGCCATGGGCGGCGACGGCGGCACGACGGACATTGGCTTCGGGTGCCTGTCGGGCATGTTCGACCGCAATGACGACGTGCTCTACATCTGCTTTGACAACCAGGCCTACATGAACACCGGCGTGCAGCGCTCCTCGCAGACTCCGCCCGCCGCGCGCACGGCGACGACGATGCCTACCGCCGGGCATCCCGGCAACACCTTCAGCCAGGGCAAGAACGTGCCGCTCATCGCCATGGCGCACGGCATTCCGTACGTTGCCACGGCAACGGTTGCGGATCTGCACGACCTGGAGCGCAAGGTGGACTACGCGATGAACTTCCACGGCGCGCGCTACATCCACATCCTCGTGCCCTGCCCGCTCGGCTGGGGCGTCGCCTCCAACAAGACCGTCGAGATGGCGCGCCTTGCGCAGCAGACGGGCTTCTTCCCGGTGTTCGAGGCCGAGTACGGCGAGGTGACGAAAGTCTCCAAGATCCGCCGCAAGGAGCCCATCGAGAAGTTCCTGATGCCGCAGAAGCGCTACGCGCACCTCTTCAACAAGAAGGCTCCGCAGCCCGAGATCATCCAGCGCCTGCAGGCGATGGCCGACCGCAATATCGTCAAGTTCGGCCTGCTTGAGGGGACGGAACCCGATCCCGTGCCGCCCTCCGAGCAGGGCGTTGAGAGAGCCCTCAAGATTTAGACCCCGTCGCGCGTTAGGAGAACAGTATGTCAACCAACAACATGAAGCCCTTTGCGATCACGCTCGACGTGGGATCGTCATTGGAAAACCGCACGGGTTCCTGGAGAACGATGCGGCCGACGTATGTGAGCCGCACGCCTCCCTGCAATCATCAGTGCCCTGCGGGTGAAAAGTGCCAGGCCTGGCTCTTCCTCGCCGAGAGCGGCCGCTACCGCGAGGCCTGGGGCGAGATCGTCCGCGAGAACCCCTTCCCGGCCACGATGGGGCGCGTGTGCTATCACACTTGCGAGTCGGCCTGCAACCGCGGCAGGCTCGACGAGAGCGTGGGCATCAACTCGGTGGAGCGATTCCTCGGCGACCACGCCCTTGCCAAGGGCTGGGAGTTCATCACCCCGAAGAACGAGACGGGCAAGAAGGTGCTCGTCGTGGGCGCGGGGCCCGCTGGGCTTTCCGCTGCCTATCAGCTGCGGCGCCGCGGCCACAGCGTGACCGTGCTTGAGGGCGCCGAGCAGCCGGGCGGCATGATGCGCTACGGCATTCCCAAGTACAGGCTCCCGCGTGAGATTCTCGACGCCGAGATCGCCCGCATCAAGGCGCTGGGCGTCACGATCGAATGCGGCCGCAATGTCGAGGACCTCGAAAAGGAGATGAAGGAGGGCGGATATGATGCCGCGTTCCTCGCAGTGGGTGCGCATCTTGCGCGCCGCGCCTACATCCCCGCTGGCGACGCGAGCCGCGTGATGGATGCCGTGAGCGTTCTGAAGGACGTTGAGCAGGGCACTGGCGCCATGCTGGGCCGCCGCGTTGTCGTTTACGGCGGCGGCAATACCGCCATCGACGTCGCGCGCACGATGAAGCGCATGGGCGCCGAGCCGCTTCTTGTGTACCGCAGAACCCGCGAGAAGGCCCCCGCGCATCAGACCGAGATCGCCGAGGCCATCGAAGAGGGCGTCTCCATGAAGTGGCTTTCGACCGTGAAGGAGGCCGCCGGCGGCGAGATCAAGATCGAGAAGATGGTGCTTGACGAGAACGGCAAGCCCCAGCCCACGGGCGAATTCGAGACGATCGCCGCCGATTCCCTCGTGCTCGCCCTCGGGCAGCAGACGGATTTGTCGCTCCTGTCCCGCATGGACAATCTCAGAATCGAGAACGGCGAAGTGCAGGTCGACAGCCTCATGCAGACGAGCGTTCCGGGCGTCTTTGCGGGCGGCGACATGGTGCCCGGCGAAAAGAACGTCACGACGGCCATCGGCCACGGCAAGAAGGCGGCGCTCGCGATTGACGCCTACCTCGACGGCCGCGTGTACGAAGAGCCCAAGGAAAAGCCGATCGCAGTGTACGAGAGGCTTCACACGTGGTACTACGCGGACGCTCCGAAGATGGTCCGCCAGATGCTCGACATCGCCCGCCGCACGTCGACGTTCGATGAGGTGCAGTACGGCCTCACCGAAGAGAATGCGCTCTTTGAGGCGCGCCGCTGCATGAGCTGCGGCAACTGCTTCGAGTGCGACAACTGCTACGGCGTGTGCCCTGACAATGCGGTGATCAAGCTCGGCCCCGGACAGAAGTTCCGCTTCAACTACGACTACTGCAAGGGCTGCGGCATCTGCGCCAATGAATGCCCGTGCGGCGCCATCGACATGGTTGCCGAGGACATCTAGCCAGCCAGTCTTGTGAAGGGTCAAGAAACGGCCGCCTGTCTCAGGAAGGGACAGGCGGCCGTGGTGTGTGCTGCAGTGGAAAAGGATTCGTCAGAGCCCGTCCGCGCAGGATCAGGAATCGAACCCGGCCATGGCCGTCTCCGGTGCGGGCAGCGCAAGCCAGGATTTCCAGTAGCGCACGGCGGGCACAAAGATCGAGAGCGCCTTTTCAAACTCCGGATACGTCCATTCTCCCTCAAGGATGCGGCAGAGCGTGAACTGCCCGCGCATGTCGTCGATGCCGAGGCAGGAGTAGCCGGTTTCCTGCCCGAGGTTCGCAGCGCTCAGAAGCCGCGGCAGATCCGCATCGTGCCCTTCGGCAGGGCCGAGGTCGGCCATGATGAAGAGCCGGCCGTCATTGAGTTCGAACGAAACTTCGTCTTCGTCAAAAATCACGACGCAGACGCGGCTCTCGGGCAGGTCGAGATCCATTCCGAGCTTCTCACCGAGTTCCTGAATGAGAGAGGCAAACTGCATGGATCAATCCCCTAGAGGTTCATGTACTCCTCCATCGAGAGCAGCTTCTGCCCGAAGGCGACGTTCGTGATGCCCTGGCCGTCCGGATGGGCGCTCAGATTGACATCGAACGTAAACGAGACCGTCTTGCCGCCAAAGACGATGGGCTTGCCGTTGAATCTCGAGTTGTCGGCGTAGGCGAGACTGAACGGGCTGGTCATGGTAATGCGCGCCGTTGTCTTGTCTTCGGAAATCTGGACGCTGTAGGAGGCGGACTTGCCGGCAATTGCCTGATGGACGGTCTCGCCGCCCTTGCCAGGCACATAGGTGATGCCGGTGCCTCCGGGAACCGCACTGAAGGGCTGTCCGTTGGGCAGCATGCCGGCCGAGTGCGGCATGGCGAGGTTGGCCCAGATGCGCTGGTTCATGATCTTGCTCACGAACTGGCGGTCCTTTTCATTCGGGAACTCCTGCACCATGATCGGCTTCATGTTTGCGGAGGATTCCTCGACAGTGTGTCCGGTGATCTTCTGGCCATTGATGGTGAACCTGCCGCGATTCGAGTCGACCAGCATGGTCTTGTAGATGGAGTTGTCGTAGTTGTGGGCTTCGCCGGGGGCGTCGGCAAGCTTGGAGTAGTCATCAACCAGGACTTGCTTGAAGACGTCGTTGATCTGCTCCCTGCCGGGTTCGGTGCCCGTGAAGGTCTGCCAGTTCTGGAAGTGCGGCATAACCTCGGCAAGATACTGCTTGGAAGCCTCGGCGCTCTTTCCGACGAGCGGCAGTCCCGAGATGAATTCCTTGAGAAGCGGCTTCATGTCGTCGCTCACAGACGACGCATGCTGGTTGTAAACTGCCTCGACCTCCTGCTTTTGAGTTTGAAGAAGCGTTTTCAGATTCAAGCCCTCAACCGCCGTGCGCACTTCCTCGGAGTTGCTGGCGCTCTTCATGAGATTGCTGACCGCCTCGTCACCAAGCAGATCCGCAGTGATGCCCGCCAGGGCGCGGTCGTTCATGTGAAGGCCGATGTCCTGGGCTGCATCCTTGATCGCGACTTGCAGGACGTTCGCCTGGGCGATCTTGACCAGCTCACCGCTGAGAGTCTCCTTGACTGACTGAGGGGTGACCGCAATGTTCCCGGAGCTCATCAGACCGAAGACCTTTGAGGAGATGACGCCGCCGGTCGTGCAGTTCATGTCGAGGACGGCAGAGGGGTTCTCCGGCAGGGCATTCTCTCCATACTTCTCGCGAAGCGAATTCACGGTGTCGACAAGGGCATTGTTGATGCCGTGAAGCATTTCAGCGAGTTTGATTTTTTCGCCAACGGCGGCCGCCTCGGCCGGGCTCTTTGCGTTGTTGAGCTCGGCGGAGATGCCTGGCTTTTTGAGCAGGGAGCCAACTGCTGTCTTGACCTCGACGCGCGAGAAGATAGCAAGATCCTTGGCAATATCCTTGCCCTGATTCACGAGGACCTGGCAGTTCAGCATCGGCTGAAGATTGTTGCGCAGAAGATCCTTGAATCCTTCGGGGCTGACAAGATTGGCGCTGTTGCGAACGGCCTTGAAGAAGGCGGCATTGTTCTGCATGCCGGTCTCGGCCGCGGCCTGCTTGAGCAGGTCGTTGACGTGCATGCCCTCCGGGACGAGAGCGCTGCCATAGGTGCCTCTCAGATCGGAGAGCACTTCATCGGCAGCCTGCTGATACTGCTCGGGAAGCGCATTGCTTTTCTTCAGGGAATCGAGGAGGGAGGACTTCAGTCTGTCGGCCTCAGGGGCGGCGGCAGGCAGGGCGTTGGCCTGGCCCGTGACGCGGGGTTCGCCGTTCGGCGCCTGGCTTGAGCGCGAGAAGAGCGCCTTGATGCCCTTCCAGGCAAGCGGAATGAGTTCCGAGAAGCCAAGCGTGAAGATGCCCGCCGCCACGCGGCCGAAGGTCTTCCAGCCAGAGGACTTCGCGTTGGCCAGTTCTCGCGGGGCATTCGTCTGCTCGGTGTTGACTGGCTGTTCCTGGATCGTGTTTTGCGCTGGGTTCAGCTGAACGTTGCCATTGATGGTCGGAGGCATAAGCTCTTCCTTTCACGATAGTTGGTTGAATGCCGATTCGTGCAGCCGGCTGCACGGGATTCCCGGGAGTGATTCTCTGACAGGTCATGTCGGGAGGTTCGCAGAACTTGCCCGCAAGCAGGCGCTGCAGACATGCCGGGCCAAGGTGAATTTCCCTCTCTGCAGGAAAATTGTACTCGCCTGAAGGCCCAATATGGCCAAATTTATTAGGGGTGTGGAGCGATAAATATAACTCGCAGAAAGATACATAATTTCGTCAGTCCCGGCAGGATGGAGCGCAGCAGCACGATCTGCGGCATCTGTGCGAGCGAATGCCTGCGCGGCGCCATCGGCATGGCTGCCGGGAATCCCGGGGCGCGTGTCCTTGCAGGGAGAAAGAAACAGCCGCCAGTCTCAAGCAGGGACGGGCGGCCGCGGTGTGTGCTGCTGCGGGAAAAGCAGCCGTTAGATCCTGATTGAGAAGGAGAGCGGATCGAAGGGCTCGAACTCGGTCTTGGATGCCTCTGCCGGGGGCAGTGCGAGCCAGTCCTTCCAGTAGCGCACGGCGAGCACAAAGATGGAGAGCGCCTTTTCAAACTCCGGATACGTCCATTCGCCCTCAAGGATGCGGCAGAGCGTGAATTGCCCGCGCGTGTCGTCGATGCCGATGCAGGAGTAGCCGGTTTCCAGTCCGAGGTTCGCGGCTCTCAGAAGCCGAGGAAGAGCCTCCTCGTGCCCTTCTGCGGGCGCGATGTCCGCCATGATGAAAAGCCGGCCGTCATTGACTTCGAACGAAACTTCGTCTTCGTCAAAAATCACGCCGCAGGTGCCGCTTTCAGGCAACGTGAGACTTATGCCGAGCGTCTGGCCGAGTTCTTGAATGAGAGAGGCAAACTGCATGGATCAATCCTTTAGAGGTTCTTGTACTCTTCCATCGAGAGCAGCTTCTGCCCGAAGGCGACATTCGTGATGCCCTGGCCGTCCGGATGGGCGCTCAGATTGACATCAAAGGTAAACGAGACCGTCTTGCCGGCATAGGAGATGGGCTGGCCGTTGAATCTCGACTCGTCAGCATAATCCAAAGTGAACGGACTGGTCATGGTGATGTGCGCCGTCGTCCGGTCTTCGGAAACCTGGATGGAGAAGGTGGATGGGATGGTGACGAGCCCCTGATTGACGGTCGCGCCGCCATTGCCAGGAGCATAGGTGATGTTGGTGCCGCCGGGAACCGTATTGAGGGGCTGGGTGCTTTCGGGCAGCGTGCCGAACGTGTGCGGCATGCCGAGAGAGGCCCAGATGCGCTGATTCATGATCTTGCTCACGAACTGGCGGTCTTTTTCATTCGGGAACTCCCGCGTCATGACAGCTTTCATGTTCGCGGAGCCTTCGTCGACATCGTGCCCGGTGACGTTCTGTCCATTGATGGTGAAGCTGCTGCGATTCGAGTCGACCAGCATGGTCTTGTAGATGGAGTCTTCGTACTTGCGGGCTTCGCCTGGAGCGTCGGCAAGCTTTGAGTAGTCATTGGCAAAGTATTGCTTGAAGACGTCGTTGAGCTGCTTTTTGTCGGGTTCCATGCCCGTGAAGGACTGCCAGTTCTGGAAATGCGGCATGATCTCGGAAAGCATCCGTCTGGAATCCTCGGCGCTCGCTCCGACGAGCGGCAGTCCCGCGATGAATTCCTTGAGAATCGGCTTCATGTCCTCGCTCACAGTCGGCGCATGCTGGCTGTAGAGCGCATCTGCCTGTTGCTTTTGAGTCTGAAGAAGCGACTTCAGATTCATGCTATCAAGCGCCTTTTTGACATCATTGGGATTTTTGGCGTTCAGCAAAAGATTGCCGCTCGCCTCATTGTCAAGCAGATCCTCGGTGATGGCCTTCAGGGCGCGGTTGTTCAGGTGAAGACCGATGTCCTTGGCAACCTGGCTGAGCGCACCGTACATGATGTTCGTCTGGACGACATCGAGAAGGTTCCTGTTGAGTACGTTCTTGGCGCGCTCAACGGTGACCGGCATGCTTTGAGACAGCAGGCTGTTGAGATTTGAGAAGAAGGGGCCGCCGGTCGAGCAGGGCCTGTTGAGGATGTCTGAGAGACTCCCCGGCAGGGCGCTCTGGCCAAAGCGCTCGCGAAGCGAATTCACGGTGTCGGCAAAGGCCTTGTTGATGCCGCGAAGCGTTTCGGCGAGTTTAAATTTATTGCCGGCAGCAATTGCTTCGGCCGGGTTTTTGGCGGTGTTGATCTTGCTTTCGAATTCGGGATTTTTGAGCAGGGACGCAACCACGTCCTTGACCTCGACACGCGAGAAGACAACAAGATCCTTTGCAAGCTCCTTGCCCTGATTCACGACAGCCTGGCAGTTGAGCAACGGCCGGAGATTGTTGCGCAGCAGATCCTTGAATCCTTCAGGGCTGACAAGTTCGTGACTGCTCCGGAGGGCATTCATGACGGCGGAATTGTTTTTCATGCCGGTCGCAAATGATGCAGTCTTGAGCAGCTCGGCGACGTGCATGCCCTCCGGGACGAGATCGCTGCCATAGGTGCCTCTCAAGTCGGAGAGCACCTCATCAGCCGCCTGCTGATACTGTCCGGGAAGCGCAGTATGTTTCCTCATGGACTCGCTGAGTGCGGACTTCAGTCTGTCGGCATCAGGGTTGGCAGCGGGCAGGGGGGAGGGCTGACCCGCGACGCGGGCTGCGCCGTTCGGCGCCTGGCTCGAGTGCGAGAAGAGCGCCTTGATGCCCTTCCAGGCAAGCGGAATCAGTTCCGAGAAGCCAAGCGTGAAGATGCCCGCCGCCACGCGGCCGAAGGTCTTCCAGCCAGAGGACTTCGCGTTGGCCAGCTCCCGCGGGGCATTCGTCTGCTCGGTGTTGACTGGCTGTTCCTGGATCGTGTTTTGCGCTGGGTTCAGCTGAATGTTGCCGTTGATGGTAGGAGGCATAAGACGGATTCTTTTTCTAAAGCCCGGTTAAATTTTGATTCGGGCCACGGGCTGCACGCTGATCTCGGGGGTGATCTCCTGATAGGCCATGACGGGCAGTTCGTAGAACTTGCTCTCAAGCAGACGCCGGACATAGCGCCGGATGTCCATGGACACCATGATCACGGGCTTTTGCGTGCTTTCGCGGAACTTGCCGGCGTTTGTCTCCACGGCCTTCAGGATGCGCTGCGTGGTGTTCGGATCCATCGAGAGGAATGCGCCGGCGGATGTCTGGCGGATCGCCTTGCGGATCGTCTCCTCAAGCTGCGGCTCGAGCAGGATCACGGGCAACATGTTCTGGCCGCGCGAGTACATGTAGCTGATCTGACGCTTCAGGGAGCTGCGCACGTATTCGGTGAGCATCACGACGTCCTTTTCGCGGGGCGCCCATTCGATAAGCGCCTGCAGGATGGTGCGAAGGTCGCGAATGGAGATCTGCTCCTGCACGAGGCGCGAGAAGATGTCGGCGATCTTCTGCACGGGCAGCAGTCGCGTCACCTCGCGCACGAGATCCGGGGCGCGCTCCTCCATCCGGTCGAGCAGGTACTTCGTCTCCTGCATGCCGATGAAGGACGAGGCGTGGCGCGAGAGCAGCAGCGAGATGTGATAGGCGAGAATCTTGGCGTGCGACATGCACGAGACGCCAACAGACTCGAGCTTCTGAGCCTGCTCCTCCGTGACCCAGAGCGAGGAGATGTCAGGCAGGAAGTCCTCCTTTTTCTCAGGAGTGATGTTGTAGAGCGCGAGGTTCTCGACCGTTTCCCGGACAATTTCCTTGCCGGCCTCGAGCTTGCCGCGGGCGAGCGGAATCTCATTGAGGTTGAGCACGTAGCTGAGCGAAGCGAGCGACGGGTTCGGGCGGATGTTGATGCCCGGGAACGGCACGCCCAGGTCAAAGTACAGGGCGCGGCGCAGGCTGATGAACTCTTCGTTGAGCGTGTCGTACTGCAGCGACGAGCCGATGTCTGCGGCAATGTCCAGAATGATCGGCACGGTGGGCGCAAATTCGTCTCCGGTGCCCGACGGAGCCTTCACCTTGGTCTTGGTCTTCACCGACGGGGCAAGCGACTGCTGCAGCTCCTGCTTGGCATCCGGCTGCAGGGGACGGCTCTTCATGCGGCTCAGCGTGTAGCCGAAGCCCGCGACGGCAAGCGCCATCGTGAAGAGCTGGGGCTTGGGGAAGCCCGGAATCAAGGCGAGCAGGAAGATCAGGCCGCCGGCCATTTCCATGGCGCGGGGCTGATCGAAGAATTGCTTGCCGACCTGGGCGCCGACGTCGTCGTTCGTGTCGCCGGAGCGGGTGATCAGGATGCCTGCGGAGATCGACACGAGCAGCGAGGGGATCTGCGAGACGAGGCCGTCGCCGATCGTCAGGATGCCGTACGTGTGAAGGGCCTGGCCCGCAGTCATGTTGTTTTGCGTGATGCCGATGATAGTGCCGCCCACGATGTTGACGACGGTCACGATCATGCCGGCGATGCTGTCGCCCTTGACGAACTTCATGGCGCCGTCCATGGCGCCGTACATCTTGCTTTCGGCCTGCACGTCATTGCGGCGCTTCTGGGCCTCCTCCATGTCGATCACGCCGGCGCGCATGTCCGCGTCAATCGACATCTGCTTGCCGGGCATGGCGTCCAGAGTGAATCGGGCGCCCACTTCGGCCACGCGTTCGGCGCCCTTTGCGATCACGAGGAACTGAACGATCGTGAGGATGAGGAACACCACCGCGCCCACGACGAAGTTGCCGCCGAGCGCGAAGTCTCCGAAGGTGAAGATGATTTCACCGGCATCGGCCTGCAGCAGGATGAGTCGGGTCGTCGTGATGTTCAGGCCCACACGGAACAGCGTCGTAAAGAGCAGCATCGTCGGGAAGACCGAGAATTCGAGCGGGGTCTTCACGTACATCGACATCATCAGCATGAGGAATGAAAGCGTCAGATTCAGGCCGATTAGCGTGTCGACGATTGGCGTGGGCAGCGGAATGATCATCAGCGTGATGACGAGCACCAGCAGAGCGACCATCGTGATGTCGTTGTGCCGGGTCATCGAGGCGACGATTTGTGTTGCCTTTTCGTGCAGAGCCATGTGTGTATTCCTACTTTGTTCCGTTGAGGAAATGGTATTCCTCAAGGGCCGCCTCTGCTTCTTCGCGCCGTCCCTGCATCAAGAGGGCCTGCGCGTTCATCAGGTACAGGGCGCTGTCCTGGGAGGAGAGTGCGCCGGCAGACATCGCCTCGCGCAGGGCGAGCCGAGCCTGGTCGGCCGCGCCGCTGTCAATGCTCACGGCCGCAAGCCCGGCCATGGCCTGGCGGTATTCCCGCGAGCCCGTGTTGCAGAACTTGGCAAGCGCCCGGTAATAGCGTTCGGCACTCGGGTTCCTGCGCATCCTGAACATCAGGAACGCCAGAACAGAAATGGCGCGCTTTTCCGAAAGAGAGAGTTCAACCACGCGCTAGCCTCCGATCATGAGTCCCTGGTATATCTGCAGCAGTTCGGAGTTCTGCAGAAGCGGGATGAGTTCCTGATCGACCATGGCGCGGATGTCCGGGTCGGTGCTCGAGGAGCACTTTTGGACGATCCGGGTGAGCTCGTTGGAGAAGACCTCCGGGGCGAGCATGCGGCCGTCGCCGACGTCCGGGATGAGCAGCGCCTCGGTTTCGCTTCGGGCATTCTGCGGCCGGTAGAGCTCTTCGAGCCCGGCCTCGCGCATGACGTTCGTGGCGATCGTCTTGGCCGAAGGCAGCCTGCCTGTCTCGGGCATGTCCATGACGTTTTGGATGCCGAGCGAGGGGTCGAGCAGATGTGATGTGATGGTCGTGGGCATGTGTGGCTCTCTAGCTCATCGCCGTGTGCGTCAGTTGGCGATCAGCGCCGTGAGATAGCGCAGAGCGTTTTCAATCTCGGCGGCCAGGATCCTGCTCTCGGGCAGTCGCGTGAGCACGAACACCCGCTCGTTCAGAACACCGGTCTGAATCGTGTACGGGGGGTTGGTGCGCCAGTCGGCCTCGCGAAGCAGCTTGCGGGCAGTCTTTGCCGGCTCCTGCGGGAATTCGCGAACAAGCATCAGGCTGAGCTCGGCCTCCTGGCCCGGAGCGTTCTGCAGCGTCAGGGTGAGCCGGCCGATCTCTTCGATGTCAAGCGTCACGGGGCCGTTGCCCAGGTCGAGGGCGGAAAGCCCGATCCGGCGGCCGAATTCTTCAATCTCGTCGTAGACCATAGTTCGTTATCCTTATTCCATGCTGGCGAGCCATTCGTCCTCGCGCTGCACGACATCATCGACCGCTTCCTGAACCGCCGTGAGCACCTTCATGCGTCCCGCGTCGTCATCAAAGAGCGCGCTGGGGAACTGGCGGGCCGTCTTCAGCAGATCCTGCGTAAAGAGCACTTCCTTTTCGATGTCAGGCGGATTGGCCTTGTCGACGATCTGCTTGATGTTGCCGGCCGAAAGGAACGCTTTGCCGCGCAGATTGACGATTTCGCCGAGCAGTCCCATGGCGTCGAGCGAGGAGTTTTTCACGCCGTGCACGTCCTGCCAGCGGGTCATCTGGTCGCGGCAGAGCCTGAAGCCGCTCTGCGTGAGGCGCACGAGGCCGAGCTTGGTGTGTACGCTCTCCAGATGGCTCTTTTCCATGCTGGGTGTATCCGAATTGATGTCCGAGCTGATGGCGGCAAACAGAAAGTCCATTGCCTTTTCAAAGTCGTTGCCGTAGGCCTTCTGCACCGAGGTGAACACTTCGTTCACGGACGAGAACTCGCCCACGGTCGAACGGTACAGGTTCTTGAGCGAGTCGGGCTCTCCGATCGATTCAAAGCCGGCGGCTGAGAGCGCCCCCTGAATTCCCGTGCGGATGGCAACGCCATCGGTGCGTTCCATGTTCTCTGCGGCCTGTTCGACCGCGCGGATCATCTCGGGACTCGCGCCTTCGTCGCGCAGCTTCTGGGCTGTGGACTTGAGGGCCGCCCAGGCATCCGAGGGATCGGAGAAGGCTTCGCGCGCCTGACGCTCGATGCCGGAGGGATCGGCGGAGTGCTTCTTGATCGATTCGACGAGCTGGTTGAGCTTTTCGCCCTTGCCCGCCTGGTGCATGAGCTCTTCGTACAGGCGCACGCGCTCGAGCTGCGAGAGATCCTTCTTGTCCCGCATCTTGCGCTCATTGACGTCGTAGTCCTTGGTGTTGTCGACGGAAAAGCCGAGTTCCTCGGCAGCGTCGGCCAGTAGCGATTCCGGGCTTTCCGTGACCGCGACAGCGTGCCCCATGAAGACGCCCTGCTGCGCGCTCACCTGGGCGGCAGACTGCTGCATCGACTGCGTTTGGAAGGCAGTATTGATACTTTCAATAGGCATGGCAATTGTCTTCTCGAATTTCTTGACAGGAAAGCAAGAGGAAGGAGTCAGAATGCCCCCTGCCGCTTATTGCTTTATCAATCCTTGAATTCTACCCAAAACAGAGAGCATTGAATTGACTGGAGGCCATACAAAAACAGCACGCTTGGGGAACGTGCTGACATGATTTGTGGTTCACAATCTGAGATTGTTTATTTCTTGGCTCCCTTCTCGGGCGGCAAAGGTACGGAAATACCTTCCACGACAACGGATCCGGTGACGGTCTGTGCTGATGGCGCTGCGGCGCCCTGTTCCTTCTTTTGCTCTGCGGCGGCGGGCGCGGCCTCAGCCTTTTCGGGCTGAGGTTTTGCGGCTTCTGAGGGCTTCGGCTGCGTGCTTTGAGCGGACTGAGCAGACTGAGTGGACTCAGCAGACTGAGTGGACTCAGCAGACTTGGCGGGCTCAGCGGACTTGGCTGGCTCAGCGGCGGGCGCCGGAGCGGCTTGCGGAACGGAAATCGGCGAAATGCCTTCGTTTTCCAAACGTGTCGAGCAGGCGTTCACCATCAGGGAGAGCGTGCGGTTTTCGTTCCGGAGCTGGCTTACCGTCATCATTGAGTTCCAGGCAACGGCAAAGAGGATTCCGCAGGCAGCAACAAGCAATACAACGCTTACGGCTGTCATGCTGATCAGAAGTTTTCGTGCTTGACTACTCATATGACTACAGTAAAAAAACTATGGCGGGAGCGAGTCCTATGCCTCTTTGGGCTTCTCGGTGAAATATACCTGAATCAGGTTGCAGTCGTCCTCGTAATTGTAGCTCTGGCTTTCCGTGAGCTGGCGGATGAGAAACACGCCGAGGCCGCCGATCGGGCGTGATTCGACGCCGAGCGTGAGGTCAGGATCGGGAACCTCCGAGAAGGGGTTGAAGGGCGTGCCCCAGTCTCTTACGGTGAAGGAGAGAAGGGGTTTTCCGTCCTGCTCCACTTCCTGAAGCGTAATTTCGGCGGCTCCGCTTCCTTCCGGGTAGGCGTAGCTGAACACGTTGACGAGCAGTTCCTCGGCGACGAGTTCGATGTTGCTTTTCTGTGCGCTGAATCTCTGCGGCAATTCCTTGTCGATGAACGCAAAAACCGTCTGCAGGCTTTCAAGGGTTGCGGGTAATGTCAGAACCGGCATATGTCCTCCTTGCCTGAGCGGCTACTTGAGCTTCTCGGCGGCTTCGCCCACGCTGGCCGTTGTCTGGAGAATGGCAGCGAAACCTGAGATTCGGAACATGTCGGCAACCATTGCCTGCATGCCTGCAAAAACAATGTTGGTCTTCTTGATTTTTGCCGTCTTGGCGAGCATCAGCACTCCGCGCAGACCTGCCGAACTGATGTATTCAAGCTTTTCAAAGTTGACGATCAGCTTGTCTACGCCTCCTTCGAGCGTCCTCTTCCATTCGGCATCGAATGCGGGGACGGAGGACGCATCAAGACGGCCGTCAATGTTGAGCACGGAGATTCCGTCCTGCTGTGTCAGATAGATATCCATAAGAATTCTCTGTAAGCGCTATGTTTGAGTTGCATCGGCGCACCGATGCGCGTCTAGTGGTAACTGAGGAGCAGCCCCTGCGTAATTTTAAGCCAGCCGTCAAGGGTGACGAAGAGCAGCAGCTTAAAGGGCAGGGAAATGGTTGTCGGCGACACCATCATCATGCCCATGGCAAGCAGGATGTTGGAGATGATGAGGTCGATCGCAATGAATGCCAGGTAGAGCACGAAGCCCACCTGGAATGCCTTGGTGAGCTCGGTGATCACGAAAGAGGGAATGACGAAGAACCAGCTGTCCGGATTGATTTTCTCCTGCAGTTTCGCCGGCCAGATCCGTTTTGCCGTGGCAACGAACATGTTGCCCACGCGATCATCGGTGTTGCGCCTGAGAAATGTCTTGAGGGGCGGCGTCACGGATCCGGCGATCTCCACGACCTGAGTCACGGTCGGGCGGTCGGGAATGTTCTGCTTTTCGATAAGCTCTCCGCATTCGTGAAACACGGGCGCCATGATGAACACCGTGAGGATCATCGCCAGCCCGTTCATCACCATCGTGGGCGGAACCTGCTGCACGCCGAGCGCGTTGCGCACGAGCGTCGTGACGACGATGATCTTCACGTACGAGGTGGTCATCATCATCGCGAACGGGGCGAGGCCGACGACCACGCCAATCAGGATGAGAAGTACTGGGTCAAACCCGGCCATCGGCGCGTCCCTGCACTAGAGCGCTTCAACAAGCTCGACGCCGAGCTTGCCGTTGATGTCAACGAGCCTGCCCAGGGCAATCGGCTTTCCGTTGGCGCGGATGGTCACCGGAGCGCGGGTCTCGGAGGAAAGGGCGAACGTGTAGCCCGGCGTGAGGGATTCAAGATCCTTGACCGGGATGGTGCGCTTTTCAAGATCAAAGGAGAGAACGATGTCAGTGGCTTTTGTTGATTCCATGGCGCTGTCCGATAAAAAATGCGGCGCTTCAGTGAGGACGGCATTGCCGTTTTCAAGCCGGCACGGAGCGCCCATCATTCTATGATTTCCGCAATAAAAAGACAATTGAGCCTGATTTTGCGCGGGCTTCCAGTCCTCGACCAGAATCACGTCCCCCATGGCAAGGCTGGCGAACTCGTCAGCAAGAAGCTTCATTTCGGCTGCGCAAACCGAAAACGTAATGGGGATTTCGGCAACTGCAGCGGAAAGCATTCCGTCCGTTGTGCGCGGCAGTCGTGAGAGCAGGGCGAACATCTCGGTCGAGCCCTGGCCGTTGAGCGAGACGGCGCTCACAAGCAGCGAGCCGGCGATTTCGCCGTCGGCAGTGAAGAGCTCGCAAGAAAAGAGCACGCTGCCCGTCTCTTCGGAGGCCTGAAGCCGCTCTTCGCCGCCAAGCTGGATCTCGGTCAGGACGATTTCAGCGCCAAGACGCTGCTGCAGGCCGGCAATCACGGGCGTGAGCAGATCTTCGATGAGGGCAGTCTTGAGCTCTTCGGGAATGGCCTGGGGATCGACGCCGCCCTCCAGCAGAACCGGATGCATGCGGTAGAAGTTCCCTGTGGAGAAGCGCAGACTCCATGGCGCCTTGTTGACAGTGACGCGAACGGAGCACTGGGCCTTGAGACCTTCGGCGGCATGCTGCAGCGTGAGCCGGGCACGGCCGGCGCCAAAAGGAACCTCCCAGCGCGAGCCGCGCAGGGAGATCGAGTTGAACAGCCGCACGTTGGTGAACGAAACCCGTGAGAGCGGATAGGGCGGGTATTGTTTGAACTGAGGCATGACCGATTAGCCTTCCTCGTTGCCGTACTGTTCAAAAAGTCCGGCCGAGCGACGGCGGCTGTCGTTGTCCCCGGCACCGGCCTCATCGGAGGCGATCACGACGCGCACGGGCATCGATTCCTTCGTCTGAAGAGCATCCTTCAGGTCGCCCTGGGCGCCCACGAGCGTCTGGAACGCGGTTGCGTCGGTTGTCTTGACGGAAACCTGAAGCATGCCGGCGTTGTCGCGCGTGACGATGATCTCTGTGCCCGGGAGCAATCCCTGATTCGGGGTGATGCGTACTTCCTGGTTGCCGCCTGAAGGGGCGGAAACAAGAATCCGGTCGGCGATCTGCTGCACCTCCTGCGGGTCGAGCCGGGGGGCGGCCTCTGGCTTGGCGGCCTGGGGGGCGCCTTCCAGCTGGGAGACGAAGCTGCTCATGCCGCTCTGGGAGAAGAGGGAGCTCATGGGGTTGCCCTCTTCGTCGGTAGTCGCCGTCTGAAGTGCCGTCTTGCCCTCGCCGGATTCCAGATCGTTAAAAGGCATCTGCTGCTTTGCCTGATCTCCAAGCTTTGGCAAATCCCCCGAATTCTGCTGACCGCCCTGATCCAGGAGCTTGGCAAACTGCTCGCGATCCTGATCGGAGACGGCCGTTCCAGCCATCCCAGCGGATCTGGAAGGAGCTTCGGCAGACGGACTGTTAAGGACTGAAGATGATTGGATATCAAGGGACATGCGACACTCCTTCGCTAGCTTTCATCGCTCGCGAGACTCAAGGGGGAAACCGAGTGAAACTCCTCAAGCTCGAGGTCTTCAACCCGTTCGGCCTCCTTCTTGGCCTCTTCTGACCAGATGTCTTTGTGAGCCTCAATTTTAGCGGTATTTTTATGGGCGATGCTTGCGGCGTTCTTGGCTTTTTCAAGCTCTGTCTCTTTTTGACTGACAGTCTGCTTGGCGGATTCGAGCTCCTGATCTTTCATCAGCTCCTGGGAGGCAAGGGCGGCAAGCCCGGCCTTGAAGCGCTCGATGCCCTCGATCTTCGTCGTGGTCTTCATGAACGCGTCCCAGCGCCGCTCCTCTTCCTCAACCCGCCATTTCTTGAATGCCTCGACTTCCTGCTGCTTCAACTCATAGGCCGCGGCCGCTTCCTTGAGCGTGTTTTTTGCAGCCGTCACGCCCCGGTCGGCAGCCTCCTCGCGGAACATGCGAACGTTTAGGAGAGATTGCAGCGGATAGGGCTCGGGCATGGCGGGATGCTCTCAACTCAATGCGCGGGCGCTCAGCTGATTGCCTGGTTGAGCGCTGCAAGCGTTTCATCGAAGGAGCTTTTTTCCGCAAGCCCCTGCTTGAGGAAACCGTTGACTTTGTCGATGTGCGCAAGCGCATCATCGGCCTCGGGGTCCGCGCCCTTCTTGTATTCACCGATCTGCACGAGCAGTTCGACGGCCGCGTACTTGGCAAGAATCGTGCGCAGCCGCTGGGCGGCCTTCTTGTGTTCCTTGGTGACGATCGCATTCATGCAGCGCGAGACGCTCGCCTGCACGTCGACCGCCGGATAGTGGTTTTTGGCGGCGAGTTTTCGCGACAGCACGATGTGGCCGTCCAGAATCGATCGCGTTTCGTCGGCGATCGGTTCGGTCATGTCGTCGCCTTCGACAAGAACCGTGTAAAGCGCCGTGATCGAGCCCTTGTCGTTGTTGCCTGCGCGCTCCATCAGCTTCGGAAGCTCTGAGAACACGGAGGGCGGGAAGCCGCGGCGGGTAGGCGGCTCACCCGCGGCAAGGCCGATTTCGCGCTGCGCACGGCCAAAGCGGGTGACCGAGTCCATCATGAGCAGCACGCTCTTGCCTTGGTCGCGGAAGTATTCGGCGATCGCCGTCGAGGTGTAGGCGGCCTTCAGGCGCTCCATGGAGCTGCGGTCTGACGTGGAGACGACAAGGACCGCCTTTTTACGACCTTCTGGCCCCAGATCATGCTCAATGAATTCGCGCACTTCGCGTCCGCGTTCGCCGATCAGCGCGAGCACGCACACTTCGGCGGTGCAGCCCTTGATGATGCTTGACAGAAGCGTCGACTTGCCGCCGCCTGCGGCTGCGAAAATACCCATGCGCTGGCCTTCGCCGCAGGTGAGCATGCCGTCGATGCAGCGAAGCCCGAGCGTGAGCGGCTTGCTGATCGGGTTTCGCGTCATGGGGTTCGGCGCCTCGGCAAAAACAGGGTAATGTGAGCGGCACTTGAGCTCTGGGCCGTCGTCGATCGGCTGTCCGAGTCCGTCCACCACGCGGCCGAGCAGTTCCGGGCCGACCGGCACGGACAGGATCTCTCCGGTGGGAATCACTTCGGTGGCGGGCGAGACGCCCTGGCAGCTGCCAAGCGGCGAGAGCAGTGCGACGTTCTTGATGAACCCCACGACCTCGGCCTTCAGGCTGAAATCCTCCCAGGGGTTTTTCAGGATGCACAGCTCGCCCACCTTCACGCCGGGCACGACAGCGCGGATGATGGTTCCCACCACCTGTTCGACGCGGCCGCGGATTTCGACGGTGTTGGTCGTGCGGACCGCCTCTTCGAGCAAGGAGCCGATGTATTCAAAGGCCATGCGCGCTTACTCCTGAATCTTCGCCTGGATGGAGTGTTCAAGGGCGGCGAGCTGCGTTTGCAGGGAGGCGTCCACGACGCCCAGATCGCTTTCCAGGATGCAGCGGCCGCGCTCCATGCGGGAGTCTGCGGCAACCGTAACGTAGTTGCCGTTCATCATGGCTTCGAGCGCCTTGCTCACAGCTGGCTCATCGGCAACCGCAACCCTCACGGTGACCTTCTGCTGTCCGCGCACGGTATTGAGGGCCGTATGCACGACGCGCACGATCCGTTCATCGTCATCGAGGTCCCCGATGATCTTCTTGACGGACTGGGTTACGACCGAGGCGACGGTGCGCTCGATATTCTCGACGAATTCGATGGAGGCGAGCACGGTTTCCATCATCTTTTCGGCGTGCTCCATCTTGCCCTGCTCGATGCCGTCCTCGTAGCCCTCCTTGAGGCGCTCCTCGTATTTCTCTTCGGCCTGCTTTTCGATTTCAGCCGCCTTCTGACGGGCGGTCTGCACGATGTCGCGAGCCTTGAGAAACTCCTTGTAGTCGGCAGCCTTGAGGATTCGCGTGCCGGCGGCTGGCGACGGGAGGCTCTTGTCTACTTGAAATAGCGTGTCCATTGTTCATCCGTCTCCCGTAAAACCAACTTTTTGACGAGGAACCAGAGTTTGCGAGAAAAGGCTTTGTCTTGGATCGGAACCGCGGGCAAAGCAGGCAGATTCAGTGAAGCGAACATCCTTGCGCTCTTTGCCTGAAGCGGCTCGGGCCAGCTCACGCGCAGCGTCTCTAGAATCATGCGCGCCGCAGCGAGCACGCGATCGGAGAGCGCGCCCCCGGAAGAGAACGCCCTCTTGAACAGCTCCCGGGAGGCGTCGCTGATTTCAAAGCGGCCGCGCTGCAGCACCCACTGATAAATCGGCAGGCCCAGAGCACTTTTGAGCGAGAGCACATCGTCCTTTGCGACAGCCGAGGCGATGTCATCGGCAAAAATGGTGGCGGCGAGCAGCAGCCCCGTATGCCTGAGCTCATCGGGAGCCAGCAGCGCAAGCCTCTGGCATTCATCCGTAAAAGACCAGTAGCCGGGCGAGGCGGTTTCGCCGGTACTGACAAGGAGCTTGTGTTTTCTGAGAATTTCGCACAGCGAACGGTCTGCGAGAATTCGATCCCTGAGCGCGCCATCAAGCCCGGCGACCTTGAGTTGCTCGGGCGTGCGGTTAAAGACTAGCAGTTCGCGCAGAAATTCGGGATTGTCCCGGATCTGATCTCGGAAGAACAGGTGGTTCATGTTTCAGAGACCTCCTGTTATGAAGCTTCGGGAGTGCCCTCTGCCGCCGAGTCTTGACCGGTCTTGTTCTTGCGCATGATGTAGCAGGATACGGCAAAGCCCACCAGGGAGATCACAAGCAGAATCAGCGCGCCGAGCATCATCCAGCGCTCCTTGTCCGAGGCCAGATCTGCCAAGGCGTCAGCCCCCATGGGCACCGTGACCGTTTCTCGCACGGGCACCAGCATGACGGAAACATCATCCTGCATGAGGCCGGGGATGGCGTTGCTCGTCAGTTCCTTGATCCGGGACACGAGATGCGAGGCCTGGGATTCTGGGGTGTGGCGCAGGAATACCGCGGCAGAAGGCTTGGTCTTCGTGCCGGTTGCGAGATCCTGGGAGCCCAGAACAACGTGCACGCGCGCAGTCAGCACGCCGTCGATGCTGGAGAACGTGTCGGAGAGTTCCTGGGAGAGTGCAAAAGCCATGCGGGCCTGCTCTTCGGTGGACGACGAGATCATGCCCTTGGCGGCAAAGACCTCACCCATGTTCTGATAGTTTTCGCGGGGCAGATTGTTCTGCCGCATCAGCTCAAGGGTCTGAACCACCTTGCTGCTGTCGACGGACAGGCTGTAGCCTGATTTGGAATAGATCTTTTCCGAATCAATGCCGTGCTTGAGCAGCACCGACATCATGGCGTTGGCCTGGGTTTCCGTGAGCCCCTTGTAAACCTCTGACTTGCAGCCGGCAAGCAACACCGCCACGCTGGCCACAAGAACCAGGAGCAGTTGCTTAATGCGGGGATTCAAGGTTAATAGAAGCATCTTTAACGGCAGCCTTACATGTCAGCTCAGATGAAAGCCCTGATTTTAGCTCTGAGCTTTGAGCGTCTGTTCGAAATTTTGGATCACTCCGGTGTTTGCCGCAAGTCCAAAACGCTCTTTCATGACCAGTCCGCCCACTTCAAACTGCAACTGGATCAGTTTCTCAGGGGTGAGCGGAGTGTTTTCATTGATCGGGCCGGACGCCTCGATCGGAGTGACGCCATCCTTGGGCGAGACGCCGCCGGCTTGTCGCACCGGGTCGATCGCGGCCGTGCCGTCAACAGGCTGGGCAGACGAGACTGCATTGGCTGGCGGGGCCTCCATGAGACGCGCAAACTCCTGCGCCAGTTCTCTTGGAACCGGTCCAGGACCATTGCTGACGAGCCCTGCGCCAGCAGGCGCTCTGGATGCTTCCAGAGCCTGTAGCAATCGATCGGCGCTGGCGGCCAGCGCGGAAACGTCCATTGCCATGGCAAGAGCCCTGCCTGCTAGCCGTTCAGCTGCTCAAGCAGACTGCTAACAAGCGGGCGGTCCGCCGCGGCTTCCGCCGGTATTTGCTCAAGCGCCTCGCGTGCCCCCTGCTTGTTGCCGGCGAGCATGCAGTTCAGACCAAGGTAGGCGAGCGCATCAGGATCTCCCGGATGCGACGCAAGAACCTCTTTGAGAAGTTCTTCGGCCTTATCGAACTCATTGACCGTCAGGTGACTGTACGCCAGCCCGATCTTCGCTGTTACGTGATCGGGGCGGGCGGCCAGAACGCCTCCCATAATGGTTCTTGCCTGGTCGATATTGCCGGTATGGCAGGCCGCATAGCCGATATCCAGAAGGCGAGTGATTTGCTGATTGGTAAGCATTGCAACTCCAAGTACTAGCCAGAACGCTGAGCCATCTGCTTGGCCTCATCCACGAGGGACTTGGTCACAGAAGAAGTGGCTTCCAGCATGGCATTGTACTGCCCAACCATGAACTGCATCTTGAGCATGGCCTGGTTGTCGTTGGCGTTGAGGGTTTCCATCTGCTTGGTGAGATTGGCACCCTGCTCATTAACCTTTTCAAAAGCCTTGTTGAACAGTGCACCAACGTCGAGACCGCCACCGGTAGCAATCGTTGTCATATCACACCTCTTGAGGGTTCCTGGAACCCAGTTGGATTGTCTGGTCTGTCCCGATCCAGAGGATTGCGGAATCAGGACAGGGCGCTTGGGTCAAGAGACCCTGAATTCAGAACAGTTCAGCGAGAACCTCGGAAGCGGCGTTCGCGGCATCTCGCAGCGCCTGCGCCGCTTTCATCTCGTCGGGAGAAAGGCCTTCATCCATTGCACGCCGGATGCTGTACTGGATGTCGGCGACTTCGTCACGCACCGCTTTCTTCGCGGCTTCGTTGTCCGATTCGATGAGATCGAAGACTGAAACAAAATCTGTCATAGGAGATCCTTGTGAAAATTTGAACCCTAGTTCAGAGCAATTTTATGACTCTTTATTGTAGGGTAAAACCACATATCGCCTGAGTGCATTGTACACTACAAGACCAGTGCCATAACTAAAAAAATACGAATCTGAAACATTTTCTGACGAAAAGCCCGCCTGTGTTGTCGCTGTGATACAAGGAGTTTCAGTCAAAAAAGTTCAGCTCAAATCCTTCACTATTTCTTCACACGCAGAGGGTACACGCTCTTCTTGCCGTTTCGGGACAGTATCAGCTTGTCTGCGTGAATCCGCTCAAGCGTGAAGCCGCCCGGCAGACGACCACCCTCGAACACGCGGTCGCCGTTCGAAAGCTTGACAAATCGCAGTGCACCGAGCGAGGTGGACTCCACGCGGAACGCCGGTCCCGCGGAGAGGGGCTTGGCGGCGGCCAGCACCGGAGCCGAGCCGGCAGGTGCGGAAGCCGAGCCAGCCGCCGTGGCCTTGGCCAGGGTCTGCTCATCTACATTCTTGATGTCGATGATAAGCGGGACATCGGACTCGCGGCGCAGATTCTGGATGGCTTTGGCAAGGGCTTTTTCGCGTTCTGGAGTCAGCTGCAACTGCAGTTCAAGCTTGCCCGGGAGGTACGAAACCCGGGTTGTTGCAAGCTCAGGAGCAGCGAACGACTTGCGCACGAGCGGCTGAATGTCGCGCTCGTAACGAATCTTTCGGAGCAGTCTTGTTGAATTTTGCAGCTGTAAAAGTTTGGGCGTATTGGCGAGCGCCTTTTCAAACGCCTTCGATTCGGTTTGTTCGTTCTTGATGTAGCCGCTGATGGCGAGGATGCGGTCCTTCGTTCCGTCCTTGCCTTTTTTGATCTCAACAGCGGGCCAGATGTCCTGTGCATTGAATCCCGACTTCAGCGCATTGGTGATGTCCTCATCGACGCTCACCTGAAGGATCGTGGGATGCGGCAGCATCTTGGTAAGGCGGATCAGCTGGCCGCGCTGCTCATCATTGGCAACTGAACCTGAAATGAGGAAGCGGTCAATGCGGTCATCCTTGTCTTCGTCGATGACCGAAACCGAGAGATCCGTGAAACCGGAGTGAGCAAGTGCGCTGCGGATTGCCGCCTGAGGACCGTCGGCGGGTTCTGCCGCCACCTTGAAGATGCCGTACAAGCCGGCAATCAGCACTGCTGCGGCGACAGCAAGACCCGTGGTGAGCATCAGGGACGCCCCGCTGCCGCTTGAGTTGTGTTCACTGCTGCTTTCAGGGGCGACTGCGGGAGATGCCGCAGTTTCTCCTGCAGTAGCTTCTTCCTGCGGCGCACCGGAAGGCTGCTCGCCGGACTGCGTTTCATCAGGGTTCGCTGCGGGAGCCTGCACTTGGGCGCCTGCCGCTTCAATGGGGGCTCTGCCGATGTGCAGCGCATTGATGACGCCATCCCAGTCGCTTTCGGAGGCAGGTGCCTTTGTCCAGGCAAAGACGATGGCAGCCATCTTGTAAGGCGTGAGCGCCGTGAGTTCGGAGGCGGGCGGCGAATCCGGCTCAAGAGTTTCGACCTTGCCGTCAAGAGCCGCGGCCGTCACCGTGAAGGTTGCGCCGTTTTCGCTGATTGTGAGCGCGGCGTGACGCCGGGCAAGCGTCGGATCCGACAGGATGATGTCACAGGAGTCGTCAGAGCCGAACACCCATGTTCCGGGCGTGAGTTCTATTTCTGCGCCGTAGTGCTTTCCGGAAAACAGGCGAATGATCAGCGAGGTCATTTTTATTCTGCCTTCGGAATGCGGTACTCATAGGTACTCTGGGTGGGGGAAACCATCATCTCATCGGAGTATGCCTGCTGCGGCACATTCAATTCGCTCGGACTGATGATGCGCGGCGTAAGCAGAATCAGGCGTTCCATGCGCTTGCCGGTCTTGGTCGAGGACTTGAAGAGGTTGCCGATCAGAGGAATGTCCTTGAGAAGCGGCACGCCGCTGTCGCTGTTGCTGTGCTGCTCGTAGTAGTAGCCGCCGACCAGAAGGCTTTGCCCGGCTTCAATGACTGCCTGGGTATTGATCTTGGTCTGCTTGATGTCAGGAACGCCGGAGCCTGTCGTCGACACGCTTGAACTGGAATCCTGATCGTCCTGGATGTTGACGGCAAGCTTGAGATAGGTCTTGCCGTTCTCGCGAATGATGTGCGGAGTGACGCGCAGAACGGTGCCTGCCTCCACCTTGAAGAGATCGACCGTTTCCTTGCCTTCGACCTTGACGTAGTAGGTGGTGGTGTTTTCAAGCGTCGCCTGGATGTTGTCAGCTGTCAGCACGGAGGGGCGTCCGAGCACCCGGGCGAGCTTCTGCTCCTCAAGCGCGTTGATGCGGGCCATGAAGGCCTTCGAGCCGTGCGTGTAGATCGTTGAGAGCAGGGCTCCTGGGCTGACTCCAGCGGTGAGCCAGGTATCCGGAGTGGCGGCGGGTCCCATCGTGCCGCCGGCCGATCCGAACATGTTGGGGGAGGACTCTCCGTCCTTGGTGTGGCTTGCGCCCCAGCTTACGCCGAGGTCGCGCTGCGAGTTCGCATCGATGTCCACGATGGCGGCATGGATTTCAACGAGTTCAACGGGCTTGTCAAGATCCTTAATGACCTGCTCGTAGTAGGCCATGCGGTAGGCTGCGTCGGACACAAGAACGGCGTTTACTCGCGGGTCTGCGATGATACTGACGCTGCCCTGGTTGATGGGCGTATTGGCCGCCTGCGGGGCGGGGTCGCTGACAGGCTCATCCTTGCCCACGGCCGCGAGTCCCTTGCCGCCCAATTTTTCAACGGTTGCCTTTTCCTGGGTGACGGTTTCGCCGCCCACGTTGCCGCCGATCACCATGGCGCGCAGGATGGTGGCAATGCCGGGAATCGTGACCGTCTTGTCCATGCTTGAGACGGAGATGTCCTGGGCCCAGGCGTGCTTGAGCGGGAACACCCGCATGATGATCTTTTCGCTCTGGACGGCTGCAAAGGCTGCGGCGGCGGCCTGAATCTGGCGCACGTATGCAGCCGGACCGACCACGGTGAGCATGTTGCTCTGGTCGTTGATCGAAAGCGGCAGTTCCTCGGCAAGGAACCCGGAGGAGCGCAGCGATGCGATCAGTTCCTGCGAGGTGCCGTTGCGGACGGTGATGAATTCCTTCTTGAGCTCGCTCGTGTTGAAAAAGTGGATTTCAGAACCGGTGACGTAGTATCCGACGTCATAGGCCTCATGAAGCGCCGAAAGGAAGTCCTTGGCGGGCACGTTGTTGAAGCGGCCGCTGATGCGCCCCTTCACTTTTGGTGAGACAACGGGCTTGAGCCCCTGCGCACGGGAAAAACTCGTGAGGGCGCTCTTCAGGGGTTCGCCGTTTGCATAGTGCGAGAAGCCCTGGGAAAACTCGTACGCATGGGCGGCCGACGCCATGAGCGCCAGCATCGCGCCGCAGCCGGCAACTGCCCGGACTAACCGCCTAAGAAAATCGTGTCTCACCGATCAACCCCCGTTAAAACTGCATCTGGGAGGGGAACCACTCATTGCCTGAGGAGAAGCCGCTGAACGGAGAGGCGGATGGTGCAGAGCCGCTGAGGACGTTTTTCCACCACATCTGATCGTTCAGGAAATCCCGCACTTGTTCAATGAATTTCAGCGTCCCGGTCTGCTGCAGATCGATTCTGCGGTACAACTCGATGCGACCCTTCGCGAGGCACAGAACCGATGCGCGCTTTTGCGCGCTTGCAGCGGATGCCTTGCCGAGCATCCGGATTTCGTTGTCGCCCGTGACCGTGCCGTTCTCAGGCTCGTTGCCGAGGTCTGCGCTGATGATGCAGGTTCTGCCGTCAGGCGTTCTGATGTCCAGATCAATGCCGTCTTCCAGGTAGAAATGGTAAACGCCCTCGGCATCCGGATCGGTGACGGTCCATTCCGCCTGAAGGGCTAGTGCATTGACAAAATCAGATAATTTCTCAGCCATAACGCGTCCTTTGCAAGACTTTCCGTTCATCGGAAAGAGCATACCGCAGAACCAACACAGGGCACCCTTCGAAATGAACCGAAGAATGCCCTATTTTAAAGGAACAAAAGCGGACTGCTAGATGGACAGGCCGCGCCGGCGCATTCCCATAGCGTGGGGCTTGGCGGGCTCAATCTCGGACTTCAGGCCTGAGGCGGCCTGCCTGCCCGCGGTCTTTGCCGATTCGGCGGCCTCAGCCATCATCGACTGAAGTGCCGGCGGCATGGGACTGTCCGTGAGCTTCTCGAGGTCCTCGTCAGTAACGCCGAGTGCCTTTTTCTGTTCCTCGAACAGAGCATTCACGCGGGAAAGCTGGTCGCGCAGTTCCTCAAGCTTTTGCTGCTGAAGGCTTGGATCAATAGCCATGGTAGATTCCTTTTTGTCAGACTGGCGTTAGTTTAGCGCTATGCGAGCAGGCGATTCCTCATTTCGCGAGAGGTCTGAATAATGGATTCGCTCGTCTGGTTGTTCTTCTGAAGCAGTTCCTTCAGAGAGGAGTCAAGCGATTCCAGCCGATCGCGCGTCTGACGCATCTGCTCCTGTTCCTTGTGAAGATTGGCAATTTCGGCATCGACCATCGTGCCTCCGAACTGCGAGGAAGCATCCACGATCTTGGCGAGGCCAGAAATGGCCTGGGCCTTGCCGGTGATGATGTTGTTCATCGCGCCAAGCTCATTGCCGGTCGCGCCGCTGTTAAGGGCGGAGGTGGATGCGCCCGCCTGGAATACGCCCGAGCCGATCGTGAGCGCGCCTGAGGCAATGCCGAGGATGAGCTGGGTCCACGCCTTGGTCTTCATGGACTTGACTTCCTCATCGATCTTGGCGACCAGGGCCTGGTTCGCCTGAATGCGGGCGTCGCTCGTCACTTTTCGCTGTTGATTGACAGAGTCGGTGATGGCAGCGTTGGCCATTGCGCCCATCGACGGCAGCAGGGTGTACTGGACCTCGACCGGCTTGGTCACGGGATTTTCGAGCGGGGGCAGCTCCTTGTTCATGAGCGAGAGGATGTCCCCTGCGTTGAGCATGGGGTTCTCGGCAAGGCTCAGCACGCGGTTCTCAAAGTCCTTCGCGGTTTTGCCCGTGCTCTGGATGTAGGCTTGCTCGGCGGCGCTGTACGCTGCCGGGTCGTAACTTTTGATTGTGGAGATATCAATCGTCATTTTTCATACTCTCAAAAGATTAGGCCGGGGCGTCGGTGAGGATGGCCGTGGTGGTTTCGTTCGTATCCTCGACGATTTCCTTGACTTTGCTGAGGATTTCGTTGGATGCCTGCATTTCCTCTTCGACAAATTCCTGGCTGCGCTTGATTGCTTCACGCAGCTGCTCGAGGATCTTGTCGAGTTCCGCCGTCGTGATTTGCGTCTTGGCGATCTTGTAGGCGGTGACCGACTGAGCGATCTTCGTGGCGCCCTGACCGATGTTGGCAACGCCAGAACCGATGCCGGCGACGATGTTGATCTTGTTGACGATGTTCGCGATCTTGCCCGCGTCAGCCAGCTTGTCCATCACTGCTGCGCTGCCGCTCGCTGCCGCGCCGCCGAAGCTCAGTGCAACTGCCGTGATCGTGAAGGCGAGCTGGCAGCCGAGAGCGAACCACTTGGCGGTTTCTTCGCTCATGCCCATCGCCTTGCCGAGCTCGGTAAAGCCCGCCATCATGGACACCTTGCCGTCGGTAGCCATGGATACGATCGAGTCAACAGTTGAGATGGCCATCATCACGCCTGCGGCAACGAGAAGCGGGTTGCCGGTCATTGCGCCGATGGTGATGGCAGCGGCTGCACCGATTGCGCTGAAGATTATGCCGATGATGCCGAAGATCTTGGCGAAGATGCTCTCGGTCTCCTGCGCCTTGAGCTCTTCAATGCGCTTTGCGATCTCTTCGAGCTTCTTGTCGCCTTCGGACTTCATCCGCTCGCCGTCTGAATTGATCTTGTCAACTGCGGACTTGACGTTGGCGCGGCGGTCTTCGTCGCCGATGGCGTTCAGCAGCGTGTCAAGCGAGAGCGACTTCAGGGGCTGGGGAAGATTGGGCAGGTCAAGCGCACTGAGCACCGAGGCCAGATCCTCCGTCGCAGCCGGCATGGCGTCGGGATTGTTCTGGTATTTCTGCTTGATTTCATCGATCTTGTTGAGAGCCGAGGTCAGCTGCTCAATAAGTTGCGAAGTGTTCAAGTTTACGTTGTTGTCAATGGTGGGCATGGTCAGGCCTTTTTGGGTTCAAGAAGATCAAGCAGGGCTTCGATCGTCTTTTTGAATTGTTCATGTGCGGGCTCGTCCTTCTTCACGAGGGACAGCGCGCCCTTCAGGGAGCCGATGGCCTCTTCCTTCTTGCCGAGCTTGAGGAAGCAGCGGGCTGCGTAGACAAAGGGTTCGGGCGAGTTGAACACCTGCATGGTGCCGGCCATGCTGTAGGCATCAATGGCACCCTGGTAGTTCTTGAGCGCCTGGCGGCAGCCTGCAAGACCCATCCAGAAGCGGGGATCCAGACTGTTGTAGATGCAAAGCGCCTGGAAAACGACTTCCGCGTCGGCAAAGTTCGCTGCGTTGTACAGGTTGAAGCCGAGAGCGTACAGATTCTCGAGATCGTCCTTGCTCACATTGGCAAGGGAGGCAACCGAGGCGCCGCTTTCCATTGCGGCAAGAATGGCCAGTGCTTCTCCGGAAAGGTTGTCGGGAAGGTCAATTTTCTTGTCAGCCATGGTTTTGTCCTTTCGTTTGAGTTAGCGGGCCGTGGCAACGGCGGTGAGGGTCTGGATGCCCTGCGAGACCTGGTTGCTTGCGCCCTGGGTGTAAGAGTTGTACTGGCCGATGAAGTCCTGCAGATAGACCATCAGGGTCTGGGTCTTGTTGCTGATCGACTCCTGGTAGTTCGTGAGGGACTGGATGTTGTAGTCCCACTCGTCCTTGGTGTGCAGGTCGTCACTGCCAGCGGTGTCCCAAGACAGGCCGCGCTCCTTGTAGAACGTCTTCATCTCTTCGGGCATCGTAGTGCACTTGTCTCCAGTCTTGGCTTCGTTCTGCAGCTTGCGCGCCTGGGCGATCATCTCGGCGGTCTTCTTCTGCTCGGCCTGGATGTCCTCGATCTGCTTCATGTAGCTCGTCGCCTGCTCCTTGCAGAGCTGGGCCTGGGCCATCTGGAGCTTGGCAAACTGGAACTGCACGCTCTCGGTGGGGCCCAGATCGATCGACGACATGATCTGAGAGAGCTGGCTGGTGTTGTTGACGGCGGTAGTCATGATGTGTTCCTTTGAAAGGTTTGCTTGAATGGGTTAACGAGCCGTCGCAACGGCGGTGAGGGTCTGGATGCCCTGCGAGACCTGGTTGCTTGCGCCCTGGGTGTAGGAGTTGTACTGGCCGATGAAGTCCTGCAGATAGACCATCAGGGTCTGGGTCTTGTTGCTGATCGACTCCTGGTAGTTCGTGAGGGACTGGATGTTGTAGTCCCACTCGTCCTTGGTGTGCAGGTCGTCACTGCCAGCGGTGTCCCAAGACAGGCCGCGCTCCTTGTAGAACGTCTTCATCTCTTCGGGCATCGTAGTGCACTTGTCTCCAGTCTTGGCTTCGTTCTGCAGCTTGCGCGCCTGGGCGATCATCTCGGCGGTCTTCTTCTGCTCGGCCTGGATGTCCTCGATCTGCTTCATGTAGCTCGTCGCCTGCTCCTTGCAGAGCTGGGCCTGGGCCATCTGGAGCTTGGCAAACTGGAACTGCACGCTCTCGGTGGGGCCCAGATCGATCGACGACATGATCTGAGAGAGCTGGCTGGTGTTGTTGACGGCGGTAGTCATGATGTGTTCCTTTGAAAGGTTTGCTTGAATGGGTTAACGAGCCGTCGCAACGGCGGTGAGGGTCTGGATGCCCTGCGAGACCTGGTTGCTTGCGCCCTGGGTGTAGGAGTTGTACTGGCCGATGAAGTCCTGCAGATAGACCATCAGGGTCTGGGTCTTGTTGCTGATCGACTCCTGGTAGTTCGTGAGGGACTGGATGTTGTAGTCCCACTCGTCCTTGTTGTTGGCGAGGTCATTGCCCGTCGTGTCATAGCTGAGGCCCCTCTCCTTGAAAAAGTCCGCCATCGCCTGAGGCATCATCGAGGCTTCATTGTCCCAGGGGCAGTCGCCGGTCTTGGCCTTGCAGTCGTTCTGGAGCTTTCGAGCCTGAGCGATCATTTCAGCGGTCTTCTTCTGCTCGTTCTGGATGTCCTCGATCTGCTTCATGTAGGTCGTCGCCTGCTCCTTGCAGATCTGGGCCTGGGCCATCTGGAGCTTGGCAAACTGGAACTGCACGCTTTCGGTGGGGCCCAGATCGATCGTGTCGATGATCTGCTGAAGCTGGCTTGTTGCATTGGTGAGATTGACGGAGTTTGTCATTGTTCGTGCTCCTTAACGGCAAAGCGCCAGAGTCTGTTGCGTCTCTTCCCTGATTCCCCCTTCCGCACGCCGGCTGTCTGAAGTTTTCGATCGACCGGCTTCGTTCAAATTTCCGTCGCGGAGCAGGAGAGGGAAAGGCAAAAAAGTTTTTATAGGATTCCCTTGGCAATCAAGGGGCTTCCATGCGCCACAGTATACCACTAGAAAAGGGAAATTTTAGCCTTAAATGATATCAATTTACGACACCTAAATGAGCCCAAAACAGCCTCGTTTTGGTGGACGAAAGATTATTCGGTTCGGCTGAAGGCGACCATGGTGATGTCATCGGACTGAAGCTCCTCGCCACGATAGGTGAGCACTGCGTCCATGACGGCCTGCACCAGAGCGTCGACGGGGGCGTCGTGGTGAGTCTCGACCACCTGGCCGATCCGCTCTTCGCCGAAAAGCTGCTTTTCGGTGTTCATGGCTTCGGAAACGCCGTCGGTGTAGATGAGGCATGTGTCGCCCGGCTCAAGCTGCGTCCTGTGCTCGATGAAATCCACGCCCTCCATGGGACCCACCACGGGCCCGGAAAGTTCCGAGATCCAGCGAAGAGGCGAGCCGGCGGCGCGGTTGATGACGGCAGGGGGGCAGTGCCCGCCGTTGGCAAACACGAGCTTGCCGCTCTTCGGGTCGAGCAGCCCGATCCAGAGCGTGACAAACATGCACGTGGGATTGTTCTTGGCGAGCTGGTCGTTCACGCGCTGCATGATCGTTGCCGGGCCGTATCCTTCGGCAATGGCGTAGCGGATGAGCGTGATCGTCATGGACATGAACAGGGCGGCCGACACGCCCTTGCCCGAAACGTCGCCCACGACAAGCGCCTGGCGCCCGTCAGGAGTTTCGATGACGTCATAGAGGTCGCCCGCGACCTCCTTGGCGGGCTCCATGAACGCAAAGGCGGCAAAGCCGGGCGCTGTGAAGGGGGTGTCGCAGGGCGTGAGAATGCTTCTTTGAATGTCGTGTCCGGCATTGAGCTCGCCTTCCATGCGCTGCTGGCTGGCAAGCGTCGACTTCAGTTTTCCGATGCTCTTGTCAAGCTCCTGGATCATGTGTGCGAATGCCTGGGAAACCTGCCCGATTTCATCGCGCTGACCATAGGAGAAGCCCTTGAGGAGGCTCTCGGCAAAATCGGACTGCTGGCTGAAATCGATTTTGGAGAGCTTGCCTGCTCGTTCGGAAACGATGCCGAGCGGGCGAATCGTCTTGGACACGACGAATGCGGCAATCAGGCCGGTGATGAGGAATACGACAAGAATGACAGCGGCCAGAATGAGGGCGCCATTCAGTGCGGGTTTCGTGACCGCCCACTCAGGCAGAACCGCCGTGATGTACCAGTCATAGGGCTTGAAGATATACACCGAGTAGTAGTGGGGGGTGCCCTTGGTCGTCACCCCGTTTGCTCCGATGCCGGGTTTTGCCCTCGAGAGGATGTCCGTGAGATCGATGGAGTCGGGAAACTTGGCGCCGGCAGTGGCGAGCAGGGTCCCCCGCGGGTTGAAGAGTGCAATCGATGCATTCTTGTGAAGCGGGATCTGGTTGAGCGAATCCTGAACCTGGCCGATGATCTGAAAGCGGGTTTTCTCGTAGTCGCGCTCACGGTCGACGTTGGCGCGCATGAAAATGAGGGACTCATTCTGAGGCAGGTGCCAGATGCCGATCACCTTGGGGCCTGTCGCATCAAACCGCACTGTTGTAAAGGATGACGTGGCAAGCGATGCCTTGTCGTTGATGAGCATCTCCTTGATCGAGACGCCGCGGTAGTCCTTGACATTCTTGCGGAGGATCTCCTCGATTTTCGGGTTTCCGATAATCGGGTCAGTGCCGCTTGCCACCATCAGCTCGATGCCGTGTTCGCTCAGATTCTTCTGCAGCGTTCTCACCACGCTGTCCGAGTTGATGGAGGAAAGATAGATCCGGGAGACGGACGAGGCCAGATAGCTCATTTCCTCATGATCGGAAATGGATTTGTCCGCCGCGGTGGCGACCGATTCGACGTAATCGATCTCGATCAGTTCGTTGATGAGTCGAACCTGCTGGTCGAAGATGATGGTCGCGTGCTTGACGCCGAGTTCCACGGCCTGGCTGTAGCTCAGGTACACCACGGGAAGGGCCGCCAGCACGCCGGCCAGGCCGATGATGGAAAGAAACTTCTGCTTCAGAGTGAGAACGGGTCGAGACATGCGGCGCTCTTCGTCAGTCGGGTCAATGGTTCTGCAGGCTCTGCACCCAGCGCAGCACTTCCGCCACCGGGCCGATCAGATCCTTGGGAATGTAGGCGTTTTCAGTGCCCTGCTCATACAGGGCATGGGCAAGAGGCACGTTGCGCATGATCGGGATGCCTTCTTCCTTGGCAACCTGGATCATTCGCTGGGCCAGAGCGCCCTCGCCCTTTGCCAGGATGACGGGCAGAGGCGTCTTTTCCTTTTCGTAGTCGAGTGCGATTGCAAAATGAGTCGGGTTCGTCACGAGTACCTTCGCCTTTCGAGTGCTGCTGAGCTGGCCCTGCTGAATCATCTCCTGATGCAGCTGCTTGCGCTTGCCCTTGACCTGCGGATCACCCTCGCTTTCCTTGAATTCGCGCTTGACCTCGTCAATGCTCATCATGTGATCCTGCGTCCATTTGTACTTCTGGTAAAGGAAGTCAAGCGCCGCGATCACGGCAAAGCCGCCAGCACATTTTAGTACGAGCTCGCCGGAGGCTACGCCAAGGACTGTCCACATGGCGTAGATCCCTCCCTTGGGGATGTCAAAGAGGGTCGGCAGGAACTTGTCAAGCACGGTATAGGCGATGGCGGCAAGCAGGGAGACCTTGATAATGTTCTTAAGGAACTCGACGAGGTTCTTGATGGAAAAAACCTTCTTGAACCACTTTGCCGGACTCAGGTTCTCGAGTTTGGGCATAGCCGCCTTGGGTGCAAAGAGAAACCCCGTCTGAGCGATCAGCACCACGAGTGCCGTCGCCATCACGATGGCGACGATGGGCGCCACGATGTCGATCATGAGGTCGAGAACGGCGGGACCGGCTTTGGCAAGCGCCTCCTCGTAAGGCAGCCCCATCACCTCCATCGGGATTGAGACAAGCAGCACGAGATCTTCGTAGATGCCCTTGGCGTTGCCGTACATGTAGCCGCCGATCGCGAGCACCGTTGCTGCCGGAGCTATGTCCTGACCCTTGGCGATATCGCCCTTTTCCCGGGAGTCGCGTATTCGTTTCGGTGTCGGTTGTTCTGTTTTCTCGGCCATTAGAAGAAGTTCCTCAGCATGTTGAGGTCAAGAGAAAAACCGGTGAACCTCTCTTCACCCTGGGCGATGAGCGTTGCAAGGTACAGGAGCAGCAGGAACGAAGCGAGGCCGCTCTTGATACCCATGGCAAGAATGTAGACGTTCAGCTGCGAGGCAAAGCGGTTGATGATGCCGAGCGTGAGGTCCGTGAACAGGCACGCCAAAACAACGGGAGCTGACAGCAGAACCATGTTGGCCGCGAGCTTGGCGACGCACTTGCCGAAAAAGAGCAGGGCGTTCTGGTTGTCAAAGAAGCCGAAGGGAATGGCCTGGCTGACCGGCCAGAATTCGTACGTGGCGTAGATGGATGCGAGCAGGGCAAGGAACGCTCCGCCTGAGTAGAAGATGAAGCACAGGCTCTGGAAAAGGAACGAGCCGATTGGAGAGGCTGAGTCGCCCGAGAGCGGGTCGGAGCCCTGCGCCATGCCGGCGCCGCGCTGGTTGTCGATAAAGAAGCCCGCACTCTGAAGCGTCCAGAAGAGCATGCCGGCAAGCCAGCCGAGCACAAAGCCGATGAAGGCCTCCTTGAGAACCAGCCCAAGAATCAGCAGCAGCCCCCCGGTACTGAGCGGAAACACGTTCGGCATCGTGGGAAGGATCGCAGGATGCACCACGAGATAGAGTGCAAAGACGATCGTCATGCGCACCGGACCGAGGACGGCGTTGCCCATGAAGGGCGCGGTGTGGACGAAGGCCATCAGTCGCGTCGAGCCGAGAATGAAGGCAAACAGATGCACTTCGAGCGGATAGCCCAGGGGGGTGAAGTTCTCAAGCATTTGAGTTCTCTGGCAGGGCTGGCCTCGTGCGTTGGATCAGAACAGATAGAAACGATCGAAAATTTCGCTTGCAAAACGCAGGATCTCGGCAGACATCCAGCCGCCCAGAGCAAAGAGCGAGCCCACCACGGCAAGCAGCTTCACGCCGAAGGTGAGCGTCTGTTCCTGGAGCTGCGTGACGGCCTGAATGAGGCTGAGCAAGATGCCGATCACCGAGGCGATGACGATCGGCGGCATGGAGATGATCATCACCAGGTACAGCGCCTGGCTGGCGTATTCCATTGCGAGCGAATGCATTCACTGCCCCCTTTGCCCTTGATCTGCCTCGCGAATTATAGATCTAGCGCTCATGGTACTTGTACACGGAGCCGATCGAGCTGAACAGATCGTAGGGAATGTTCCAGCCGAGCTGCATGGCTGTCGTCAGATTCACGACCAGGGTGCGGCGCGGCGAATAGATCTGAGAGATTTTTCTCGGTTTGACTCCGCGCAGGATCTGCCGGAGAACGTTGGCCTCAAACAAACCCTGCTCGCTCAGATTGGAATGATCCAGGCCCATGAGCAGTCCCTCGGAGACAAAATCCTGGGAGGAGGAGACCGAGAAGGTGGGGATCCCGTTGCGGATCAGGTAGTCGGGCAGATCGCCTTTTCTTGTCGCCGGCCGGTTGTAGTGGGGCAGGATGATGGCGTCGATCTCGTTGGTCTCAAGCAGGTGCGTCACGCAGGCAAGAGCTCGATCCAGAGTCTTGCTCACGTCCTTGGGGTCGCCCGCATATTCGCAGGTGAAGAAGTCCACGTCGCGATCACGGCAGGCTTTGCTGACCGCCGAGAGCTCGTATTGCCGTTCCTGGCCGACCATGTAGGCAAAGCCCAGGCGCTGGAAGCCGAAGATTTCCCGGAAGATTCTCACCTGACGGACGAATCGGTCGGGTTCGATCAAGGCATGCACATTGTCCTGGCCGGAGTCCTCTGCGCTTTTGACAAGTCCCGAGGTCACCGCGTTCGTGCTGGCGTACGTGAGCAGAGGAATGTCCTTGATGTTGGCGATGGCCTCGCGGCAGGCGGGCGTGCCCATGACGATGATGAGCTCCACGTCCTTTTTTGTCCGCAGCCGCTCGAGAAGCTTGTTCGTTACCTCCTGACGATTGACTCGGCCCCACTGGTAGTCGTATATGCCGTCCTCAAGAAATTTGATGTTGTCTCCGCCCGCGTTTTCCACGAGCCATTGCCAGACGGGGGCGAGGTCTTCGGTGCCGAGCGGGATCGGCGGATTTCCGTTCTCGATGACCTGCAGTTGAGAAAGCCCCCGGGCGATCGCCTGGAGCATTTTCTGATAGACGGAGTACTCGCCGCTTGTCACGAGCAGCACTCTCGGCGGGGAGCCGTCAGGCGCCCGCAGCCGCTCCAAGGCATGCGCGCTCTGCAGGGAAAGCAGCATCAGGGACATGCAAAGAAAACTGAAAATCTTTTTCATGATTTGCGGGCGAAACTACACCAACTGCATCATAAGCCCGGTGCAGTCAAAAGTGGAGGTTTTCCCGGAGGAAAACACAAAAAGGGTGGCGTTGCGTCTGAGAAGCCGATGTCAGTGGCATGAGTTTTCGGCAAGCACCAGTCTTGCAACCGACGCAATGCCGTCGAGGCTTTTGGCAAAGCCGTTTCGCTCGGCCCAGAGATCGATTGGTTCGCCCTCGTTGTAGCCGGTGTTCACGAGCAGCACGCGGGTTCCGGCCGCCCGGCCCGCAAGCGCGTCGTTTCGGGAATCTCCGATCATGACGGTCTCCTGCGGAGCGGCGTCGAGCTGCTTCATGGCAAGAAGGAGCATGTCAGCCGCGGGCTTGGGATGCTCTGTGTCATCTGCGGCGACGATTGTGTCAAAAAGACAGAAGGCGTCCCGCTTTTCGAGAAAGGCGATCGTGATGGCTCGCATCTTGTTGGTGACAAGCCCCACCTTGACGCCGCTCTCCCGAAGCTGCTTGAGGGATTCGACAGCGCCGGGAAAGAACTGAGTGCCGCGACTGCCCGAAGCAACGAGCACATCGGCGTACTCGACGACGAGCCTGGCGATGTCCTCATCGGACGCAGGGAGCCCCCGCGCGAGCGCCACCTCGCGCATGAGGTGAATCGCGCCTTTCCCAAGGAACGAGGAGACGGTCGCCGTGTCAAGTGTTGCGAGCCCCCTTTTCGTGAGCACGGCGTTGACTGCATCAGTGAGATCCTGGGCTGAATCAACCAAAGTGC